>PJTT01000077.1_pt1 | contig 179057 bp, 159 predicted proteins | sample 1512261 | NCBI WGS metagenome assembly PJTT01 (sample SAMN08177685, study PRJNA422409) | Soil metagenome, whole genome shotgun sequencing project. | isolation source: Soil (2) enriched on wood chips | place: USA: Madison | collected 2015-01-15 | reverse complement strand
TCTTCTCCCTCTTTGAGTGCTCGCACAATCTGTGTTTCTGTAAAACGTGTCTTTTTCATCTTATTACTTAAATCTAAACATTTATGTCCAGTTTTAAGCTGTCGGATTTTTTGGGACACTTACCATCATATGTTGCGCGCTGCCTGCTAATTTTTATTATTGCTATATTTATACCGATGACCACCGTAAGAAAGCAGTTTGTATTTTTTAAGGACGCGCTGTTGCTATTCGTTGTCGTGTTTGCCTTAATGCCCTGCTCGGCCAAGGCGTTTTTGTTGCTGCAGGATGATGTCAGTTATACAAGGACGTTGAATAAGGTAAAAACGATCGGCAGCAACGTTGACCGCTGTACGGCAAGCCACGATATGCTGTCTGCTGCGAAGAATGCGGACAGTAAGCTGTCTTGCAATATGCAGCCTCTTATCAACTACGCTGACTTTCTTACTCCCCATCTTTTTTGGTCGCTGATACAGCAGCATCATGTCTTTGTTCAGACCGAATACGAAAGCCATCTTCCTCCCAAGTATATTTTATTTAAACGGCTAAAATTAGGCGTCGCGTAGTTTTTATCAAGCGAATCACGAATTTCTTTACCACGTTTTAATAAAAATATACGATGAAAAACAAGTTTTCCGATCAGCTGTTCAACACAGCTGGCCTTTTTACGCTGTCTATACGGCTCGTACTAGGCTGGACCTATTTTTCCGCATTTTGGCGGAGGTTGGTCCTTGACAATAAACTCATTCCAGAGGAAGCCGGATATATCGGTGAAAAATTCAATCATTTTTTGCCTAATGCTTTAGGTATAAAACCGCTTATCGAATTCTTGGTCTCGCACCCAGACGCTTTACAGGCTTCGATGATTGCCTTTACGGTTATCGAAGCCATTGTGGGGGTATTGGTCATGTTGGGACTATTTTCCCGGCTGATGGGAATCGGTGTTTTCAGCCTGGCCATGGGCATTTTGCTTGGCTCGGGCTGGTTGGGGACGACCTGTTTAGACGAGTGGCAAATCGGCGTGCTCGGCATTGCTGGCGGCTTTACCTTATTTTTAACTGGAAGCGGCAGGTTTTCGTTGGATAATATGCTTATACGGAAAGAGGTTCCTTTGACCAAAAAAAAAAATGGTTCCAGTGGTTGGGCTCTGGCGTGCTGCCTATCCGTAATTTGGAGAAGTTTGTACTGTGCTGTTCCCTGCTTATTTTTGGCCTGACGCTTTACACCAACCAGTATTTTCATGGTGGCGTTTTTGGTACACTGCACAATAAGTCCGTTAAACCAAAGATTGAAATTAGTGATGCGAGCTTTGTCAATAGCCAGCTCAAATTTCAAGTATATCGAACCGAAGGTGCCGATGTATATGGTTCATTCTTAATAGGTATGCAGGTGCTTAACGCGGAAAATAGGCTGGTTTTTGAAATGAATGCCGATGCCTTGTCCACGTTTGACAGCGGAAAAATACATAACTACTATGTAGCGAAAGTCAAAACGGGGAAACATAGTATGGTGATACCGTTAGGGGCAAAGGCAGATTTGACGGTTGATATTCCTGCAGATCGTCTTGCTAAGAGCGATAGGTATACGTTGAAACTTATCGATATAAGCGGCGCTGAATGGCGTAGTACAATCGCCTATAATTAATTAAATAAAGCGGTGGTCTAAAAAGCAACTCCCGTTCATTGCGAGAAGGAGGAACGACGGCGAAGCAATTAGACTGCCCCTTTATCATAATGGAATAAACATGTCCATTGATCTAGGTGGACACACTTTTCGCTTCGTAAAAAACAGGCGGGTACGATTAAAATAAGCTAGCTTTCCTACCCAAGAATAATGAATATTGAATTCGTTATACATAACGTAATATACTTAATTATAGACAATTAATAGTATTAACACGTATGTTGATGTCACAAATATGTGTATATTTGTGACAGTAAAGCAATCGCTGATCTTTTAATATCGGTGCTTTAGTAACAGTAGCTCGTCAGCGAGTTTTAGAAATTTTAGCATACTATGGAAAATGTGCAGCAGTATATCGGCAACTATATTAAGCGTTACAAGCGAGGAGACATCATTGCACCTACTGATTTTAGGGGGAAAGCCAATGACTCGGCAATTAGGAAGGCACTGTCTAGATTAACTATCGATGGAACCTTGGTTAGGCTTGGTCAGGGACTGTATATTTTGCCGAAAAGAGATTCGCTATTCGGAACACTGCTTCCCTCAACCGAAGAGATTGCTTTTGCTATTGCTGAAAAAGAAAAAGTCAAAATTAGACCATCTGGCGCTTCTGCGCTGCACAAGCTTGGACTCACCTTACAGGTGCCTACTAAGTTAGTTTATTATACGGATGGGAGTCCACGTAATATCAAAGTGGGCAATAACCTAATTCGATTTAAAAAATCGACGCCAAGAAAGATGGCACTTAAAGGAGAGCTAAGCGGGTTGATAATTTTAGCCTTGGAGGATCTAGACACTGATCAGTTAGACGAAGGAACGACTTCAAAACTGAAAAATTTGCTAAAAAAAGAAAATCCTGCGCATTTGAAAAATGACCTCAAGCTTGCTTCAGTCAGTGTGTATAATTTTTTACTTAGCATACTAAAAGATGATAGCATGGCTTAATATCGCTCCCGAACAGCGGAAAACTACGTTGGCGCAGGCCAGTGCGCGCTCAGGAATAATTGAGAAAGCAATTGAAAAAGACTGGTGGGTAACGCTAACTCTTCAGGCACTTTTCGCGACACCCTATGCAGCGGGGTTGATCTTTAAAGGTGGGACTTCTTTAAGTAAATGCTGGAAATTAATAAATCGGTTCTCCGAGGATATTGATATCGCAATGTCTCCATCATTATTTGATATGGAATATGTAGAAAGACCATCGCGCTCGTTTCTTAGCAGGCTAAAAAAGAAAGGATGTGCTTTTACATCAAATCAATTGAAGAATGCATTAATAGATAGATTTATAGCGATGGGTAAAAGGCCTTTCTTTTACATGAGTTGTTTAATCGCGGCGAGGGTGCGTTGATAAAAACAGAACGGCTGTCACGCCATTACCATGATCTTGTCAAGATGATGGATACCGAAGTAGGAGCAAAGGCTTTGCAGGATCGTGAGCTATATTCGGCTATCATAGCACATCGGCGAAACTATAACAAAATAAACGGTGTAGATTATGATCTTTTTCATCCAGCACATATAAATTTTGTGCCGCCAAAGGCTTTGTTAATTAACCTCTTAGAGGATTACAATGTTATGCTTGAAACAATGATCTATGGGGATGCGCCAAGTGGACAGGATTTGTTCCGAGCAATTGAAGACCTTAATCTCCGATTTAAAGGGTGTTAGCTATTTTTCTGTGGCATTGCCGTTCGTCATCGCGATTGTCTGCTTGACACTAGAATAGCGTTAGATTTTTCTTGTAATAGGCCGGACTGACATGAAGGCTCTTCTTAAAGCTTTTGGAAAAATGGAATCGATCTGAAAAGCCACACTCATGGGCTATCTCATCCATGTTTTTGTCGCTATGGTGTATGAGGTTTAGCGCGTTCTCGATCCTTTTTTTTGCGATGTACTGCTGTATGGTAATACCGGTAGCGTTTTTAAACAAGCGAGCGAAAGAATTGGGAGCCAGGTTCACCATAGCCGCGAATGCGGCGTTGGATATGGGTTTGTTGTAGTCTCTATGCACCACGTCCATAACGGTGGCGATTCGGGGATCAGTGGCGTGCGGAGTGGGGAGGCTGCTCTCTAGCTTTAGCAGGCAGGAGCTAATTAGGGAGATTATTTTTAGTCCATCGAAAAAGCCAAAATGATTCTGCTGAATGCAGGTTCTTTGGATCGCCGCAATGAGACGCGCTTGTGACTTGCTCTTTTTCAACGTGTGTATGGCCGGTTGGGTGTAATCCATCGGAAACCCGAGCGAAAAGTGTATAAACAGATGATCTACCTTGTTCTTCTTTTTAATACCTGCTATATCATCCGTAGGTAGAAATTTTCTCCCCGAGATGTTCTCGGAATCGCCACTACGATCCTTGTTGAGCATGCCCGTAAATGCGGTATTTGGAGGGATGACGATTAGTGATTTTTTATTTAGCAGGGTGGTGCAATTCTGGTAATTTATTTTAGCACCTTCAATAGAATTGTAATAGATGCGCCAGAATGGAACGGAAAGATCTTGACAATCCCACTCGTCCAATATCCAATATCTGCAACAAAATAATTTAATATTTATTTCTTTAAAGTTTTGTCTTGTTTCGGATGGATCAATTTTAACGTTCTCTGGAATTTTCCTGATCATAAAATGTTTATTTGGTACATAGATTGGTTGAATTCGTATATCGATTGCCTTAACTTAATTTAAGTACTTTATATCGAAAACATTATACGCTGCTTACAATTATAAATAAAAATAAGAAATTACAATTTTTTTAGTAAATAAAATTTGACATAAAAGGATGCGATGATGCTATGGCCGTCTCCTTTTTTTTCAAAAACTAAAAATAGCGTGAAGACTTATTGAAAAATTTGGTTCGTTTTTGAACGAACAGCTAACTAAATAAAATCTATGAAAACACCTATGATTATGTTGTCAAGGATCCTTCTTATGCTAATACTTTTTAGCAACCAGGCTTTTTCACAGCAAGCAAGTCCGCTTCCCAAAAAATTACTGAACGAAAAAGCCAATGGCTTCCGTGGAATATGGTACATGATTCAGCCAACAGGCAATGAATATGCATTTAAGTACAGCGGCGGGCTAGGAACCTATCCGGCCAACCATAGGCCTTTTGCGGTATACTCCGCCGAAGCACGCAAAACGTTTTTCTGCTATGGCGGAACCGACATGCAGAACAGTACCTTGCTGCATACCGTTTCCTATTACGACCACCGGACGGGCAAGCTGGCCAACCCAACGGTGGTATTGGACAAAAAGACGGTCGACGCGCATGATAACCCGGTTATTTCCATTGATGCTGCGGGCCATATATGGATATTTTCCACCTCGCATGGTGTGGAAAGGCCTTCCTATATTAGCCGTTCCAAGAAGCCCTACGATATCAGTGAATTTGAACTGGTGGAGGCCACAGAGCTTGTCGATGGGCAGCGGAAGCCCTTTACCAACTTTTCCTACTTTCAAGTATACCACGATAGGGATAAGGGATTTATTGCGCTGTTCTCTAGGTATGATGCTAAGCATCGCCGCGTGATAGGCTACAACACCAGCAAGGATGGTAAGGACTGGGATGAATGGAAAGTGCTTGGTAACATTGAGGGCGGGCATTACCAAGTAAGCGCGGTAGCAAAGGGAAAGATCGGCGTGGCCTTTGATTTCCATCCCGACGGTAAAGGACTGGACTATAGAACCAACCTCTATTACTTGGAAAGCGAAGACTGGGGCAAGTCATGGCATACGGTAGATGGGCAGGCGGTGAACCAGCCGCTGACCGAGCGTAACAACATCGCTTTGGTACACGATTTTACGCCACAAAAGCTCAACAATTACCTGCTGGATATCAATTTCGACGCCAACGGCCGGCCAATGATCTTATCCGTTAGCAGCAAGGGGCCGCAGCCCGGCCCACAGAACGGACCTAGAGACTGGCACTTCTTTCATATCGACGGCAAAGCGGGTAGCTGGGTCAATACCATCGTTACCTCGTCGGACAGCAACTACGATATGGGATCCATCTATGCCGAAAAAAAGGGTAGCGTACGTATCATGGGACCTACCGAAGCCGGTCCCCAGCAGTACAATCCCGGGGGTGAGATGGCTTCATGGCTAAGTCAGGACGGCGGACATACTTGGAAAAGGGAGAAGCTGATGACCTCAGCCAGCGAGCGCAACCACAGCTACCTGCGCCGCCCGCAGGATGCACGCGATGACTTTTACGGCATCTGGGCTGATGGAGACGGACGTAAATCGTCGGAGTCTTACCTCTATTTCACCAACCGCAAGGGCGAGGTATTTAGGCTGCCCCGCCATGCGGACAGCGATCTAATCGTTCCCCAGAAACTTCCATAAGGTACCGACCTATAAACAAGTAAACCTATTTAAAACAACAGATATACAACATGAGAAAAAGATATACGTCAGTAAGCCTGCTTTTGCTGATTTGCATGTGTGCCGTCTCGGGGCAGCCCTTACGCGCACAGGAAAAACTTACCATGGAGGTTGTGGAGACCAGCCTAGATAATGCGGTTAAACAGATCAAAGTACTGGCGGAAAAATCGGCAGATAATATGCTACCGAAGACCTTCGATAAGGGTAAAAATTTCGATTCGGAAACCGGATGGTGGACATCGGGATTCTACCCCGGCACCCTGCTTTACCTTTATGAATATTCGGGGGACAAGGCACTGCTGGAGCTGGCCAAAGCGAAGCTGCTGCTCTTGGAGAAGGAAAAATTTAACACAAGTACACACGATCTAGGCTTTATGCTCTACTGCAGCTTTGGCAACGCCATGCGCATCACGGGCGATACGACGACCTATAAGCCCATTTTGCTGAAAGGTGCCGAGTCGCTTGCCAGCCGCTATAGCCCCGTGACAAAGACGATACGATCTTGGGACTTTGACAACTTTCCGGTGATCATCGATAATATGATGAACCTAGAGTTTCTCAACAGCGCTTCCCGCTTGAGCGGCGATACACGCTTTCGCGATATCTCCGTCACCCATGCTAACAGCACTATGCGAAACCATTACCGCAAGGACTACAGCTGCTACCATGTGGTGGACTACGATCCCAAGACCGGCGGAATAATCAAAAAGAAAACGAACCAAGGCGCTTTTGACGAATCGGCATGGGCACGTGGGCAAGCATGGGGCCTTTATGGATACACGATGATGTACCGCGACACCGGAGACAAAAAATACCTCTCTTTTGCCAAAAAAATCGCAAAGTATATGCTCGAACACCCCAATATGCCGGAAGATTTGATTGCTTATTGGGATTATGATGCGCCTGATCTACCCGCCGACAGTAAGTACGCGGCATATAAGCGCTATAGGGATGTATCCACGGCTTCACTCACAGCCTCGGCCTTACTGGAAATGTCTAGCATGGTAAAGGGAAAATTGTCTAAATACTACCGAACAACCGCCGAGCGCATCCTCTACAACCTATCTACGGCGAACTATACGGCAGATTATGGCAGCAATGGTGGTTTTCTGCTAAAGCACAGCGTGGGGTCTATTCCCCACGGTAGCGAAGTGGACGTGCCGCTTACCTATGCCGACTATTACTATGTGGAGGCGCTGCTGCGCTATCAGAAATTGGCTCAATAAAACGTTGCTATGTACCAAACAAACATGATTAGGAAAGAACGATCGATGGTCGGCAGCTTCATTTTGCTGATCCTGATGTTGGTCTGGGGAACCGGCGCCGTTTCACAGACGTTCGAAGATAATTGGGCTTCGCTGGATAGTAGGCCCCTGCCGGGCTGGTGGTCGGATGCCAAGTTTGGCATATTTGTGCACTGGGGCTTGTATTCCGTGCCTGCCTACGCGCCGGTCGATCAGGTGGAAGGGGTATATCAAAAGTATGCCGAGCATTACCTTATGAGGCTGCTGGAAAAGGATAGCCTGTTCACGGACTACCATAGGCGGCAGTTCGGCGATCAGGCCAGCTATGCAGATTTTGCGCCCATGTTCCGGGCACAATTCTTCGATTCGAACAAATGGGCGGAGCTCTTCAAGAAATCTGGCGCAGGATACGTGGTACTTACCTCCAAGCATCATGACGGCTATTGCCTGTGGCCCAGCGCCCAGAGCAAAGGGTGGAACAGCGTAGACAATGGACCCGGTCGTGACATCATTGCGGAACTATCTCGCGCGGTCAATAAGCAGGGCATGCGCTTTGGTCTTTACTACTCGCTACTGGAATGGACTAACTCGCTGTATACCTCGGGCGATATGGATGCCTGGACGCAGCAACACATGATACCCCAGATGAAGGATCTGGTGGAGCGCTATAAGCCGGAGGTTATTTTTGCCGACGGAGAATGGGATTACACAAGCGATCGCTTCAAGAGTACCGCTTTTCTACAGTGGCTGTATAATGATTCGAAGGTCAAAAGCAGCGTAGTCGTCAACGACCGCTGGGGAAAAGAGACCCGAAGCAAACACGGTGGGTATTACACCACCGAGTATGACCTTATCGGCGATACGCTGACCGATGGCCGAATCGAGCACCCTTGGGAGGAGAGTCGCGGTATAGGCACTTCCTATGGCTACAATCGCTTTGAAACCAATGCGCATTACTTTTCCAGTAAACAACTGATAGACCTGTTGATCGAAAAGGTGAGTGGAGGAGGCAACCTGCTGTTGAATGTGGGGCCGGATGCAAACGGTCTTATTCCCGTAGTGATGCAGGAGCGCTTACTGGATATCGGTCGCTGGCTGTCGGTAAACGGAGAAGCGATATATGGCAGCCGTGCATGGGCCGAACGCCCCAGTAAACCACAGAACGACGTTTATTTTACCCGTAAAGGGAATGACCTTTATGTACTGTGTACCACTTGGCCGGTGGCCGATATCGTGCTGGAAGACTTGCCCAATGGCGTGCAGAACATAACACTGCTCGGCTCGGATCAACAAGTAGACATAAAGCGTACCAAGAAAGGCCTGCACATTATTCCGCCGCCAATCAACCCGGCGACGGCACCTTGTGCGCATGCTTGGGTATTTAAGTTGACCATGGCGGCACCTTAGGATGGCAATAAACAGAAAACAAAAATGCTAAACAGATAAATCAAACAGCTATGCTTATCAAAAAATACTTATGGGGAACCATGCTGATTTGCGGCTCGGCACTGGCGCTCCCTGCGCAGGAGCTTCCACGGCCCAATGCCGTGCAGCTGGCCTGGCAGAAGTTAGAGACTACCGCCTTTATACACTTCACCGTAAACACCTATACGGGCAAGGAATGGGGCGATGGAACGGAAGATCCTGCCATTTTCAACCCAACCGATTTTGACGCCGACAAGATGATCAAGACGCTTAAAGAAACGGGGTTTAAGATGGCTATTATCACGGCCAAGCACCATGATGGCTTCTGCCTATGGCCCACAGCCCACACAGAGCATTCCGTAAAAAATAGCCCATGGAAAGATGGTAAGGGTGATATCGTTAAAGAAATAGAGCAGGCATGCCGCGCCCACGGTATCAAATTTGGCTTCTACCTCTCGCCTTGGGATCAGAACCACCCCAGCTATGGCAGCCAAGCGTATAACAACTTTTACAAGAACCAGCTCCGTGAGTTGCTGACAAAGTATGGGGAGATCGCCGAAGTATGGTTTGACGGTGCCAAGGATAAGAAGGCCGTGGATATGGAATACGATTTCCAAGGATATTGGCAGCTGGTGCGTGAGCTGCAGCCCGGCGCTGTGCTCTTTTCTGACGTAGGCCCCGATATTCGCTGGGTGGGTAACGAGAAGGGTATTGCTGGAGAGACCATGTGGTCGACGATCAATATAGCGCCCAAAGATGCGCCCGGGAATATCTCTCCAGCCTACTTGAATGTTGGTGATCCGGCAGGAACAAAGTGGATACCTACGGAAACCGATGTATCTATCCGTCCGGGATGGTTCTACCATGCGCATGAAGATGATCAGGTGCGCTCGCCGCAAAACTTGGTAGACCTCTACTACAGCTCGGTGGGTCGAAACAGCCTGCTGTTGTTGAACATTCCACCCAACAAGCAAGGGAACTTTGGCGACAAGGATGTGGAGAATCTGTATGCCTACCGCGCAATTTTGGATGAAACATTCCAGAAGAACCTGCTGCTTGGACAGGTGGAAAATGCGCTTACCGATGGGGCTTTGGAAACCTTCCATTCCCTAGCTGCGGGGGCTTCGCTGGAAAAGAAATTGGACAAGGAGATTACCTTTGACCGGGTGCTGCTGCAGGAAAATATTGCGGAGGGCCAGAAATGTGCACAAGGAACCATGGAATATTGGGATGGTAGCGGCTGGAAGCAGCTGGCAGACTTTACCACGATAGGATACAAGCGCATACTTAAAGTTCCCCTCACCAAAACGAGCAGAATTAGGATCAGCGTGCAGCAAGCCGGCTATCCGGTGCAGCTCGCCGAAGTGGGGCTTTACAAAGCCTCCTCGCGGGAGTAGGCGGCAAACCAAGAAAAAACAGTTAACTAATATAAACCAATTTTAAAACGTATGATTTACAGAACAACGAAGCTTTGGCTAGGGAAGCTAGGGGTAGGTTCGTGGTTTGTTTTCCATAGCATGGCCCTTATCGCCCAGGAAAGCTACCAGCAGAGCCCTGGCATGGCATCCAACGTTCCCCAGAAAGTGACCGCGGGTCAAGGGATGCAGGAGGCTGGACAAAACACACAACAGACCATGCGCATAGCGGGGCGCGTATCGGATCCTTCGGGGCAGCCGCTGGCCGGCGTAGGAATAAGCCTTCGGGCGGGCAATGCCTCGGCGGTAACTGATGCCGATGGTAATTTCGTCATCAGCGTACCGCGTGCCAAGGGAACGCTAGATTTTTCCTACATCGGATTCACAACAAGGGCATACCCCTTTACGGAAACACAAACCAGTTTGCAGGTAACCCTGCAGCCCGACGTGTCCGCCATTGATGAGGTGGTGGTCGTGGGCTACGGTACGCAGAAAAAGGTGAACCTCACCGGAGCGGTGGCCAGCGTGACCTTCGACGAAAAGATAAACAGCAGGGCAATATCCAATGTGTCGACCGCCCTGAATGGCCTTTTGCCGGGATTGGCCGTCAACCAGTCCAGCGGTATGGCCGGCAACAACAACTCCCGTCTATTGGTTCGCGGCTTGGGAACCGTCAACGGTGACAGCGGCCCGCTGATCGTGGTCGACGGCATGCCCGACGTAAACATCAACAGGCTCAACATGCAGGATATCGAAAGCGTCTCGGTACTAAAAGATGCGGCCTCCTCGTCGGTCTACGGTTCTCGTGCCGCCAATGGTGTCATCCTGATAACCACAAAGTCTGGCGCCGGTAGAAAGCCGACCCTTACCTTTAATATGAGTTTAGCTACCCAAAAACCTACCAATGCGATAGGCTTCATGGCCGACTATCCGCGTTCGCTTATGGTATTTCGGAATGCAGAATCCATGCGCAACTCCTACGCCAACGCGCGCTACCGCTATGGTACCATTGAGGAGTGGATGGCGCTAGGCATGATTGATCCGCTGAACTATCCGAATACCGATTGGTTTGATCTCGTAATCCGAGACGGCGTGCAGCAGAACTACAACCTCTCTGCCAGCGGAGGAAACGATGTTTCAAACTTCTATATCTCGGCCGGCATGCTGGACGAGCGCGGACTGCAGGTGGGCAACGACTTCAAGCGCTACAACGCCCGCGTAAACTACGACTACAAGATACGCAAGAACATCAATGTTGGCGCCAAGATCAACGGAGACTGGTCGGACTACCGCTTTCCGATAGATGCGGGCTTTACTGGCGGCAGTCGGGGCACCGGGGGCTATGATCTGCGCTTTGCGGTGGCCGGTATCACGCCTTATGATCCGGTTACGGGATATTACGGTGGGGCAATGGCCTATGGGGAGGATATCCAAGTATTTAACCCCCTTTCGGTTTACAACAACGAAATATCCAAACGTAACCAAAAGCAGTTCAACGGTGTGTTCTTCGTGAACTGGGAACCCATCCAAGGGCTAAAGGGAAGCGTGGACTATTCCCTAAACTACGGCGATCAATTTACGGTGAAGGCCGATATCCCCAACCAGGCATACAACTTCCAGCAGCACAGGATGACGGGACGCTACTATGTGCTGGATAACGCGGGCATAGAAAACACAACATCGACCAACTACAAGACCATGGCCAGCGCACGGGTGAGCTACGACCGTACCTTTGCCGAGGACCACAAGATGACCATCCTAGGGGTATACAGCGAAGAGTTTTGGCATACGCGCAATCAGTTTGGATCGCGTCTCGACCGTCTTCATCCATCGCTCGAAGAGCTGAACGCCGCCTTGCCAGCCACCCAGGTGGCCACCGGAAGTTCTTCTAAAGAAGGGCTACGCTCGGTGATCGGCAGGCTAAACTACAGCGCTTTCGACAGATACCTGCTGGAGGCCAATTTTCGATATGATGGTTCCTCCAAATTCTACCCAGGACACCAGTGGGGATTCTTTCCGTCGGCGTCTGTGGGTTGGCGCTTTACCGAAGAAAAATTCCTTTCTGTATTGAAGGACATCGGCATAGCGAATGGTAAGCTGCGCGGAAGCTACGGTAGCCTAGGTAACAACAATATCGTTACCAATATCTACGAGCAGCGCGAGGTACTCACGCAGTACAACTACCTACTCAATACGTCCGGCTCGCCAACCATCTACAGGGGTTTTGGTAACGACCGATTGATCAACAGGGCCTTCAGCTGGGAGAAGACCAATGTGATGAACATCGGTCTGGATTTCGTGGTCCTAAAAAACCGTCTTTCTGCAGAGTTTGACTATTACGACCGCGTCACAAAGGGGATGGCCGAGAACTTCGATATCTCCATGCATATTTCAGGAATGTACCGCGCTCCGCGCCATAATATCGGACAGATGCGTAACCGCGGGGTAGAAGCAAACTTGACTTGGACCGATACGAAAGGGGACTTCACCTATCGCCTGAACCTGAACGCGTCCCATAACAGGAACAGGCTAGAGAATTGGGGACAGCAGCTGCTTCGTGGGCAGACGTTTATCGATATGCCCTATGGCTTCCTATACAGCTATGAAGATGCTGGGATAGCGCAGGACTGGCAGGATGTATATAACGCGACGCCTCAGGATATTGCCCCAGGTGACCTGATTCGCCTCGATCTCAATGGCGACGGAAGGATCGACGGGAACGACCAAAAGGCCTATCCCAACACGCAGCGCAGCATGCCGCACACCAACTTTGCGCTTAATTCCAGCTTTAGTTACAAAGGATTTGATCTGAACTTCCAATTGCAGGGCGCTGCCGGAAGGAAGGATTTTTGGCTTACGCAATATAATGTATTGGATATAGGACCCCGCTATGCGGCCTCTTGGGACCACTGGGAGAACCCTTGGAATGTAGAAAACAGGGATGGGGAGTGGCCACGGCTAAACGGCGCGGGATCCAATGTGAGTACCACGAGTTTCTGGCTAGACAACCTCAGCTACCTGCGCATTAGAAACGTGCAAGTGGGCTATAATGTGCCGCCCAGCTTATTGAGCAGGGTGAAGGTAAACAGCTTTAGGATATTTCTCTCGGCGGAAAACCTGCACACCTTTACCTCCTACAGGGGGCTAGATCCCGAGTCAACGGCCAGCATGAACGATGTCTATCCACTGGTAAAGGCATTTTCATTAGGTCTTAACATTAACCTTTAAGATAAACGGATATGAAAAAGATAAATATGGCAGGCCTAGCACTGCTGACGGCAGGACAGGTTCTCTTTGGCTCTTGTGTGAAGGATCTTTTGGACCAGCAGGCCACAACCGAACTGGATGCCAAGGTGTTTTGGCAGACTGAAGCCGATGCAACCAGCGGCCTCATGGGCATGTATGCTAATATAAAGCCCCTTTTCAACAAGGATTACTTCTATGACGGAATGGGCGAATATGTGCGGACTAGATCAATCAGCAGCCTCTCCTCAGGCACCTTTACGGCCGGTTTGGCCTATTATACGGGAAATACCAATGGGCACTACAACCCCAGTGGATACGGGTCGGCCTTCGATAACATGTACCGCTTCCTGTTTGGCGGCGTGAACAGGGCAAATTACGTGATAGGTAACGTGACCGAAATGCTGCCCCGCTATCCCGGATCGGTGGAGAGCCTCGAAATCATTATTGCCGAGGCACGAATGATGAAGGCCCTCGTGTACTTCCGGCTGATCAGCATGTGGGGCGATGTTCCCTACCTAGAGGAGACCATCACCGATAACAGCCAAGTTGCCAATATCGCACGTACGCCTATCGAAGAAATAAAGGATCGTATACTGGCCGACCTGGATTATGCCATCGAGAAGCTGCCAGTGGTCGCGGCTCAGCCCGACCGGATGAGCAGGCCTGCAGCACTCGCCCTGCGCGGCAAGGTGAACCTTTTTTGGGGAAGCTGGAACAAGAACGGCTGGCCCGAGCTGGATACCTTTGAGGCCAGCAGCGCCAAGGCCGATGAGGCATTTCGCGCAGCAGCAGCAGATTTTAAAATGGTGATCAACGACTATGGGCTGGCGCTTTTCCGTAATGGGGATCCTGGAGAGATTGACGAGCTGGGAAAAGCAGAGAAGCTACCGAACTACTACTACCTGTTCCTGCCCACATCAAACAATGCGAATGAAAACCTGATCGGGTTTACCCATGGAGGCATCGGTTCGGGACTGAGCGAAAAGATGATGCGTGATTTTGGCAACCGCGATACCGAAAATTCGGAGGTTAATGTGTCGCCATCTTATTGGATTGCCGATCGTTACCAGTCAACGATAACGGGCGACTTCCTGCCCGAGATGGAGCGCCTGAATCCCAACAATGTTGCCGATGCGCGCACGCGGCCGAATTCGGCGCTCAACCCGCAGAGCTATGCCAACCGAGACTACCGGATGAAGGCGTCCATCGTTTGGGAATATGAGGTTATGCAGGGTATGACGGCACTACAGGCTACGCGTTTCTTTCCGATGGTTTACCAAAACCAAGGAGGGCTAGTAAATATTGGTGGCCAGCAGTATAATACGATACGCTACAACTCGGGGACCAATTCGGGCTTGCTGTTCCGAAAGTTTGTCCGCAACTATGCCGGGCAGGGACGTGAGGAAGGTAACTACACCTGGCCGGTAATCAGATTGGGGGATGTGTACTTGATGTATGCCGAGGCATCCAACGAAGCCTTTGGCCCGCAGGCCGATGCGGTGGATCTCGTCAACCGGATACGGCGTCGTGGCAACCTGCCTGCCCTGAAGCCTGAAAAGTATGCCGATAAATCGAGCTTCTTCGATGCCATAGAGCAGGAACGTATCATTGAACTGGTAGGGGAAGGGCACCGCATGTTCGACATCAGGCGCTGGCGCAAGATTGAGGAATTTTGGGGGCAGCCCTATGGGCCGGGACGCACAACGACCAACAGCTGGGGGAACAGCGTGACCACCTATTTCCAAAATGCCAGCGAACGGGTTTACCAACAGTGCTATATATTGCGCATTCCCGAGTCGGAGCGTGACCGCAATCCGAATCTAACACAAAATTGGCCGTTTTTATAAAAATAACAGATTCACCATTAAGTTGCAAGAAAAATGAAAAAGCAAGCATATAGTTTACTATTGATCCTGTCCGCGCTGGTCATGACCAGATGTTCCGAAGAGTATCCCATCGACGAGGATGGACTATTGATAACCACCCGCACCAGCGCCTATGTAGGTAGCTTCGAGCTGTTGGGCCCAGATTTCCAGACGGTGAGAACGAAGGTTGCCGAGGTGGATACCATCGCGCAAACTATCGATGTGGAGGTGCACTTCGGCACGGACCTGAGGCGTCTGTATCCGCAGTTTTCCTTAGTGACCGACGCCAAGCTGGAACCTAAGATCACGGGTTTTGTAGACTTCTCTAACCCGTCTACGCCGATGCAATGGACGGTGATTTCTGGGAACAGGCAGATACGTAAGACCTACACGGTAAACCTTACCGTGCAGCAGCCTACCCCTTAGTTGATAACAGTTTAAAAGTTAGGAATTATGATGAACAAAATATATAATCGCGTTTCACTGCTGTTGCTCGCATGTGCGCTGTTCAACGCATGCAAGGAAGAGGAGTACCAAGTTCCCGAGGCCCCATCAGGCCTGCAGAACGACGTTATAAAAAAATCGAACGGCCCGAACATGCCTGGCGTAGATATCGAATTCATGTATGCCATGGCTATAAAGAAAGGGGAAGGAAACCTTGTGTCTGCACAAGTAGAGGCCAGTATTGCCGGTGCAGCCGAAACATACCTCGAACACCGATCTTTCCATACCAATGATAACGGGCAGGATATCGGGGTGGTAGTAGCCGACCCCTCTGTTACGCAGGGGACAACCAGCAAGGTAAATTTCACGGTAGATACCAATGCAGCCACGCTACGCTTTCACTACCGTCCTCCACTAGAATCGGTGGATAAAGAAGTTTCCTTCACTTTTTCGGCGACCAGTAGCAACGGACAAACCGTCAGCTATCAGATGGGTCCCTACCGAATCAGGAGGATGGAACGTGCGCTGAATATTGCGGTGGCCGACGGACAGAAGTGCTTCCTATCCATCGAAGATATGACCGCTTATACGGCTACCGAGGCTGCATCTCGGGGCAACGTGATTGACCTCGTGTATCTCCACCGTACCATTCCGGGCATCACCTTTGCTCATGGACTTGTTGCGCCAGCGGCAGATGCCGTGTACCGTCCCGGAATTACCCTGCCTGCTGGGGTCAATAGAGATGCCAAAATCCAGAAGGCTTGGAACATACGCGATATACAGCTGGAACCCAATGTGACAGGCAACAATACCTTCGTGTATCTCGATGATGAGGACTTTAAAACTATACAGCTGGCCGGCGCTCCAAACTATGCGATAAATATGAAGGCGCAGGCAGGGATTTGGGTCGAAACGGCAGACGGCAAGTATCGCGCATTTGTTTACCTGAACTCCGTGAATGACGCGGCTAAAAGTGCGGTGCTGAGTATCAAACGCTATCGGATGTAATTATGGTTGGGATGACTAAAGGACTGCAGGTACTGTTAGTTCTCTGGCTTGTGGCGGTGGGGCTCTGCGGAGCTGCCACCGCACAGGTTGGCCCACTGGAGCTGGAAGGGCATCCGCGTCTTTTCCTGCCCGAGGGGGAGCTGGAAGATATTCGTGTAGGGCTTCAGGCTGATCCATACAGATTGGTCGTTCATCGTGAGATACTCGAAGAGTGTGATAGGCTACTTTCCAGTAGACCTGTCGAGCATGTTAAGGTAGGCATCCGTCTGCTGTCGCAATGCAGAGAGGCTATGCTGCGGATTTTTTACCTTTCCTATGGCTGGCGCATGACTGCTGAACCCAAGTATCTGGAGCGCGCTAAAGCGGAACTTAGGGCGATCGCCAATTTTAAAGATTGGAATCCTTCCCACTTTCTGGACGTGGCGGAGATGACCATCGCAGCGTCCATCGGCTATGATTGGCTGTATGGGGAGCTTTCTGCACAGGAGCGAGCGGCGGTGCGCACAGCCATCTTGGAAAAGGGACTTCGGCCATCCTTGGACGAACAGTACAATTGGTGGCTCACCGCCGATCATAACTGGAACCAAGTGTGCAACGCAGGCATGTTGATCGGGGCGCTAGCTATCTATGAAGACAATAGGAGTTTGGCCGATGATATCACCGGGAGGAGCACAGCGAGCATCGCTCGCCCAATGAAGGACTACGGGCCGGACGGCGCCTATCCGGAAGGGTATATGTATTGGGGCTACGGTACCACCTTCAACGTGCTGTTTATCGATTGCCTAGAGCGAGCGTTGGGTCGTCCCTACGACTTTGCCGCTACACCCGGCTTTATGCAAACTGGGGGATTTATGCAAAATATGACCGGCCCCACGGGCGATTCCTTCAACTTCTCGGATTCGGATCTTGGGTCGGTGCTGCAGCCGGCAATGTTTTGGTTTGCGCAGCGTACCGGCCAAGCTAGCCTCTTATGGTCCGAACGCGAACATATGCTGAAGCTGCGTGCAAATGTGCGCGAGGATAACCGGCTGTTGCCTTTGACCTTGATCTGGGGGGCAAAGATCGATCTCCGCAGCATCTCTCCGCCACAGAACAAGATATGGGCGGGCCACGGCAAGACGCCTGTGGCGCTGATGCGAACCTCTTGGACAGATAGCCTGGCCACCTATGTTGGATTTAAGGGCGGATCGCCTTCGACCAACCATGGCCACATGGATGTCGGTTCCTTCGTGCTGGAAAGTGGCGGGGTACGATGGGCGATGGACTATGGTAAGGAAGATTATCAGCTTTTGGAAGCAAAGAAGCTCCAAATTTGGAAGTTTGACCAAAACTCCGAGCGCTGGCAGGTTTTTAAATACACGAATTATGCCCATAACACCTTGTCGGTAGATCGTGCACTGCAGCATGTAAAGGGTTATGCACCCTTAATGGCTTTTGCTGAAACAGCAAACGGGGCGACTGCTAAGATGGATTTGTCGTCGGTATATCCGGGTCTCACATCGCTGCAACGCGAAATTTCTGTCGACAGCAAATCCGGCGTGACGGTTACTGATTTCTATATCGGCACTGAACAAGAGAAAGATCTATGCTGGGCTATGCTCACTGATGCGGAGGTTAGATTGACGGAAACAAATACCGTGGAATTGCGCAAGGCCGGTAAACGACTACGTATGGAATGCCTAGGCGATAAGCGCGCAAATTGGGTGATAAAACCGGCGGAAGGCGGCTATGTGATTTTGGGATTGCAGCATAGTATAGCGAAACAGGAAAAGAGTAGCCTCTCCATTCATTTTAGCTTGGTAGAGTAATTGGTAGAGTAAATTACTTTGGCGCCTATAACTTGCCCTACCGGCTAGACATTCATGATATCCTGCGTAATATTTGTTTATATTCGTGGTATATGGAAAGTTCTATTACGCAGTTATCGCGCTATAATGATTGGGCCAATACAAAGGTATTGACCACACTGATGAAAATGGGCAGCGATGTACCGCCGCGCTGCGTTCAACTCTTTAGTCATATCGTCAATGCGCAAGTCATATGGCTCTCGCGAATTCACGAAACGGCAGCAGGGGTAGATGTTTGGCAGCTGCACGATTTAGCGACATGCGCGCGTATGCAACAATCCTTCACCGATAAATTTCAGGAGACAATTTTAAAGCAGGATCTAGCGCTTTCCAGTGCTGTCAACTATACCAATAGCAAAAAGGATGCTTTCCGTAATTCCTTACAAGATATTATCATCCATATTTTCAATCACGGAACATACCATAGGGCGCAAATAGCCACCGAAATAAGGCAAAATGGCTTCACGCCCGATAATACCGACTATAAAACTTTTGTCAGGTAAGTTTGATCATGTCTTTTGCCGAACGCCTTCTAAACCCCGCCTATATTAAGCGAATATATCCTTAATATGCCCTGAATATTAAATTTTTAGGTGGTAACCATTTTACCACACTTTTGTAACCAATTTACCGCCTGATCTGCGCTGCTGACTCTACTTTTGCTGCAAGTTTATACAACAAAAGTTTACATAACGTGAAGTTTAGCAGAGTTATTTTAGTCGCCATGATGATTTGCCTTTCCGGCATTGCTTCTCCGATTTACGCACAAGAGCAAAGCCTGCAAGGCATAGTTGTGGATAGCAGAACGGGGAGTCCTTTACCGGGGGCCTCTATACAACAGAAAGGCAAGCATGTGCATACCAGCACGGATCTGAACGGACGCTTCCAGCTGCTAGGTATACAGTTGGATCAACCTTTGGAGATCAGCTATATGGGCTATCAAACTAAAGCGATTTCCCTGACGAAGGTCGATTTAAACAAAGCCATGGTTATTCCGCTCGAGACGCTGGAAAATCTGCTGGAGGCAATTACCGTCTCGGCCAACCTTGAAGGGCAGCAAAAAGCATTAAACCAGCAGCGTACGGCCGATAACATAAAAAACATAATTTCGGCCGATGTCATGGGACGCTTTCCAGATCTCAATGTTGCGGAGGCCCTGCAGCGTGTTCCCGGCATCAATATACAGCGCGATAAAGGGGAAGGCTCTACTATTGCCCTCCGCGGCACGCCGGCACACTTCACGACGGTACAGATTAATGGCGAGCAGCTCCCTAGCGTGCAGCAGAGCGGATCACGCAATGAAGCATTGGACCTTATTCCAGCCGATCAATTAGCCTCTATCGAGGTGATCAAAGCACCGACGCCAGATTTGGATGGCGATGCCATCGGGGGGATCGTCAACCTGCGCACCCCAACAGCGGGCAAGCTGCGCTGGTCGGGAAAAGCAGAAGGATCGCTGGGTTACAACGATATCTCTGGCGGGCTCAATGGTATTGGCAAGCTGCGTATCGATAGGCGATTTTGGCCCTCTTCGGTTGTCCCGGAAGGCAAAGTGGGTGTCCTGCTAAGTGGATCATATTACAGTTCCAATAACTCGGAGGATCGCATGGATGCGACCTGGGGCACACGACTTCCCATAGAGAACTACAGCTTTCGCAAGACCATGAACGAAAGAAAAAGAAGCGGACTGACCGGGACTTTCGATTTCAAGCCCCATAAAGATCATCACTTTATCCTCAACTATATGTATAACCAGCGCGCGGATAACGATATACAAAACAGGAAGCGCTTTGATTTTGATCGCAGCAGTAGCAGCTGGATAAGCGACCAAGAAATTGCGGGTGCACGCGCCAGACGGGATATCAACCTATGGGATGAAGATAAAACCAACCATAACATCAGCCTACAGGGATACCATCATCTGCACAACTGGAAGATCGACTGGGCTGGATCCTATACACGCAGTTATCGCGACTTTTCATCTACACGGGGCGATTTCTCTCGCGACAATATTGACCTGAGCATAGCGAATGAAGCGGGTATATACAGCGATTATCCAGTTTTCTCGGCCAGCAATCCGCAGCTCGATCTATACGATCCCTTGTTGTACAACGATTTTAGACGTTATGAGGAAGATGCCGAGCATACCAAAGCGGATAACCTGACCTTCCGATTGGATATCAGCAAACAGGGCATACTGTGGGGCTATCCTGCAACGCTTAAGTTTGGCGGAAAATACCGCAGCCAGTCCAACAGTAAATTTAGGAACAACCAAGTGCTTTCTTTCTTCGACCCCAACGGGGTGCTCAACCTTTCCGAAGCCTTCACGCGGGTGATCGGTACGACAGAACCTGCGAACTTCCTTTTTCGCGATTACCGCTTTGGACCGCTGATCGATAAAGCCCGCTTTGAAGATTATATACACCGCAATCGCTTTTTGCTTACGCAAGCCGATGATGCATGGGATGCACGCCGACTATCTTTGAATGACACTTATGATGCGCGTGAAGATATCTATGCCGGCTATGCCCTGGGACGATGGCAGCTGGATAAGCTCTTGGTCTTGGCCGGCTTGCGCATGGAAGCTAACGCGGTGAATTACGATGCCTTTGAAGTTTTTCGTAGGGGAACACTGGTCGAAGCAGAGCCGATCAACGGGCAAAAAGATTACCAGTTTCTCCTTCCGCACCTGCACCTGAAATATGGGCTCGATGACTGGACGAACCTGCGACTTTCCGTACTGCGGAACTATGCCCGTCCTAACTTTGTGGATATCGTGCCCTTCGTGAATTATGATGTCGATGCCTTGACGTTACATTTGGGCAATACAGAACTACAGCCGTCAACAGCCTGGAATGCAGACCTGATGCTGGAACGCTATTTCGCACATGCGGGGTTGCTATCCTTCGGTATTTTTTACAAGGATATCGACAAGTTTCAGTTTACCAGCTTGATCAATTCGCTGGGCGAACCATTCCCCGGCTATCCGGAGACCCAAGGGTTCAGCTTTCAGCAAGAGCAGAATGGTGAGCATGCTCGGGTAGCCGGTGCAGAGGTCAATATCTACAGAACCTTGGATTTTTTACCCGGTATCGCTCGAGGCCTGTCGGTGAACGCCAATTATACTTTTGCCCAATCCAATGCCTTTACCCAAGACCGATCAGACATCAACCTGCCCGGACAGGCCAAACATACCTTCAACGCTATGCTTAGTTTGGACTACCGGAACTTGACGATCCGTGGATCGGTCAACTACAACGGCTCTTATGCCCAGTCCATAGCGAGCGAAGCTGCGGGCGATATTATACAACGTCACCGCACGCAGCTGGACCTGAATGCGTCTTACCGTTGGAAATCGCTACGACTGTTTACCGAGTGGATCAACCTGCTTAATGCGCCAAGTATTCGCTACGAGGGCGACCCCAGCCGGATGTCGCGTACAGCCTACTTTGGTTATGCGGCGCGCCTAGGGCTCAGTTACTCCTTAAACTAATCATTTGTCAATCGCTAAGAAATAAACCATGACGATACGATATATCCTATACATCACAGCATTTTTGCAGTTGTTTCTTGTTTCCTGCGAAAAGAAAGAAACCGCCTTTGCATTTCCCTTGCCTAAGATTTTTAGTAGCGACGCGGCAGCCGAATTGGCCTTCGTGCAGGAGCCCGGAAAAATGGTGCAAGCCGAATTAAGCCTACAGGCGGCCGCAGGACTCGCGCTACTACGTGTAGAAAACAAGGCTGACCTACACGATGAGGTCCGTTTTATCGCTGACGAGCTTGCCGCCAGCTACAATTTTTCCTTTCAGGTGCCTGCTGACGCCGCGCTGGGAAGTAGCTATACGTTTCAACTGACCTTAAGCGACCGCAATGAACAAACGACAACCTTTCCTATCACCGTGCGGGTAGATGCAACCTACAGTTTGCGGGACGAGCAGGTTGGCGGCCGCAGCGTGAAGGTCATTAGTGGCAAGATAAACGGGAGTTTCCACTTTGCCAAAGCAGATACCTACGTGGTTGACGGACCGCTATCCATCGAAGATGGAGGGCAGCTGTCCATTGATGCGGGGAGTAACGTTTATTTCCGGAGCGCAACGAGCAATGCTGTTGCTTCACGTTTGATTATCACCCGAGGGAGCCGGCTGCAGGCTATCGGTACCGCCCAGGAGCCCATTGTATTCAGCAGCGAGAAAGTGCTACGCGGCGAAGAACCCAGTTTTGCGGATTGGGGCGGCATCTTCCTGATGGGGCGTGCGCCAAGCAACAGGGGAGCCAACGTTATTGAGGATGGCTTTGCCTATGGCGGTACAGCGGCGAGTGAAAGTTCGGGACAGCTACGTTACCTACGCATCGAGTATGCCGGCATGGGGGATTTCCATGCGCTGAACCTCTTTGGCGTAGGCGCATCCACCTTACTCGAAAATATACAGGTATTCCATTGCCAGAACAATGCTTTTCGCATACGTGGGGGACGCGTCAACCTGCGCTACATTGCCGGCATAGACCATGGTGGCTACGGGCTGTGGGCTGACGAAGGCTGGCAGGGTAAGGGACAGTTTTGGTTGTTCCAGACCAATATTCCGGCCACCTTGGTGCCGCTCAACTTTTGGAACCAAGCGCGTGCATTGGAAATCCGCAACCACGATAGCTTCTATGATACCGCGCCGCGCACCACTTTCCAGATTGCGAACGTGACGCTAATCGGCAATGGGGAATCGGCAGCTGATGGCACACGCCGCGGCGCACGGGTTCGCCGAGGAGCCATAGGGCAGCTGCGCAATATGCTGGTGGCCCATTTTGCAAGCGATGGCGTGCGGGTGGAAGACCTGCCTATAGAACGCCTGGGGCAAGATATGTTGCTGGACAATGTGCGGGCCTTCCGTTCGGGGGTTAACTATGCGCAGGAAGCGGAATCTTTCTTTTTCCAAACAGGGCGCTATGACGTTAGCGAGGCTCCCGTGGAAGGCATTGGCCTCGATTCCTATGTGGGTTCTGCCGCTTCGCCGTTCAACCCCTCGGCCTTGGATCCTTGGTTTGTGCCGGCAAGTTATATCGGTGCCGTGCAAAATGCCAGCAACGATTGGACAAGGCAGGGCATCTGGTTTAAAAATAGAAATGGAAGCATCAGACAATAATTAACATAAATAAGATGAAAAGTAAAAGCATGTCATCGGTATGGGCCTTTGCGGCCGCATGCCTGATCTTGGCCACAACGGCCTGTTCCAAAGAGGAGACCGCGCAGCCGCCAAACGTCGAAAACAACAAGGTTAGCATTGTAGGAGAGCCCACTTCGGTTGCCAAGCCGGGTGCTCCGATTTCCGTGGATTTAAAATTTGATAATCCCGGTTCTGGCGCTATGCTCATCGTGAGCCGCAACGACGGACCACTTAAAAGTGTGCCCCTTAATGAGGGACAAACGACCTATACCTTTGATCAGGAAAATCTGCCAACAACTATAGAGGAAGGCGATGTAACGAGCTATTCCTTCCTGATTGCCGACGAGCGCAATACTGTACGTTCGGCAGCCGTATCCTATGAGGTGTCTGCAGCGCTGTACGATCAGGTACAGCTAGGAAGCCGCTCCGTTTATGCGGTAAGCATACCTACCGACGGCATCGTGAATAGCGGAAAGATAAAGCTGGCCGCAGGACGTCAGTATTGGCTGGCCAGCGGACTGCACTTTATGAGCGGTAGCGAGCTGCAGATGCAGGCCGGTGCCGAGCTGTATATGAATACCGAATCGGGCGACACCTATGACCTGGTGATCGATGAGGGAGCGCGTGTAGCCGTAGAAGGAACGGCTACAGCTCCCGTGCTGATCAGCAGTGATAAGCTGCTGCGGGGCAGCACACCTGCGCCGGGCGACTGGGGCCAGTTTAACATCAAGGGAGCTGGAAATGGTAGCAACAGCGGTTCTATTGCCTATCTGCGCTTGGAATATGCCGGCGACCGCGGATTTCGTTTGGAAGGCGTGGGCAGTGGTACCAGCATCAGCTATGTGCAGGCCTACCGCGCCTCGGGCGAGGGGATTATGCCGACCAACGGTGATGTGCGCATGAAATACCTTGTAGCAACAGACTGTGAGGGTGGCGGATTTCGCTTTGGTGACGCCTACAGTGGCTATGTGCAGTTTGGCATTTCGCAAACCAGCAGCTTCTTTGGCGAAGTGGAAGCGCTGACGATCCGCGAGACGGCTTCACCTGTGCTGGCCAATTTTACGGTCACCGGTCCCGGCACCGATGAGGACGACACCCATGGTCTGCGTATGCGTGCAAATAGTGCCGGCAAGATCTACAACAGCATCGTTGCCGATTTTCCACGCCGCGGGCTTCGGTTGAACGATGAGGTGAAGGTGACCGACCTGCAGGGCGCAACGGTATTTGCTTATTCCTACATCTTTAACGTGCCGCGCGACCCTTATCGGGATGATACAAGCAACGGCAATCCCTTCCGTGGATCCTTGGGCGCCGGCAATGTGTTACAGAACCCATTCTTCAACAATGTGACGGGCTTCAACGGCAGCGATCCTATTCTAGCGGTTATCGCAGGCATCGGCACAAACAGCTATGTGCCACAGGCGACGCAAAGCAGTGCCTTTAATCCGACATCGATAGCGACTTTCTTTAGCGAAGCGGCTTTCGTTGGCGCCGTGAAAGATGCGGCAACGGATTGGACCAAGGGATGGACGAGAAAAAGTGACGGAAGTATCCATCAGTAACGCATGTATAGATCTTTTGTATGCATCATCTGTCTTTTCATAGGGACTGCCTGTTTTGGGCAGCCCTACGAAAAGCAGTTGCCGCCCGCGCTCCCCACAGTAGTTTATCGGGCAGGCAGCCTGCCAGATCGTGTACTGATGAGCGTGAGCGATGGAAAGGCGCAAACACGTAGCATTACTTGGCGCACGGCTGCTGCCGTAAAAGAAGGGGTATTGGAGTGGTCGAACAAGCTGACGGATGTGGAGTTTTACAAAAAGGCACAACAGCTGCCCGCAAGAAGTAGTGCCTTGGTAACCTATACCGGCGATACGGTGTATTACCATACGGTACAGCTAACCGGTCTGCTACCGGGGAAAAACTACAGCTACCGTGTGGGCAACGATCCTTTTTTTAGCGAGTGGATTGATTTCACGATGCCCGCCGATAGCGGTACCTTTCAATTTATTTACTTGGGCGATGCGCAGAACGATGTACGCGCCTTGTGGTCGCGGGTGTTCCGCAAAGCCTTTCTAGCTGCCCCGCAGGCCGATTTTATCTTGCATGCTGGCGATCTGATCAATCATTCCCAGAATGAGCACGAATGGTCTGAATGGTTCTACGGCGGCAATTTTATGTTGGCCAGCAAGCCACAGTTGCTGGTGCCGGGCAACCATGAGTATGTAAAAGGGGATGACGGGATAAAGCAGGGTATTACGCCCAGTTGGAACCTACAGTTTAACTACCCGAACAACGGTGTTGAAGGCATGGAAAACCGCAATTATTATGTGGATCATAAGAACTGCCGATTTATCTTTATGGATTCCAACGAGTCGCTCGCGCAGCAAGCGGCTTGGTTGGCACAACGCCTACAGCACAATACACAAAAATGGACCATCGTTATGTTTCATCACCCTGTGCTTTCGGGCACGGAAGGACGGATAAACGAGGGCGTGATGACGCATTGGAAGCCGCTGCTGGATCAATATCATGTGGATTTGGTACTTCAAGGACACGACCATGTCTATGCCCGCGGAAGTATAGCCGATGCTCATGGACGCGATACCGGCACCACCTATGTGATCTCCATGGCTGGAAGAAAAGCCTACGAGGTGGGTGCGCATAGCTGGTTGAAGAAGAAGGCCGGCAAAACCCAAAGCTATCAGATCGTAGATGTCTCCGATAGCTGTATCTCCTTCAAGGCTTTTGATATGGACGGGAAACAGATCGACGCCTTCCGTATCCGCAAACAGCGTGGACAGGCAAAGCTCGAAGAATATTGATGCTAAAATTCTGTTACGCAATATTTTATAAAGGCTTAATATATACTTTAAATACGGTTAACACAGAAGTCGAATCTTTGTATTGTCTTGATAAAGGTTAACCTGCTACGAACGAATCATCTCACCAGCTTTACACATGCTTGTTGCCGTATAGCTACCTGTCTTGTGCTGCTGCTGCTAGCTGCCCATGCTAATGCGCAAGGCGATGCCTGGCAGCAGATATCACTGCGCGAAGGATTGCCCCAGCGATCGGTGCTGAGTATTTACCAAGATGTCTTTGGCTTTATGTGGTTCGGCACACGAGATGGACTTTGTCGGTATGATGGACATGAGTTTGTGGTGTACCGGCATCAGGCAGATGATGAACAAAGCTTGGTCAGCAACAGTATATCGGCTATCACCGGCGATAGCCACGGGAACATCTACGTGGCGACCGATAAGGGATTGAGCCGCTATGATATAAACAGCAATACTTTCCATACCTACCAACTTCCTGCAACACACTATGCTTCCTCGGCGATTCATGAGGTATTTGTTAGTCGCACGGGCGTCGTTTGGATGGGCTGTCGTTATGGGTTATTTGCGCTGGAACCATTTTCTGGTCAGTTTGTGAAGCATAGCTTTATGGATGGAGAAGCACTGCTCTTGCAGCATGGCACTGTTAGTGCCATTACCGAAGATCAGCAAGGACAGCTGTGGATAGGCAGCTCCCGTTTGGGACTTTTTTGCTACAACCCGCTCACGCGTCAAGGATTCAGCCTAAGCAGCGAGCAGGATAGAATTGCTTTTCCCTTCCGCATCGAATCCTTGCTCGTTGGCGAGCAGGGGATTTGGGCAGGCAGTTATGGTGCAGGCCTTTTTCTATTTGATCGTTCCGGCGAGATCCGTCGACATTGGCATGCCGAGGCCTTGGCAGGAGCCGATAAGCTCGGCAATAATCTGATCCGGCAGCTTGCATTTGATCGACATGGGAAGCTATATGTCGGCACCTTTCAGGGGCTGTACACCCTGGCAGATACAGCCGCGATCAGCAATGAACCGCTACAAAGGGCCAGTAGCTCCGCGATTCGGGGGGATGAAAGTGTACGAGCCCTATTTCGGGACAGAGCAGACAATATGTGGCTGGGCACCTATGCCGATGGCCTGAAGCTGAAGCCGGCGGCTACTGCACGTTTTCCGCTACAGCAAGTATATGATCCGGATCTTCGTAAACAGGCCATGCAAGGTAGCGTGTCTGCGCTCTATGGGAGTCCAAAGAACCGTGTGCTTATAGGAACCGAAGACGGCGAATTGGTATTGGTCAATGCTACTGGACGGAAAACGTATAGGCTGCCGGAACAAGGCGCTATCAAAGCGCTATATACCGACAGCTCGGGCACCGTTTGGATGGGCGTATTTGGGAAAGGGCTGTATGCTTTCGATCCCCAAAGCGAACAGTTCCAGAAATATGTAGGATTTGTTTCTAGCTATGTCAATAAGGATAAGGGACCTATCATCAACAGTATGGTGCAGGATGCGGAAGGACTCTGGATCGGTACCGATGGCATGGGCGGCCTGCATTACTTCGATCTTAGCCAGAAAAGATTCCGCGCATTCCCGCAAGATAAAAAGCTGCACGATTTGCTTAACCATCGGTCGGTCAAACATATTTTGCGAGGCAAAGACGGCCGTCTGTATCTAGCGACGCATGGACATGGCTTGGTGATCTACAATCCAGCCAGCGGGGACATGAGCCAGAAACAGCATTTTCAAACAACAGCGCGCACCGTGCAAGTTGATCAGCTAAACCATGTACAACAAGATCGTCACGGAAGACTTTGGCTTGCTACGCATGGGCAGGGTGTGCTATCGCTAGCTCCCAATGAAGCACAGGCGAAGCATTACCATACACAGCAGGGCATGCTAGACAATTTGCTCTATGGAACCGTGGAAGACGTCGCGGGTACGCTTTGGTTTATCGGTCTGCATGGGCTGAGCAGCTTGGAGCCGGACGGTAGTATACAGCAATATGGCTATGCCCAGGGGATGCCCTTAATGGAAATAAACGAACAGGCCTTTGCCGAAACCGAGGGCAAGCAGCTGATGTTGGGCGGTCGGGAAGGCTGGTTTGTTTTTGATATGGCCGATACGAAAGGGGCTAGCCTCGCGCAACAGCCAATTTTAATGACCAGCCTGTATATTGGCAACAAAAGCATAGAAGCTGATGACCCCTCGGGACTGCTGCGCGGCGCATTGTTCCAAACGAGGGAGTTGATTCTAAACCATAAGCAAAATAGCCTCAGCTTAGGCTTCTCTGCGCTAAGCTATGATGCGCAGCAGCGTACGTCCTATTCCTACAGGCTGGATGAGGGAGCGGAATGGATTAAGCTACCCAGCAATCGGATAGCCTTCACGAACCTGGATCCGGGAGCGCATCAACTGCATGTTCGGGCCAGTTTCAGTGGGCATGCTGCCGGCGAATCGATATGGCGTGTACAGGTTTATCCGGCGCCTTGGTTTAGCTGGTGGGCGAAGCTACTCTATGGGTTGCTTGTCCTGGCCATAGCTTGGTATTTCTGGAATCGCTACATACAAGGAATCCGGTTGAAGCATTCCTTGCGTATTGAACAGCTGGAGAAAGAGAAATGGAAAGAGGTGCACGATGTGAAGTTGGGTTACTTTTTGGATGTATCCCACGAGTTGCGCACACCCTTGTCGCTGATTATTGCACCGTTGGAAGAGCTGTTGGCGGCAGAAAACCAGACGGGTTGGCGTAAGAATCGCCTGGACATGATGTACTACAATACGCAGCGGCTCCGCCTGCTAAGCGAGCAGGTATTACAGATCAAGGAAATTGATACGGGTGTGCACAAACTGGATAACAGCTATATCGCCTTGAAAAAACTGTTGCAGGATATGCTGATGAGCTTCTGGCCGTTGGCCGAGCAGCGGGCTATACAGTTGCTGGTTGAGCTTGATGGACTTTCTGACCATGCCTTTTGCTTGGATCGGGATAAACTGGAAAAAGTGCTGTTCAACCTCTTGCAGAATGCCTTTAAATTTACCCACGAAGGAGGAGAAGTTGGTTTTTCGGCCCATAGCACGGAAGACGCGGTGACACTTATCGTTTGGGATACGGGCATTGGTATCGCCGCAAAAGATCTAGACCATATCTTTGATCGGTTTTACAGTAAAGATGCTAGCGGACAGGGCTTGGGGATTGGACTGGCCCTATGTAAATCCTTACTCTCGGTGATGGGTGGAGAAATTACGGTGCGTAGCGCGCCTGCACAGGGAACGAAATTTGTCGTGAGGCTTCCCTGCCTGCAACGCCCCGTGCCCGCTGAACCCCTTGCCACGGAAATGTACACCTATCAGCAGCCTCTGATAACGCAACCCATAGCGGTCGTTCATCAGCAGATAGAGCCTGCATCAGGCTCGACTAAAAGTAGCATCCTTCTAGTTGATGATAACGTGGATATTCTAAATTACTTGGCGTCACAGTTGAAGGAAGAGTACGACCTGTTCTTGGCTACCGACGGCCTTGAAGGTCTGCAGCAGGCCGAGCAGCTTGAGCCAAGTCTGATCATTAGCGACGTGATGATGCCTAAGCTGGACGGCTATGCCCTTTGTGCCCGTATAAAGGGCAATGCGAACCTTTGCCATATTCCGGTGATCCTACTGACCGCCAAAATTAGCCAAGGTGCCAAGATGGAGGGGCTTGCCCTTGGTGCGGATGATTACTTGCCCAAACCGTTCCATATTTTTGAATTGAAATTACGGATCAAGAACTTCCTGATGGCGCAGCATCGCCTGCATGAACGCTATCGGAAAGCGGCTTTCCTGCCCGACATAGCCGATATAGCGGGAAACAAACATGATGAGGAGCTGCTAAAAAGAATAAACGAGGCGATTACAGCCAACATCGACAATCCAGTGCTCAACGTCGAGTGGATCGGCGAGCGTATTGGGATGAGCCGGGTGCATCTATTCCGCAAGCTGAAGGCCCTCACGGGCATGGCGCCATCAGACTACATCAAAAATTATCGCATGAAGTATGCTTGCGAACTGCTGAAGAACGGGGAATTGCGTGTGGCCGAAGTAGCCTTCCGCGTAGGCTTCCAAGATAGCCAATATTTCTCCAAGGTCTTTAAGAAGGAAATGGGCATGAGCCCCTCAGCTTACCTACAAAAGAAGTTGTAGGTAGAGTAGCGGCAGTTTATAATACTTAACAAAGACCGCATGTTTATACAATCTCCGCTAGGTCGCCTACATGCTGGTGTTCCACCCCCCATTTATGGAGTTCATCAATAATAGGTTTCAACTTCTGTCCCTTTACCGTTAGGGTATACTCCACGGTAGGAGGAACAGTGGCGAATACCTCACGGGTCACAATTCCATTGATCTCCATATTCTTGAGTTCTTTGACCAGCATCCGTGTATTTATCCCGGGTACCATGCGCTCGATTTCACTGAAGCGCATGGTGCGGTGGCTCAACGCGTAGATGATGGACATAGACCATTTTCCGCCGATAACACCCAATATTTCCTGAAGGGCACAACGCTCCGTATTTTTTGTTATTTTTTTTTCGGCCATAAGCTGCTGACTACTTGCATTTCTTTACTTCGTGTTATTACTATACATACGTGTAACTACTTTCAAAAGTAAAGTATTGTGTTTTCCTTTGCAAATATCAATGAAAATAATCATGGAAAATTCATGGAATGGAAAAGTCGCTCTGGTAACCGGAGGGACAAAAGGAATAGGAAAAGCTATTGCCGATAAACTAACGATATTGGGTGCTACCGTCGTTGTAACCGCAAGGTCGAAACCAGATCAATTAGCAGCGGGACAACACTTTATCGCCGCGGATCATTTCAAGGCAGAGGCCGCGGAGTTGATCGCCAATGAGATATTGGAACGTTACGGTAAAATCGATGTTATTGTCAACAATGCCGGTGCGAACCTGAGTCCCGGCGGCGGTTACAGCACGCTGAACGATGAACACTGGGAGCGGGATTGGCAACTCAACTTTATGTCGGCCGTTCGTATGAATAAAGCCTTATTGCCCACGATGCTGGAGCAGGGGCAGGGCAATATCATCCATATTTCTACTGGAGCTGCCAAACAGCCTATTTGGGATATGACCATGTCCTATTCATCGGCCAAGGCAGCGTTGAACGCCTACAGTAAGGCCTTGGCCAATGAATTGGGATCCAAAGGTATTCGTGTAAATACAGTCTCGCCGGGTGTGGTAAAAACGCCCTTAATGATGGATTTTATTGCGCATTTAGCGCAATCGGCTAACCGGAGTTACGAAGCTACCTTTGATTCCGTGGTCGAACAGGTAGGCGTACCGCTGGCAAGAATGGCGGAACCCGAAGAAATTGCAGAATTAGTGGTTTTCTTGGCTTCCGACGATGCAAGGTATATCACCGGCTGCAATTATGCCGTTGATGGCGGTGCTTCGCCAACAGTTTAGTAAGCACGCGCTGTCAAAGGCTTCAGCGATAGTAATGATATAGCCGTCCCTGCGGAACGACATAGGCGAAATACCCAATTTCGCCTATGTTCGCTCTGTGCTAAACGTGCATCGTCATTGCATAAATACTAACCTACCCAAAATAACCTCCCAACCAATATATTCCTCCGTTTAATTGATTTTTTCCTTAGCTCGGGAGATGCGCATTGACCGGGGAATGCTATCGCGATACTTTTGTTTCATCAGGTAGAAAAAATCAACGAAAGATGAACAAGGAACTTACATTTTTAAGAGCATTTGCCGTAATTACTGTTGTAGGCGGCGTTATGCTGACCAGCTCAGCCTTTAAGAAGATGGGCAACCAAAAGTTTAGTGAAATTGATGTGGAGCGCATCAATATTGTAGAAAAAGACGGTACGGTAAAAATGATCATTACCAATGTCGATCGATTTCCAAACGGAGCGGACAGCATCAACAGTCGCGCAACCAATGTCGACCGCAAAAAGCGATCGGGCATGTTGTTCTTTAACGAAGATGGAATAGAGACGGGTGGATTTATATACGACGGCAAGCAGAACGAAAATGGACATTCGGCCGGATTATCCCTTACCTACGATCAATACGACGGCGATCAAGTGATGCAGCTACTTACCCAAGATATGCGCAAAGGCGACAAGCGCTTCGTAAGCAGCACGCTGGCTTTCAACGACCGGCCAAGCAAAGAATCACAAGATAGAACCAGCAAAATCATGGCCGAGCTGAAAGAACTTCGCAAGAAAGATCCACAGGCCATGCAAGAGAAATATAAAGAATACGAATCTCAAGGTCTGCTAGGAGGCGTTCCGCGGGTGATGCTTGGAAAATCTGTCAGCCAAAACAACGGGCTCTTTCTTTTTGATGATAAGGGCAGCCCCAAAGCCATGTTTTATGTAGACAAGGAAAATAATGCAAAACTTGATTTCTTTGATGACAAGGGCAATACCATTGCCTCATTCCCAGAAAAGAAAAACTAAAAAGTATGTCATAAAAAACAGCCCTAGCGAATTATAGGGCTGTTTTTCGTACATTGTCCGTTCAGAGATTACATGAGAAGTATCATCCATAAAGTAAAGGCATATCGGCATTTCCTGCTGTTTATCCTGCTGTTTGCCTATGTACAGTCGATCTACACCCGTACAGTAGGAAGGCAGCAAATAAACATATATACCTTTACGCCCGAGGCGGCGGTAGCTACCTTGTTTGGGGTAATCATCTTGTTTTTCATCATCAGCTTGTTTATCAAGAAATGGCAAAAACATGAACGCATTACCGCGACGACGATGCTGAAAATCTTGGTTTCATCGCTGCTGGTATTTACGATCAGCATGCAAACCATAGGATTTCTGATCGCTTGGAGTTTTGGCAATATTGAAAGGAACTTCAACGCACACGCACTGACGGCCTCCCTTTTTTCCAATTTTTTGGATGGGATTATTTACGGGAGCTTCTTTTTGGTATACAGCTACTACCAACGCAACCGAGCATACCAGCAGCTACTCGCCGACTACAACGAGGCCTTGGCAGAAAATCGAATTGCTCAGCTCAAGAGGCAGCTCAATCCGCATTTTCTATTTAACAACCTCCATATTTTAGATCAGCTGATTGAAGAGGACAAAGATCTAGCTTCGGATTTCTTAAATGAATTTGCGGAAATATACCGTTATGTGCTGCAATCAACCGACAAAGAACTGGTGCCGATCGACGAAGAAATAGCTTTTGCTCGGCTTTATTTCGGCCTGATGCAGCATAAATACGGCCGGAAATATCAACTGAACATCGCCGAAAAACAGCATCAGGGTTTTGTCGTGCCGATGACGTTACAGCTACTGATCGAAAACGCTATACAACACAATTTAGGGACTGTAGAAAATCCGATCGTTATCGACATGGAAGTCGACCAGGCCATTACCATCAGCAACACTATACAGGTGAAACGACAGCAAAAAGAAACATCAGGCAGGGCCTTAAATAATCTCCAAGAACAGTATGCGCTGCTTTCGGACATACCGCTTGCGATCAGGCAAACGGCACAGCGTTTTTCCGTAAGCATTCCCATTATCCAACAGCAAGACCAATGACGACCATACTCCTGATCGAAGATGAACTTCCCGCGCGGAAGAAATTAAGACGCTTTATCGAAGAGCTGGATGCGGCTATCGACATCGTAGCGGAGCTGGACACCGTAGAATCAGCGGTCGAATGGCTCAGTGCGCAACAAGCCGACCTTATTTTTTCGGATATTGAATTGTTGGATGGAAACGCTTTTGATATCTATAGCCGTGTGTCAGTTGATGCCCCGATTATCTTTACCACGGCCTATGACCAGTTTTGGATGGACGCTTTTGAAAAAAATGGGATAGACTATTTGTTGAAGCCCTTCTCTCGGGAACGATTCCACAAAGCATGGAACAAGTATCTCTCGCTGACGAAGCAGGCTTCGAATGCCCATAGCCCCCTAACACAGCTAGCCAAATTTATAGCGGAGCACAGGCAAAAAACGACCTATAAAACGCGTTTCACCATAAGTTCGGGGTCTAGTATCTATTTCTTGCCTACAGCCGATATTCTTTTCTTTGAAGCGGATGAGGGCGTTATTGCGGCCTATGACGGCCAAGGAAAGAAACACCTGTTAACAGCATCGACCCTAAAAGAGATGGAGCTATTGCTCGATCCTGCAGACTTTTTCCGCATCAATCGCAGCCAACTGCTTCATAAAATACATATCGAAAAAATAGAGCGCTATACGAAGAACGTCTTAGCCATACAGCTGAAGGGCTGCACAACAACGCTGAAGACCAGCCAAAGCCAAACTGCCGCTTTTCGGGAATGGGTAGCGCTGTAAAACTATTTGATTTATTGCTGTAAACAGCCTGCTAGAAATATAGCGAACAAACTGGGCAAGAGAATGGGCTACAATGGAAAGAGGCTATTTATCATGACGCTCCAGATACCGGTAGAGATAAATCCTGCTAAGATACCCACGCCAATAATGAGGTTCACCAATTTGCTATTTAAGTTAAACTGTTCGGTAATAATAGAGGCGGTGATCAAAGTGGGCATTCCTGCCTCAAAAAATACTTATGCGCGCCGTATCGCCTTTTATGCCCAACAAGAAGGCGGCACATAGGACGTGTTCACTAAGCTATAACATGCGGAATTTTTTTCATAAACTCCTTCGCCCATGCAAGCCTGTCCAATATGTTTATTTTTTCAGCTCGTTGCGGACTGCTATACAAGCGGTACTTGGAGGGAAATGACAGTACAAATTGAACTTCGCTATCGGTCGTCTGTGCTGTCGGCTTAACGTTCCAAGCCGGGCGAAAAGGTGTGTTGAATGAAAGAGTTAGGCACTGTGGGGTATTATTTAATACCATTTCCGGACTGGGGGACATTTCATTTGTTGCTTTTTGGAGATGACAAAGGTGATCATAGACCATTTGAACAGTTACTGCGGTGATTAGGCGGAAGGAATGTTCATTATTTTCTAGCAGTTTCTCTGCTTTATTCCAGATTGCACACATAATTTTTTTTAGGAGCTCATCAGCTTCACTTTTCGATTCGACACATGAGTAGATCAATCGATAGATCCGTGTTGCATAACAATGGTATAACCGTTCAAAACGTAGTCGTTCTGTGGCGCCAAGTGCCGATAAACTTAGCATGTTGTCCGTAGTGCCTTCAGGTATCATCTCTTAATTGTTAGCGCCGTTTAATTCTAATTTGTTGGTATCTAACTACAGCAGAACACAGATTATAGGTAAAAAGTTTTATAGCAACACATGTTATATTGAGGCCATGATCTCGAACATCAAGTATGGTTGTTTCTTCGCATGAACTTTTGACCATTCCCATGGTTCTATTTATGTATGATGAGCGTTCAATACGTTAGTCATGCTTAGTATGATAAGCCTATGAAAACAAATAGTTTACACACCATTGCAGCGACCATGTTTATGCTGCTCATGGTGCAGGCCTGCGGGCCACAAAAAGATCGCAACAATGCGGAGCAACCTACTGCCGACACGACACGTGCATCCGCTAATAATAATGCCGGCATCCCATTGGATAATATCGAAAGAAAAACGGATGCTGACACGCTAAAAATAGACGATAAAACCAGTACCGGCGTGCCAATGAACAACATCATTCGTGATGAAAAAAAGGATACTATCGGCCAGCCGCAGCCTAGCCCGGAGTAGGAACAGGAAGAAATAGGCATACATTTATCCGCCGGATATAGCGAGAGGATGGATGGGTACTAAAAAAGAGTGAATGATGTTAAGACCTGAGTAAATACGCGTTTAAAAAGCCAAGTCGAACTGGTTTTTTTTAAATACAACCTGAGGTTTTAGGATGCAAAGGGGACTATGCTGAACTTTGTGGCAGTAGCCAAGCTTGTGCACGTGAAAAGCAATGGCCAGAAGAATCAACAATGTAATAAATCCGATTATCATGAGCAGAAAAGGTACTAATACGGCTTATCGTGCTTCATTAACAGAGGCAACAACCATCACCGAACATCTATACGTGGATCAATATCCCATCCACCATACCGATGAAATACTTATTTTGGGCACCATCCATCCGCATCAGGATGACTTTTTTATGATGCCTTTTTTTTATGGCAATAAGAACAGCATATGGAATCTTATGCGCGACGCTTTCCCGAAGGAGCTGCCGGCGTCCTACACGCTGGATGATGTATTGCTTTTTTTGCATCGTAGGAATATAGCGCTCAGTGATACCATTTTGAAATGTGAGCGCTTGGATGAAGGTGCTAGCGACGACAAGCTGAGGCCGTTGGAGCTGAATATGGCGCTGATTGAGCAGATCAGGAACTCCGACATCCGGCAGATCTATTGCACCTCTGGTTTTGGTAAAAACAGCGCTTTCCGTTTATTTTATGAAGGTATGTTAGGGCTAAAGCTTTCTGCCGACATTCGGCAAGCCAAACAGGTGATTTTACCCGAATCCATATTTGGTCGTCCGGTACGCGTGAATTTACTTCCATCACCGTCTGGAGCTGCAAATATAGCCTTGGCGCGGTCGGCAGCTTTCAAAAACAGCCGATATTATGGACAGCCGGAGCGGCCGGTTTACCGCTATAAAGTTAGCCTTTACCAAAAGCTGTTCGCGGGGTGATGCATATCGATTCGGTACTCGCCATACAGGTTGTCGGAAAACATAGCGGCTCATAACCGTTTTGTATATTTGTGGATGATCTATGAAGACCCGCTTTACGGAAGCATCGAGATGCCAGCTCCGCTAGATGAGCTATTCAATAGCGTAGCCGTTCAGCGCTCGCGGGATGGTTGACCCGCGAGGAGGCACGAAACTATCTTAAGCAATTGGTCGTAGAAGATGGCCGGATCAGCTATGCCACTGCAACCGCCGAAAGAGAAAAAAGCGAGGCTCCTGGAGCCCCGCGCTAATCAAACTAAATTGTTATTTTTTTAAATAACCTATTCAATATAGCAGTCTTACGAAGAAGCGCAAAAGGAGATCACGTAAATCCGTAAAAATGGTTGTACTATTCCATATATTTTATATATCAAATTTATCCCGAAGAAAATTACGATCGATGTTAAATCACTACTTATTGGACTTGCCGTTGCAAGTGTCGCCTTTTTAGCGATGGGTACGAAATCCCAAGCGGATCCGGAAAACGGAAAATTTAAGACGGAAATGCGCGACAATGCCGTTATCATCCTCAATACACAGAATGGAGATTTTATTGTTGCGACAGATTTCAATGATGTCCTCTTTAATCGCTGGAAGAAAGGAAGGTTCTACCATGTATTTGAAAAGCAAAATGAGGTGAAAAAGAGATAGGAATTTTTTGGCATGTGAGATGAGCCGCGCTGTTCTTGTAAATTTCTGCGCAAATACAGATATTTGCCGACTCTACATCGTATACACTGTATTATGCTTCGAAATCTACTGTTTGTATTGTGCTGCCTCTGTTTATCGGTTGTGAAGGCGCAAGATTGTGATTGTGCTGCCAATCTATTGTGGGTAAAGGAAACCTTTGAGAAGAATGATGCCGGCTTCGAGCATATCGTCAATAGAAAAGGGGAGATAGCCTATGCAGCCCATCACAAAAATATGGCCGAAAAGGCCGCAACCATCACCGATTATGACAGTTGTCAATCGTTGCTGGAAGACTGGCTGAAGTTTTTCCGTATGGATCATTTTCGCCTGACCAAAGCCAAGGCGGCGCAGGAGAAACAGGTCCAAGCCAGTATATGGTGGCCACGTTTTGTGACCACAGCTATTGATACGATCGCTTTTAAGACGAGTTTAAGCAAGAAAGCAGTAGCCGATATCGAAGGGATATGGCAAAACCCTCATGTGCGCATCGCGGTGAAGAAGACGGAGAAGGGATTTGAAGGCAGTATTTTGGCCGCCACTGGCGGATGGAAGAAAGGACAGCTTATTTTCGAGCTAGATGCAGCGTTACAGTCGGGTACCCGGTTTTATTCTACTTTTCAACCCGTCGCAGTTAAGAAAATACAGGCCATGGATGGTAACCTACTGCTCGTCGACCAACTGACCTTTCAACGGGCATATCCGCTAGCGCCCCTCGATGAAGGCAGCGCCGCATTCTACCGCCTAAAAAATTCGGCAGCCACCTATGCCTATAAGCGGGACGATCAAACAGTTTACCTGCGAATTCCCTCATTTTCCTTTAATAAGAAGGCTATAGACAGCGTGCTTACGGCGTTTGATGCAACCATTCGCTCGTGCCCGAACCTGATTATAGACCTGAGGGATTGCCAAGGCGGACAGGATAACAACTTTGCCAAATTGCTGCCCTATATTGCTACGGGAACCATGCGCACGGTGATGGCGGAAGTACGCTCTACCGATAAGAACAACGAAGTATGGGATAAACTTATTAACAGCGATGAAACCGATGAAGAGGAGAAAGCAGCATACCGCGCCATTCAAGCGAAGTTGAATGCCCACTTGGGCGATTATGTGAATATTTTTGGACAGGATGTCGTTGTCGGTAAGAAAGTATCGACTATGCCTTACCCCAAGAATGTCGGCATCATCATCCACGAAAATAATTTCAGCACCACCGAACAGTTTATTTTGGCGGCGAAGCAAAGTCGTAAAGTAAAGTTTTTTGGTAGAAAAACGGGTGGGGCACTGGATGTTTCCAATATGGTGGAGGCCATATCGCCGACTGGCGATTTTATATTCGAGTATTGTATCTCGCGTTCCTTGCGCATTCCTGAGATGGCCGTTGATGACCTCGGTATACATCCAGATTTTTATCTCGATAAAAGTATCCCCGAAAATCGCTGGATAGATTTTGTGCAGGAACGCCTAAACGAGTGGACACCATAGCGACATGCACTTTCGCTACCGTAGGCGCACTTATTTCTTGCGATAAGGACGATACAATGTATCCATTGAACAACAAAAAGATAGCGGCTATCTTACATATGATGTGATGTTTCCACATAGCACAAAGAAAGGTAAAATAATGTCAGCTTGGAAGATTTTTAATAAATTACCAGTGTTACAATAATCTGGTAATTATCTTATTTTCAAAACCTTAAAATTTATGTAGATATCTTGTATATACCTAAATTTCACCCTGTATACGCTTTGTATAACCTGCAACTATGGCGGTTTAAATTTTTATGTAGAATTTCGATTCATCACAAACAACAACATCATTATGGATACGAAAACACAGTCTATTCTTAGTTATCTCGGTATTTTATGGTTTATTGCATTCTTCGGTGGTAAGGACCGTAGAACGGCACTGAGCAGCTACCATCTTAAACAAGGTCTAGGACTTCTATTAACCGCCTTAGTTGTCAATTTACTATGCTTTGTCTTGGTGGCCCTTATTCCAGCATTAGCCTTTGCCCTGCAGGTGCTTGGTCTACTATTTTTGATTTTGATGGTTTTTGGTATTATTAATGCCGTCAACGAAGTACAGAAACCTGTACCATTGATTGGGAAATTATTTGAAGATAAGTTTTCCTTTATCGGTCAATAAAATAAAAGATATGTCAGAACCGAATTCACTCTACCTAAACGTTCATATTAAGCCCGCAGAACGTGAAGCTTTTCTTCAACAACAACCGGCATTGATGCTGCCAGACAGAATGTGGCAAGCTTGGTGGGAGCGTAGATCTATGTATCAGAAACAGGAGCTAAGGGAGATTCCGGCCTATCGCTGCGCCCAGCATGCCGACGTATTGCGGGAGTTTCTGCGGGACCAACGGATGGCCTGTGTTGAACATTATGACCTCGAGCAGGAGCAATGGACAATTGTATCCTTGTTCTTTAGCGAGAATTACACCGAGATTTTGCCGATGCTCAATATGTTGAAAAGCCTCGAGCGCTATATTGTACCCGAATCGGAGGGGCAAGCGCTGATCTATGATTATTATTGGGGAGGTTCGGCAATAATGGCCTACATCAGCTATCGCAATGGGCAAGCCCATGTTATGGATTACGTCGATATGCAAGAACTACCTGTCGAGAAACAGCAAGAGGTGAGGAGTATGATGGACGCGATCACGGAGGAATTTAGCAAAAAATTTGGACAGGAATAGGCTGCCTTTAAGGCATCAGCATTAAAAAAGGATCGATGTTTTTTATACTAGATAAGATTGAGCAAGCAAGCTATCATAGTGATCGCTTGCGGCATCCCGAAGGACATAACGGTGCCATAGTGCTGTATCTCTTTCGGAACTATATGCGTACCGCCATATTTAAGGTGTATTCCAAAAAGGCTTACGGTGAATTTTGGGATCAGGAAAGCAACAAGAAAATAGCGCGTCGCCGCTGGACTACAGAGATGAAGGATTTTTATGCGCAGAAACTACAGGAAGCCCCAGCTGCGCCCTTTGTATTTCGCTTCACGCTGCTGGGTTGGCTATTTTTGCTGTTGGTGGTAGCCGCTTTGGGGCTTATCGCCTATAACGGACTTAAACCACCCTTGCCGAAAACAGCGGCACGGATAGCGATGGAAGCGAAACCTCAGGTGGGCGATATTTACTTTGGGCATTTCGAGAACTATAAGGAAGCCGGAACGGTATTGGGGGCGAAGATAGGATTTGGTTGGTTTAAGGTAGACAGCATTGATGGAACGGTATATGCCATTGTGAAAAGTAAAGAGATGAGCAAGGTATCCAGGCCGAAAGAAGAACTGGATAGTGTTAACTTTGAAAACGAGCGTATGGATCTTCATCTGGTTGAGCAAGCCGGTTACAACATCCGCTTTAAATCGCCAGATAAAAGAACAGAGCTGTATATAACCGATAAAAAACAATGAGCCCTAAGCAAGTAAGGATAAGTAAAGTGATCAAGATTCTCATAATTTGCCTTATCGTAGGCATTGCCCTTTTTGTGCTGATGCTCTATGGTAGTATAAAGACACGATCGAGCAACATCAGCCGATACGCACCATTTGACGGCTATGTTGGACAAACTTGGGTCTTGCAAGAGGAAACCTATGTGTTTCAGGAAGACAAAAGCTATGTGCTTGACAGCAAGCACCCCTTTACGCTGCTGAATAGGGAGCACGAGCAATGGACCTATTTTCAAGATCGCATGGCGCTGGATGCACCCGATGTGAAAGCGATAGCGAAGATACCGGCCGGCGCAACATTGAAATTGGATAAGGCCATGCAATATACCAATGGCGTATCCGGATTTTCTAGCCCTACGGTTTTAGGTATGCTAAACTACAATGGGCAGCAGTATGCGGTGAGCTACCGCTGGGGAACCTTAGATTTGGCCAAGTCGCTTGGTAAGGTGGCTAACTACTGGAAGTTTCAACAAGCCCCTTGGCAGGAAAAGGTAGATACGGCACATTATGCACTACCGGATGCAGAATGGTGGTAAAAGAGTAGCTGTTACGATAACTTTGCCTTACGAATTTCAAATATTCTTTGCAACTATGCTTTTTTATGCTACCTTTGCAGTCACAAAAAAAACTAAAAGGGCACGAAAGGAGGTATATTAAGCACATGATTATCGTAAATGTAAAAGAAGGAGAATCTCTAGACAGAGCGTTGAAACGTTTCAAAAAGAAATTTGAAAAAACTGGTGTATTGCGCGAGCTACGTTCACGTCAAGCATACGAGAAAAGATCAGTTACTCGTCGTACCCAAGTTAAAAAAGCAATCTACAAACAAGGATTAAACCAAGAAAACGGTTAATTTCGGTTTATATGATATAAGGAGAGGACTAGTAATAGTCCTCTTTTTTTGTGTATGAGCGACAGGTTCTAGCATGTGGACCTGCTTTTTATCGTTGGAAACCATTTTTTGCTGTATATTTAATCCCGTTAAATATATGGAACATTCACAAGAAGTATCAACGACATCTAGGCTTCGAGCCATTGTTAGCGGCTCCATTGGCAATTTAGTGGAATGGTACGACTGGTATGCCTATTCTGCATTCTCGATTTATTTTGCACCGATTTTCTTTCCGGACAGCAGCCCCACGGCACAGCTCTTAAACACGGCAGGCATTTTTGCCGTCGGATTTCTGATGCGGCCTATAGGTGGTTGGTTGTTCGGTAGTCTTGCAGATAAAGCCGGACGGAAATTCTCTATGACGATTTCTGTCTTGTTGATGTCCTTTGGTTCGCTGCTGATTGCGCTTACACCTTCCTACCAGTCTATAGGATTATTTGCACCCGCTCTTTTGTTGATCGCTCGCTTGTTGCAGGGATTGAGCGTTGGCGGCGAGTACGGTACCTCCGCAACCTATCTCAGTGAAATGGCCACTTCAAACAGGCGCGGCTTTTACTCAAGCTTTCAATATGTTACGCTGATTGGTGGGCAGCTCATAGCATTGGGTATTCAACTTCTTATGCAAAAGACGCTGCTCGATGAAGGGCAAATGAACGAATGGGGATGGCGCGTGCCGTTCTTTATTGGCGCGGCGCTATCGTTGGTTGCGCTATACCTGCGTAGCCATATGGCCGAAACGGAAGCGTTTAAGCAAAGTTCGTCGAACATGGCCAACAAGCCATCGAAAAAACGTAGTGGCTCTGTGGCGGAGCTGCTGAAGCATCCGAAAGCCTTGATCACGGTCTTCGGCCTGACCTTGGGAGGGACCGTTGCCTTTTATACGTATTCTACCTATATGCAGAAGTACCTGATCAACACCGTCGGTTTTTCGAAAGAAGATTCCACGCTGATCACCTTTACCTCTTTACTGATCTTTGCCTTGTTGCAGCCGCTATTCGGCTTGCTGTCCGATAGGATTGGCAGAAAGCCCCTGCTCATCGGCTTCGGTATTTTGGGTAGCCTATGCACGGTGCCTATGCTCAGCAAGTTGGGGCAACTCGATAGCGCTACGGATCTATGGACGGCCTTTCTGATCATTATGCTGGCATTGATTATTGTGAGCGGCTACACTGCTATTAATGCGGTCGTGAAGGCAGAGCTTTTTCCCACCAATATACGTGCGCTGGGCGTTGGATTACCCTACTCCCTTACCGTGGCTATATTTGGAGGTACGTGCGAATATGTAGCCTTATGGTTTAAGCATATAGGGCAGGAGCAGTATTTCTTCTATTACGTTACAGGCTGTATATTTATCTCCCTGTTGGTGTATTCCTTTATGAAGGACACCAAAAAAACATCATCTTTTCATTAATGTATACCAAGAACATCGCCTATGAAACCGATTATTAAAGCTGCAGAACTTCAAGCGCTATATGGACAGGAAAACTTCGTGATTATTGATGCCACTTCCGGTGCGGAAGCAAGAAAGACGTACGAGTCTAGCCATTTACTGAACGCACTGTTTGTGGATCTCGATCGGGATTTATCCGCTGTGAACGATCCGCGGCTCGGGGGCAGGCATCCCTTACCTTCCGTCGCCGCATTTTCGGAAACACTTTCAACATTAGGGATAGACGCGGAGAGCCATATCGTGGTATATGATAGGCTAAATGCCGCTAATGCGGCGGCACGTTTTTGGTGGATGGCGCGGGCGGCAGGCGTTAACAAGGTACAGGTGTTGGATGGTGGCTTTCGAGCCGCTAGGGAAGCTGGTTTTCCGCTAAGTGAGGGCGAAGAACTGGCGCCAGAACCAACTACATATAGGTTTGAACAGTGGCAATTACCGATGAAAGCATTAGAGGAGATAGACGCATGGACAAGCCAAGAGAGCAAGCTGATTATCGATGTGCGTGAAGCGGCACGCTACGAAGGCCTAACCGAACCGATTGACCTTATTGCCGGTCATATCCCTACGGCCATCAATGTTCCATTTATGGGCAACCTAAATAGCGATGGGTTCTTCAAAGATCCGGAAATGCTTCGTCTGTTGTATGAGCCAATTCTTGGAACGAGGGATGCCAAGAATATCGCGATACACTGTGGTTCGGGCGTCACCGCTTGCCACAGCATCTTAGCGCTAGCGCATGCCGGATACGACATCCCGAACTTGTATGTAGGTTCGTGGAGCGAATGGTCAAGAAATGATTTACCAAGAGAACCTAAAAGCTAATTTATCAATGCGTTATATATACTAGCTAATGAATCCCTTCACATATTGTTGGGTGATTTCGTTTTGCGGATTCAGCAGTACGTCTTCCGTTTTTCCGAACTCGACCACCTCACCATTGTAGACGAACAGGATATAGTCGGATACGCGCCGTGCTTGTCTTAAGATATGCGTGACAAGCACAATGGTATAATCTTTCTTTAGTTCGATCAACAGGTTTTCGATCGTTTGCGTGGATATGGGATCCAATGCAGAGGTCGACTCATCGCCTAAGATGATTTCCGGTTGCACGGCCAAGCCGCGCGCTAAGCACAGCCGTTGCTGCTGCCCAATGGATAGGCGTGTAGCCGAAGCATCTAGGCGGTCTTTCACCTCCTCCCACAAGCCCACATTACGCAGTTGGGTTTCGACGATCTGTTTGAGCAATTTCTTGTTGCGCTCTCCATGGATACGCGGTCCATAGGCCACATTGTCGAAGATCGACATCGGCAATGGAAATGGCTTTTGTGATAGCAGGCCCATTTTCTTGCGAATATGGGTTACTTCGGCATCCTTTGCATAAATATCTTCACCGTTCACCAACACCGATCCGGAAATTTCAACACCCTTGGTGTCATCTACCAAGCGATTCAATGTTTTCAATAAGGTAGTCTTCCCGCAACCGGAGGGGCCGATAATCGATGTGACCGAATTATTCGGAATCGAAAGATTGATATTTTTTAGTATTCGCTTTCCTTCAATGGTAACATTCAGATCTTTAATCTGTATATGTGGCGTGGCCAAAGCGACTAAATCTTGTGTTTCTGCTGTTTGGATGCTAGTAGATGCGTGCATATAACGATGATTAAAATAATAAATGTTAAAACGAGAGCAGAAGCGTAGGCCCGTCCCTGCACTTCAGGAATAGGACTGCTTAGCTGAAAGAAAATGGCTAGGGGAAGCGTGGCCGAAGGTTCGTCGATATACTTGGGCAGGTTATCGCTAAATCCAGTGGTCAATAATACACCGGCAACATCACCTATCGCTCGGCCAAATGCCAGCAATATAGCGGTGAAAATACCTGGACGAATATAGCGTAAGAACATCTTCGCAGTCTCCCAACGTGTGCTGCCCAAGGAAAAAGTCACATGTTTTAAATCAATAGGAATAGTCTTCAATAGCTCATCGATCGTACGCACGACGATGGGAATGGTCAGCAAGGTGATGGTAATGATACCGCCCAGCAGGGAAGCCCGTATCCCGATCCAAACCATGATGCTGAATGCAATCGCTCCGTAGACAATCGATGGAATGCCGAAGAGCACATCAAACAGGAGTTTGCAGGCCCGCTCAAGGAAAGAACCGCTCTTCACATACATATTGAGGTAGATCGAAATAGGGATACCAATGAGGGTTGCTAAGGCGGTAGAAACCGTGGCAAGGTACAAGGAGCCTAATATAGCGTTGAAGATACCACCATCCTTGCCAATGTAGAAGCCACCTTGTGGACTTTGCGACACCATTTCCCAGGAAAGATAAGGCAGGCCTTTGTACAGGATCGTGCCCACGATAAAAAACAAAGAACCCGTGATCGCCATTCCCGATAGTTGCATAGCGATTTTAGCTATCTTTTCCTTGCGCAATCTGCTTTTTACATTACTCATTGTGCTCTTTCCTCCAATCTATTTAATATGATACGCGATAACAAGTTAAAACCGAATATGAGTACAAAAAGGAGCAGTGCCGCAAACATAAGTGCAGAGTCATACAGGGGGATGGACATCATCTCGCCAAAGTTATTGGCAATTAAAGCCGGCAACGGATATCCTGCATCGAACAGTGAGCGCGGTAGCTGCGGAATATTTCCACAGACCATCAGCACAGCCACCGTTTCGCCAAAAGCCCGCGATACACCAAGCACGATAGCCGCAAGGATGCCCGGCTTTGCCTTCACCAGTATGACTTTGGTAATGGTTTCCCATTTGGTAGCTCCCAAAGACAGTGAAGCAGCTTTCAGCTCCTGCGGAATGGTTTGCAACACTTCAACCATGATGCTGATCATGATGGGAAAGATCATCACCGCCAAAACAATACCCCCAGCAAACACCGTGTATCCTGTGGTATTTACGCCAAGTAGCGGCGCGACGTAATCGCTCAATATCGGCACAACAAATAGCACGCCCCACACTCCATACAGCACTGGCGGAATAGCAGCCAGGACATTCATCAAAGGGAGTACCATTTTGCGCAAGGCCTCGCTGGCATATTCCACCAAATACACAGAGGCAAGTACACATAGCGGCACGGCAATAACCAAAGAAATCATGGTCACCCAAATGGTTCCCATGATAAAGGGCAGGAATCCAAAATTCCCTTTCAATGGTGACCACACACTGTCTGTCAACACCGTTAACAAACTCTCGGCCCGAAGTAGGGGCACTGATTTCATAGTCAGTCCGATCAAGATCAAAAAGATCACGACGACAGATGATAGTAGTAAAAGAGCAAAACTTCGTTCGGCTAACTTGTCCTTAATCAATCTCCAGTTCACGTGCTTACAATTTTTTTAGTTCCTTTTCCTTTAACTCTTCGTTCAACGGGACATAACCATTTTCCAAAAGGTAGCCCTGCTGCTGTTTATCCAATACAAAACGGATGAACTCGCTGAGTAACTTTGTTCTTTTATCGCTACGGATCACAAATGTCAAATCCCGCGCAGGCGGAGATGGATATCGATTCGTGGCCACGGCCGACGTTAAGGAATCGAGGTTGTCGTAAAAATTTTCTTCGGCAGCAATCCTTCCGTCCGCGTTGATATCTATCGGTACCACCGCAATACCCTGTGCCGTAGATTTGCTCTTCAGATCGAAGACATAGTTGATATTATTAAATCCTATCGCCAAGGGCTTATCCTTAATGGCCTGTGCCAAACCCGGATCGCCGAATATCCCTACACCTTTCAGTCCCTCTTGACGCTCACCTAGAAACTTCGCCCAGGTTTCGGCGGCTCCCGCAGCATCAGACCGCACATACACCTCAATAGGCTGTTTGACAAAACGTGCGTCAATATCGCTCCAGAGACGGTATTTATTTTCCACGAAAATACCGATGAGCTCTTTTTGCGTAAGTCCGCGCTGCATCAGTAAATCATGATTGGGATGTGCCTGATTGAACGTACCCACGACAGCATCCTTGGCAACATGCACCGGGAATGCACCACGAGCAAGCTCCTGCTCATGCAGATCGCGCGATACCAACCCGATATCCACCATATTGGACAACACATCGGAAATACCTTTTCCGGCTCCACCTGCCGAAATATTGAAGCGCACGTTGGGATGTATTTTTTTGAAATCCTCGCTCCATAAAACCACAATGGGATACAGCGCAAACGCGCCTGAAACCGAAATAGTTCCGATAAAACCTGTTTTTTCATCGTAGCCTTCTTTCACCTTCGGTGCACAGGATACGGCGGCAAGCAAGAATAGTAGACTGTAAGTTAAATATTTACGTATGCGCACTTATATCTTCTTTTGTTTGAGCAATCGATTATTTTTACAAATATATACTAAATTGATAGATATTCTGTGGTAAGTAGATAATTATTTTATAACTTTGTCCTCAAGTTATTGAAAAGAACTCAGTAATAACTACTGATAATTGACAAAATCTTAAAAGAGAAGAGAAGACAGTATGCAGAGTTTCCGCACAGAATTAGAAAATCCAGTTGTAGAACACGAGATAATAGAGCTGGAGAAAAAAATAAGAGCCTTTCAGGGCGGAGAGATCCCTGAAGAGAAATTCCGTTCGTTACGGCTTGCCCGTGGTGTATATGGACAGCGGCAAAGTGGCGTGCAAATGGTGCGCATCAAATTGCCTTTTGGCCGTATCACCTTTAAGCAGATGCTCAAAATCGCCGATATATCGGACGAGTATGCGAGCAAGAACCTGCATTTGACGACGCGACAAGATATTCAGATTCACTATGTGAGCTTGGACAAGACGCCGGAGGTATGGGCCAAGTTGGCCGAGGACGATATGACGCTCCGCGAAGCCTGTGGAAACACGGTTCGTAACGTCACGGCATCACCCGCTTCGGGCATTGATCCGGATGAACCTTTTGATGTGTCGCCGTATGCGCAGAGCACCTTCGCTTATTTCCTGCGCAACCCTTTTTGTGCGGAGATGGGGCGTAAATTTAAAATGTCATTCTCGTCAAGCGACAAAGACACGGCCTTTTCGTACATACACGATTTTGGTTTTATTCCAAAGATAAAGATCGTTGATGGCGAAGAGATTCGGGGCTTTAAAGTGATGATGGCCGGCGGACTTGGTTCGCAACCTTTTCTTGCCAGCGCGGTGTTCGACTTTCTTCCCGAAGATGAAATTTTACCTTATATAGAGTCAACATTGCGGGTGTTTGACCGTTATGGCGAACGCAACAACCGGAACAAAGCGCGCTTTAAGTATCTGGTACAGAAACTCGGCTTGGAGGAAGTATTACGCTTGATCGAGGAAGAACGTACCGCGAACAAGATAAAAACATTCCGTGTGGATCGCAGCTTGATTCCACAACCTGACGCGCCGACGGCCAGCGTCGTACCTGTAGAACCGGTCGATCAGTTGGCTTTCGAGCTGTGGAAGGCTACCAATACCTTCGAGCAAAAGCAAAAAGGATATTACGGGGTTTATGTAAAGATACTAACTGGCGATATCCCGACCGATAAAGCGCGCATGCTGGTAAGTGGTGTTCAAGGACATATTGCCGATGACATCCGCATCACGCAAGATCAAAATCTACTTTTTAAATATGTACGCCCGGAGTCTTTGCCTCATATCTTTAATGTATTGACGGAACTGGGCTATGCCAAACCGGGGTACAACAGTACATCGGATGTTACAACTTGCCCTGGAACGGACACCTGTAACCTGGGCATTTCCAACTCGACGGAGATGGCGCGCGTATTGGAAAAATATATTCACGAATTCCATCAGGATTTTATATACGAACAAGATCTAAAAATCAAGATTTCCGGTTGCATGAACTCCTGCGGTCAGCATGGATTGGCGCATATCGGTTTTCACGGTAGCTCGGTGAAGGCCGCGGGCAAAGTGGTGCCCGCAGCGCAGGTGATGCTGGGCGGCGGAACCGTTGGGGATGGCGTAGGCCGTGTGGCGGAGCGCGTGATCAAGGTGCCCACGAAGCGCGTGCTCAACGTGGTCGACCTGGTGCTGACCGACTACAAAGCAAACCGCCAGCAGGACGAAAATTTCCACGCGTACTATGATCGGCAGACCAAGGATTATTTCTACCGTATGCTGAAGCCTTTATCTGATCTGACCACACTTTCGGACGATGAATTTATCGACTGGGGGCATGAGGAAAGCTTTGCCACAGCCATCGGTGTGGGCGAATGTGCGGGCGTGGTCATTGATTTGGTAGCGACGCTCTTGCTGGAGGCCGAAGAGAAGATCGACCTAGCCAACAAAGCTTTTGAGGAAGAACAATATGCCGATGCCATTTATCAGGCCTACAGCTCCTTCGTGTGGACAGCAAAAGCTTTATTATTGGACAAAGGTGTTAATGCCAGTAGTCAGGCGGCGGTTATTCAGGAATTTGACAAACATTACGTGGAAAGTGGTATATTCGAGTTCCCGACTTCATTCGGCGAACGTGTGCTGCAAATCAATAAATTCGAACCTTCCCGTCAATTTGCAGAACTGTTCATCAAACAAGCGTCGGCTTTCCACTACGAAGGAGCGAGCAGACGAGAAGATCTTCGGGTAACCACATAAAAGAGAGAGGAGAGAGCAATGCAGATTAAACCATTTATAACGCTTGTGGGAGCAGGGCCGGGTGATCCGGAATTGATTACCCTGAAGGCGGTAAAAGCTATACAAATGGCCGACGTGATTCTTTACGACGCCTTGGTCAATGAAGAACTATTGGACTATGCAAAACCCAGCTGTACCAAAATATATGTAGGTAAGCGTGCCGAGCGTATTTCCACTTCGCAGGAGTATATCAACAAACTATTGGTGGACTATGCCCTAACGCATGGCCATGTGGTGCGTCTAAAAGGAGGGGATCCCTTTGTTTTTGGTCGCGGTGGTGAAGAATTGGATTATGCGCGTCAATTCGATATCCCAACAGCGGTGGTTCCGGGAATATCTTCATCGGTGGGCTTGACGGGTCTGCAGCAGATTCCGCTGACCTATCGCGGGATCAGTGAAAGCTTTTGGGTGATCACGGGTGCCACTTCGGACGGACAGCTGTCCGCCGATCTGCAAACGGCCGCGCAGACCAGCGCCACGGTGGTGGTGTTGATGGGCTACGCGAAATTGGCGCAAATCGTTGCCCTTTACGAGCAGCAAGGTAAAGGTGATTTACCTATTGCCTTGATCCAAAATGGTTCGTTGCCTACCGAGCGTATTGCCTTGGGCCGCATCAGTAATATACTGGAGGAAGCAAATCGAAAAGAAGTTGGGGTACCCGCTATTATTGTTTTGGGAGAGGTTGTCGCTAAACACCAGGCGTTCGAGCGTATAAAAGAAGAACTTAAAACCATCGTGCAACAGTCATGAACGAGCTCTTTCCCATATACCTGAAGCTTGACCAACTGCAAACATTGCTCGTTGGAGGCGGCCCTGTAGGCTTGGAAAAGCTGCAAGCGTTGCTGGGCAACTCGCCGAGTGCTAAAATCCATCTTGTAGCTGAAAGGATCGATAGCGACGTACGAGAACTGGCTGCAAGGTATCCTGATGTGCAGGTTTCGGAACGTACCTTTGTGGATGCCGACCTCGATCGCGTGGATTTGGTCGTGCTCGCAACTAACAATCCCATGCTAAACGAATCCATTCGCAAGAAAACCAGCGAAAGGAACCTGCTGCTGAATGTAGCCGATAAACCAAGTCTGTGCGATTTCTATTTGGGATCCGTTGTAAGAAAAGGCAACCTCAAGATCGGCATATCAACCAATGGTAAATCGCCGACAATCGCCAAACGCTTGAAGGAATTTCTGGACGACTTGCTGCCGGAAGAGATTGATGAAACGCTAACGTTGATGGGCGAGCTGCGGAACAGCCTGAAAGGTGACTTTCAGGAGAAAGTTCGTTTGCTGAATGCTCATACCAAAGATGTATTAAGAAAGGAGCCACATGATAGCACAAATTAAGCACGATATTGAAGGGTTAGACGCCATCGATATCATTCGCTATGTTGCGCAAAAATATGGTAACGAAGCCGTCTTCTCCACTTCTTTCGGTATAGAAGATCAGGTTATTACACACCTATTGGCCGAAGTCAAAAGCCCGGCCAACATTTTTACGTTGGAAACCGGGCGTCTTTTTCCGGAGACCTATTACGTATGGAACCGCACATTGGAACGCTATAAGTTACCGATCAAGGCCTATTATCCGAATACCCACGCGGTAGAAGAGCTGCTTTCGACAAAAGGCCCTTCGAGTTTTTATGAATCGGTGGAAAACCGAAAAGAATGCTGCTTCATCAGAAAGATTGAACCCCTACAGCGAGCGATCAAAGGTTTTAAAATCTGGATCACGGGAATTCGTGCCGATCAATCGGCCAACCGGGAGGATATGTCGGCCGTAGAATGGGATGAGGCCAATAGCATCATTAAGATACACCCGTTGTTCCATTGGACGCTTGCCGACGTGGAACAGTTTCTCAAGGCAAATGGTGTTCCCTACAATCCACTGCACGACAAGGGCTTTCCGAGTATAGGCTGCCAGCCGTGTACACGTGCGATACAGCCTGGTGAAGATTTCCGCGCCGGTCGCTGGTGGTGGGAAGACAAGAGTAAAAAAGAATGTGGTTTACATGTTACAACGAAATAAAGAGAGAGAATGGATTATTTAGATCATTTAGAAGCTGAAGCCATATATATCCTTCGCGAGGTTGCCGCACAATTTGAACACCCGGCATTGTTGTTCTCGGGAGGAAAAGATTCCATCACCTTGGTGCATTTGGCCAAGAAAGCATTCCGCCCAGGTAAGTTTCCTTTTCCTTTGGTGCATATCGATACAGGGCACAACTTCCCCGAAACGATTGCCTATCGCGATTGGCTCATTGAGCAAACCGGTGAGAAGCTCATCGTGGGCTTAGTGCAGGATAGCATAGACCAAGGGAAGGTCGTGGAACAAACAGGGAAAAATGCAAGCAGAAATGCGTTGCAAACGGTGACGCTGTTGGAGACCATCGAAAAAAATGGATTTGACGCCTGTATCGGCGGCGCAAGACGCGACGAAGAAAAGGCTCGGGCGAAAGAACGTATCTTTTCCGTGCGCGATGAGTTTGGACAGTGGGATCCTAAGCGTCAACGCCCCGAACTATGGAACATCTTCAACGGCAAGATCCACAAAGGAGAGAACGTGCGTGTGTTTCCGATCTCCAATTGGACCGAACTGGATGTGTGGAACTATATCAAACGCGAAAAGATCGCCCTTCCTTCGATCTACTTTAGCCACGAACGGGATGTGGTATTCCGTAACGGACAATGGATGGCAGCTGCACCTTTCCTGCAGATCGATGAGGAAGATGTTGTGGAACATAAATCAGTCAGATTTAGAACAGTAGGTGACATGACCTGTACGGCTGCCGTAGATTCTATTGCCGTCGAATTGGATGATATCATCGCCGAGATCAAAGCGTCTACCGTGAGTGAACGTGGCGCGAGAATGGATGACAAGGTCTCGGAAGCAGCCATGGAAGAACGCAAAAAACAGGGATATTTTTAATTAGTAATGCGTATTGCGTATAGTGTATAGAGATTGTATACGCAATACGCATTACGCAATACCCACTACCAGTAACAAAATGAATATACTAAAGTTTATAACAGCAGGTTCGGTGGACGATGGCAAAAGCACATTGATCGGTCGCCTGCTATATGATACCAATTCCATTCTCGACGACCAGCTGGAGGCTATAAAAAGGGCGAACAGAAAGAACAACGATGGTACCGTGGATTTAGCGATCTTAACCGATGGGCTAAAGGCAGAGCGGGAGCAGGGTATCACCATTGATGTGGCCTACAAATATTTCCAAACGGAGCGCCGCAAGTTTATTATTGCTGATGCGCCGGGACATATTCAATATACCCGCAATATGGTGACGGGCGCATCAAACTCGGAATTGATTATTATCCTGATCGATGCCCGTAAAGGTGTGATTGAACAAACCAAGCGCCATTCCTTTTTAGCGAAACTCCTTGCGCTGAAGAAGGTATTGGTTTGCGTAAACAAAATGGACATGGTGGACTTCGACCAGTCGGTTTATGAAAATATCAAGATCGACTACTTGGCATTAGCAAGCAGGCTTGGATTGGAAAATGTGGATTTTCTACCGGTTTCAGCCCTAAAAGGCGATAATATTGTCCACGCTTCGGAACGAATGTCCTGGTATGCAGGTGTATCCTTATTGGATTACCTAGAAACCGTGGAGCTGGAAGATAACAAAGAGCAGCCATGGCGCTTTCCGGTGCAATGGGTAGTGCGCCCGCAGACGGAGGAGTTGCATGACTACCGGGGCTATGCCGGCCGCGTGCTGGGAGAGGGGCTCAAAGTGGGCGAGGAGGTCATCGTTTTACCGAGTGGCGCCCGCAGCAGCGTGAAAGCCATTGAATTGGCTGAAAAAAGCTTAGATGAAGCCCATGATGGCCAATCGGTTATCGTGCACCTGAACGATGATGTGGATATTTCCAGAGGCGATTTTATCGTGCCGAGCAACCAACCGGCGCTTGCCGAACGTGCTTTCGACGCCAATATTTGCTGGTTTGACACTAAAGCACTGGACGAAAGCCAAGTGTATTTGTTGCAAAACCACAGCACGGTTACCAAGGTCAAAATCACCGATGTGTTCTACAAATTTGATGTCAATAGCCAAGAAAAACTATTTGGCGAAGAAATCAAGCTAAACGATATCGGCAAAGTAAGCCTGAAAGCAGCCGCTGATGTGGTCTTTGATAAACACGATGATTTCCCTGAAAATTCGCGTGCGATTTTGATTGACCCACGTAGCAATCTAACGGTGGCTGCGCTGATGATTGAGGATATTGCTTAAGTAACTCGACGTTAAATAACCACTTTAATAAAATTTAAAAAAGCTATCTGGAAACAGGTAGCTTTTTTTGCGTTATAGACTCCTATGGCAGATTCAGGGAATTGTATAGCTCATATCACCGCAATTTCGCAACCAGCAAGATGTACTATAATTTATATTATGTTAAATAGAATATTAGAACAGGACGACTCTACTCTCTTTTACACAGATATGCTATTCGATTTTTATGTCGGCTGGACAACGTTCATTTGATACTAAAGCTTCGTAGTAATGTTTATTGCAATCTTACCATTAAAGATTTATACCAAGTAAATCCTTAATCCATTACACAGAATTATTCCTCGTATCACAAATCATCAATTATTAAATCGATTTGTAAATCAAAATAGTCAAAATTACGCATTGTCGATGTGGATTTTATTGGGATTACGTATATTAGAGCATACTTTTGCACCTCCAAGTTTTTTAAAAAGCGGAAATGCTTATCTTAACGGCCGATTTTGTGCAATTATCAAATAAACAACTAACAGCGTAACGATTTCAAAGCAGAGCGCGCACCTAAATAACTAATATGCATACCAATAGAAGAGATTTACTTAAAAAGCTGGGCCTCGGCGTAATCGGCCTTAGTCTTCCGGCAGTAAAATTAAAGGCACTTCCCTCCTTTTCGGAAACGCTGATCAGCCCGCAAGACCAAGGACTGCCAGTCGTGCTGCGATCAAACGAAAATCCCTATGGCCCTTCCCCTGCCGCACGAAAGGCTATCGCCGATAATCTAGCGGCAAGCAATCGCTATCATTGGGACGTCACGGCACAGCTACTTGCCGATTTGGCGGAAAAGCACCAGGTGCAGCCCGACAATATATTATTGGGTGCCGGTTGCACAGAAATACTGGATTTGGTGGCTAAGCATGTGGCCTTGCAGCAAGGAAGCTATGTGATTGCAGATCCGAGTTACGACTACTGGACGACAACGCTAGACCATTTGGGAAGCACCAAGATTAAAGTGCCCCTCAACAACGATAGGAAAATAGATCTCGCCGCCATGCGTAAAGCTATCCGGCCTGACACCAAGCTGGTTTATATCTGCAACCCCAATAACCCAACGAGCACCTGTTGTGATCATGAGGAACTTCTGCATTTCGTTGAGGAGGTATCTAAAGAAACGCTCGTATTGATCGATGAAGCCTATTTGGAATTCACGAAGGAGAAATCACTGGTCGAACTTGTCGGAAAAACAGCAAATATAATCGTCGCCAAAACATTCTCCAAGATCTACGGGTTAGCCGGAGCCCGAGTGGGTTATGCGCTTGCCGAAAAAGGAATGATTGAGCAGCTGAGCAAGCTACAGTCGCTTCCCAACAACAATGTCAGCATCTTGTCCAAGTTGGCGGCCATGGCCTCCTTAAAAGATGATGGCTTTGTGGCGGAATGCTACCAATTGAATGAGCGGGTGCGCCAATACAGCATGTTAGAGTTGGAGAAATTGGGCTGTAGATGTATCCCCTCGCAGACGAACTTCATCTATTTCTCGTTAGCGAACTTTAAAAAAGATTATTTCCGTACACTTCAAGAAAACAATATCCAAGGAACGCGAATTTATGAAGAACAGGGCGCTTGGACCAGGATCACCGTCGGAACACAAACCGAAATGCAGCGCTTTATCGCTGCTCTACAATGATGTATAGGCAAGCAGCATAAACCGATGTTCTCACCCAACAAAAAACAACCTTAAAAGCGTGAAAAAAATCTCCTTACTGCTCGCACTGATTTGCTGTTTAGCTTCGACGTTGAAAGCCCAGCCATCGAATAGCCTAACCTTAAGCGAAAAATTCTATGGCTTATCCAGTTTTTGGAGCGAAGCGAATTACAATTTTGTCTACATGTACAAGGTAGATCAAGTAGCTTGGCATGCCGCCTACAAGCAGGCCATTGCAAACATACAGACGGCGCCCGATGATTATGCCTACTACCGAGAGCTGCAGAAACTATGCGCCCTGCTTAAGGACGGACACACGCAAGTGTACATGCCCGACAGCTTGCAAAATTTGGTCATGACTACACATTTCGGGCCATACCGCCTGTTTTTAAGTCATATCAACGGAAAGGTATACGTGACCAATGTAAATAAAAGTAAGGAAAATGAGATTCCCTTAGGCAGCGAAATCGTCAAAGTGAACGGTTTAGCTACGGCGGACTATCGCGACAGGTATGTGGCATCCTATATCTCGTCGTCGACAGCACAGGATCTTGTCGTTAGGGCGAGTTACAACCTACTTTCCGGATTGGCCGGAGCGCAATACGATTTGGAGATAAAAACGCCTTCCGGGCAGTCGAAGCAGTTCCACCTTAGCCATAGCAATACCAAAGAGTTGGAACTGAGCAGTATGGGAACACCGCATGCGGGCCTATTTGAATTTAAATGGCTCCCTGATAGCACCGCCTACGTGGCGCTACGTAGCTTCAACGACGCTACCGTGGTTGAGGAGTTTGAAGCGGCGCTGCCCCAATTAAGCACCGCAAAGCGAGTGGTCGTCGATATCCGCAACAATGGCGGTGGCAGCAGCAAACATGCCGCAAACATCGCCAAGTATTTCGTGCAGGGCGACAGCATCTATGGTGCGCGAAACTATAGCCGTGAAATTATCCCGACGGAGCGCGCCATCGGCTCCTTTCTGAGCGCCCAAGATACCGTTGACGGCAAAGCGCAATGGGGGCTTTCCAAGCAGGAAGCCACGACCTTGTTTAAGGCTTATTCGGGCGCGAAATTTCATACCTTACCCTATTCCCCAATGGCTATCCAAACGCGTGTTAAGCTGCGTCAACCCACGGCGGTGCTTACCAACGTGCATACAGCGTCGGCCGCTGAAGATTTTTTGATCTACCTCTATGCACAAGCTCATGTGGTGCGCGTGGGCGACTTTACCAACGGCAGCACGGGACAGCCCCTGCAGTTAAGTTTGCCGGGCAACGGCAGTGCCTGGATATGCACCAAAAAAGTAACCTTGCCCAGCGGCGAGGAATTTGTAGGCTATGGCATAAAGCCACACAAACATGCGCCACAGCAACTCGAGGACGTGCTGCATCCAAACATATCGGATACCCAGCTCGAAGCTGCTTTGCAGTACTTGGCTGAAAAAGAGATATAGACCCTTTATTGCTTTACGGTTATGGTCTAGAACTGAGCCGCAGAGCAACATCAAATGAGCCTCTCAGCAACGTTATTTGCTTATCGATTAGCTATCTTTGCTAAAGTTTAGACAAAAAATGACTATGATCGGTGGAGAAACAACAAATTTGCAAACAATAAACTATGCTGGAATATTCCTGTCGTGCTTCACTGATCGCGCTACTAAATGTATACATGCGGCACCTGAACATGTTTTGGTTTATTTATATTCTGGCGAACAGGTCATTGAAGATCGAGATCGCACCATCACTATCCAAGCCGGTCAATGCGCTTTCGTAAGAAGGAATCACCGCTTGCTGATGTATAAAAATAATAAGGGCGCGGAGCCCTACAAGGGAATATCACTGACCTTTAATCGGCAGACGCTGCGCGACTTTTACAGCAAGTTGCATGCGGCCGATCTTCCCAAACAGGTTGGCCCATTGGAAGAAAACGTAATTCGTATTTCCCCCAGCCCAGCTATTACCAGTCTTTTCCAATCGTTGACACCGTATTTCGATGAGAACATTCGGCCGACGGGGGGCGTGGCACAACTAAAGCTACAAGAAGGCATATATGCCCTGTTGAATAGCTCGGCACATTTCTTCCCCGTATTATTCGACTTTGCAGAGCCCTGGAAGATCGATATTTTGGAATTCCTGAACGAAAATTATCGGGACGATCTCAGCTTGGAACAAATTGCAGCCTACACGGGACGGAGCTTGGCGACTTTTAAACGCGATTTCAAAAAAATAAGCAGCCTAAGCCCGCAGAAATGGCTGATCAAAAAAAGATTGGAAACGGCCTATAGTTACCTGCAGGAAGAAGGGCGAAAAATTAAGGATGTGTACATGGAAGTAGGTTTTAAAAATCAATCTCATTTTTCCACGGCATTCAAAAAGCAATATGGCATGGCGCCAACGGAAGTGCATGCCGGTTGGCAGCAACTTGAGCCGCTGCGTAACGAAATTTGAGCGCCACAGCAAACTAATACCGGGGTGAAACGGTTAATTTTGGGAGCAGATACGTAGCACGTCTCGCGGATGTAGAAGTATCCGCATAAAAACAACAATAAAACACAAACAAAACATATATGCGTACATTTTCAGTTAAAGCATTTGGTGCAACGGCCGCAGAGGCCGATTTAGCGTTGATGCAAATCCAACGTCGAGCCGTTTCGGCAAAAGATGTCGAAATAGAAATTCTATATTGCGGTGTATGCCACTCCGATTTACATACTGCACGTAACGAATGGCACAATACCATTTATCCCAATGTTCCCGGCCACGAAATCGTTGGCCGCGTCATCAATATCGGTGACCATACGACCAAATTTAAAGTGGGCGATTTAGCCGCGGTGGGATGTATGGTGGATAGCTGCAGAGAATGTGAGAGCTGTAAGGATGGTCTCGAGCAATACTGCGAGAAAGGAAACATTGGCACCTACAATTCCCCTGATGCGCATCTAGGTCAGCAGACCTTTGGCGGCTATGCGCAGCGCATCGTTGTGGATGAGGATTTCGTGCTGCATGTTCCCGAAAACCTCGATCCTGCTGCTGCTGCCCCTCTATTGTGCGCAGGTATTACAACATATTCCCCACTACGGCATTGGAATGTCGGCCCTGGTAAGAAAGTTGGTATTGTCGGTATCGGCGGCCTCGGGCATATGGGCGTTAAATTGGCAAAGGCGATGGGGGCACATGTGGTGGTGATCACTACCTCGGCCACGAAGGTTGCCGATGCAAAACGTCTTGGAGCCGATGAGATCATCTTGTCTACCGATGCCGAGCAGATGCGCGAAAGTGCAGGTTCATTAGATTTTATTTTGGATTGTGTATCCGCTTCACACGATATCAACGCCTATCTTGGTTTATTGAAACGTGATGGATCGCTCACCTTGGTCGGAGCGCCAGAGCATCCACTGCCCGTAGCTGCCTTTAGCCTCATTCCGGGCAGGAAAAGTTTCTCGGGCTCGATGATCGGTGGTATTCAGGAGACGCAGGAAATGCTCGATTTCTGTGGGGAGCACAATATCACGTCGGATATCGAATTGATCAAGATGCAAGATATAAACAAGGCTTATGACCGCTTGCTTCAAGGGGATGTAAAATACCGTTTCGTGATCGATATGGCCTCGCTAAGCAGCGAAGATTAAGTTTATGATCTAGCTTAGGCTCGATTTTAGGGCTGCAACTATCCCCCGTCTCCTCGTGCATAAGCATGAAGACGGGGGATATTCGTTTAAGGGCAGGTTGTCTTGATGGCTTTTGATGCAATGTTTGTATAAACAAACCCGAATTTTCATCGAAAATTAATACATTAGCGCGATAAGTCTATGTCTAAACCAAATAGAAGTAACATGCCGCTTAACTTTAAAAGCTTTATCAAACTTGTGGGTGAGAGAAATCCGAACGAGCCCGAATTTATTCAAGCCGTCGCAGAGGTCACAGAAGATCTAATACCCTATGTCAACGAACATCACCCCGAATGGAACGAGCTCAAGATACTGGAACGTATTATTGAGCCTGAACGCATTATATCCTTCAGCGTAAACTGGTTAGATGATAAAAACCAAGTTCAAATTAACCGAGGGTATCGTGTGCAAATGAATAGCGCTATTGGCCCTTACAAAGGAGGTCTTCGTTTTTCGCCGACAGTCAATCTCAGCATATTGAAGTTTTTAGCCTTCGAGCAGGTGTTTAAAAACAGCTTAACGGGCATTCCACTTGGCGGAGGTAAAGGTGGATCCGACTTCGACCCGAAAGGAAAATCGGATAGCGAGATCATGCGTTTTTGCCAAAGCTTCATGACGGCGCTTTATCGCCATATTGGATCAGAAACCGATGTACCTGCCGGCGACATTGGCGTGGGCGAGCGAGAAATTGGCTTCCTATTCGGTCAATACAAGCGTCTACAAAACAATTTCACGGGCGTACTTACCGGAAAAGGTAAATTTTGGGGAGGATCCAATATACGTCCGGAAGCAACAGGTTATGGTCTCCTCTATTTCGTTGGCAATATCTTGAACTTGCAGGGGGAATCATTAAAAGGCAAGCGTGTGGCGATATCAGGAGCGGGCAATGTAGCATTCTATGCGGCGGAAAAAGCCGTTGAACTTGGCGCTACGGTTATTACGCTGTCGAATAGCTCCGGGACGTTGTACGATCCAGAGGGTTTTAATACCGAGAAGCTTTCAACCATCAAGGAAATTGGTCGCGATTTATCTAAATATGTCGATAGCTACAGCTCAGCCAGTTTCCATGCCGATAAAAAACCTTGGCACTTCCCCTGTGATATCGCATTGCCTTGCGCCACGCAGAATGAGCTGAACGAAAACGATGCAAAGCTGCTTATAGAAAATGGCTGCATTGGCGTGGCTGAAGGTGCTAATATGCCCTCGACTGCCGAAGCGATACACCTATTTCACGAACATAAAATTTTCTTTGCTCCGGGAAAAGCGGCCAATGCAGGTGGCGTCGCCGTATCGGGATTAGAGATGTCTCAAAATAGAATGGGCGAACAATGGGAGTCCGATCGTGTCGATGACAAATTGAAGCAAATCATGGAAAATATCCACCAAACCTGTGTACGTTATGGTAAAGATGCTGATGGCTATATCAATTACCTTCGCGGAGCAAATATAGGTGGGTTCGTTAAAGTTGCTGCCGCAATGAAATCCCAGGGCGTCGTTTAACATGATTTTCACGTATTGAGCGTGTATGGAACGACTTTAAATGTAGACTGGTAATTTACTATATACAAGATAATAAAAAAAAAACATGCGTATCATAGCAGAACTTCCTCATCCAGATTGTAAGATATCCATTTTTGCAATGAATCAAAAATTCATCGTCAAGTTCGAGCAGGGCAGTTTGGAACAATCTTATAAGTTGGCCGAAACAGACGTTGTCGGCGGCGTAAATGGCGTATTTGAACTGCTGGATGAAGCATTCATACAATCAGTAGTTGCACATTTCGCCGAAATGCGTCAATCCTTTTTTGATGCGTATACAAGGTACGAATCTTAATTCATGTAGCACATAAGATGTGCGATACAAGCGCTTGAAAAACAATATTTTGCGCTTATAAAAAGGAAGAGACAGAATATTATTCTGCCTCTTCCTTACCTAAAACCCAGCTTTAAAACCTTTAACTAAATTGTTTGTATAGTAAAAATTACACAAAAAACTGTTTTACAACACATTAATATTTGGTTCCGAATTTTATTCGGCCAACATACTACGCAGTATATTCACTCCTACCGTGGCCGGATACGGTATCCGGGTTACATGACTCTCCAAATGCAGCGCTTCCGCGGCGGGATCGATCAGATATACCTTACAATCAGCTTTCGTCTCATAGAGCAGGTTCGCTGCCGGATACACCTGTAATGAAGTCCCGACGACCACAAATATATCTGCTTCACGCGTGATCTGGGCAGCCCTATCTAGATTCGGCACAGCCTCGCCAAACCAAACGACGTGCGGCCGCAGCTGCGAGCCCAGCTCGCACATATCACCAAGCACTAAAGTATCTTCACCCATGCCATACACAAATCGTGGATTTAATGACGATTGTGCTTTCCGGATCTCACCATGCAAATGGAGCACGTTTGTACTCCCCGCGCGCTCATGTAAGTCATCGATATTTTGGGTGATAATATGGACCTCGAAATTTGCTTCCAATTCACGTAATGCTACATGGGCTGCATTAGGCTGGGCAGCGATACACTGTTTACGGCGTAGGTTATAAAATTCGAGCACCTGGGTCGGATTTTTTCTCCAACCTTCGGGGGTTGCCACTTCCTCAATACTGTAACCCTCCCAAAGACCATCAGATCCGCGGAAGGTTTTTAGCCCACTTTCTGCAGAGATGCCTGCCCCGGTAAATACCACTAGTTTCTTCATGTTCTTCAATATGATCTTTGTAAAACTAGTAAATTATGATTTACTTAAGGCTGCAAATCGCCGAAGCAGCCAACAAAAAGAAAGCCGATCAACTGTTGCTGAACGGCTTTCTTAGTATCTAAGCGCTTTTTTGCGACTACTTGACGACATGCCGATGTTCGATAACCGTGATATTTTTATCGACATCCACCACTTCATTGCTATCTAATGCTCCCTTGATCGGGCAATTGCCGGTAATACCACGGGTAAGCAACGCGCTGCCCAGCGTTAGCCCTGATATGGCGGTCAAAGGACTTTTAAAGACACGCTTAATGCTGAAGGCCAAGATAAAGCCGCCAGCCACAACGGATAGCATACGTTCTGAATCGGATATTTCGCCATGTGCACAGGCTTCATCAATTTTTTCTTTCGCTTTGTTGAAAGCTAGATCTACAATTCCCATAACATTAGTTTTGTCTATATAACAGTTGGCGGTTTCAAAATGTTTTAAGGGACTTGCAATACATTGTTTTTTTTCGTAAATCGATGATCTAAATGTAGATTATGCGAGTAAAGAAATATTCCGGAGAGCTAGTTCCTTTCAACCCCAATAGTTTACGCCATTCCCTATCGCGTTCTGGCGCGACTACGGAGCAGGTGGACCGTGTATACGACGATATCCAAAGTCATCTCTACGATGGCATCAGTACCCGTGAGCTCTACGAACTGGCATTCGACTGCCTCAAGATACATCGAGGCGCCTACGCCGCACGATATAGCTTAAAAAAGGCGCTTCGCGAGCTCGGGCCTGAGGGTTTCTATTTCGAGCGCTGGATTGCCAAACTTTTTGCCGACGATGGTTACGAAACGATCACCAGTCAATTGGTCAAAGGGCATGCGGTGACGCATGAGATCGATGTGGTGGCAAGTAAAGGACGGGAACTTCTAGCTATAGAATGCAAGTTTAGGAACGACGTTGACGCCAAGATTTCGGTAACAACGCCCATGTATTTTATGTCACGTGTGACAGACATCCGTAACTTGCCGTTCTCCTTTTTCGGCCGCTCGCAAGAATTCACCACAGGCTGGCTTGTTACCAATGCCTATTTGACCGCTGACGCGAAATCTTTCGGGGCATATTACAACTTAAATTTGCTTTCGTGGGATTATCCAAGCACCGGAAGTATAAAAGTACGCGTGGATGACAACGGTCTTTACCCGGTAACCTGCCTAACGACCCTACAAAATGAAGAAAAAGCACGGTTATTGAAAAATGAATGCATACTGGTGCGTGATTTACTGGACATGCCCAAGTTTTTGCAACATCTCAACATCGATGACGCGAAGCAAAAGCAAATTATCCAAGAAGCAGAAGAATTGATACGAAGTCCTGTTCGGGTAGATTGACCGCAAAAAAATCTGCTTAACAAAATCTTATACGATTTTTCATAAACTTTTAACAGCATTTTGCGAAATGGGCGCGAAATTTGCAAAGCACTATTTGGAGTGCTCAACAAAAATGGTTATATTAACTAAATTATAAATTTTTTAAACAAATAAGTTATGAGAAAAGTGGGGTTTTTAATTTTATTCAGTTACTTATCAGTTGCTGTGCAAGCTCAATCAAGACATATTGCAGCGGCGTCTCATGAAACCTCGCCTACTGCAGCTATTATACTTGGAGTAATACTTTTAATCATTATCATAATCGTCCTTTATCGTAGGCAAAAGCGAAAATTCAATGATTAAAAGAAAAGGCCGGAACAATTTTTCCGGCCTTTTCTTTTAATCTGCTCGCTTTAGTCCGAACTTCTCTATCTTGTGGTACAAATGACTGCGTTGAATTCCTATCTCATCAGCTGTCTTTGATACGTTCCAAGCATTCTTGTCCAGTTTGAAATTTATATACTCTTTCTCCGCATGATCTTTGAAATCTTGAAAAGATTCAAAACGATCAAAATTGAAAGCATTTCCATTTTTCTGCTCTACCGTTGATACAGCGGCGTTCTGTTGGCTACTGGATGGGTTTGCGTAGAGGCTCACGTCGCGATCTGTAATTTTTTTATCGCTCAGAATCACCAAGCGTTCAATCATATTACGCAACTCGCGGATATTACCCGTCCAAGGAAGAGCCTGCAAGGCCTGCATGGCCGTCGCAGTGATTTCTTTCGTCGGAATATTGTAGTCGCCGCAAATCTCTTCACAGAAACTCGTTGCAATAATCGGAATATCATCGGAACGCTCGTTCAAGGAAGGCACATGGATCAAGATGACGCTAAGGCGATGGTAAAGGTCCATCCGAAAATTGCCGGCTTCGATCTCCTTCAACAAATCTTTATTGGTCGCCGCGATAACACGGACATTGACGTCGAGTTCCTTTTCTCCACCAACACGTGTGATCTTGCTTTCCTGCAGCGCACGCAGAACCTTAGCCTGAGCGGATAAGCTCATATCGCCGATCTCGTCCAAAAACAAGGTGCCATTGTTGGCTTGCTCAAACTTTCCTATACGCTGCTTTACAGCCGAAGTGAACGATCCTTTCTCGTGCCCAAAAAGTTCGGACTCGATGAGTTCTGAAGGAATAGCCGCACAATTCACCTCTACCAGCGGTGAACTCGATCGGTTGGATTTTTCGTGTAGCCAGCGCGCTACAAGCTCCTTACCTGATCCGTTTTCACCGGTTACTAGCACGCGTGCTTCCGTTGGCGCCACACGCTCTATCGTTTCCTTTATCAAATTAATGCCGGATGAAGCGCCAAGAATCTCTTTCGTCTTGGAAACTTTTTTCTTAAGAACTTTAGTTTCCTTAACTAAGGTGCCCTTTTCGAGGGCGTTACGAACGGTGATGAGCAGGCGATTAAGGTCCAGCGGCTTTTCCAAGAAATCGTATGCACCTCTTCGCGCCGCTTCCACAGCCGTTTCTATGGTACCATGACCGGATATCATAATGAAGGGCGTATCCGTAATCTCTTGTGAGGCGGTGAGCACTTCCATCCCATCCATCTTATTCATTTTGATATCACAGAGCACCAAATCGATCTTTTCCTTCTTCAGCACCTCCAATCCTTCCAGTCCGTTGTCTACGTCCAGGACTTTGTAGTCTTCATATTCTAATATATCACGTAGCGAACTCCGTATTGGGCGCTCATCGTCGATAATCAGGATTGTTGTCATATAATTTCTTCTTGGTAATAGTCAAACAAAATAGTAAATAACGGAACAATTTACAAAAAAGAAGCAAACCTTGTAAGCCGGGTTCTGTATCCTTTGCAGGATTTCTATCATTTATCTAGGCCTGCATTCGCACGCAGGCTCCATCAACCTACCCATTGCGAACGTCACCGAAGTAACAGAAGACGAGCCGCCTTCGACTTTCGCAACCTATTTGGTTTTTCAACACACGAGGTTTACCGTAATGCATGTTGCCATACAAGACCGTGAGCTCTTACCTCACATTTTCACCCTTACTCCACTTGCGCGGAGCGGTATATTTTCTGTGGCACTTTCTGTCTCCCGGAGCCCGGAAGCCTTCCCGTTAGGAAGCGTGTTGCTCTATGTTGCCCGGACTTTCCTCTTTCCTAATCAATAGGACAGCGATAGAACCAGTTTGCTTCAGCTGCAAAGGTAATATTTTTCAGCTTAATGCCTGCACATAGGCTAAGATTTGTAGTTGTTTATCTAGGAGAAGCGTTAAAAACACGATAAACGGAAACGCGCCTTTAGAGGTCTTGCGCAATAAGGTAGCCCGACGCCCAGGCCCACTGGAAATTAAACCCACCAAGCCACCCCGTTACATCAACGGCTTCCCCTCCGAAATAAAGTCCCTTGTATTTTTTGCTTTCTAGGCTTCTGGCATACAGCTCGTCGGTAGATACGCCGCCGCGCATCACCTCTGCCTTATCATATCCCTTATCGCCGGCAGGTTTCACCCGGAAACGATGTATCGTTTCGGCAACAAGCTTGGCATCTGTCTTACTCAAAGAAGCGATCTTGGGCTCCAACGGAAGAAATTTACCGAGGGCATCGACCATCTTGCGGGTGAAGAAGGGCTGCAACAATTGGCTTACCGTGCGCTTCCCTCCTTCGTTGCGCTCGGCCTTGATGAGTGTATCCATATCCGCCGTGGGCAGTAGATTAATCGTGAAAGACTCGCCTGCCCGCCAATAAGAAGAAATTTGTAGGATGGCGGGTCCGCTGAGTCCCCAGTGTGTGAAGAGTATATTTTCTTCAAAAGCGATCTTATCGTTATACACACGTGAAAAAACCGAGTTACCGGCCAAGGAAGCATACCAAGAAGCTTCTTTTCCGGTAATCGTCAACGGTACAAGTGCCGGTGCAGTATCAACGACGGTCAATCCCAGTTTTCTTGCGGTACGAACAGCAAAATCGGAGGCGCCCAGCTTCGCGACAGGTAGGCCACCTGAAGCAAAAACTACTTTTTTTGCATGTAGGATCTTTTCCTTTCCCGCCTTGACAACAGCGACGTTGTAACCATCATCAGTAGGCGTAACCGACCTGACCTCTGTGTTCAACCATAGATCCTGTCCGGTTTCATACATTAGTTTGGTAAAAACAGCAACAACGTCTTTCGCTTTGTTGGATCGGGGAAACAATTGTCCCAATGTTTTTTCCTCTCCACGAATATGGCCATACTGCTCAAAAAAGTCGATGGTATTATCGACGGTCCATTGTGCGAACGCCGCTCGCAAGAAGGCTGGATTTTCCGACACAAAGTTTTCTATATCGGTATGTATATTGGTATAATTGCAGCGGCCACCACCAGAAATTAAGATCTTGGCTCCTACTTTATCATTTTTTTCCAATACAAGTGTCCGCTTTCCGAGCAGGCCGGCTTGCACGGCACACATCAACCCACAGGCGCCAGCACCGATGATCAGCGCATCATACTCCATCTAATAAGCTTTTAATTCACCGTCGAGGGAAATGGCACGTTTCTCTTGCCAAGATTGTTCCGCGGCCTCCAACAGGCGGATGACATCGCGTGCCTGACCTGCAGTTACATGCAGACTTTCCTTTCCCTGAAGTGCATCCACCACGTTGTTATAGAAATCTGGCCCACTTCCAGGTTCACTTGTTACCGTTTGATGCACATCGTTGCCATCTTGCGATAGCGCCAGTCGTCCGTAGGTCTCGGGGGTTTCAGCCCCCCAGTTGCTATGCTCGTGCGGGAAGACACCTGCACGCAAAAGTTCTTCCTGCGGATCGGTGCCGGGTTTAACAAAGGAGCCGTTCCAACCGTATAAAGCGTAGCGTGGAGTAGCTTCTTTCGCTAGCATCTGTCCTTTCAGCGAAACTTTAAGCTTTGGATAGCTGAGTATAAACTCAAAATCATCGACCGCTTTGGCACCTTCCCGTTGCCGACGAAGGTCTGCAAAAATCCAACTTGGGGCACCAAAAAGTTGAAGTGCCTGATCCAACAAATGGGCGCCAAGATCGTAATGGATGCCCGAGCCGGGCAAATCCTCTTCTCGCCAGGCGCCTACACGCAAGAAATTGCGAAACCGATCATACCGTGCCTCATAATTGACCAACGGACCCAATACTTCCGAGTTGATGACCTTTTTAACCGTTTTAAAATCCGAATGAAAACGAGCATTGTGATGCACCGTCAACAACAGACCTTTTTCCTGCGCTAAAGCAATCAGTTCATCGGCTTCAGCGCTAGTATTGGTAAATGGTTTCTCGACCACTACATGCTTACCCGCTTCTAATGCTTGTTTTGTCAATGTGTAGTGGACGTCGTTCGATGTTGCCACCACCACGATGTCCACAAGCGCGTCGTGGATGATATCATCTGCGCTTTCTACAGCAATCGCTTGTGGATACCGCTCCTGTAACAACTGCTTTTGCTCGGCTTTCCTTGCGGTAACCTTATAGAGCTCCAAATCGGGATTTCCTACAATAAAAGGTGCGTGAAAAACTTGTCCACCAATAGAAAAACCAATAAGCCCAATTTTATATTTCTTCATATTACATTCTTTCTGGAACCGGAATACCTAACAAACGCATACTTTCAGCGATAATCTTTGCAGCCACTGCAGAGAGATGCAAACGGAAGGTCTTCACATCGGGGTCTTCGGCCTTCAATATCGTTTCCTCGTGATAGAATTTATTGTAGAGCTTTGCGATTTCATAAGCATAGTTTGCCAGTTGTGCTGGCGAAAACTCTTTCGCAGAAGCCTCGAGTACCTGCGGATAGCTACTTAAGCCCTGTACGAGATCCTGCTCGTAAGACGAAAGGGATGCCGGTATCGCCGAAGGATGGCCAATCTCAAAATCAGCCTTGCGCAACACCGATTTGATACGTGCATGCGTATATTGTATAAACGGACCAGTATGCCCTTGAAAATCCACTGATTCCGCGGGATCAAACAACAGGCGTTTTTTGGGATCGACTTTCAAAAGGAAATATTTTAAGGCGCCCATCCCTATCGTATCATAGAGCACCGCTTTCTCTTCTTCCGACAGGCCCTCTGTTTTTCCAAGCTCTTCGGTGCGAGCTTTCGCCGTTTCGATCATCTCGTTCATGAGGTCATCCGCATCCACCACCGTTCCTTCCCTCGATTTCATTTTTCCAGAAGGGAGATCCACCATGCCATAGGATAAATGGAAAAGCCCTTCCGCCCAAGACTTACCCAATTTTTTGAGAATAAGGAACAACACCTTGAAATGATAGTCTTGCTCGTTACCCACCACATAGATCGACTCGTCCATCTGGAATTCATCGTACTTGAGTTGCGCGGTACCTAAATCCTGCGTAATATATACTGAGGTTCCATCCGCACGCAACACGAGCTTTTGATCAAGTCCTTCATCGGTGAGATCGATCCATACCGAATTGTCTTCCTTTTTAAAGAACACGCCGCTTTCGAGACCTTCCAGTATAATATCTTTTCCCAAAAGGTAGGTGTTCGACTCGTAATAAAATTTATCAAAGTCTACGCCCAATTGCTTATATGTTTTTTCGAAGCCATCATACACCCATCCGTTCATCGTCTTCCACAGGTTGATCACTTCTTCGTCTGCGGCTTCCCATTTCTGCAGCATAAGTTGCGCTTCTTTGATCAACGGCGTATTTTTCTTCGCTTCTTCTTCGGTTTGGCCCTCTGCTTTTAAAGCGTCAATTTCCTGTTTGTAGGCTTTATCAAAAATAACATAGTATTTACCGACCAAATGATCGCCCTTCAGGCCAGCGGAAGTTGGCGTTTCACCATGACCAAATCTTAACCAAGCCAGCATGGATTTACAGATATGTATGCCGCGATCGTTCACCAAATTGGCTTTCACGACATCGTAACCGTAAGCTTTGAGAATCTCCGCAACGGAGTATCCGAGCAGGTTATTGCGGATATGGCCCAAGTGCAGCGGTTTGTTCGTATTCGGCGAGCTGTATTCCACCATCAGGCGCTTGCCGTTGGGAGGAAACGTGCCAAATGTCGGATCGATCAATTGGGTATTGACCAGATCGATCCAGTAGTTGTTCGACAGGCTAATATTCAAAAAACCTTTTATCACGTTGAAGGCCGCTATTTCCTGAACGTTCTCCCGAAGCCAATTACCAATTTCATCTGCCGTTTGTTCTGGAGATTTCTTTGAAAAACGAGTTACCGGGAACACCACGATGGTAATATGTCCTTCAAACTCTTTCCTGGTCTCCTGAAGAGTTACTTGTGTTTCGGGAAGCGATGCGCCGTATAGCGCTTGTACCGCCTCAATTGTTTGTGTTATTAACGTGTTTTGGATTGAATAAGCCATGTAATTATTTCGTAATTTTTATAACTTTCTGATAATGAATATTAAAAATATCAAGCCTAATAGCGAGGTATTCATATCGAAAGTATATCTTTGCCAAAAATAATAAAAAATGCAGAGCTATCAGGAATTTCTTGACTTAAGTGTTGGTTTTCCACAAGACGGATTCGAGATTATCGATGACGAATTGTACTTCCACGATTTGAATTTGATGGAAATGATAGAGACGTACGGCACGCCCTTGCGTTTTACCTATTTACCCATTGTTAGTAAAAAAATTCAGCAGGCAAAGATTTTGTTTCAAACCGCAATTTTGAAGCATAATTACCGCGGATCCTATAAATACTGTTATTGCACAAAATCTTCACACTTTAAGCACATTGTGGAAGAGGCCTTGAAAAACGATATTCACCTGGAGACTTCCTCGGCATTTGACATGCCGATGATTGATTCTTTGGAGCGTCAAGGCACGGTAACCAAAGACATTACGGTAATCTGTAATGGTTTTAAAACCTATCAATACAAGCAGTATATCATCGATATGATCCACGATGGTTATACCAACATCATTCCCGTCTTGGACAACAAAGAAGAGTTTAATCTCTACGATGACGAGATTGAATTGGAAGCACCTTGCGCGTTGGGTATCCGCATCGCCTCGGAAGAACAACCTGACTCGCAGTTTTATACCTCGCGTCTAGGTATTCGCCAAGAAGATGTGATCGACTTTTACAACAATAAAATCGTTGACAATCCAAACTTCAAGGTTAAACTGCTGCATTTCTTCATCAACTCTGGTATTTCGGATACGCCCTATTATTGGAATGAGCTGGAGAAATACGTGACCTTATACTGTAAGTTCAAGAAGATAAACCCTGATCTGGATACGTTGGATATCGGTGGTGGCATGCCTTTTAAAGATTCACTGGTTCACGATTTCGATTATGAGTATATGGTGAATGAGATTGTCAACCGTATCAAACAGATCTGTGCGCACCATGAGGTGATGGAACCTGATATTATTACTGAATTTGGTAAGTACACGGTTGCTGAAGCCTCGGGTATATTATATAAGGTGTTAGGTCGTAAACAGCAGAACGACCGCGAAAAGTGGTTTATGATCGATGGTTCATTCATCACAAACCTGCCGGACGTTTGGGCTTTAAACCAAAAGTATATCTTATTGCCGATAAACAATTGGGACTCAGAATATGAGCGTGTTAACTTGGGCGGCATCACTTGCGATGGGCAAGACTATTATAATCAAGAAGCCCATATGAATTCGGTATTTATGCCAAAAACACGTAAGGTGCAATATCTTGGTTTCTTCCATACCGGAGCCTATCAAGATGTACTGAGTGGATATGGCGGTATTCACCATTGTTTGTTGCCATCTCCGAAACATGTATTGGTGCGTCGTAATCGCGATGAAACATTTAACTACGAAGTCTTCGGCGAGGAGCAGAATTCTAAGCAGGTCATGAAATTATTGGGATACCAATAAAGTCACCAAAAAGAAAGCGTTTCAGATGAAACGCTTTCTTTTTGGTGATCAAATTCGGATTACATTTTAGCATCCATTAACCGCTCTGCCCTGCCTTTGGCCGCGCCCAAAGTCATCTTGATAACAAATGGTTTATCGGCTTTAAAATCTGCAGGCAGCTGTACATCATAGTACGTGTTCTTATCCCTGTCCAAGCCCATATCGGCATGTGTTAACGGCAATACAGCGGCTTCACCCAGCAATTTTGCATCCAGCGGAACAGCCTTCGCATCCTTCTGTATCGCGATGCGTATGCGATTGTTTACCGGCCTGTTAAATACCGTTAGATAAAGCTTCGAATCTTTTTTTGTGTAATAACCGATTTTACTTGGCGGGAGATCAATATGTTCGACGCCATATACCGCTTCATGGTTCTTTGCCATCCATTGGCCAAGCTCAAGAGCAAGCTTATCTTCGCCAGGATGCATATTCCCTTGTCCATCTGGACCAAAATTCAAGACAAAGTTGCCATTCATCGACACACAGTGCATCAGCATATCCAATAGATCGTCTGTATCTTTGGTATAGAGCCCAGACCAATCTTTCATGTAGCCCCAGCCGTTAGGCGGAATGGTCATGACGGCGTCCCAGTCATTTCCATTTAACCAACTGTAGTCGGTTGGAAGCTTACGCTCCCAGCCCTGCTCATAGTCGCCTAATAAATTGCCGTTGCTATCAAAATGTCTTTTTCCATATTCATCGTTCCGGAAACGCGAGCCGATGATCAATCCAGGATGTTTAGCGCGTAGCTCTTTTTCGAGATTATAGGTAAATTCTGCGGCCTGCACCCAAGATCTATCCCAAGTTCCATCAAACCAAAAGCCTTTAATGGATGGGTAATTTTCCAACTGTTCGAGCAATTGATTACGTGTATAGGCTAGAAACCGAGCAAACTTTTTTTTCTCTTCTTCGGTCTTTGGTTCTCCACTCATGTAGTCTGGATTGTTCCATTCCAAAATGGAGAAATAGAGGAAAACATCAATACCTTCAGCATCATACGCATCCACAATTTCTTTAACGATATCCTTATTATAAGGTGTATTACTAATGTTGTAGTCTGTGTATTTCGTGGGCCACATGGCGAAACCATCATGATGCTTGGTCGTGAAAATTATATATTTTGCCCCCATATCCTTCGCTTGCTTTGCCCATCGCTTTGCATCGAAATCTTTCGGATTAAACTGTTTGTATAGGTTATCATAGGTTTTAGTCCAATCTTTTGGTGCATGGGAGCCTCGCCATGATCGTATCCATTCGGAAGCTGCCGCTCCGTTGCGTGCGCTCACCCCTTCCCATTCGTTGCCCGGAATTGCATATATTCCCCAGTGGATAAACTGTCCTAAACCATAATCCCGAAAGCGCTCCATCGCTTCGTCCGTGCGATGTGCCGGCGTTATCGGTCCATATTTAATTTCTTTCTTTTCTGTGGGCTTTTCCTTTGGGCCCGACCATTGTGCCCATGCTGGCAATTTCGCGCTGATAGCGATTAAAAGTAGTACAGCGATGCATAATTTTTTCATAATCTATTATTATTCGGGGTTATCCATATACTTCTTGGTGGGCGTCGATGTTTTCGGCTCCTTATTTTCGTGATCAAAAGGATCATAATAGTAAATGCCGTGGGACTGATAAAGTAAAATATGCGCCTTTAAAACCTGCTGAAACGATGCAAAACTTTTCCGATCATCTGCAGACCAGGCAAGTTCTGCCAACGCAGCAATTCTAGGGAATACCATGTAGTCAAATTTAGTGTTGTCGGCGATTTGCTCGGTCCAAAGGTTCGCCTGTATCCCTAAGATCAAATCCCTGTTTGTTGATCTTTTCTCTAAAGCCGATAAATCATAGCTGTACACGGATTCCAACGTATTGTAAGCGCCTGCCCAGCGCCGTCCGTAGCGATCTTTGTCGTCTTGCACGAAATCAAAATAAAGTGGCAATCGTGGACAGATCACCGTGGAATAGCCATTTTTTAAAGAAAGATCGAGGCGTTCCACTTTGTCGTGTCTCCACCAAAACATAATACTTTTGTCTTTCGGCAGCCCTGCGTCAGCCATCTCGTCCCAGAGCAAAATCTTTGCCCCCATCGCGAAAACTGAGTCGGCCATACGTTGCATAAAGTAGTTTTCGACTTCCTTGTTCGTTGTAAACTTATTTACCTTTTTCAGCGAATCAATTTGCGGATTGCTGTTCCATGCTTCACTTCCAAAAGCCACCTCGTCGCCACCAAGATGTAGTAAACCTGCTGGAAACAACAGATTGGTTTCTTTTAACACATTGGTTAAAAAGCTATAGGTATGCTTTTTCGCAGGATTGAAAGTAAAATCCGGATGTTCTTTTGTTCCGCCGCCACTGAGGGATGGGTAGGCTCTGTTGGCAGCAGTCGCATGCCCAGGCATGTCAATCTCGGGCACAACATCAATAAATCGCGCCGCTGCGTATGCAACAATTTCCTTCATGTCCTCTTGACTATAGTATTGTGCTGGCAGTAGTGGATTTTTATAAGAACCTATGCCGCCCACGAAAGTCAGTAATGGATATCGTTGAATGGCAATACGCCAAGCCGGTTCGTCGGTCAAGTGCCAATGGAAAACGTTTAGTTTGTAAAAAGCCATCCAGTCCAACAGCTGTTTTACTTTTTCTTTTCCAAAAAAATGTCTTGACTCATCCAGCATGAAGCCACGCCAGCTATACCGAGGTGAGTCTTGTATGCGTAGACAGGCTATCTGCGTTTTACCCTGCCTCAGCTCGTGCTCCAAAAGTTGGAGCAGGCTGGTAGCGCCACGAAAGAAACCAACAGGATGCTGCGCGCTGATGATAATGTTTTCAGGATTGATCTCCAATTCGTAGTATTCTTGATCAACCTGACCATTTGCTTGCCGTTCCCTAAAAACCAAATGTGCGGTTTTGTTTGCATTTTTAAAGGCAAAGCGCTGAAATCGGTCATGATAAGCTTGTCTAAAATAAGTGGTCACAGCTTCCCCCTTGGCCGCCGTTTCGATAATCAATTCTTGTGGCAAAGTAAACAGTCCCTCCTGTTTTTCAGCCAAAACCGGCTGCGGGACAATCGCTACACGTTGTGCCCGGATGGATTCCACGGCAAAGAGCAGAACCAAGAATATACATAAACTCTTGCGCTGCATGCTTAAATTAATTTCCATTCGATTTCATCACTAAGTTGTTTATTATCCGTATTTCCAACAGCTTTTATCACATTATTTCCCGATTGCAGTTCGACGCCCTCAAAGAGCCAATGTTTGCTGTTCACACCCTGTTTAGCTTGATACGCAGTACCGTTTACTATGAGGGTAACTTTTTGTAGATTGGAAAAAACCTGAATTGTGCATGTTTTACTTTTTCGTTCATTATCACGTCTATTCGCAAGGTAGACCATTGGTTCAGGGTTCCAATTTGCCTTATACCAATAAAAGGAATCTTTTTTCTGACGACGATCAAAGGTCACCAAACCCTTCAGATTTCGAGCATTTACACCACCGCGGTTCCATGCCGGTACGGCAAACTCAAACATATTCCATACGTAAGAAGCAACGATTATCGGGTTACGCTCAATAGCGGCCCACTGTTGTATATGCGTTTCTGTTTGGTAATTTTCCGGAAATGATTTCCCGCTGATCACATTTGTTGGTTGCGTAACCTCTTCCTGCCCGATCGCGATATTTCCATCGGCGCCATACTCCGAGAGCATAATCTTGTAGCCCGGAAATTCTTTATTTACCTGCTGTGCCCAAGGCTCTAGATCGCCTATCTTTCCACCATACCATCCAAAATAATGGTTGATTCCTTGGACATCCGTATTTAGATTCTCTTGCCTATCAATCACGTTGTGGCCCGTGACAGATACCGTATATCGATCGGGATCCAACGATTTCGCAATGCTATTAAGTTCACGTGAAAGCACGGGCACCTGCTCATCAGCCGTTTTCGAATACACTTCATTGTGCACACCCCAAATATAAATCGAAGGATGGTTGAAATTCTGTTTCACTAATTCCGACATCTGCTGTTTTGCATTGTCACTTTCATAGTAAGACACCCGGTTCACAAAAGGAATCTCGGCCCAAGTCAAAAAGCCCAAGGTGTCAGCTAGCGCATACACTTCTGGAGATTGCTGATAATGGGCTAGACGGATGGTTGTAACGCCCATTTCTTTCATGATTTCAAAATCTTCCTTATGCTGCGCAAAGCTGAGGGCAGATCCATAACCCAGCCGATCCTGATGTCGACAAACGCCATGCATTGGATATTTCTTTCCATTTAAGTAAACTGCGTCTCCACCAACAATTTCGATCGAGCGGATACCCAAGGGTTGTTTGAGTTGGTCCGTTTCTTTTCCATGGATGATAACTTTCGCCGTAACCGAATAGAGATATGGATCACGAACACCATCCCAAAGATGTGGTTTTTTGACTGGAATGTCTTCATTAACGTAGGTTATGCCTTGCGGTGATATGTTGATCGGCACTTTTTGAGAAGAGACAAGCTTATTTTCATAATCGCGAAGTTCGATTTGCAGTTCACCTTTTTGGAGCTCTTTTTCTGTGGTTTCCAGTTTTGCGATAACCGTAATAAGTGCATGTTTACTGGAAACATTCCTTTGTCGCAGAAAAAAACCAGGCGAGGCTTGGTCCGCCACTACAAAACCGGTCTTACTCGTTGTGATGAGATGTACGGGGCGATAAATTCCGCCATATACCGGAAACAAAAATTGGTTGGTAGGAATAACGTCTTTTCTTGCCGTGTTATCGGTAATAACAGTTACCGTATTTTCTTTCTCGTAATCTAATGAGTTGGTCACTTCAAACGTGAACATGGAATACCCACCGCGATGTTCGCCAATGTAGTTGTCGTTGATGTACAGTTGTGCTACGGCGCCTACACCTTCAAAATTCAAAAATGTGCGTCGCTCCTTTTGCGTAGGTTCAACGTGAAAGGTCTTTCGATAGACTGCTTTTCCTTCGAAAAAATTACGATCTTTCTGCATATCCTCGCTATTGTAGGTATGGGGCAGCGTAATGCTTTCCCAAACTTCTGGACTTGTCCATTGACCTTGCGCGAGTCTAAATTTTTCACCATTTTCAAAATGAGTAAAAAATGTACTGTTGTTCGCTTGGAAATATTCCCAGCCATCGTTAAAGGTCGTCGATGTACGATGCTGTCCTAATCCAGCGCTTGGTTTTAACAATAAACTACTAACAGTAAATGCAATAAAAAACTTAAAATTCATATTCGTGTTGTCGGCTTTGTAATTGTACGAGCAAGATATACAATATATGGACAGGAGCAATACAACAAACGGTTGCGCAACTCACGTAAACGTTTTCGTATTATTTTCGCGATATAGCAATAGCTCATCATTCGGAACCTATATCGTCAATGCTCATCGCCGAAAACAAAAAAGGAGCCTTTAAAAAAGCTCCTTCCATTTTCTATGTATGACGTTTTTCTATTGCCCCTCTTCCAGATCCTCACGGAACGGGGCTTCCTCATCAAATTCGCCCTCCCACTTGGCCACCACCACCGTTGCCAAACAATTTCCGATAACATTAACAGATGTACGCGCCATATCCATCAGTTCATCAATTCCGAGAATTGCGGCGATGACAAAAGTCGGCAATCCAAATTGATCGGCTGTAGCGATCAAGACAATCAGCGAAGCCCTCGGAACTGCCGCCACACCTTTGGAAGTAATCATCAGCGTAAAAGCAATCAATAATTGCTGACCTATGGTTAACGGTATGCCTGCAGCCTGCGCCACGAAAATAGAAGCCAGCGATAGGTAAAGCGACGTGCCATCTAGATTAAAGCTATATCCAGTTGGAATAACGAAAGAAACAATTTTGCGTGGTACACCGAATTTTTCCATAGCACTCATTGCTTTTGGCAAAGCGGCATCTGAACTGGTTGTAGCAAAGGCAATGGAAACCGGCTCTTTTATCGCATTAATAAAACGCTTGATGGGAACCTTTAAAAAGAGCGCTACTGGAAGCAGCACACAGGATAGAAAAAGGATTAACGCCAGGTACAGACTTGCCAATAACATAAATAAGTTTTTCAAGATATCGACCCCGAGGTGCCCCACGGTATAAGCCATGGCTGCCCCCACTCCAATCGGCGCAAACAACATCACGATATTGGTAAACTTAAACATGGCCTCCGACAAGCTCTCCGTAAAATCGACCAAAGGTTTACGCTTTTTTTCCTCCACCAGTGCCAATCCGATACCAAAGAGTACACCAAAAATAACGATCTGCAAAACCTTGTTCTCGTAGACCGCTTTTACAATATTTTCCGGGAAAGTATCACGGATAAAGGCGTTGAACTTGTAGACGCCATGCACTTCCGGAGCAATATGGTTCAAGGCATTTTGATCGGCTTCAGCCACTGTGCTGGCTGTTGGTAACGACTCGTGTGGCATATTCGCCACATCGACACCAACCCCCGCTTTCGTCAAATTAATCACGATAAGACCAATAAAAATAGCGCAGGTAGTTGCAGAAACAAAATAAAGCATGGATTTCCAAGCCATTCTTCCTACAGATTTCAGATCGGAATGACCGGCAATTCCGAAAACCAATGTCGCAAAAAGTATCGGGCCAACAATTGTTTTGACTAATTTGATGAACCCTTGCGATAAAGGCTGCATTGCACGGGCGAGATTAGGGAAATCCAAGCCCACGAATACCCCTAAAATAAGGCAGGTCAATATCCAGGTCGTTAAATTCTTTCTAAAAAGCGCGTTTAAGGTTAAAATTGAAGCAACAACCCACCGCACGGCCATCATGACATCGGGATGAACGGCAAACCATTTGAATTCATAAATTAGGGTTAGGATAATAGCAATCGAAACAGTAAAAAGGGTGATATACCCAACTTGTTTTTTTAACATTTAGTCTTGTTTATGTGTTTCTTAAAGAAACAAAAATAGAAAAATTGGGCTTTATACCAAATTATGCACGGTATTAAATACGTTATAAACAAAAAGCACCGCCTTTTGGCAGTGCTTATATCTTTCGTTTATTGCGCTAAAATATTATTCAATTATTCAGCGTGTAACCAAGCCTTTTTGGCCAATAATTCCTCTTCTGTCTCCACAATTTCCTCATCTTCAACACAGCAATCCACCGGACAAACCGCCGCGCATTGTGGTTCATCGTGAAAACCCACACATTCCGTACACTTATCAGACACAATATAATATACTTCGTCAGAAATCGCATCTTGTGCAGCACTGGCGTCAAGTGTTACACCGTCGCCAAAATCAATTACACCTTCCAAAGCTGTGCCTTCGGAAAATTTCCAGCTCACACCAGCATCATATATTGCGTTGTTTGGGCATTCTGGTTCGCATGCCCCACAATTTATACATTCATCTGTAATTTTAATTGCCATCTATAACCTCACAATTATAATAAAATAAACTAATTTTGTCCCGTCTCTTAATCGTAATACTATACAAAGTTAGTAGTTATTTGTTAAGAGACACAAAGATACTTGAAAAAAATTAGAGAACGATTCTAAATTATTCTATTTTGACAAAGAAACAACGAATAGAGGCCTTTGTCGCATTGGGCGGATTTTTACAATCAGGGCATGCAGATATGGAGCATGCCATCACACAAGCCGCGATCAAAAACCCTTGGTACACCGCAATAAACACGCGTAAACAACTTGCTGCTATTGCGGCAAATCTACAAGCCGATCTACTGACAGCTTGGCTAGCACCCTACCCTGACCTAGACAGCGATAAAGTAGTGGGGCTTATTTTGGCCGGAAATATTCCACTCGTGGGGTTTCAGGATATTTTATCGGTGCTGTTGTCCGGATGTACCGCCTCAATCAAGGTGTCTTCGGACGATGCTGGGCTCACAACGTTTGTGATGGAGGCACTGCTGCGTATCGCGCCTGCATTTGCGGAAAAAGTCGAAATAGTAGATCGGCTAACGCATTACGACATGATCATCGCCACTGGAAGCGACAACAGTGCGCGGTATTTTCAACATTATTTTGGAAAAAAGCCACATGTTATCCGTAAGAATAGAAATTCCGTGGCAATACTTACAGGCGAGGAAAGTGAGCAAGAACTGCATGCCCTTGGTTACGATATTTTCGACTATTTTGGCCTGGGTTGCCGTTCGGTGTCCAAGGTCTATTTTCCGAAGGATTTCCCCGTAGCCCGCTTTTTTGAAGCAATAGAACACTTCCATCCTGTTCGCGACCATTTCAAATATGGCAACAACTACGACTACAATAAATCCATCTACCTGATTAATGGCGAAAAACATTTTGACAATGGTTTTTTACTGTTGAAGGAGGATGAACGGTTATCCTCTCCGCTTTCTGTGGTTTTCTATGAGGAATATACGAACCAAGATGAACTGCTGCATAAGCTACATGCGCAGGCCGATAAAATCCAATGCCTGGTTTGTCAGTCGCCAATCAAGACCGACATACCCACATTTCCGCTTGGTAGAAGCCAGTGTCCAGGCCTAACGGACTACGCTGACGGCATCGATGTGCTGGCGTTTCTTTTTGCCGAGCTGGACGCATAAATTGTAGCGCGCAAAAGAAAAGAGGTTCCATAAAATATGTTAACTTTGTTTTATGTATGTAATTAAAGTAAAGGGTGTCGCCAAGATTCCAGACTATGTGCAACTGCGGGATGAAGGATTTACCTTACTCGCTTACTTTCGTGTGGATAGGCCCGATAAATCTTTGGAAAAAATAGGCTTGGGAGACAAAGCGGCATACATTATGCAGATCGTGCAAGAAATGCCCTTCGGGCAGATAAAAAAAATTGACGTTTAAACGGCGAATATGATAGAGAATACAGTTATAAAATTAAAGAACGTAGATATTTATCAACAAAAGCATTTGGTGCTTTCTCATGTTAACCTCGATATCAATCAAGGGGAGTTTATCTACTTGATCGGACAATCTGGAACAGGCAAGAGTAGCTTACTGAAGATTATTTATGGCGATCTTTACATTGGCAGTGGTGAAGGAATGGTTGCTGGCTTTGATTTGAAGAAGCTTCACGAGAACGACGTCCCCTACTTACGCAGGAAGCTAGGGATCGTGTTTCAGGACTTTCACCTATTGAATGACAGGACTGTCGAGAAGAATTTGGAGTTTGCACTGAAGGCTACTGGCTGGACCGAACGTGGTCTTATTGAAAACCGGATGTTGGATGTATTGGAAAAGGTGGGTTTACGTTCCAAGTTACGTAAGATGCCGCATGAGCTTTCGGGCGGCGAACAACAGCGTGTGGTAATTGCGCGCGCGCTTTTGAACAATCCAGAGATTATATTGGCCGATGAGCCTACGGGAAATTTGGATCCCGCGACCTCTGAGGAGATTGTGCTTTTATTACGTGATATCGCGGCATCAGGGACGGCCGTATTGATGGCTACACACGATTACCAGATTATCAAAAATATGCCAGCGCGCATTGTGAAAACGGCTGACACGGCACTGTATGACAACGTAGCCATTTAATCATTGAGCTGACATAAAATCAGGAAACCGACATTCTGCTAGTTTATTATAAAGTAAACTGACAGCGTGTCGGTTTTCTATGTCATGGCAATATTATTGAACAGTGGAATTGGGTATGATCAAAAGCTACAACATTTAGATATGATGAACGAACAGGAAAACAATATTCAAGACGAAAATGTAGAAAATTTGGCACAAGACGGCACAGCAGATACTGATCTTGACACTAACGTTGAGGTAAGTGAGGAAGAAAAATTGCGCAGTGAGCTATCCGTCGCTACGGATAAGTATGCACGCCTATTTGCCGAATTTGACAATTATAAGAAAAGAACATCCAAAGAGCGCGTGGAGCTTATCCAATCGGCTAGCAAAGATGTTTTAAACAAACTTTTGCCTGTATTGGACGATTTGGATCGCGCGCTAACAGCGATGCAAACGGCGCAAGAGATTGAGTCGGTGAAACAAGGTATAGATTTGGTCAACCAAAAGTTTCGTAAAACCCTTTCACAGGAAGGCTTGAAGGAAATGGAAGATCTTATAGGTAAGCCTTTCGATCCTGAATTTCAGGAAGCTATTACGGCGATCCGATCCCCTTCACCAGATTGGAAAAATAAAGTAATTGACGTTGTTGAAAAAGGATACTTTTTGAACGACAAAGTCGTTCGTTTCGCAAAAGTAGTTATAGGTCAGTAGAAGATGGCGAAGAGAGATTATTATGATGTATTAGGCGTCGCACGGTCAGCAGATGCCGCAGAGATTAAGTCGGCTTACCGTAAGTTAGCCATCAAATATCACCCGGATAAGAATCCGGATGATAAAGATGCGGAAGAAAAATTCAAGGAAGCAGCGGAAGCTTATGAAATCCTGAGCAACCCCGAAAAGCGGCAGCGCTACGATCAGTTTGGTCATAACGGCAACTCAGCTTCCGGATTCGGCGGTGGCGGCATGAACATGGACGATATTTTCAGTCAGTTTGGCGATATCTTTGGTGGCGGAAGTCCTTTTGAAAGCTTTTTTGGCGGTGGTAGCCGTAGCGGAGGTGGAAGACGCGTGCAGCGTGGGTCTAACCTACGTATCAAAGTAAAACTTACACTGGAAGAAATCGCTAAAGGCGTAGAAAAGAAAGTAAAAGTTAACAAACAGGTACATTGTCATACGTGTAGCGGAACGGGGGCAAAAGATAAATCTTCTTACCATACCTGTAACACCTGTGGCGGTTCTGGTTCTGTACGGCGTGTAACCAATACCATATTAGGACAGATGCAAACGACAAGCACCTGCCCTACCTGTAATGGTGAAGGTGTAGAAATTACATCAAAATGTACAACCTGTAAAGGTGAAGGACTTGAACGAGGTGAAGAAACCATAGCAATCAATATCCCTGCCGGTGTAAGTGAAGGCATGCAACTCTCGATGAGTGGTAAAGGAAATGCAGCCCCACGCGGTGGCGTTCCCGGTGACTTGATAATCCTGATTGAAGAGGTGCCACACGAACATCTCAAACGCGATGGTATCAATATCATTTATGACCTCTATATCAATTTTGCCGATGCAGCGCTTGGTACAAGCGTAGAAATCCCAACCATTGATGGAAAGGCAAAAATCAAGATCGACCCAGGTACACAAGGCGGAAAAATATTGCGTTTGAAAGGCAAAGGTGTGCCGGAAGTAAACTCCTACCACAAAGGAGACCAACTGGTTTACGTTAATGTATGGACGCCGAAAGTGGTATCTCCGGAAGAACGGTCTCTATTAGAGAAACTTAAAGGATCGGCCAACTTTAAACCACAGCCCGGAAAAAGTGAAAAGTCGTTCTTCGAACGTATCAAAGAATACTTCGAATAGAAACGTATATATTTAATCTTCAAAAGCCCAATGAAAATTGGGCTTTTTTTGTGCCTTAGATAATACCCAGCCACGTAACCGATAGCAAACCTTTCCCGCGCTTTGCTACCTCGAACCGTATCAACAAATAGAGCAAGTCTACCATTTTTGACAGTCAACATGCAACTATAGTCATGCGAGAGTCACCGAACTGCCAAACACTGCCAATTCATCTGATAGCATGCCATGGAAACTATTTCATATCCTGAAATAGTCACAAACCACTGTAAAACAACACACTAACTGTATTTAAAAAGCCGATACATGGAAATTAATTTTTTAATTTTTTACAAAAAAGAAGACAAATATATTTGATAAACAAACAGTTGCATAAACAAACATTTTAATGACAAACAGCAAATTCGTTTGGCACACAGATTGAATATTCTGAACATATATGACGAATAGTCAAATATTAAAAACAAATTTAATTTCAAGTAACATGAAAAAATTATTCTTAACACTAACAGCGGTAACCGCATTAACACTCGCCTCTCAAGCACAAACTGAAAAAGGAAAATTCCTATTAGGGGGTCAAGTAGGTTTTGAAACATCGAAGGTTAAAGATACAGATGTAAAGCAAAACGCATTTTCCATTAATCCAACAGCTGGTTACTTTGTGAGCGACAATTGGGCAGTGGGTACAGGTGTAGGTTACAGCTGGTCAAAAAATGAGAGACCTACAGCTACGACAAAAGAAAACGCTTTTCAAGTAGCGCCTTTTGTAAGAAACTATATCGGTGAGGGACAATTCAAATTCTTCTCGCAATTATCTGTTCCTATGCAATGGGGTAAGAACACCGCAGAAGTTGTTGGTGTTGAAACAGAGGAAAAATTTGCAAGATATGGTGTGGAATTGGCCCCAGGTTTCGCTTTCTTCCCTACCAGTAAAGTAGGTATCGAATTGAAAGTACGTGGTTTGTACTTTGATTCAGAGAAAAATAAGACTACAGACGTCACTACAAATAAATTTGGTTTAGATGCAAACTCATTGGCTCCTCAATTGGGCGTACAATTTTACTTCTAAGCATTTATAGAAACTATATTATAAAGCGTCTCCTATCTTCAGGGACGCTTTTTTGTTTAGTTATGGGGCTATCACCTGTATGGCTGGTCAGTTTTTAATTTTTACTTTTAAATTTTTACCTTTTTTATTTTCCTACTTTTGCAAGATGGAGCTTCAGCACATTTTACAACGTTTGCAGATTTCGGAACTTAACGAAATGCAGCAGGCTGTTCTTGACCATTACGATGCGTCAAAAGATTTCATTCTGCACTCGCCTACTGGAACGGGAAAGACACTTGCTTTCACTTTACTGCTTGGCAAACACCTGTCCACGGAAACACATACTACGCAGGTCATGTTGCTTGTGCCCACGCGCGAATTGGCGCTGCAAATAGAACAAGTGGTAAAAAAAGTACACCATGGCATAAAGGTCACTTGTGTTTATGGAGGGAATGACACAAAAGTAGAGCGCAATAAATTGCGCGAGGCACCGGCAATCCTAATTGGTACACCAGGCCGAGTAAGCTACCATCTGGAGCGCGGCCATTTGGATACCGCCGGTATACATACACTTGTCTTGGATGAGTTCGACAAATCTCTGGAGTTCGGCTTTCATGGACAAATGGTGTCTATTATTGAGCAATTAAAAAATCTACATCATCGGGTATTGACGTCGGCCACAAAGATGGAGGCGATTCCTGCATTTACCGGGATTCGTGATTACGTTACGGTCGATTTTTCCAGTGACGGGCAGTCGACACCACAGCTCGTTATCAAAAAGGTGATTGCAGCAGCACAACATAAATTAAAGGCTCTATTTAGTTTGCTGTGCATGAATGCCGGCAAAAAGACGATTATCTTCTGCAACCATCGGGATGCTGTAGATCACATTAGTCTTCTGTTGGAGGAACGCGAAGTTATTCACGATCTTTTTCATGGAGGACTCGAGCAGTCCGATCGGGAGTTGGCTTTGCTGAAGTTTAGGAATAATTCCAATCGAATATTGATCACGACAGACCTTGCGGCACGAGGTTTAGATATACCTGAAGTCGACACCATTATTCACTACCAATTGCCATACAAAGAAGATGCTTTTATCCACCGCAATGGACGTACGGCTCGCATGCAGGCAAAAGGAGAAGTATTTGTAATTTTAAAGCCAGAAGAGACGTATCCCTATGTAGATCCAGATAGTGAGACACTGGATTTGGACGAAACATACCCCGTTCCGGCCAATGCTCCGTTTGCTACGTTATACATTACCGGAGGAAAGAAAGATAAAATAAATAAAATCGATATCGTCGGCTTTCTGTTAAGTTTACCGGATATACAGAAAGAGGACATTGGTCTTATTGAAGTAAAAGAAAAGGAATCTTTTGTAGCGGTAAAGCGCCCACTAGCGGCTGCGATCAGTAAAGCGGCAACAAACCAAAAAATAAAAGGAAAAAAAGTACGTGTTGGCCGCACCTAGCGGTCAACTATCGTATATAGCGGATTATTTCTTGAGGTACTAATGCCGCGATATCACCGTCGTTGCGATATATATCGCGTACGATGGTTGAAGAAATATGTGCCAGTCCGGATTTTGCCATCAAGAAATAGGTTTCTATACCGGGTGCCAACAACCGGTTATTTTGCGCTATCGCATTCTCGAATTCAAAATCCTGTGTATTACGCAATCCGCGCAACAGGTAACGCGCACCGACCTGCTGACAGAAATGTACAGTCAATCCAGTGAATTGCTGCACCTCTACCCGTGTGTTTTCCGAAAAAAATGCCGAAATCGCGGCCTCACGATCTGCATAGTCCATCATTCCTTGCTTAGCACTATTGACGCCGATCGCGATAACGATCTTATCGAACAACAGCAAACCTCTTTGAACCAAATCAAAATGAGCGAAGGTAAAGGGATCAAATGAGCCCGCAAAAACAGCTACTTTCATAAGTCACTATCGTTTTCAGGATGCGTATAAAAGCTAAATGAAGAGTATCCATATTTCCTTGTATCAAGGTACCCTTCTTGTTCGTCCATCTTCCTTGTAGACGGATGTTCGATCACTAAAACCCCTTGAGGGGTTAAGAGATTATTATTCAAAATTATGGTCGCCAACTGCGGCAGTTGCGGCAAATCGTAAGGTGGATCTGCAAAAATAAAATCATATTGTTTTTTGCAGGTCGACAAATATTTAAGTACATCAGCTTTACGGGTGGTGATGACATCTGTTTTCAACTTTAACGTCGTCTCTTTGATGTATTGTAGACACTTGAAGTGTATATCGATGGCATCCACAGCTATAACGCCACGCGAGGCCAATTCAAAACTGATATTACCTGTTCCTGCAAAGAGATCAAGACAACTACAGTCGGCGAAGGACAATCTATTTTCCAAGATATTGAACAGCGCCTCTTTGGCTATATCTGTAGTAGGCCGCACCGGGAGGTTGGTCGGTGGGTGAAGCCTGAGCCCTCCAAATTGTCCGCCTATGATACGCATAATCGAAAATCAGCCATCAAATTTAAGGAACGAATAAACGCTTGCACCTCCGTATCGCTACTGCGCAACTTCACACGGGGCTGCATCAATTGTACCGTTTGCCCGTGGCGTTGTGCGACAGCCATAAATGGATGTTCTGCCGATACACCAGACAATAGTACTTGGCTAAATTGCCCTGTCAGGCCTAAGCTGTTGCAAACATTTAATACAAAGTATTGCAAGTCTGCCAGCTGCTCCACGTCAAATATATTATAAAACTGCAACTCCTTTCCTTGAAATACAAATAAATCAACCTGCTTATCTTTCACATGTATCCCCAATACTTGGCCTACCGCTAGCAGATAACGCTGGGCTGTAGCCAATACCACTTGAAAATCAGCGAGGAACTTCGCCTGCGGAAAAATAGCGGACCAGCGTCTATGGAGAAGGAGATCAAATTGGAAGACTCCCGTTACACCAAGACCTTCAATCGATTCTGCTTGTGTACGATTCATTTGCTCTTCTTGTACAAACTCTTGGTAATGTGCCATGTGGCGGCTATCGTAGACCTCCGATGGTACCAACGTAAAGCTTTGCAAAGGCAAACTAATGGAGATATCCTGAAATGGCAGGCCTAAAAGCTTGGTCGCGTCCGCATCTGGCGTTTGCGACGGATATGAATAGAGTACTTGCACCTCTTGCAATTCATCCAATACAATTAAAGTATCTGTGGTGAAATCCGATTTGATCAATAACTGATATTGAGGGATATAATGTAAGTGAAAGTTTTCTGCCGTGTACTTCATGTAAATTATGCCGTTAAGCCTCGAGTAATAAACAAAATTAGCTTTTACAATTGATTTGACCAACCTTTTAAATAACTTTGATGATGCGCATTCAAAACCTGCTTATTCAACAATTCGCTTGGTCACCCACAGGTCAACAGAAGGAGCTCTTTGCTCTGCTGGAAGAATTTTTATTGACCTTTAACCCTGCATCCTGCTTTTTGCTGAAAGGGTACGCCGGAACGGGAAAAACCAGCACGATAAGCGCATTAGTGAAGGTATTGCCCTCGCTGAATAAACGTGTTTTTTTACTGGCTCCTACAGGCCGTGCGGCAAAAGTGATGTCGCACTATTCCGGACGTAAAGCGTATACCATTCACAAAAAAATATACCGCAAAAAGTCGGCATCAACCATTGAGCTGGATTTCGTTTTGGCAGAAAACCAGCATGAAAACACCTTATTCATCGTAGATGAGGCCTCGATGATTGCCGATGACGGGTTACAGTTCTTTTCGAGGAGCCTGTTAGATGATCTTATTCGCTATGTACAATCGGGTAGCAACTGCTGCCTGATGTTTGTGGGCGATACGGCACAGCTTCCCCCAGTGGGCATGTTGGAAAGTCCGGCACTCGATGCCGAACACATTCAAGCGAACTATCATTTACAAACGTTTCACTACGAATTGCGCGAAGTGGTAAGACAGCGACAGGAGTCTGGTATCTTGTACAACGCCACCAGGGTGCGTGATGATATAGATCTTGAGCGACAGCAGGATAGCCTTCCTTTTCCGCAGTTCCATACCAAGGGGTTTCCCGATATTTTCAGAATGAACGGTGATCGTCTGATCGAGGGCCTGCACTATAGCTATGACACGTTTGACATACAGAACGTTATTGTTATCTGCAGATCAAACCGTTCCGCAAATCTGTATAATCAACACATCCGAAACCAGATTCTATTTCGAGATGAGGAGATAACCGGTGGAGACCTAATTATGGTAGTACGCAACAATTACTACTGGCTACAACAGCACGACGAAAAGAACAGTGGCTTTATTGCCAACGGCGATATGGCCAAAGTACGGAAGGTGACCAATGTACATGAGCAACATGGTTTTCGTTTCGCGGATATTGCGTTAGAGTTTATTGATGATGATGAGCTGGAGCCTGTGCTCTGCAGGGTTCTGCTCGACAGTTTGCATGTGGATGCCCCTAACCTGCCCTATGAGCAACAACAGATCCTCTATAAGGCGATAGCAGAAGACTATATGGATATTCCCACAAAAAAAGATCGCTTGGAAGCTATTAAAAAAGATCCCTACTACAATGCTTTACAGATCAAGTTTGCTTATGCGATCACCTGTCACAAAGCGCAAGGTGGGCAATGGCCTTGTGTATTTGTTGACCAAGGCTTCCTAAATGATGAGATGTTAAATACGGAATTTTTGCGCTGGCTTTACACCGCGATAACAAGAGCGACGCAACAGTTGTTTTTGGTGAACTTCAATCCCAAATTTTATGGCGAATAACGCGACCGACGATCTGCAATTTCTGAAAACAGGTATTCGAGCTTATGCAGCGGCATCTTTTGATCAGGATTTTATCTACAAACACGGCTTTACGTTAGAGACACTACTGGCTTATACTGCACATCGGGATGAACAAGTTGCATTTCGGGCCGCTTGGCTGTTGGAACATACCTTTCTGAAAGACCCATCCTTGTTGCCGCAAATTTACCCCATCCTGATGCAGCAGGTGGCTAGCTGCGCAAATTGGAGTTGTATCAGGAGCTTTAGTAAAATAGGTATGCTAGCAACCAAACCTCCACGCAAGTACGCGGCGTATTCCAAACCCTATGACGATATTTGGATTGAACAATGTTTCAGTTGGATTATTCGAGCAGACTGCCCAGTCGCGGTTACGGTAAACTGTTTGGATATCCTGTACTACTTAAGCGATCAACATCACTGGATACGCGACGAATTGGCAGCACAAATTCATCACCTATTAAAGACGCCAACGCCAGCTTTGGCCAGTAGAGCCAAGCGTATTTTAAAACGTATACTTTAAACCGAGGTACGTGAAGTAGTATACATCACCGTTAGAGCGCAATCCTTCACCGATAAAAGGGCGATATGCATCCAACTGATCATCCTTGGCAAAGTTGAACTGGGTATTGACCACAAAGCTCAGGTAACGACCGTCATAGGAGCTGTACTTATTGATCGGCATAGCCAGCCCGATATTGCCGATAGGCCACAAGACATCACGCGTCGGTGTTTTGTACTTAACGATATTTCCTGCTTCGTCGTATTCAAATTCCGCTTGGCTAGCGTTGCTGCCTTCGTTCCTGTACAACTTGTCGTAATTGTTCACGACAACGCCGAGACCTAATCCTACATAAAGCCCCCGGGCGATTAATGTTCCAATGGAAGGTCGTCGGAACTCCGTCTTTTCATCCACAAAAAAAAGACCTGGAAATATGCTGAGGTTGAGCGAACCGCTATAGTAATAGTTTTTAACGAAACGTGGATCTCGTTGTTCATAATCGATAGGGATATTGTTGTTATCGTAATTCCGACCATAGGAATTCAATATTCCCAATTGCGCCTCTACACCAGCAAATATCCCTCTATACACCTTGTAATCTCCTTTTAGAACGCCCGCAACACCTAAGTTTCTACCATTTACGATATCGCCATATAACAGCGTTGGACCTACACCCAACATCACGTTTATCTTACGATCGTAATCGATTTTGCCTCCTGGCGGACAATACAATTGTGCCTGAGAACCGATAGGTAGTAAAATAGAGCTTACACAACAGTAAAAAAGTAAACGTAGATTCATGGTCGCGGCGTTAAGTTTATGTTTCTATCGAGAAACGTCCATTAAAATAACGTATTTCCTCGATTTAAGTTTGTCCTCCCTAAGTGTCGATAGGCAGTTTCCGTACATTCCCGCCCCCTTGAGGTACGCATAAGGTACCCTTCTTGTATCAAAAAGGGTTCATATACCTCTTCAATCGTACCTTCGTCTTCGCCTACTGCTGTAGCAATGGTTTTAAGTCCAACCGGACCACCCTTAAATTTATCGATAATGGTAGAAAGAATACGGTTATCCATTTCATCCAATCCATTTTCATCGACGTTCAAGGCATTCAAGGCATATTGTGCTATGCCTCGATCCACGGAACCGTTGCCTTTTATCTGCGCAAAATCACGGGTTCTACGCAATAATGCGTTGGCAATACGAGGCGTGCCCCTGCTCCTACGTGCAATTTCGTAAGCGCCTTCATCGCTGATGGGCGTATTGAGTATGGTAGCCGATCGCAGCACGATGGTGGTTAACAACTTGGCATCATAGTATTGTAAGCGAGCATTAATGCCAAAACGAGCACGTAGTGGCGCTGTCAACAAACCCGAACGCGTGGTAGCACCGATCAGCGTAAATGGATTCAGCGATATCTGCACGGAGCGTGCATTGGGGCCCGTTTCCAACATGATGTCTATCTTAAAATCCTCCATGGCAGAATACAGGTATTCCTCTACTACCGGGCTTAGGCGATGGATTTCATCGATAAAGAGCACATCCCCTTCCTCCAGGTTGGTGAGCAGTCCCGCTAAATCGCCCGGCTTATCCAACACAGGGCCAGAGGTAATTTTTATGTTGACCCCCATTTCATTGGCAATGATATTCGACAAGGTGGTTTTGCCCAATCCCGGAGGGCCATGCAACAGCACATGATCGAGTGCTTCCCCTCGCAGTTTAGCTGCTTTAACAAAAATGGAGAGGTTCTCTAGAATCTTCTCCTGACCGGTGAAATCCTCGAACGCTTGCGGTCTCAAGGCACGTTCAATGTCCTTATCAACCGGGTTCAGTCTTTCTGCATTCGGATCAAGATGTTCATTCATCATGTCTTTTTAACGTTATTAAAGGTACTTAATTGTATTTCTTAAACCAACTGCCTACTTTCAACTGGATCACACCAAAAAAAGCTTCCCGGAAGATACGGGTGCTCATCTTAGAAACACCTTCCGTTCGGTCGGTAAAAATTATCGGCACTTCCACGACTTTGAAGCCGTACAAGATCGCTTTGAATTTCATCTCGATCTGGAAGGCGTAACCCACAAACTTAATGGTATCGAGTGGAATCTTCTCGAGCACCTTACGGGAGAAGCAAACGAATCCGGCCGTTGCGTCCTGCACATCGATGCGCATGATAAAACGCACATAAACCGATGCGAAATAGGACATCAACACTCGGCTCATTGGCCAATTCACTACATTGACACCTTTGATATACCGGGATCCGATCGCCATATCGCCTCCTTGAAGACATGCGTCCCGCAAACGGATAAGATCATCCGGATTGTGGCTGAAATCGGCATCCATCTCAAAAATAAAGGCGTAGTCCCGATCCAATGCCCATTTGAATCCGTGAATATAAGCCGTACCGAGCCCTAGCTTGCCACGACGTTCTTCCATATAGAGTTGACCTGCAAACTCCTTTTGTAAATTTTTAACAATGGCACCCGTACCATCGGGCGACCCATCATCCACCACGAGGATATCGAAGGGCACAGCTAACGAAAACACTTTCCGAATTATCTTTTCGATGTTTTCTTTTTCGTTGTAAGTTGGAATGATGACTAAACTATCAGACACGCTTTATCAAGATTTAAATCCACTAAAGATAGTAAAAAACTAAGGCGCTTTCTACAACTTCAATAGAAAGCGCCCTCCGTATACACCGGTATTCGATTAATTAACGCCGTGCATCAATCGTTTAACGATCGGTGCCAGCACAATAATCAAAAGGCCTGCTGCCAAAGAATACCAAGCAAGTTGCTGATAACCGGCTGTGTAAGCAATCAACTTATCCAAGAGCGACGCTTTATCATCAGGCGAAGACATTCCTGCACCCAACAATCCCGCTACATATTGACCGTAGGCACTGGCCAAAAACCATAAGCCCATCATCATTCCCCCCAGATGTCTTGGTGAAAGCTTCGTAATCATCGAAAGGCCAATTGGCGACAGACATAGCTCGCCGAAGGTGACGGCTAGATAGGCCAAGGTGAAAACGCCCAGGGAAGTCTTTCCGGAGGCATCTGCAAAGAAGCGCGTACCAAAAAAGATATAATAACCCAAGCCTAAAAACAAAAAGCCTAGGCCGAATTTCACGACGGTATTCGGTTCTAATTTCTTTTTGGCCAATGCCAACCATAGTAATCCCAAGAGCGGACTAAAAATAATGACAAATAGGGAATTAGCACCGTTATTGACAACGTTGGGATCAATGTTAAAAAACAACAAACTACTGCTTAAATTATTGTTGGCAAACAGCGCTAAAGAACCACCTGCCTGCTCGAAAATAGCAAAGAACAAAATGGAGAAAAGGATCAGCAACAGTGCAGCTATCAACTGCTGTCTTACTTTAGCATCCTTTTCACGAACAAGCTGATAGAAAAAGTAGCCCAATGCCAAGGGGCCAATCGTATACATAAACATATCCGTGTAACGCGTATTGTTGACCATAATGAAAATCAACGGAATAGACAGCAAGGCCCCCAGATAAACCAACATTTCCCGAGTTACCTTTACCGACTTCGGTAAATGCGCGATGGGGCTGTTACCGATGGGACCCAAATGCTTTTTAGTTGCCATAAAGATGATGATGCCAACCAGCATAACGATGGCTGCTGCGAGAAAAGCAAGATTCCAAGAATGTTCCTTCCCTAGCCAAACACACAATGCACCGCCTAAGAGTGCGCCCACGTTTATTCCTGAATAAAACACCCCAAAACCAGCATCACGCCGAGAGTCTCCCTCTTTGTAGAGATCGCCCACCATGGAAGAGATGTTGGGTTTAAAAAAACCGGTACCAATAATAGTCAGTGCAATACCAAAGTAGAAAAATTGATGCGGATCAACAGCGATCAGTGCGTTTCCTAAGATCATTAAGATCGCTCCAAACGTTAAAGATCGCTTAAATCCCAAGATCTTATCGGCGAAAATTCCACCAACGAAAGTAAATGCATAGACAAATGCTTGTATAGCTCCATATTTTAAGTTGGCATCTTTCTCGGATAGCAAAAGTTGATCGACCATAAAAATGGCCAATACGCCTCGCATACCATAGAAACAAAAGCGTTCCCACATTTCTACGAGAAACAAATACCAAAGCTGTTTCGGGTATTTGCCTTCGAAATTTTGGATATCATCCAATGTAACTTGTTTTGACATGATGTGTATTGATTAGGGAAGCCACAAGGCCCATCCGCGTTATCGCATTTGGGCCTTGTGGGTAATTTTATTTAATGCCGTGCATCAGCTTTTTGATGAGAGGATTCAGGATCATCACCAAGAGCCCGGCTGCGGCAGGAATAATTGTAAAAAGAAAGAAGAAATGGCTTAGGGAATAGTTCTGTTGAATGGTCTCAACCTGTCCTCCCAAGATTGCGGCGAGTTTTTGCGCGATGGCTATCGCCAGATACCACATACCGAACATAAAGGCGAGCATGCGCGCTGGAACCAATTTAGAGACGTAGGACAAACCCACCGGCGAAATAAAGAGCTCGCCTAAGGTGTGGAAGAGGTAAGTCAACACCAAGAAAATCATGGATATTTTGGCGCCTGTTCCCGCCCCCAACGCACCATAGCCTAAAATAAGGAAACCTATGGCCACCAAAATCAAGCCATAACCGTACTTCATGGCGGCAGTTGGATTAAATTTAGATTCCCATATCTTGGAAACCGAAGAAGCCAATGCGATAATAAAGAAGGAATTTAGAATAGAGAACCACGAGACCTTGATGGCTGATTTTTCAGCCGTAAATTCGTTATACAACATCCAGATACCGGCAGCCCAAATCATGATGAAACAGATAAATAGAATGATATTGGACCATGCGATTTTATGCCAAGTAACCATAGCCAACTTGATAAGTACCCAAGAAATAATGATAAGCGGTACAATGGTAAGCAAAGTATTCATGATGTTGAAGGCAAGCAGCCCGTTTCCAGATAGTTCCCTGTTCACATAATCACGAGCAACAAGAACTAAAGATGTTGCACCTTGTTCAAAGCTCATGAAGAAGAATATCAAGAAGAAACCTAACAGGATAACGCCATACATACGATCGCGAACAACTTTGGCGTAACGTTGAATACGTAAAACTATAAGCAACAAAAACAAAACAAGTGCTCCGATGACCATGATATTCTGGCCTCTGAAGCTTTCGGTATCCATAAAGGCAAACACATCCAGCACGTTATTCTTGGACAACGGATCGTTGAACGCATAAACCAAGCCTACAATACCGACCACGATCATCAAAACAATATCAATCGCCGTAAATTTGTTGTGTTTGATTTCGCCAGCTTCCAAGTTATTTTTTTGTGTTGCGGTGTCTTTTACTGAAGCTTTATCAAGCACACCTAAGCGACCCAACAGCGGGCCAGCCAACCAAAACTGAAATGTACCCAGCAACATAAATATACCGGCAAGTCCAAAGCCCCAATGCCAACCGACGGTTTCCGCCAGATATCCACAAAGCATCATGCCGAAAAAAGCACCTGCATTAACCCCCATGTAAAATATGGTATATGCACCGTCCTTCTTTTCGGGCAACAGTTTGTACATCTCGCCGAGTATCGCGGGCATATTGGGCTTGAAGAATCCCGTTCCAATAACCAAACAACCTAGACCTATGAAAAACATGAGTGGCGAATCGAAGGCCATAGAAGCATGCCCCAACGTCATGATGGCCGCGCCGATAATAACGGCAGCGCGAGAACCTATAAACTTGTCGGCGATGACACCGCCGAAAATCGGCGTAATATAAAGCAACATGGCATAGGTGCCATAGAGTGCTCCAGCCTGTTCAGCAGTCCACCCCCATCCGGGGTTGGATCCCAACACCGAAGCGGTCAAAAATTGAATCAACAACACCCGCATTCCGTAAAACGAAAAACGCTCCCACATTTCGGTAAAAAAAAGAACGAATAGGCCGGCTGGGTGCCCCAATACTCGCCCTCCACTCGTGTGGTTATCGAGTGAAACCGAAGAATTCTCTGTCATACGCTTTTATTTGATTGCCAAAAATAAGTAAATCCATGAGAATAATTGTTCATGCAAACAAAAAATGCTCGTAACAAGTTTACGAGCATTTTTCTATCCTATTTTAGGAAAAACTTTAGTTGATGCCATGCATCATTTTCTTTAATAATGGATTAAACAGCAACAGTAGCAATCCGGCTCCTATCGGCAAACCAGCGATAATTAAGAAAAAAGTAGACATCGAATACATTTCGGTAATCTTATCAATCAAACCGCCACTAAGACCTGCCATTTTATTCGCTATTGCAGATGCCAAGAACCAGAAGCCGAAAATCAAACCGATAAACTTCTTAGGCGACAGTTTACTCATATAAGAAAGTCCAACCGGTGAAACGCACAACTCACCAGTAGTATGGAAGAAATAGGCCAAAATCAACCATACCATACTAATAGAGGCTGTGGCAGCCCCAGATGGAATACTCATACTACCGTAAGATAGCGCCAAAAAGCCAACACCCACCAATGTTAGGCCTAAAGCAAATTTTACTGGGCCAGAAGGGTTCCATACCTTCTCCCAAAATTTACTGAATGAAGAGGCCAAAGTAACAATAAAGAACGCATTTAGGATCTGAAACCAAGCGACCGTCACTTCGGTCACATCCGATGTAAATTCTCTGTGGATCTTCCATAAGCCCAACAACATAATGGAAAAGAAAGAGATCAACGTAAAAATAATAGTTAGTGGATACTGCTTGATGATTTTAGCAGCCAGCTTACTCAACACGTAGGTAACCACCAAAATGGGTAACAAGGTAAGAATAGCATCAACCCATTTAAATGTGGTTCCTGCAGTACCTTCCAGCACCCGTTGCGTGTAATTTTTAGCAAAGATCGTCATCGATCCACCGGCCTGTTCAAATGCCAAGAAGAAAAATACACTTGCGATAATGAGCACGGTAACAACGATTAATCGGTCTTTGACAACATTTGCCGGCAATGCAACGGCATCTACGTCTGGCGTCAACTCGATTGCTTTTTTAGGGCTGTCACCGATTACGCCAAAAATACGTTGCCCAAAATAGAACTGTAGCATACCGAAAAACATAAATACCCCCGCTAATCCAAAGCCATAGTGCCAACCAATTTTTTCGCCGATATAGCCGCACAACAATGATCCTAAGAATGCGCCAGCATTGATACCCATATAGAAAATCGTATAACCAGAATCTTTCTTGGCACTGTTATCCGGATATAGTTGACCTACCATGGAAGAAATATTCGGTTTGAACAAACCGTTTCCTAAGATCATTAATCCCAATCCTGCGTAAAAAAATACTTTGGTATAACCTTCTAGCGCCATCGAGGCATGACCAAGGGTCATGATCAATGCACCCAACAATATTGCCTTTTTATACCCCGTTAAGCGATCTGCAATCATTCCGCCAATAAGCGGTGTTGCATATACCAGGCCCGTGTACCAACCGTACAGCTCCATGGCTTCTGCATTGGTCCATCCCCAGCCTTTATCGGCTATTTCGGTTATCAAAAAAGTAACCAATAGCGCCCGCATGCCGTAGTAGCTAAAGCGCTCCCACATTTCCGTGAAAAACAGCACGAACAATGCTGCCGGATGCCCCATCACCATCTTGTCATCTAGTCCTTTCTTTGCTAAATGCCCAATCAGGAATTCATCTTGTTGTTGATTCATATGTTTAAGTTATGTTGTTTTCTTGGATCCTTATTAGGTTAAAATTTACATTTATCGTAAGTAATGGTACAAAGAAAACAAAAAATCCTTGTTAACACCGTACGTATTTGCTATAAACCACTTTTTTTACCGGGCAATGCCTGCCCAGGTGTTCGATTTCCTTCCGTATCGTGCTCCTTTTCGTTGTTGAAGGCTATATTACCCTGATAATGTAATCGATTATGCCCGAAATGATAGGCGTCGTAAGTCAAATCAGGACCATAAATCTTATAATTCCCTTGCGCATTGCTATTCGCAGGAACAATATGATCAAAAATCAAACGACTCTTATCCCCATTGAAGCGGAGGTACATACGTGCGTTCTGCGCGAAGCGAAATATCTTTCGAGTTGCGTTTTGCTCATCGGAAAAAATGGCTTTACCGAGATTGTATTTTGTCCCGTCAAATTGTAAAATTTCAATTACCTTTTGTGTTTCGGTTGGATTGTGCCCCTTCCAGCCAATTAGAACATAGGCATCTTCCAGTTTGGCTATATCGTAATACTGTGCGCCATACCAAACGTTCGGTTGCAGGATTGCATTTTCAGGATCTTTAATCTCAAAGGTTTTATCAAGCAGAGGCACCAGTTGAAGTTCGCCATCTTTTGATTTCGTCTGAATAGCGCCATAATACAAGAAGGAGCCGTCGTCCAGGGGAATATTCCAAGAAAATATACGAAAGCGGTTATCGGGCGCCACAGTGATCGAAATCATATTTAGCGCCTGAAAAGGATACAAAAAAGAATGGCGCTCTTTGAGAGCAGAAACTAAAGTTTTTACAAAGGTGAAGTTTTTCTCTAGACGTTCAGGCTCTGCCTTTTTTTCAAACATATCGCGTCCAAGAACCATTAGGCTATCTTGCCATTTCCCCATGTTGTAAACATTTACCTGTGCAACACTAGAAAAAACAAAAAGTACTAAAAAAAAGGAAACTAGAACCCCTCGAATAAAGAAAAACTTCATGGCTATAACTTATGCCGTCTTGAAACGTTCCAATAGTTTTTTTGTTGCTAATATCCCATCGACTTCCGATAGTTTGGAACCTTCGTATTCAATACCTACGAATCCTTTAAAGCCTGCTTCTTTCACGATCTTCATCATACGTTCGTAGTCGATCTGTGTCTCGTTACCGTTGCTATCGAAGTCATGTGTTTTAGCGCTAACTCCTTTTGCAAAAGGCATTAAATCTTGGACACCTTGATACCGATCATACTCGTAGAAATTTCCAAAATCAGGCAAACTACCACAATTTTTCTTGCCTACGGATTTTAACACATCGGATAGCCAGTCGCCATGGGAAGATATACCACCGTGATTTTCCACAATAACATTGATCTTCGCCTTCTTGCCGTAATCAGCAAGCGATGATAAACTTTCGATCACACGTCCTTTTACCTCCTCAGGTGTCCCCTTTCCAGCTGCGTTGACGCGAATAGCCTTACAACCTAAGAAAGCCGCTGCATCGATCCATTTGTGGTGGTTGTCTACGGCTGTTTTTCTCTTTGCGGAATCTTCATCACCGAGGTTTCCTTCTCCGTCGATCATAATGAGTACATTAGTTACGCCATTATCTTTTGCACGGTTATTTAAATCCTTTAAGTAGCTCATGTCTTGCGCTTTATCCTTAAAGAACTGATTTACATATTCTACACCATAGATACCAAACTTCTTGGCAGCAAGTTCAGGGAAATCGATGTTTTTCAGATCTCCTTTGAACAAAGTCTTATGTAAAGACCATTCTGCTAAAGAAATCTCAAACCAGGATTTCTTTGCGGCAAATACATCGAGTGATGGTGCTAAAGCAAAACCAGCCGTTGCCAGTCCTACATTTTTTAAAAAGGTTCTTCTTGAGTTCATATTGTTAGCTTTTGTGTGTTAAATATTTGCCCAACCAGATGTAAGCACATCCGCTAGGTGTTTTGTTTTTATAGGAAGTTGATGTTTGTCAATATAGGATTGCAGTTGTATCAGACAACCGCTATCTGTGGAAATAATATAATCAGCTTTTGCTGTCAACGCGGATTGCACCCGTTGCTCCGACAAAGCGGCCGACATGCCGGCAAATTTAAAGGCAAAGGAACTGCCGAAGCCGCAAGACGCATCTTCGTCGTCGACAGTAACCAGTTCTAAACCTCCAACTTGCGCCAAAAGTTGCCTAGGTTCATCTTTTATGCGACTTCCGCCAACATGGGTACAGGCTTCGTGGTAAACAGCCGTTCCGACGAGCTCTGCACCAAAGTAATCCTTCTTCAGGACATTCACCAAAAAATCGCTTAATTCAAAGATGTTCCCTTGGATATTCCGGCAACGATTATGTACTGTGGAGTTCGTAAATAGGTCGTTATATCCGTTTTTAACCATACCACTGCATGATGCGGAAGGCGTGACGATATAACAATCTTCAGAAAAATCTTCCAAAAACTTGAGCCCCATTTGTTTGGCTTCGTCCCAAAATCCGGCGGAATAGGCCGGTTCGCCGCAGCAGGTCTGTGCGGGGTTATAAACAACTTCACATCCTGCTTTCTGTAGCAATTTAATGCTGTTGAAAGCCGTTTCAGGATAAACCTGATCAATATAGCAAGGAATAAAAATCTCTACCTTCATACCGTCATCACCTTATTAAATCGTAAAACCCGTAATAGAAGAATAACCCCGATGACAAAGAATATGGACAAAGCCAGGGCTGAGTATCGGATATTATGTGTCAGCTGCTCAATCACTGCAAAGGCAAACAGCCCCATCACGATAGCCAACTTCTCGGTAACATCATAGAAACTAAAAAAGGAAGTAGTGTCTTTGGTATTTTGCGGTAAAAATTTGGAATAGGTAGAACGAGAAAGCGATTGAATGCCCCCCATCACCAAACCGACAACGCAGGCAAGGACATAGAAAGCGGTTTCCGAATTGACAAAAAATGCGGACACGCAAATACCTATCCACACCAGAACCACCGCAATCAATATTTTAATATTACCATACTTCTCTGATAGCTTTGACATCAGCAGTGCGCCTAAAATAGCTACCAGCTGAATGAGCAGAATGGTGATAATCAGCTTGCTATTTTCCATGTGCAACTCTTTGGCGCCGAAGGCTGCTGCAACAATCATAACGGTTTGCACACCCGCGGCGTAGAAGAAATAGGCCGGTAGAAACCGTTTTATACGTTCCATCTTCCCAATTTTACGCAATACAATTCTAAACTCGATCACTACTGTCCGGAAAATCTGCTTGGAAGCACGAACGGCGGAACGTTGACTATTTGGTAGCACCTTGAATGGAATTGTTGCGAAACCGGCCCACCATATCCCTACCAATAGAAAGGATAAGCGTGGTGCAAAGGTGGCATCGGTAATACCGAAAGTGTCTGGAGAAAGAATAAATACCAAACATATCAACTGCAGTACGACGCAGCCCACATAGCCGTAGGCAAAACCTTGAGCACTGACGCGATCCTGCTGATCTGCTGTGGCAATCTCGGGCAGGTAGGAATTATTGAACAGTACCCCACCAATGTAGCCTATCGCAGCCATCGCAAATAGAATGATGCCTAACTCCAAGGTTTCTATCTTAAAGAAAAACAACCCCATACAGGATACTGCTCCAAAATAGGTAAACAACATCATGATCTGCTTCTTCTTGCCCTGTACATCAGCATACGACGAAATAAATGGCAAAGTGACTGCCATGATCAAATATGCTATAGCTAAACTAAAGTTCGAGAGGGCTGTATTGATAATCTTGAATCCGAAAAAAGAGACTACATCACCATGTTCTTCTGTTTGGGTGATCGCCGTATAGTACGCCGGAAATATGGTAGAGGTGATAACCAAGTTATAAGCTGAATTCGCCCAATCGTACATCGACCAAGATCGAATTAAGCGTTTGTCGTTTTTTTTGATGACGCGCATAAATTAAAGCGAATATAGTAATGTTAGCTAAATATAAGCAACTGAAATATGAAAATTGACAGCGATGTCCGTTAATCTCACTAATAATTTTCCCGGATGAAAGTCATGACCCTTACCATCTCGCGACGTACGGCTGTAGCTTCTCCCAAGAAATTTGTGTTAAGAAAAGAAAAAGCTAAATTTCGTCCCCTGCGGGTACGGATAAATCCACTTTGGTTATGCACGGCATGGATCGTTCCGGTTTTCGCCCACACAAAAGGCTCCCCATTGTCTAAGGCGTAGGCTCGTTTCAACGTGCCATCAACACCACCTGTAGGAAACAATCTGCGGAGCGCCACGGAATCTTTGACGCTATGGTGTACTAAAAGAAGCAGCTCGACCATGCTCCTCGGCGTAACCTTATTGTAACTGGACAATCCACTTCCATCAAACAGTTCGATCTTATCGGTAAAGTAACCATAGTAATCGTTCTGCATCTCCCGACGAAGACGATCGGTTTGAAAGGAAGCATATTTAGCCTGTGCGACCAACATGTTCAGCTGCTCGGCTATAAAATTGTCACTAGGCAACATCATTTCACGAAGCAAGCTTGCGGTAGCCTGCGAATACACGGTCTTGATATCACTGGGGCGTTTATATTGTACACGCTGTACATCGCGTTTCAACGTATCTGTTAATAGCTGTACAAACAATTGCGGTGAATACCGAAAAGGCTTTTCATTAACATACTTATGTGGCGGACTCGCTCGATTTTGTTCATAGACATTTGCGTCAAATCTGCGACGGAGAGCATAACTCGTGCCTGTATCTGCCTTAAACTGTATTGCGGATTGAAAAAATGCAGGACTGCAAGTCAGAACGCCCTTTTTTTCCCGAAATGTTATCACATTACCAAAAATCGGAAAGCTACTGATCTCAGGTTGATAGTATTCTTCATAATCCTCCATGGCCCACCCTTTTCTAAAAAAGGGCTCCTCCGTATCGTGTTCCTCTGCATAAAAAAGTCGCTTTTTGCTCGTCTTCAAGAAATCGTATACCTTTCGGGAATCCAATCGATTATGCAGGAAAGTTGGGTCACCAGTACCCCAAAAAATAAGCGAATCTCCGCGCTCGACATACTGCAGACCAGGTATAGAATCGCCCAGGTTTTTAAGTGCGGCAAACAGCGTGAAGGTTTTTACATTGGAAGCCGGCGTAAACAGCTTATTCTCATTAACCCCCATCAGAAAACGGTTGTTATCCAAATCGTACAAACAAAAACCAAAAAAATGCGCCTTTAAAACCACGGAATAGTCTAATTCGCGTTGTATTGCTGTGACATCCATGGATTGGCCTTTAAGCATAAAACCGGCAAACAGTAGGACATAAATCAGGAAGATGCTTTTCATAGCGTAAACATACAAAAAACAGCAGGAGAATATGGTGGTTGCCCTAAAGGATTTTCCAGACTATCTCAGCTAAACCAATCCCCCTTACCGACTACCTCCTAAATAAAGTGGTTGATAAGGGGGATGGATAGCTAACAAAGTCCTAATTGTATCCGGTGTTCTGCGTCAACGCACCACCACTACGGTCTATTTCAATTTGTGGAATAGGGAAATAGGCGTTATGCGTGTTATAGATAATACCGTTAAATGCTGGTAGGTGTCCTCCCTCGAAAGTAGAGTAACTTTCCAGAGTTTGCTTTGCGATTCCCCATCTTACCAAGTCAAAGAAACGATGCCCTTCCAGCGCCAACTCCAAACGACGTTCCATGCGCACGGCATTTCTGGCATATTCTGCATTCGGAAAGGAAGGATAAGGCATCACCATGTAGTTTGCCATGTCGTTTCCTCCAATCTGCTTGTGCGGTACCGTAGCCGCGCGTCGACGGATGGAGTTGACATAAGCTAGCGCGCCCGGCAAGTTACCCAATTCTACCTCACATTCTGCCGCCATCAAGATGACGTCGGCTAAGCGCATGATATTTACGTCCAACCCTGTAATGTAGGGTTCGCCGGGTACAGCATGGGAAGCAAATTGACTGCGATTGATCATGGTTTTAACCCCTACAAAAGGTCCGGCGTAGGTAGCCATACGGATCCAAGCATCGCCGGGCATCACACCATAGTCAAGGTAAGGAATACCGCGGCGTCCCACGGTGTAATCCAAACGTGGGTCTACACGCAATGTTCTGCTAACTTGATAATTTGCTTTTGCCGCTCCCGAAAGGCCCATATCAGAAAGGTACGGATTATCCCTGTATTGCGTATTTAAGTAAGGTAAACCATTGGCATCCACCCGATAGGCATTTACCAGATCAATAGATGGTTGAAAGAATCCACAGCAGCCTACAGGCGAAGTGCCATATAAACCGGACAACATGTCGCCAATATTAGCATTGTCACCCGTTCCGTTTGGATTAATGGCGTGCTTAGAGACCATCAGCGCTTCTGGACCATCCTCGGTCTCAACATTGAAATTGTTTTCGAAGGGCATGCTGGTGATATCCTTCGCGCCGATAACTTCCTTAAATAAAGGCAATGCCAACTCGTGTCTACCTTGATATAGATATAGCTTGCCCAAATAGGCTTGTGCAATCACCTTGTCCATGCGCCCACGTTCGCCGTTAATTTTTGCGGCAGGAAGGTTATCGATGGCAAATTGTATGTCAGCGATGATATTCGGAAACACGTCCTCATTATTGGGTTTTAACTTCGCTTCATCCAATGTTGTCGCTTCGTCGACCCAGGGTATGTTTTTGAAGATACGCCATAAAAAGAAGTAGTAATGTCCGCGAAGCATGCGCGATTCCGCCTGAATTTCCACGGCTCGTGTCGCGGAAACAGTCTTTGGTCCTGCTTGGTCTGCAGCCAATAGCTGCATCGTCCTGTTACAGCGAAGCACCCCTTCGTAATAGACTTGCCACATTTGAGACAGGTTGTCATTGGCCGGGTTAGGGCGTAACAACTCGATCAGGTTCATATTCGGCTGATCGGTTTCTTCCGAACCTTTGTGTGCATTATCTGCGGCAACTTCCCCAAAAAGCCATTGGCTAGGTGCAGAAGCATAGTTGCCCCAGGTACCACTGACATTTCCATTTAGTATACCGTAAGCGCCCAAGAGGTTAGCTTCCACTCCGTCGCTATTGGTGACCTGCTCCTCGCTTAATGCACCTTGCGGGTTTTTATTTAAGAAATCTTTTCCGCAACCTGTCGCCAACAATGCTGAACAGAGTAACGTCGTATAAAATATATTCTTTTTCATGATCAAACTCTTATTGATGTTAAAAACCTAAACTCACTCCAAACGTGTACTGACGTGCCTGTGGGTAACTTCCGAAATCAACGCCAAGCGCTGGGTAGTCGCTCGGTGTTGCCGTAACTTCTGGATCCAATCCATCATACTTGGTTATGGTGAACACGTTGTTCACGCCCAAGTATACCCGTAATCTACTCACCGAAGTATCTTGACCGAAAAGGTTCTTCACAGGCAGGTTGTAACCCAATTGCATGGTTCTCAGCTTTAAGAAACTGGCATCCTGTACATAATACGAAGAAGAGGCATACTCAAAAGTAGATGCATTCAACGTTGGCGAAGGCACCGAGCTGCCAGGGTTCTCGGGGCTCCAAGAGTCGATCAGTCGAGCACTTTTCTGTCCGGAGAACACACTAAAGTCTGTGTAGTAACGCGTCGCGTCGTAGACATCGTTGCCTTGAGAGCCGTAAAAAAACATGGAGAAATCGAAATTCTTGTATGCGGTGTTAATCGCCAAGGAATAGATGAAATCAGGGTGCGGTGATCCGATGATGGTTCGATCGGCATCATTGATGACACCATCTCCGTTTATATCGGCAAACTTAAGTCCTCCAGGGCGTGCACCTGCATAGGATGGCGAAGTGGAAACGTCATTGTCACTTTGGTATATTCCCGCTACCTGATAACCGTAAAATGCACCGAATTGCTCACCTGCACGAAGGATAGTTGTCTCCATACTGCGGAAGTTACCATATATCTGCGACGAAATTGAAGGAGCCAAGGATTCAACGCGATTGACGTTGCGCGAAATTGTACCGGCAAGATCCAACTTGAAGTCACTTTCTTGGCGATAACCGTAGTGGTAGCCTAGCGCCAACTCTACCCCTTTGTTGCTCATGTTACCGACATTCACATAGGGTGCACGCGCGCGTCCAACGGCAGCAGCTGGCAAGGGAACACGAAACAACATATCTTTCGTCCGTTTATCATAATAGTCAAATGCGCCATCGAAATCTCCATTAAACAAGGTGAAGTCGATACCTAAGTTTAGCGCATTCACTTGCTCCCATTTCACATCTGGATTTGCATAGTCACTTTGCCAGATACCGGTAGCAACTGTTCCATTGATCGGATAAGAGGACTCATTTATAATCGACGTGTAGCGGTTCATAAACTGTAAGGGTGGGATACGTTGGTTACCCGTGATACCGTAACCAGCGCGAAGTTTAAGATCGGTTATCCAAGTGACGGGTTTCAAAAACTCCTCACTCGATAGCCTCCACGCACCACTGACGCCTGGAAACACACCGTATTGGTTCGCTTGTCCAAAATTGGATGATCCATCGCGGCGCACCGTCGCGCTCAGGATATAGCGATCATCGAAACTGTAATCTACCTTTCCAAAAATCGAAAAAAGCGCACCCAATGTACCGGATCCGGTATTTCCAAAATTGGTCGTACCTGCATCTAGGTAAAAGTAATCTAAACTGCTCAATAAGAAAAAGCCATTTCTATTGGCCGACAAATCACGTGTACGGTTATCGATAGCTTCGGTACCTGCCAAGATATTAATATTGTGCTTATCGATGACCTTCCGATAGTTTAATGTATTCGTCCAGGTCCACTCGGTGTTAAACCCTGCATACTCACGCATACCGTTGTTAAATGAACCTTCGGAAAATTCGGGGTTTGGATAAGTAAGATCGATACCCGTATAATTTTCATACTTCATACCAAAACTACTGCGGAAGGTTAGCCCATCCAAAATATCATATTCGGTGTAGGCATTTCCGAAAAACATATTCGTTTTATTGACATCATCTTTTCCGCGGTAAGCCATAGCGACAGGATTTTGTCCGTTCCCCCATCCCCCCTTGGATCCAGCGAAATTACCCCCTTCATCATAAACCGGAATAATGTTTTGTATCCGAAAAGCGAAACCTAGAATACTACCTTCTTCCATGTATCCGCCCGCCGTATTCGGGTTAACCCCCACACCAAAGCCGCGGGTAAAGCTATATTGCATATTTTCACCAATACGCAACTTGCCATTGAAAGCCTTAAACACCGTATTGGACCGCACATTGAAGCGTTCGAAGCCGCTGTGAATGATCGCGCCCTTTTGCTTCAAATGCCCCACGGATACCGCGTAGGTCGCGTTTTCGCCCCCGCCGTTAGCGCTTAGTTGATAGCTTTGCGTGGGTGCGTTTTGCGAAAGCTCCCGAAACCAGTTTGTACCCTCCTTGTTGGCTTTGGTGATCTGATAAAAGGTGCTTGGATTTCGCGAATAGTTATATCGTGACATATCGTAGTCCGCAGGGGTCATTGTGGCGACATCTTCCCTTCCTAGTTCGCCGGCAAGCAAATAGTCCGGCAAGCTCAAGTTAGTACCCGACAAGCGGTTATTAAGATCGTACACCTGTTGTGGTGTCATCATTTTAGGAAACGTGTTGAAGCGCGGTGTCTGTAGTCCCACGTAGGAGTCAAAAGCAATTTGCGGCTTACCTTCTTTCCCTGTTTTCGTCGTGATGATCACGACCCCGTTATTTGCGCGAGAACCATAGATCGATGCTGCCGAAGCATCCTTTAGCACCTGCATAGTCTCGATATCGTTTTGATTCAGCCAGCTCAGCTTACCTTCAAAAGGGACACCATCTATAATATATAAAGGCTCATTATTGTTGATGGTACTATAACCACGGATTTTAATTTGAGGTGTAGACCCTGGCGCACCATCGTTCACGATCTGCACACCAGTGGCCCGTCCTTGCAAAGCTTCCACTGCCGTGGCGGCAGGTTGTGTTTTTAGTTGCTCGACGTTAACCACGGCTACGGCGCCCGTGAGATCCTTTTTACGCTGCGTACCATAGCCTGTTACCAACACTTCCTCCAAGTTGCTATTATCGGCGGTCAACTCAATGTTCAATCTTGTCGTGGTCGCAAGTACCGTTACGCGATTCATTTGGTACCCGATATAGTTGACTTCGATAACGTCATTTACGGTGGCGCTCAGTTCAAAGACACCGTTTTCGTCCGTAGAGGTCGCAGCGGCTTTTCCAACAACCTTCAAGGTGACACCTGCTAAAGGGGTCTTCGAGCTTGCATCCACGACGCTACCTCGAATCGTTTTTTGTTGAAAGGCATTGGTATTGTTGCTGTGTTTCGCTAATTCCATCGTTGGATAGCTAGCCGCTAACGTATAATTCCCGATCAAAAGCAGTGCGCCGGAAATCCATAGCGCGCTCTTTAGCGGATTTTTAGGATAAAAGGATACCCTTCCAGAAAAATTGGTCGTTTTTTTCATGGTTATTTAAAAAAAGGTTTACAATTAAAGTTTATTGATTAGAATAGATGCACAAAGTGCTGAATTGTACGTAATTATTTTATATCATAGATTTGTTATTTAGTTAGATCGTTGTTTAGCACAAAAAATTATCATATTTGACTTCTGAAATATGCCGTAATATTAATAAATATGTCGAAAGCCATATTTATATTACTTGTATCCAGCTTGTTTAGTTTAAAAAGTTTATAATGTTAGCAACTATGTTGTTACATCGAATCTACGCAAACGTTTACGAAAAACAAATATTTCAGCATTTTTTTTTTAAATAAAAAAGCTAAACCGTTTGGGTTTAGCTTTTAACACAGCAAGAAAGCCTATTGCTTAGTGTACTTGTAACACATATTGTATTCCTCCGAGTAGGTGAAGTCGGAATTGCGGACTATCGAAAGCTTCCTCGGTATGCCCAAGACCAGTATAAAACATGCGTGCGCCTTCAAATTCCTGAAACCAAGCGATTGGATGAAACTTACCCATCTTTCCATCTTTATACGACTGCTCATCCAAGTTCATTAAAATATGGAGTCCTGGCTGCATGTTCTTAAAGTCGTACCATTCGTCTTTATGCCACCAAACCTGTGGCAGGTGTTTAGTCGAGGCATGCTCCCGCTCCAGCACCGCTATTTTTGCTTCCTGAACAGCAGGATGACTGGCAAAATAGCCACCTACAAGTTGTCCGTACCAGGGCCAGTCATGTTCCGTATCCGTTGCGGCATGTATACCCATAAATCCTTTTCCGGAACGTATAAAAGTTTGAAAGGCTTTCTTTTGCTGATCATCGAAGATATTTCCGGTAGTGCTCAAGAATATAACCGCGTCGAATTTGGATAAACTGTCTGTGCAAAAGTATGCCGCATCTTCGCTATGTACACTACGTATTCCAGCTTGCTTTAAAAGATCGGAAACTGTCGCAACACCTTTAGGAATACTCTTATGTCGGAACTCCGCAGTTTTCGAAAATATCAACACCTTCTTCTGGGCGAGTACGAGGTTAGACACGCTGGCAAAAAAAAGAAGCACAAGAAGTTTAGTTAGATTCATCAGGATAAATTTATGTAAAAGTCGAGACTGTCTTTAATGTCTTGTTCGTCTACGAAAATATTATAATCACATTTTCCTATCGATGCCAATAAAGCAAAGCCAATTTGTTTTCCTTCATTCTTCTTGTCATTTCTCATGAGCGAGATCAGCTCCTCGTACCAGTCGGGGCGAATGGTATAACGGGCGAATATCGCATCGAAGCTCGTGACGATATCCATCAACGCATCGTTACTAAGGCCATTCAATTTGCTCGATAAATAAGCTTCGCAGATCATTCCGACGGCAATGGCTTCACCGTGAAGCAGCGGGTTTTCATCATGAAGCATGGAATACCCCTCGACAGCATGCCCAATGGTGTGCCCAAAATTAAGAATCTTGCGTAAGCCCATCTCGGTAGGATCCTGCGTAATCACGTCATTTTTTATCGCAACGGATCGATACACAATATCATCCAACGGATCGTTCGCTATATCGATCGTTTTTGCTTGCGCAAATAGCGCTTCATCGAAGATAAGACCATGTTTGATGACTTCTGCGAATCCAGATCGCATCTGTCGCTCATCTAAGGTCTTTAGAAACTGCGAACTGATAAACACCGCCCGCGGCTGCGTAAACGTTCCGATAATATTTTTCAAATTGTCTAAGTCTATTCCGGTTTTTCCACCTACAGATGCATCAACTTGTGACAACAAGGTGGTGGGAACGTGAATAAAATCGATGCCCCTTTTATAAGTAGAAGCAGCAAAACCTCCCATATCGGTCACTACGCCACCGCCAAGATTGACCATCAGCGCTTTACGGTCAGCTCCGAAATCAAGCATCGTTTTCCAAACCCCGATACAAAAATCGATGTTCTTATTTTCTTCGCCAGGATCCACTTCGATAATGTCGTAATCATTCATGTCCGGGATCGCTTGTTGCAAAATGGGGAGGCAATGGTCGTTCGTGTTTCGATCAACAAGAACAAGAATCTGTGAATACTGTTGTTCGGAGATAAAAGAAGCTAATGAATCGAGGTCCCGCTCAAAATATACGTTATAGCCTAGGCTAGCTATCTGCTTTGTCATATCATAAAGGTATTAAATAATTTTTACTTGCTGGCCGTCGAACTCTACAACATCGTCTTTCCGAACTTTCAATCTCTTTCTGTAATCTACTTCACCGTTGTATTTGACAAGCCCTTCTTCGACGACAAATTGCGCCATAGCACCATGTTCTACCCAATTCATCACCTTTAAAAGCTGGATGAGCTGGATGTACTCTCCTTTCAATGAAAACGTTTGCATAATTTTAAATAAATCCATTTTTAGCGGCATGTAAATATAAGGCTATTCAAAATAAATATTTAATTTTGGGCACTAATTTTTATATGTATGATATCTGCCCGTAGCGCGGTAAAATTGGATTTCAACAACACCGAAATCGCATTTCGCAATAAGAGTGACAAAGATTTAGACAAAGCTTATTGGCTTTTTAAAATGGTGGCAAACAATGCCTTGATTAAGGTGGGTACGCCGGTCACCACGTTTGCACTGCGCATTGGCTTACCAATCCAGGGTATTATCCGCAACACTATTTACAAACAATTTTGTGGAGGCGAGTCTATCGAAGGGTGCAGCAGCGCGATTTCGGAACTGGGCAACGGAAAGGTTACTACGATTTTAGATTATTCTGTCGAAGGCGAAGAGTCGGAAAAGAGCTTCGACGATACCTGCGCTGAAATTCTGCGCACCGTAGCTTTTGCTAGACAAAATTCAAATATATCCTTTTGCGTGTTCAAACCGACAGGTTTAGGCCGATTTGATCTTTTTGAGAAGCTTGATGCCAACAAGGCGCTGACTAGCGACGAACGTTTGGAGTTCGATAAAGTATATGATCGTATAGATCGCATATGCAAAGCTTGTTATGAAGCTAATGTAAAAGTGTTAGTTGATGCTGAGCATTCGTGGATACAAGACACTATAGATGACTTTGCGCGGCAAATGATGGAAAAATACAATAAGGAAAGTGCGATCGTCTACAATACCTACCAATTATACAGAAGTGACAAACTTGCTTCGCTTAAGGCAGATTTCGCCTATGCACAAACGCAAAACTTCTATTTGGGAGCCAAGATCGTTCGTGGAGCCTATATGGAAATAGAACGTGCGCGTGCAACTGAAAAGGGTTACAGCTCGCCTATCCAACCTAACAAAAACGCCTCGGACACCGATTACAACGCAGCTATTGATTTCTGTTTAGACCATATCAACCGAATTGGGTTGATGGCTGGCACGCATAACGAAGAGAGTTCGCGCATACTTGCAGATGAAATGGTAAAACGTGGTATTTCGCCAAAAAACGATCATGTTTATTTCGCGCAGTTGCTCGGCATGTCGGACAACCTATCCTTTAACCTGTCTGCTGCAGGCTTTAATGTCGCTAAGTATATGCCATACGGCCCTGTTAAGGCGGTTATGCCCTACCTATTTCGCCGAGCGCAAGAGAACACCTCCGTTGGGGGCCAAACCGGAAGGGAACTCAACCTCATTATTAAGGAAAAACAACGTCGGAAACGACAAAAATAGAAAATGATCCCAAGCAGTGCTTGGGATTTTTTATTTTTACCGGATGAACTCAGCATCTCAAGAAAAATTTGAACAGTTACAGCATCAATCCGAGCCTTTTGAAGCCTTACTTTATGACGTAGATGGCACACTTGCAGACAACATGCATGCCCATAAAGCAGCATATGTAGTTACTTCGGCGGAATTTGGTATTTCATTGGATGACCGCATTGTGGATGAACTTGCCGGATGGCCGACAGTTGCGGTAGCAAAAGAGATTGGACTGCGATACGACGTTGCTATCGACGAACATGCTTTTGCGCAACGAAAATCCGCAGTCTTTATCGAGCGATTTATTCAGCAGACGACGCCAATCGATTATGTCATGGAACATTTGCTTGCCAATGTCGGTAAAAAGAAAATCGGGCTGGTATCGGGCGGATCGCGATCCACATTAACAATAACGCTGGATGTCATTGGACTAACTGGGAAATTCGAAACCTTAGTCTGTGCCGGAGAGACGCCTGAAGGAAAGCCTTCTCCTCAACCATTTCTACTGGCAGCCGAGCATTTGCAGGTTTCTCCATCGGCATGCCTTGTTTTCGAGGATGGCGAACCTGGTGTACAGGGAGCCATAGCAGCTGGAATGAGCTGGGTGAGAGTCGATCAGCTATAAAACAAGTATATTTATTTTTAGTTTTCCACCTGCTTATGCAAAACGATGCAGGTGGAAGACTAAAAATTCGTAATCACGCGTAGTCCTCCATTGGTGTAATCCATATCCGCACGTTTAAACTGCCCGACGGGCATCTTCACATAAGGTTCAATCGACAACTTAACGGATTTGGTTAACTTCGTTTTTCTGCCAATGGAAAAATTCACAAATCCTCCAAAACCGTTGGTATTTATATTATTGTCGCTAGATTGCAATGTTCGCTCAACGGAAGATGCAGTAGGCTGATTTGTTGGCTGATCGGAGTCTGAAGCACTCGAATAGGTGGGCACGCCCGTATATTCTGTAATATGGTTAAATCGCTCTTGAGATAAGACAACCGCATACGAAACACCCCCCGTTGCATAAAACTGCTTACCGACATTATATTTGAATTCTAGGGGTATATCTAGGGTTTGTACTTTGCCAGAAACAGAATTTAAATTGGGCAAAAGCAGGTTGTTGGCACGATAAGGTACTTCTTTGGAAACCAACGCTGCCCCACCCGGTCCTACCACAGGTGAATTCTGCTGAAGATCGCTTTGTATACCTCTCCCAGCGAGATCCGAGCCTAAAATACCAACTTCATATTGATTGAATGAAGCTCCTGTCCGTACAGCAATCTTATCCGACAACTGATAGGCAAGCATTAGCCCACCGCCAACATCAAAACTTTGATTGGTCGTTGAAGGACTCAAGAACGCTCCAAATTCAAACTTCTGACTAACATTGATTTTTTTTGGAGAAAGCTGCATATCAGATTCCCGTCGTCTTGCCATATTGGCGCCAGATTGCTGAGCCAAGGTAAACTCGGAACCCAGAATAGATTCTTCTAGCGGTGCGTCTGCCAGATCCAAATGTGGTGTCGCAATTGGGAAAGCTCGCCTCAGCTCCACTTGTCCTAAACCTATACTTTTTTCCATATATAATTCGGACGTAGTACTTGTCAGCAAACTCATCTGTAACATATTGTTACGGCGTGGAAGAGCATCAGTTGGATCTAGAGCCTGCGAAGGACCCGCTATCGACAATAAATGTTGTTCAATCTCTGTCGATGTCGTTTTTTGTGGGGTTGGATCTTCCCTTTGCGGAGCCCCCTGCTCCTCGTTTGGAGTAGTCTGTACAATAGCTGAATTAGCTTTTTGCGAAACAAGCGACTCTGCAGTATCTTCCTTGAGCAGAAATAAAGAAGCGAAGGCCGCCACCGCCAATGCGGCAGCCGCCGACCAAAAAGCTGCCGGTAGCCGACGTGTTTTTGTCTGTCCATATTTCGCGCTATACGCTTCCCAGGCCCCTTCTTTGTAGGGAATCGGCTCCGCATTTTTTAGGCGATTTTTGATTACTTCTATCAGTTCCTTTTTCTTGCTATCTTCCATCTTTACCCACCATTATAGAGGTATATTTTGCGAAACAGTAAATTCTTCCATGTACAACTTCCGCAAGCGTTGCTTAGCTCGCGTCAAGTACGTCCGTGAGGTGCTCTCCGGAATACCGAGCATAGCACCAATTTCTTCGTGCGAATATCCTTCAATTTCAAACAAATTGAAAATAGACCTCTGCACATCGGGTAGCTTGTCCAGCAACTTCAATATATCATGCACTGCTAGTCGATCATCGATAACCACAGCATGATGTTTGACATCTTCCACGGCCATATCCTCGAAGAAATCGATGGGCTTCTTGCTGCGTAGCATATCAATCGACGTGTTCACGGCTATGCGTGCCAACCACGATCGGAAGGTTTTTTCCAAAATTTCGTCTTCCGCATGCATTTCAAAACTATCCATCTTCCGAAACACCTTCACAAAAGTTTCGTTGGTCGCTTCCTCGGCCTCCATTTCCATTGCCATATATCGAAGTACAACTGCCATGACATAACCGTAGTATTTTTTATATATAAACGATTTCCCTCGCTCGGTTTTCCCCAAAACACAGTCCTCTAACGCTCCTCTGAGCGAGAAAGGGTTATCTTTTCTCCAGTATTGCCGAATACTCTTCATTTAATCGTCTGTTCCGATAAGCCAATTTAGCGATTTAATCTTTCAATATCCGAACAGCGGATTAACATTCTATCATGCACTTCGTTCATAAAACTGTCGTAGAAACGCGTTATCTAATCATTTCGCTACACGCTGCTTAAAAAAAAATAATCTTATTTGATTGTATCAGACCGATAAATAACGTAAATTGCTGTTAGGAAAAAACTAAAACAATGCGTATTTTATTTCCCACAGATTTTTCAGATGCAGCGAATAACGCTTTTGTCTATGCGCTACACCTCGCGCACGATTTGGGTGCCACCGTTTATGTATTACATACGTATATGCAACCCTTGTTGTCGGCCTCACATGTTGGCCAGCCTGAAATAGTACCTGAGGTTTACGAGAGCTATGAACTCCAGCAATTTGAAAGCTATAAGAAGCACACGGCTTTCTTGCATAGTTTGGCACGAGAAAAACAGCTCGATATGGTTCCGCTCACTTTTTTATTCGAAGAAGGTACGGTTGTAGCTAACGCGCAAGAGATCATCCAACGCGAGCACATCAACTTAGTGGTGATGGGCACGAATCGCGCTCAAGGTTTTATCGATAAGATTTTCGGATCGAATACATTGGGGGTAATCCGTGGCGTCCGAATTCCGGTTTTATCGGTGCCCAAGGAATCAAACTATCAACAAATCAGGGAAATCATATTTACAACATTGTTTCGAGAAAGCGACGAGATTGCCTTACAAGAGATCCTACGCTTGGTTCGCCCCTTCGCTGTTCACGTCAAATGTGTATATGTTCACAAAGAGTATAATCCTGACATTATCGGACTTTCCCAGCGATGGAAAAAAAAATTCGAAAACGACGAGCTCGATTTTGTGTTTCTAGACTTTGATGAATCCATAGAGCACACCGTAAATACATATATTGCCCAACATCGAGTGGATTTACTCTGTGTTCTAAAAAGGAACCGAAATTTTTTGGAGCGGATCTTCAGCTCAAGTATCAGCAACAGGCTGCGCACGCACGCTATGACGGCCACACTCGTTTTACAGGAAGGCGATGACCCAGGTACTTTCTAGACAGGCATGGAGCAATTGATTAAATTGTTTGGCAAACATCAGATGCTTGCCAAACCCGCGGAAAAATACACCTTATTGATTGACGAAAATAAAATCACGAACGGTGTGCTGTTCTTTTTGCCACTGGAAGGCAAGAGCTACAAAGTGATCATTGCCGCTCCGCACCACGAAGCGTTGCTCAAAGATGGGACGCCCAACATCAAAACCGTACTGGAGCACAAAGAAGCCATGTACTTAAGGTAGACCACGTTACTAACGGTTTCTTAAAGGAGCGTTTCTTTAAAGAAATTGATAGTTCTCGTCCACGCTAATGTTGCCGCCTCTCTATCGTAGCGCGGCGTGCTATCATTATGAAAACCGTGGTTCGCCTTCGGATAGATGAACGCACTATATTGTTTTTCATTTTCCTTTAACGCTTGCTCGTATACTGGCCAACCTTCGTTGACACGGGTATCCAGTTCAGCGAAGTGCAACTGCAATTTGGCGTTAATTTTCGGCACTTCGGTCACGGGTGCCTGGCCTCCATAGAAAGGCACCGCCGCTACAAGCTGCGGAAGTCTAACGGCCATCATATTAGCAATCCAACCACCGAAACAAAAACCGACCACCCCGACTTTTCCGTTCGCTAATGTATGCGCTTCTAAAAATCCCGCTGCAGCAATAAAATCTTCTAACATCTCTTCCCGACTGCGCTTACTTTGCATTTCGCGCCCTTCGTCATCATTCCCAGGATATCCTCCCAAGGGACTCAATGCGTCAGGTGCCAGCACAAGAAATCCCGCCAGTGCTGCCCGTCGTGCTACATCAGCAATATGTGGATTCAAGCCCCTGTTTTCGTGCACAACGACTATAGCGCCCAACGCATGTACGGCATCAATGGGATAGCAAAGTAATCCTTTCATTTTACCGGCTCCGGTTGGCGAAGGATAAGTTATATAAGCTTCTTTAAGACGTGGATCACCCTCGGCCACCTGTATATTGTTCGTATAATTGGGCATCAAGAAACTCATCAATGCTGGCACAGTAAGCGATCCTACAGCAAACAAGGATAGTCGCTGCATAAATTCCTTTCTGGAAAGACGTTGATGTGCATAATCGTCATAGAGATCAAAAACTTCCTGCTGAACCTCTTCTTTTTTTGGGATGTAGGTCATATCTAATTATAGGTATAAACGCAATTACATTTTAAATATAGAGAAATAAAAGATCAAAATGAAACACAGGTTTCCTCAAATATAATATATTTATGATTTAGATGCGCCAAGTATTGTCACACCTCATGTATCCAAATCATATAACTTGCTGAATCTCGCCAGGCAAATACGCTTGTCAAGGTTATGTGTTTTATGCAAAAAAACAGCCACCTAACATAAACTTTCTCACATTAAATTTCCTAAAATCGCATCGGGATACTACTTTTGTGATGAAACCGTTGAACAACATTGACCGCAAGCTAGTGGTACAACGGAATTCCAACCGTAAAACTCAATTACACCACCTATTAGATGGAGCAGAAAAAACTTTTGATTTGTGATGACGACTATGGTATCGTCAATATGCTTGAGCTCATGCTGGAAGACTTGGATGCCAAAGTTATTTCGGAAACTAACAGTGCAAAAGTATGTGAAAAGCTGATCGATGAACAGCCGGACATCCTGATAGTAGACCTTTGGATGCCCGTTGTTACTGGCGACGAAATTATTAAATTTATCCGTCGGCACGACAGTATAAAGCATATGTTTATCTTATGTATTTCCGCAAGCCGAAACGGAGAGGAAGTGGCTATGGGAGCGGGTGCAGACGTTTTTCTTGGAAAACCGTTTGATATGGGTGATTTATTGGATGTGGTACAACAAGCGATTGTTCGTACTACAAACTAGCGACTGCGAAGTCAGCTTCAGGCATGCGGTATGCCGACGATTCTTCTAAAAAAGATAGTAGAACAGTTTTCAGCAAATCCGTGGGACGCCTCCATCCCCTCACGCGGGTAAATATTTAAATAAGGTCGTTGTCGTATAGTTGATATAATTTCACTATATTTAGATAAAATTCGCCACTATGCTTAATTCGGATCAAGTACTGTTTGAGGTACTCCGTTTTTCTCCAGATGCCACCGCTGTCTATGATAGCGCAGACCTTAGAATAGCCTATGCCAATCATCGCATGTGTTCGCTATGGGGACTGAGCGACGACTATAAAGGCAAACTCCGTGATGAACTTTTAACTGGCCCACAACGAAAAGATATTTCCACCATGCTACGGCAGCTTTGGAATTCCGGCCAAAATTGTAGTCTTTCCCATGCCGCAATTAACGTCTTCGTGAATGAGCAGTGGGAAACTCGTTATTTTGATCTGGAATTCAAGGTGTTGAAAAATTCTGACGGGGAAACATTCGCCATTCTGCATACTAGTAAAGAAGTCGATGTCAAACCTATCGAAGCTTCTGCCCCCTTTTTATTCAAAGAAGTGACCGACCCGGATAAGGCGAAAGAAAATAATGAAGACAATCGCCGGAAAATATCGCCAGTATCTTCACCAAATGAAATCCGAAAAAAACTACCTGATATACTTTCGGTCGCTCCATATGACATGGAACAGGTCGAGGCAGTCATCCTTCGCGCTGAATTGATAAAGGAAGCTGCTCAGCTAGGGGTTTTCGATATCGATATTCAAACAAACACGCTTATTTGGGACAAATATTCTCGTAATCTATTGGGTGCTTTCCCCGAGAAAAAACATTATTCGCCTTTAGATCTAATAAATGCGATTCACCATACGGATAAGTTGCGCCTCATAAAAGCATTGGCCGATGCTTATGATGCAGGAGTCAGTAAGGGCAACCTTGATCTTGTCGTTCGCTCCACAGCAGAAAATGTCGAGGAAATAAAACAGATCCACCTACTCGGCCTGATATATTTTGACGACGATGACAAGCCAAAAAGGCTTCTCGGAACTCTCAGGGACGTTACGGAGACCAGTAACACGATGGATGCACTACGAATACGTGATCTCGAACTGCAAAAGGTCAACCGGGCTCTGGCGACATTAAATATGGAATTAACGAGCCTCAACCAAGAACTGGAATCATCCAACGAAAACCTGGTACAGGCCGAACAAATTACGCAATCTTTAAACGATGAACTGCAGTCGGCTTTTGACAAGCTGAAGCTCAACGAAGACCGGATGAACTTAGCCATCCAATCTGCTGAGTTGGGCACCTGGACGCTGGACGTTAAGGAGAATAAAGTTTTTATGGACGCTCGCGCAAAAGAGCTTTATGGCCACCCTCCCGGCGATCTTATAGCCTACGAAAAAGTTTTGCAGTGCATACACAAGAACGATAGAGAACGGGTTCACGAAGCGGTGCAACGTGCTATCGACCCGAAATCAGGAGGGCTTTATGACATACAGTTTAGAACCATCGGTTGCACCGATGGTCGGCTACGATGGTTGCACTGCAAAGGGCGCGCCTATTTTGACGACTTGAACCAACCTATACTCTTCTCCGGTACCGCAAGAGATATTACGGAGACAATGATATCAAATGAAAAGATTAATCGGTACCATAATTTAATCTCCGAGAAAGAGAAAATTCTACAACTCATCGTAGATTCGGCACAGATAGGTACGTTCACTTTTGATCTTACAACGAAGAATATGGAGCTTAATGCGCATGCACGTTCTATGTTTGGGCTAAACGATGAGGATGGTATATCACACGGCCCCACAGCCGACGACACGTTACGGGCTTACATCGAAGTCGCCGAAGAGACTATGGTGGAATCTGTCGCACTCCGTCAACCTTGCGATTATACGTACCAAATTACACATAAGAAAACTGGGAAAGTGAGATGGTTAAGATCCGTTGGCAACGGTGCTGTAAATTCGGATGGGTCGACCAACATGTTTTACGGAGTTATCATAGATATCACAGCGCAGAAAGAGGAAGAACAGAGAAAAATAGACTTCCTAAGTATTGCGAGTCACGAGTTGCGATCCCCTTTGACATCCCTTTCAGGATACCTGCAGATACTAACGTTGAAGCGCGAACACATGGATGAGTCGCGCATAGAAGCTATGATACGCAACGCCAGCAGGCAGTCGGAACGCATGCGCGTGCTTATTGACAGCTTTTTGGACATCGCCCGCGTTAACGAGGGAAAGCTTCAGTTGCAAAGGCAAAAGTTTGAAGTTGACGCCTTTCTTTTGGATATGGAGAAAACCCTCTCCGAGACTACGACATCGCATCAATTTGTTTTCAACGACCAAACCAATGGCTTGACTCTTTACGCAGATCGTGATAAACTTGAACAGGTGGTCGTCAATTTCATCAATAATGCGATTAAATATACACCTTCAAAAACCGTCATCCAGGTTGTTGCGACAAACGAAAATGAGCAGCTCCATGTTCGGGTAATTGATCAAGGGCCAGGCATATCCCTCACGGATCAAGCCCGTATATTCGATCGGTTTTATCGAGTCGATAGTCCGAGAAATGAAAATGTTAACGGCTTCGGGATTGGGCTGTTTATTTCCAAGGAAATAATCCGATTGCACGAAGGTACCATAAACCTACAAAGCGAAGAAGGAAAAGGGACAACCTTTTGGTTTTCCATACCTATATTACACGATCCAACACTAGTCGTTAGTGATTTGTAATTTACCTACAATAGCTTTTTTTAATCTTCAAAATAGGGATAATACATTATCTTTGCGTCGAATTTTAATCCAGTCAAAACGTGATCAATGTAAATAATATTTCCGTTTCCTTCGGCGGAACGACCTTGTTCAGCGATGTATCATTTTCCATCAACGAACAAGATAAAATCGCACTCATGGGAAAGAATGGTGCGGGTAAATCTACACTATTAAAGATTATTGCCGGTGTCGGCAAACCTAGCTCAGGTGCTGTAACCGGCCCGAAGGAAGCCGTCATCGCCTACCTACCCCAACATCTACTTACCCAAGATAACGTTACCGTATTTGAAGAGACTTCGCGGGCCTTCGAAGAAGTTTACCATATGCGCGACGAATTGGAGGCGCTCAATGAACAGCTTAATGTGCGTACCGACTATGAAAGTGACGATTACATGAAGCTCATCGAACGAGTGTCCGAATTAAGCGAGAAATTCTATTCCATTGAGGAAACGAATTACGACGCGGAAGTCGAGAAAGTACTAAAGGGACTCGGCTTTGATCGCACGGACTTTAATCGACAAACATCGGAGTTCTCCGGCGGTTGGCGCATGCGCATTGAATTGGCTAAGATACTGCTAAAGAAGCCTGATCTTATCTTGCTGGATGAGCCCACAAACCACATGGACATCGAAAGCATACAGTGGTTGGAGGATTTTTTACTGCATTCCGCAAAAGCGGTCATTGTGATCTCCCACGATAGGGCCTTCGTTGATAACATTACCAACAGAACGATCGAGGTAACAATGGGTCGAATATACGATTATAAGGCGACGTACAGCCATTATTTAGAGCTCCGTAAAGAACGTCGGCAACATCAGCTGAAAGCTTATGAAGAACAGCAGCGGTTTATTGCCGACAACCAAGAATTTATAGATCGTTTTCGGGGCACCTACTCGAAGACTTTGCAAGTGCAATCTCGGGTGAAGATGTTGGAAAAGCTAGAGATCATAGAGATCGATGAGGTAGATACTTCTGCCCTACGGTTGAAGTTTCCGCCCTCACCGCGTTCTGGGCAGTATCCGGTAATCGTGGAAGAGCTCACAAAGAAGTATGGCGAGCACACGGTCTTTGCCAAAGCTTCGATGGTGATTGAACGTGGAGAAAAAGTTGCCTTTGTAGGAAAGAACGGAGAAGGAAAATCAACCATGATCAAAGCGATTATGGGGGAAATAGACTTCGATGGTTCTTTAAAAGTCGGGCACAATGCAAAGATTGGCTATTTTGCGCAAAACCAAGCTGCTCTTTTGGATGAAGAATTGACCGTGTTTGAAACCATCGATCAAATTGCAGTTGGTGATGTGCGTGTAAAAATCAAAGATCTCTTAGGTGCATTCATGTTCAGCGGTGATGATACCACGAAAAAAGTAAAGGTACTTTCTGGCGGTGAAAAAACGCGACTCGCGATGATAAAACTATTGTTGGAGCCGGTGAACGTGCTTATACTGGATGAGCCTACGAACCACTTGGATATGAAAACCAAGGATATTATCAAAGACGCTTTGCAAGATTTTGATGGCACCTTGATCCTGGTTTCGCACGATCGTGACTTTTTGGACGGCTTAGCCAAGAAAGTGTTCGAATTTGGTAACAAACGCGTACGTGAGCACTTCGAGGATATTAAGGGCTTCTTAGAATACAAAAAGATGAATAGTTTAAAAGATATCGAGCGTTAGCCTAAAAAAATAGGATAATTGGCTCCTGTTTACATCTGCTAAGCGATGAAAACAGGAGCCAATTACTTGCATTCTTAACTACGAACAGTTATTTTTACACTTAAATAACTAACATATGAAACCTTCGTCAATAATCATCCTATCAGCTGTCGTTATCGCCCTTATCTTGGGTTTAATGTTTGGTTTACCTCAATATTCGGTATGGCAACAAGAAATGGCTGGAAAAGCACGATTAGCAGAAGCTACCCAATCCCGTCAAATCCTGATAGAACAAGCGCGAGCCGAAAAAGAAGCAGCGATATTACAAGCTGAAGCCATCAAGATCATGGGAGAAGCTGCCCAAAAATATCCCGAGTACCGTAAGCAAGAGTTCATTGGCGCATTTGGAGAAGCATTAAAAGCAGGAACGATCAGCCAAATAATCTATGTACCTACCGAGGCGAACATCCCGATACTAGAGGCCGGAAAACAAACGGTACTTCCGGCGAATTAACTGCCGTCGAGGATATCGTTACCGTTCCATTTCCGCGGATCTCAACGAGCATCGACCACATTACCCCGTCAATTGATGTATGGCGGTTCAGCATCCCATGCTTTTAATAGTCGCTGCAAGAAGTGGTATTCCTCTGCGTAGGCACCATCCAATGCGTCGAAGCGATCAGAGAACGTCAGGAAATAGCCCCGAGCCTCTTTACTTCCAGAAATCGCTGCTACATACAACCTATTTGCCAAGAGCATCTTTTGATCATCAAGCCTGGAATCAGCCTGCCGATAGGCCTCCAACACCTGCTCAATTTGTGTAGGTTTATATGTATTGACTGCCCGATTGACATCTTTCTTCCGTATAAGTTTATTATCAAAGAAATATAGACGTTCGATAAGAAAAGCCTGCGGCACCAATTCGAAGTTATCGCCAGTAGGCAATGACGTGATATGATTGACAAACAAGGTGTCATCCATTAGGGCTACATCACAAAGTTCTAGTGCATCCCAAAAGTCTATGATCGTATCTGATCCACACAGCGACAGCACAAATTCCGAAAACAGGTCTTGTTTCTCGTTGTTCATGCGATATCCGCAGAGTGCGATAGCTTCGGATGAAGAAAAGCGAAATACAGTATCGGCCTTCGTTGGAGCGAGTTTGTTTTCAGGACAATTGCAAGACGCATCCGTAGACTGAGCCGAGCACAGCGCACTGCAAAGCAGCGTCATAAACACGATTAAACTACTTAATTTTAGGTGCCACATATGACAGTTTATGTAAATAAGGGGAAACTAACCATTATCATCAAAAATACTACCTGCAATTCGAGCAAAAACCTAACCAATTGGGGAGCAAATACCAAATATTATCCCATTTAGCTAGTTTGTTAGTCTTTAGGATTCGGAAATAATTCGTTCCAAACCAGATTCAGATAATGTTAAAAGAACGATAGCTATACATCGCTGTTAAATCCAAGGTCAAGCCTAGATAAAGAAGCCATTTTTTGATTGAAAATAGTTCGTTACAAAGGAATTTTTAAGTTATTATGACTGAAATTCATTTATTTATATTTCGATTATTTTGTATTATTGTAGTGTTAATTGAAAAAAGATGCTCACTTCATTAAGAAATACATTTCTTATTCAGCTTATTAGCTCCTTTTTGCTAGCCTTGCTAGCTTTAAAGACAGGTGGTTTGCTGTTCAGTGTATTTCCAGACCGAAGCAGTATGTATTCGAGTGTTCCTATTGATATGGATAGCTCGGAATGCGATGAAAGCCAAGAGATTAAGAACGCTTCGGGCAAACTGGTTTGCCTTTTGTCCGATCAGCAATTATCCTTTTTAGCTATTGAACGTCAGGTAGAAGCTCCCAAAGGCAGTCGACGGATATTATTCGTTGCCGAACATTTTGACGCAATCCCCTCCCCGCCTCCGGACGCAGCAACTATCTAGTATTTGCAATCAAGCTGTCGCCATCTCACAGAGTAACGCAGCCGTATTACCTAAAAATATTAAATTTTATTTATGACGCATAAACAAGGTAGTTTTACACCTTTGCAACGCCTACTGAGATTATTACATCCTGAGCGGAGAACGATAAACTATATCTTTCTCTACGCCATTGTTATCGGCGCCTTTAGTTTAACTATTCCTGTTGGAATAACGGCTATTTTTAACTTATTGAACAACGGAGCGATGTACAGCTCGACCTATATCCTCATTGCCTTCGTTATCGTCGGGGTTGTGATCGCCGGTCTGCTGTTGATTGGGCAAATGAGTTTGGTCGAATATTTAGAACAGAAGATCTTTCTAAAATCTGCCGTAGAATTTGCTTATAGACTTCCCCGCATCAAACGTTCTGAACTGGAAGGGGAAAATTTAGTAGAACTCGTCAACCGATTTTTTGATGTCATCATCATTCAAAAGGGTATTATTAAGCTGTTAATAGATATCGTGGCGGCTATCGTGACGATCTTTTTCAGTGTAGTCTTGTTGTCCTTCTATCATCCAGTTTTTTTAAGCTTCGGCCTTGTCGTCATCATTGCAATTGCCGTTATCCTTTTGATATACTACAAGAGAGGACTAAACACGAGTATTGAAGAATCCCAACACAAGTACGAAACGGTGGCCTATCTCGAAAGTGTAGCCTCGGAAATAGATACCTACCGTGGAAATCCGGCGAAAATGCAAGAAGTGATTTCTCATACCGATTATATTAGTAGCAAGTATCTAACGTCGAGAAATGATCACTTCAAGGTACTCAAGCGTTTTTTTGCAAGTTCCGTACTCATACGTACACTGCTCTTTGGAGCCATGCTTTTGCTGGGTTCCTATTTTGTTGTAGAACGACAAATGACTTTCGGTCAATTTGTGGCTGCAGAAGTCGTCATCGTTCAGATAGGATATGCTATTGAAAAGCTATTCACCAATTTGAACACCATTTTTGACATGTTGACCGGAAGCGTAAAGCTTGGTGCTGTCACAGACTTAGCGTTGGAGGAGGGCGCAACACCTTATGGCGGGTAAAAAATTCGGTATAGATGAAATCATACGTTGGGAAGAACTTTCGCAATATGGCCGAGAAAAGTTATTGAAGGAAAAAGGTTCTATTTATCTGGGACGATTGCTGCTGGTCGCAGCGGTTATCTTCGTCATCGTCCTATTTTTACCCTGGAGACAGACCATTCCAGGAAAAGGAACAGTTACAGCGCTACGACCTCAGGATCGACCGCAGACGATTCAAAACCAAATCGGTGGTCGTATCGAACACTGGGCGGTGAGAGAGGGACAGGAGGTTCGTAAAGGCGATACGATCCTTGTCATTTCGGAGACTTCACAGTCTTACTTTGACCCCGAGTTACCTTTACGCCTGGAAGAGCAACTCAGCGCAAAACGGAGTAGCGAGGACGCTGCTTTACAGAAAATGCGCGCGACCGAGGCTCAGATTGATGCTTTGGGAGCAGGTTTGCGTTATCAATTGGAAGCTGCACAGAACAAAGTGCTCCAAGCGGAAAATTTAGTCAAGATCGATAGTGCAGATTTGATCGCTACGGAAACGATGTACAGCACCAGCGTATCCCGTTTGGAGCGTTATGAACAGGGATATAAAGACGGTCTCTTCTCACTGACGGACATCGAAACCCGTCGACTAAACCTGCAAAATGACCGTGCTAAAGTCGTTAGTGCTGAAAACAAGCTGACCAATTCGCGACAATCGTTGACCAATGCCGTGATCGAGTTGGACAATATTCGTGCGAAGTACAACGAATCGTTAGCTAAAGCGCAGTCAGATTTCGGTTCAGCGCTATCCACAAAGGCTACAGCACAAGGAGACATCGCTAAATTACGGAATGAGATCACCAATATCGATATACGTCGTGGTTTGTACGTCCTGAGAGCACCGCAGGATGGCTTCATCGTCAAAACGTTGAAGGCCGGTATCGGGGAAAATATCAAGGAGGGAGAATCCGTCGCAACGCTTCAACCAAAAACCCCTCTTTTAGCAGCGGAGATTTATGTACATGCCATGGATGTTCCGCTCATCTTGAAAGAAAGCGACACGCGCCTGCAGTTCGAAGGGTGGCCTTCGGTACAGTTCTCCGGTTGGCCATCGGTTGCTGTCGGTACTTTCGCCGGAACCGTCACGGTCATTGATAAGGTAAGCAGTACAAATGGACAATACAGAGTGCTTATACGCCCAGCGAATCCCGTTCCGGAGGGCGACGAACCTTGGCCTCCACAATTGCGCTTGGGATCTGGCGTATATGGTCGCGTCATATTGAACGCTGTTCCGTTGTGGTACGAAATATGGCGGCAATTAAATGGCTTTCCGCCCAGTTTGGAAAGAGAGCCGAAGGACGAAACAGCAAAATAAAAATACACATGATCAGATTTTGTATAGCGTTTTTGCTGTGCTTGGGTTTATCGGTTGTGCAAAGCCCTGCACAGGAAATGCCAAACGGGTCTTTACATCGTACATTCACGGTGTCCGATTTGGAAGATTTTCTGATGACCAATCATCCCGTCGTGAAACAGACTCTCCTACTTAGCGAGACCGCCAAAGCGCAAGTATTGCAGGCCCTCGGAAAGTTCGATCCCGCATTATATACCTCGTTTAACAACAAGTACTTTGGCAATACCGCCTACTACAATCAGTGGTCTAGCGAATTGAAAGTTCCACTATGGTTAGCGGGAGCCGATTTAAAGGTCGGGTACGACCGCAATGTTGGTGCATACACTAACCCACAGAGCCGGACGAACCGGGCTGGACTATCGGCATTAGGTATCAGTGTTCCTCTAGGGCAAGGTCTTTTTATTGATGGACGGCGCAATACCCTTTGGCAGGCAGAGGCTATGTTGGGCTATGCAGAGGCACAACAAGTTAAGGAGATAAATGGCATTTGGTTTCAGGCTGTATCCGACTATTGGAACTGGTACTACGCCTACAAGCAATATATATTGCTCGTCGAGGGGGTGAAGCTTGCCGAGACGCGCTTTCGTGCCATTAGCGAGCAAACGCTTTTAGGCGATAAGCCCACAATCGACTCGGTTGAAGCAGCAATCACCGTGCAGGAGCGAAAAATGGAGCTTGCCAAATATGATATCGAACTGAAAAATGCCCGACTAGTCCTGTCAAACCATTTGTGGAACGAGCAGCAGCAGCCTTTAGAATTACCGGAGGATGCCGTTCCAGATAGTATTGATAAAAATACACTCACTCCCAATGGAAACCTTTTGGCGGAGTTATTGGAACAAGCGGAAACCAATCACCCTGAAATTTTACAATTAGGAAGTAAAGAGCTACAACTATCTATAGAAGAACGTTACAGAAGAGAGCTCCTGAAGCCAAAGCTCAATCTTTCCGGCACGTTGCTGTCTAGCCGCCGAAACTTCCATGAGCAGCTACCACCGGATTACGATTTCAATTGGGGAAACTATAAATTGGGTGTTGAATTTGCTTTTCCGCTGTTCTTGAGAAATGAGCGAGGTAAGCTGAAAGAAGTTCGATTAAAGCAACAAGAGCTTCTCTACGACCAAACTATCCTTGGACGTAACATCCGCAATGATGTAACTTTAAAATACAACGATCTCACGGCTTATAGCAGGCAGATTACCTTGCAAATAGAAAACATCAGTAGCCAAGAGACATTATTACGCGGCGAACTACAGAAATTTGATCTGGGGGAAACGACGCTCTTCATCATTAACAGCCGGGAGAGTAAACTGATTGATATGCAGATCAAACGCGAAGGACTTATCGTGAGTTATCAAAAAGCATTGGCTGAGCTTTACTACAAGGCTGGAACTAGACTTTAAGAAAAAATATCCAATACTAGGATCCATATTGGCTACAAAAATTAGCTCCCTAATCAGGCGAATAGGGAGCTTGTTGTCACTAAACAACGCAAGATGTAGTTAATGGTGTGTGTGATGTTGTAAAACTATTAAACATATCGATTCAAAAAAAATTTTATTTCTAAATTAAAGAAAAATAAATTAAAATATTCATTTCTTTATATTTTGAACTGCTTACATAACACAAGATCAGTCAAGAGATCATTTTAGTATTATTGCCAAAATGCTTTGTGCAAAATTATTAGCCAAGCATATTCAAGTAAAAAATCCATGACGATAGCACAACGGCTATAGACAAACCGCAAGTTTTTAGTAGATTTGGTTTGATCTAACCCCTTGACCATGATAAGACGTCTATCTATCCTCATGTTGTGTTGGTTAGTTGCAATTGAATTACATGCACAACAAAAGGATCAAAAACTAGAAAAAATCTTAGTAAATGTTGTGAAAGAATTTCGCGGGGACGTTGGTATCTATGTACATCACTTCAAGAAGAATAAGATAGTATCCATCCATGCAGACAGCATTTTCCCGACGGCCAGCCTCGTTAAATTGCCCCTGCTCGTCGGCATCTTTCAAAAGGTCGATCAAGGCCAATTGGCGTTGCAAACAACCTATCAGTATCGTACAGAACGGACTTATGGCGGCTCGGGTCTTATGCAGTTTTTCAAAGACAGTGTCGACTTAGATCTATCCACGATGGTTTCGCTGATGCTGAGCTACAGCGATAATGTGGCGTCTATTTGGTGCCAAGAATTGGCTGGTGGCGGTCTTGCAATCAATCCTTTGATGGAGAAATTGGGCCTAATGAACACCAAGGTCAACTCTCGAACAGCCGGTAGGGAGACAGCTTGGCAACAATACGGTTGGGGAGAAACAACTGCACGTGACATGGTGACCCTGATTAGCCTTATCCGGCAGGGTAAAATATTCAATAAGCGCCTATCCGAAAAGATGTATCGCTACCTCAAAAACCAATATTATAACGGACGCTCATTAGCACAGTTTCCAGCAGATATTGCAACAGCTTCAAAAACGGGGTCTATTGACAAAGCTCGCGGAGAAGTTGTCTTCGTACATGCCCCCTCGGGCGATTTTGCCTTTGCTATACTGACAAAAAATAATGAAGACATACGGTGGACTTCCGATAATGAGGCTGAAGTACTCACCCGGAAAATTGCCGCTTTACTCTGGAATTACTTCGAACCCAAAAACCGCTATCAGGCGTTTGATCCGGTTGATTAGGCACGCCACCGAGATATCTCAAACACTGTCTCTCCTACGTCAAAGCGTGACCTCGACTAAGAAGTTGGTTCTTCATTGGAGATAATTTCTCCATCATTAGCCAACCAATCATTTAAACTACCTTGATACAGCGACAAATTCGCGAAACCCTCCTTTTCCAAAAAGGAGTAAGCAATACTCGCTCGGTCTCCAGATTGACATTGTACGATCACTTTTCTATCCTTCAAAAAAGACAAGTCCGTTTTAGGCAATTGACCAACAAAAACACTTTTCGCTCCAGGAATATGTGCTTGCAGAAACTCGCTTTTGCTGCGTACATCCATCAAAACAACATCATCCCGATCCTTAGAGGAAACGACTTCGTTAAAATTGATCGAGCGACTAGGTACCAGATCCAACGTGGGCAAATCTGTTATGAACCCTGCAACGTTATCTATTCCTATACGCATAAGTTTTCGTGTGATTTCCTCCTGTTCCGACGCATTGGCGATAATAAACAACTTATCGGAATAGGACAAAAACCATCCCGCCCAAGTTGTCATCGCATTATTGTGCTGTAGGTGCAGTGCGCCTTTCACATGACCTTCAACAAATGCTGCCCTAGTACGCGCGTCGATCAATGTTACGCCTTCCTCTTTCCAGTTAATGGAAGCTATCTCTACAATCGGATACGTTGGTATGCTCGTTAGCAAAGGGCGTTCGCTACGATTAAGCTGTTTCATCTTGGCAAAGTAATAAGGTGCTTCTGGTTGGTTATGTAGCAACTCCCGTTGAAATGCGTCAAAATTATCAGCAAACTGAAAGGCCCAATTTCGAATGCGCTCATACCCTACGGTACTACTAGGAACAGCGCCCAAAGCCTTTCCACAAGCGGAACCCGCACCATGGCCAGGCCACACCTGCACAAAATCAGGCAACGCTATAAATTTCTTTAGCGATGCAAACATCTGCGCTGCACCATCCTCCTTTGATCCCCGCACGCCGACCACCTCTTCCAGCAAATCGGGTCGACCGATATCGCCAACAAAAACGAAATCGCCAGTAAAGATCATAACAGGCTCATCTGTAGCCGGATGATCGCGTAGAAGAAAACTGATGCTTTCCGGAGTATGTCCCGGTGTGTGCATCACTTCCAAGGAGAGGTTACCCACTTTGATAAGGTCTCCTTCGAGAAGACCCTTATGAGGAAAGGTATACCGCCAATCCGATCCGCCTTCGTCGGATAGATAAATTGTAGCATCCGTCAAAGCCGCCAATTCGCGTGTGCCGGATAGAAAGTCGGCATGGATATGTGTCTCCGTAATATGCGTTATCCGCATATGTTGCTGATTAGCAAGTGCTAGATACGTATCTACATCACGCTTTGCGTCGATAACAATAGCTTCTTTAGTTGCTTGACAGCCAATGAAATAACTGGCCTGTGACAAACTCTTATCATAGATTTGTTGGAAAAACATCGCTTCTATATTATGTAATTAACTCATCGGCCATATCTATCGCCGACTGGTATACTATCAACCTAAAATTTCTTTTATCAATATGCCCGTGGCCACAACAAGTATAAAATAGCCAAAGATTTTCTTCAACAAAGCCCCGCTAATCTTCTCTGCCAAAGAAAACCCTGCAAATATACCTCCAATTGTGAACAAGGTGTATCCTAAAAGCAAACACCAATTAAATTCCTTAAACTTCTCTAAGTCGCCCATGATCCCGAAAAAGGAATTGATCGCAATGATCAGTAGCGAGGTCGCTACCGCCCTGCGAATGGAAAGATGCAAAAAATTAACCAATATCGGAATGATCAGAAAACCTCCTCCAGCACCTACCACGCCCGTTACAAAACCTACCAAAATTCCAGCGCTGACGACCACGATTCTTGTGTCGCCCGACGGTCTACTGGGCATTATCGATAGGGTGGTGCTAGCACGAATCATGGATATGGCTGAGGTCAACATGACCATAGCGAAAACTAACATTAAGACCACCGATTGATGCATGCCATATGCCCCTATATAGATAACTTCGGGAACAAGCGGAAGCAAAAAGGTCCTCGTCATAAAGACAGCAAGTAAAGACGGGACACCAAAATGGTAAACGTGAGAAAGATCAATGTCGCCATTCCTCAAACCGCGCAGGCCTCCGATCGAAGCCGTTGTACCTACCGCAAACAGCGAATATGTTGTCGCCAATATAGGGTCTACACCCATGACATATACTAAAATAGGCACAGTCAATATGGTTCCGCCGCTGCCGACCAAACCTAAGGTCATTCCCACCAAAATGGCCAATACGAACCCTATCTGCATCTTAAAAAAGCAAAAAATTGTTTATTAAATGCGCTATTACCCATTAGTGTGGAAGTTTATCCTTAAGCAAGGCATAAAGGTAGGTTCCCAATAAAGCAAAAATGGCGACGAATACCATGGACCAAACGCCAGCGCCGATCAAAACAAAAATAGGTCCGGGACAGGCTCCCACCAATGCCCAGCCCAAACCAAATATAATACCTCCAAACAAATAGCGATAAACTGCTTTTGTTTTTGAAGCAATCACGATAGGTTTACCGTCAACACCACGGCCTACGCGTTTCAATATATAAAGACCTACAATACCGACGAATAACGCGCTTGCTATAAAGCCGTACATGTGAAACGATTGGAAGTTGAACATCTCGAAAATACGGAACCAAGATGCGGCCCCTCCTTTGTACATGGCCATGCCAAATAAAAGACCTAGTATAAGATATATTGTTCTTTTCATGGTTAAAAAATCATTGGAAAAATAAGATGTACCATAAGAAGACCGCCGATGAAAAATCCGATTACAGCAATCAGGGAAGGAATTTCAAGGTTACTAAGACCGGAAATAGCGTGTCCTGATGTACAACCACCAGCGTAGCGGCTGCCAAATCCGATCAGCAAGCCTCCTATTGCCCATATCAACACATTCTTTACATGGAGGGCATCAAAAATTTCAACAGGATAATAGTCCGTGACGTTCGCTGTGATCCCTAACGAGGATAACCTCTCCTTCGTTGCTATAGATATTGCCGTTACTTGCCCGTTGTCCAAAAAATGCGCAGCAAAAAAACCACCCAATACTGCACCAACTAAAAAGAGTAAGTTCCAACTTTGTGAACGCCAGTCAAATCGGAAAAACGCAACGCTTTTTCCTGCCCCTAGGGCAGCACACATCGTCCTGAAATTGGAAGAGAAACCAAAACTTTTCCCTAAAACCACCAGTGCGAGCATGATCAGGCCGACTAACGGCCCTGCAACATACCATGGCCAAGGCCCCGTTAAAAAATCCATAGTCAATAAGCTTATCTAAGCAAAGTTCCAATAAATAACTGAATATCCTATGCGCAAATGCTGATCTTCCACAATTATTCTATCCAGACCTTTGCATGTTGCTTCAGAATAGCCTCACTACGCTCGCGCATCATCATTGGCATCGCTTTCCAACTAGAGTCATAATCAACATGATATACGTCTTCCTCATTACCAGATGGGTAATAAGCGGTTGCTTTTGCTTTTGTAAAGGTAAGGCTCTTGTCGACAAGATCATGATAGTAGACGATTTGCTTGTAAGGTTTGGCATCAAGACCGTCGCTATCCCCCATATAGCTGAGGTAAAATTCAGGAGCGCCATCTTGATCTGCGTCAGCGACAAAGCAATTCGGATAATCAAATTGTGGCCAATAGACAGGATTGCCGAAATCTTGAAAGCGAGCTTTCAACAATAATCCCCCATGATCCTCCAAGAGTACAAAAGCGAATAGATTATGATCTGTTAAGACATCGGAATCTTTCGCATCGTTAGAAACAGCGTCTGCCAATAGGTTTCCGTAATCTTCCCGTACTGCTTTTTCCACACCGGTATCTGGGTTCAATTTCTTTTTGAAAACAAAATAGAAGATTCCCTGCTCACTAGTCGCGCGAATGATCATGGTCGTATTTCCAAATCGTTCTTTAGAAAACGTATCATCGTCTTGAAAATCAAAACCTGTTTCACGAGCAAAAAGCGAGGAATCTTTTGGAAAAAAACGTTGCACTTTAACACCAGTGGTTTGCGCTATTGCGCTAGAAAATAACGCGATCAGGGATACGAAGGAAATAATCACTTTCATTGGATATTGAATGGTTTTCAGATGCAAATTAAATAAAATGGATCGATAGAAAAATCCCTGAAAAAGATGATTTACAAAAACATCCGATCTACTGGCGCAGCTGCATTGATCATCATAGTTTTAGAAATACATGTATGCTCATGCAAGTCATCACAACAACAATAATTGCGCCGATCATGGTCAAGAGAAAAGGCTGTTTATAATCACCGACAATAGCAGGTTTGTATGAAGCAATAAGCATGGCGCTAAGTGCTATGGGCAAGATCACACCGTTTACCGCTCCTGCAACAATCAATAAATCTACTGGTTTGCCGACAGTGACAAATATAACCGTGGAAATAACGATAAATAAGATAATCAGCAAATTTTCGTTCTTTTCGATCTTAGGACTAAACGATTTAATAAATGAGATGGATGTGTAAGCGGATCCAATCACCGAAGTAACCGCAGCCACAAACATCACCAAGCCAAATAAGCGATAGCCCATGTTGCCAGCAGCCAATTTAAATACCGAAGCCGTGGGATTTCCATCATCGATCAATAATCCCTGACTGATAATTCCCAAGGATGCAAGAAAAAGTAAAATGCGTATCAATGAAGCGACGGATACCCCCATCACTGCACTTCGGTCTACTTGGGGTAGCGCCGTTCTGCCGGTGATGCCGGCATCAATCAATCGGTGTCCACCAGCGAAAGTAATGTAACCTCCCACCGTACCGCCTACCAAGGTAATGATAGCCACAAAATCAATCTGCAACGGCATTACCGTACGCAAAGCGGCTTCACCGACTGGAGGATGAGCAACAATCCCCACATAAATGATAACAAGAATCATGATGAATCCCATGATTTGCGTAAACCAATCCATGGCTTTACCGGCCTGTCTATTGGCAAACACCGCGATAGCCATAATCGACGCTAAAATTGCTCCATAGGTAACATCCATACCGAACAGCGCCTCTAGGCCTAAACCAGCTCCACCTACGTTGCCTATATTAAAGGCTAAACCACCCAGCACGATCAGCAATGAAATAAAACCTCCCAATCCGGGCAACAACATATTGGCGATATCCTGTGCTCTTTTTTTAGAGACGGCGATGACGCGCCAAATATTCAATTGAACGCCGATGTCTATCAAAATTGATATCAAGATTACGAAACCGAAGCTCGCACCCAACGACTTTGTAAAGACCGTCGTTTGTGTTAGAAAACCGGGGCCTACAGCTGACGTCGCCATCAACAAAGCCGCGCCTATTAATACAGAGGTTCTCTTATTTTTCATCCTATTTCAATATCATAATCATGCAATACCTCAACAATACGCTTGGCAAAGATCACTGCTTTCTTATTATCGCCGTGAAGGCAAATGGTATCAGCCAAGATAGCCACACTCGTCCCTTCAATACTCAGGACGTTTCCGCTTTCCACCATGCGCAGCACTTGTTCAATTGCCTGTTTGTCATCGTCAATCAATGCTCTGCTATCGCTACGCGGCATCAATGTGCCGTCCTGCATATACGTACGATCGGCAAACACTTCGTGATATACCTGTAGCCCCTTTTCAAGGCCAGCCCGCGTAAGTTCGCTACCCGATAGCCCATACAGCGTCAAGGAAGGATCCACATCGTACACAGCCGTTGCTATTGCATCGGCCAAGCGAGCATCCCTGGCGGCCATATTATACAGGGCTCCATGTGGTTTTACGTGATGGAGCGAAAGTCCTTGTGCCGTTGCACAGCCCATCAAAGCTCCAATTTGGTATACCATCAGATCGTAAACTTCTTTCGGGCTCACCTGCATTTCCCGTCTTCCGAATCCCTGCCGATCGTAAAAGCCCGGATGCGCACCTATAAGCACGTTATAATGGGCTGCCAATGCCAATGTCTGCATCATGGTAGACGGGTCGCCCGCATGAAATCCGCAAGCTATGTTTACCGAGGAAACATAGGGAAGAATCGCTTCGTCATTGCCCATAATCCAGACACCGAAGCTTTCTCCAATATCACAGTTTAAATCGATGCGGCGTTTATATTTCATATTTTAAGGCTATAGATCTTTTTAATAGTTGTATTTGCTGATGACGATCCTTTACAATCTGTTGAGCATCTGCCACCGTAACCCGTTCAAAACGTATATAGTCTTGCGGTCGCAGTTGTGCAAGTAGCGGGAGGTCTGCTTCGATTACCTGGGCGATGACCGGATACCCTCCTGTCGTCGGATGGTCGGCCATAAGAACAATAGGCTGACCTTCAGGAGGAACTTGAATTGTGCCAAAGGTTACGGCAGAGGACAGCAGTTCTAGCGGCGATTTCAACCGCAATGCTGTCGAAGCTAGCCGATATCCCATACGATCCGATTCATTGGTAATCAAAAAAGATGTGTCGAAGAAATTTTCTTGGCTCCTGCCATCAAATTGTGCATAATGAGGCCCTTCTATAACACGAATACTACGCTTGGCAAGATCGGGATAGGCCATATGACCTAATCGCCAGTGTGTACCTTTCAAAACCTTTCCATTCTCATACCGAAAAGAAATATAATCATCTTTCTGCAGCGCCCTCCCCTTCCAGCCACCTATTCCAGCACGCAGATAAGTAGACCTACTACCCATCACCGCCTCCAACGAGAGGCCGGCTTCAAAGCAAATATAGCAACGGCATCCATACCGTACCTTGCCAAAAGAAAGAATGCTTCCAGCATTAACCAATACTGGCTTCCACATCGGCATAGGCAACCCATTCAATGTGGCAGAAAGATCGGCTCCTGTCAAGACTATTCGTCGCCTTTCTTCAAACGACAACGTCGGTCCAAACATGGTGCATTCCAAAGCAGCTTCATTTTCATCGTTAGCTAATAAGATATTCCCTAAGCGTAAGGCGAGGCTGTCCATTGCCCCACTAACCACCATACCATACCGCTGAAAGCCAAACCTACCTAAATCCTGTACAGTCGTCAACAGGCCTGCCTGTAGTACTTTAATGCCCATCGCCACTTGCTTTAAGATGTATAAATTCGTCTTCCGTGATCGACACAAAACGCAATAGATCGCCCATCGCGAGTAGCGCCGGTTTATCTTCCTGTTGCATATCAAACATCCGTAATGGGGTTTGGCCAATAATCTGCCAACCTCCTGGAGTATCCAAAGGATAGATGCCTGTTTGTTCACCTGCGATCCCCACCGATCCAGCCGCAATCTTCATCCGCGGTGAAGCTTTTCTAGGCGTCGCCAAACGTTTGTCCATTCCACCTAGGTAAGGAAACCCAGGAACGAACCCCAACATAAATACACGATAGGACGCTGACGTGTGTATGGCTATAATTTCATCGATAGAAAGTCCGGTGTGCTGCACGACGTCCATCAAATCCGGACCGTTGTACCATACGGGCACGATCTTCTCCTGCGTCAGCTGGCTTTCTTCAACCTCCAAACCTGTAGCAAGCGATTGAACAAAATGGCAAACGGTATCGTAAGACAAGGACATCGGATCATAGTAAATCGTCAATGTATTGTATGCGGGGACACATTCTTTTACCCCGAAAATAGGCGATTGATTCAGTCTGATATCCAAGCTACGAACCAACTGATTATTTCGTTCATGAAGCGTCGCCCCGAAAGAAACCACTAAGGCAGCATCACCCAATGGATAAATTAGCGGCTTTTTATAAAAAGTCATCCGTTACCTATAAAAAATTGATATTGCGTTCAGGTTTAAATCTACTTAAATACCACATCAGTTTTACCATAAACGTGAAAATTTATCTTTTCATCATTTTCGACGAAGGTATTACTTCGCGACAGATAGCGTCTTTTTTATACCGGCGGCTACACGAAAAACGCAATAAAATTATAAAACTGTGTAGAATAGGTATAATTGTTGTAAAAACAATAATAAAGAGTTTGATGGAGCGGAAAGATTTAAGGAAAACCGGCGAACCGATATTGACGACAAAAACGATACATGGCTTGTATAGTGCCTCTTATTACTTGGTAAAGCACCATGACAAGATCGTTGGCGTTGGCCTTTTTCATAACGGAAATGAAGATTGTACGTTAGCACTAATCGAGAATAAGAAAGGCGAAAAAATCATGCTGGGTCATTTTGCAGAAGGCTACCCCGTACCCGATCAAGAGTTTTTCGAACTCAACAAAATATACGACTGGGCCTTTGGGAAATAGAAAGAATTCAACTGCCCATAAAAACTACCACGCAACTTGCCCGTGTAGGCAATTGAGGTAATAAAGAAGCGGCTCTGCCCCACGAAACAGAACCGCAATCATCGTAAAGTTTAGTCAACCAAAACACTGCTTACGTGACTGTACAAAGATCTGCATTCCAGCATGCACATCCTACAACCTGAGGTTGTAATTAACATTGTTTTTTGTCTTGCAACTATTCTACCGTAGTATTCAATTGCTGCAGTTAGCTTAAAAATATCCGAAAATGCAAGAGCCGATCGTTAAATCCGATCGGCCCTCTTCTTATAAAAATTTTTATCCAGCTGTTGATCGCTAGTTTAAACCTAAGCGATTGCAGTGTTTTCGGTTCCAGCACGCTTGTAGACGCTTACTTGTCTAGTAGCAAAAGTATCCTCATGGAAAGGTACTGCTTCACGAGCAAAAGCTTTCTCTAACGGAATGTAAGCAAGTACCGTTGAATCTACACGATCTGCGAATACAGAATCTGTGGTAAATGCGTAAGCTGCCGAGTCTAAGCTATCTGCGAATGCCGAAGAATCTGTGGTAAACGCGTAAGCTGCCGAGTCTACACGATCTGCAAATACAGAATCTGTGGTAAATGCGTAAGCTGCCGAGTCTACGCTATCTGCGAATGCAGAAGAGTCTGTGGTAAATGCGTAAGCTGCCGAGTCTACGCTATCTGCGAATACAGAATCTTTAGTAAAAGCATAAGCGGCTGAATCTACACTATCTGCGAATATAGAATCTTTAGTAAAAGCATAAGCGGCTGAATCTACACTATCTGCGAATACAGAATCTTTAGTAAAAGCGTAAGCTGCTGAGTCAATGCTATCTGCGAATACAGAATCTTTAGTAAAAGCATAAGCGGCTGAATCTACACTATCTGCGAATGCGGAGTCTGTGGTAAAAGCGTAAGCTGCTGAGTCAATGCTATCTGCGAATACAGAATCTTTAGTAAAAGCATAAGCGGCAGAATCTACACTATCTGCGAATGCGGAGTCTACCTTATTTACGAATAAAGCGGAATCGGTATTGTTTGTTACGAACGCAGAATCTTCGAACTCTGCGTGATTTGAACCAAATCGATTTACATTACCAGCGGTGGCTAGCAATCCTGCACCTACTGCAAGTACGAGGTTGAAGGCGATTAATTTTTTCATGACATTTTATATTTAATAAAACCATTAATTATTAACACTTATAAAACGTCCGATATCAGATTTTAGTTCATCAATTGTAACAAACTTGTTGTTAATTTTTGTTAAACATGCGTTTTCAGTCTAAAAAATCACTTTTAATTCGTTTCCACAACAACAATACACCGCAACTACCTATCACCAACCGCCCATAAATCAACAGTATATTAAAAAATAAAAACAAAATAGTGCTCAGCAACAGGGTTGTATTTTACAATTAAACTAGTCAATAGCCATATTGAAATGATCAAGTAGCGCCGTCTTTGCAGCGTGGTATCCTGACATTCCGTGTACGCCTCCGCCGGGCGGCGTTGACGAAGAGCAAATATAGACCTCCCTATTCGATGTACGATATGGCGTAAGGGATAACGTAGGTCGTGTATATAGCTGAAGGATATCCATGATTCCACCATTGATATCGCCACCTACGTAATTGGGGTTGTAGGTCTCCATTTGTCTCGCTGAAAAACTATGTCGGCCAAGGATCGTGTCACGAAATCCAGGTGCGAATCGCTCTACCTGCTGCTCTATTGCTTCCGTGTAATCTTCCGTTGCGCCGTTAGGTACGTGGCAATACGCCCAAGCGGTATGATATCCCTGAGGAGCACGTGTACTATCGAAGGCACTGGGCTGCGCGAAGAGTACGAAAGGCTTCTCTACCCGCTGTCCTGCATGAGCCGCTTGCTCGGCTGCTGCAATTTCTGCAAACGTATTCCCTAGATGTACGGTCGCCGCTTCTTGGCATCTCTTGTCTGCGAAGGGTGTCTTTGCCGACAAGGCCCAATCTAATTTAAATACGCCCATACCGTATCTGTACTTTTGCAACTGCTTCTTATAGCGATCGGATAAGCCAAGGCCTTCGATCTTTAACAACTGTGCTGGCGTCATGTCGAGTATCAGTAATTTATGAGCAGGAAGTTCGGATCGATTGCGCAGCCAGTGGTTCAGCTGAATATGTCCGCCTAACGATTGATAATAGCTTGTTAAGGCATCGGCTATGGCTTGCGATCCGCCGACAGGAACAGGCCAACCGTATGTATTACCCACTGCGGCGAGCACCAAGGCAATAGCCGATGTCGTCCAGTTACTCAACGGTTGAATGCCATGTGCAGCCAAGCCTGCCCATAGGGCCTTTCCTTGTTCGGTATGAAATCGTCGTGCCGTCCAGCTGGCAGGCTGTAACGCCTTGATACCAAACGAAGCCAATTGAAAAGGCTTTGCCGGATACCGCAGAGGGCCCATAATGGCCGACGATAGGCTGTCCCAGTCTTCCGTCACCTGCTCAACGAGTGCGCGGTATATCTTCGCATCGCTGCCTAATCCCCTTGCGGTTTCAACAACGCTATTGTAGAGTAACGCAGTGGGACCATCATCCAGTGGGTGAGCAGCAGCATAGGTCGGCTTCACAAAGGCCAGGCCATGCTGGGCTAGCGGTAGCGTTCGGAAGAAAGGCGATGCCATGGCCATAGGATGTATGGCCGAGCAGATGTCGTGCTTGAAGCCCGGTAACGTGAGCTCTTTTGTACGCATGCCGCCGCCTACACTGTCGCTTCCTTCCAGCAATAGTGTGGACAAACCTTGTTTTTGTAACGTTATCGCCGACGCTAGGCCGTTTGGCCCAGCACCTACAATAATAGCGTCGTATTTACTCATTTTCGTTCGTTTGCGTGCTGCTTAAGGTACGATTTATCATTCTTAAGCAAAGTTTAATCGCAACCTGTATTGGGCTGCGCATCGTCATCTGTAGCCGTGCTATCGTTGACCGATTTGTCGGTCTGCTTTTTATCGTTACCATTAGAACCGCAGGCTGCGGAAATCATCGTCAGCGCGAATGCCAAGCAAGCTAATTTACATAGTTTTTTCATGTTGTCTACCATTTTTAAAGTGAAATTGATCTCCCCTTCAGGGAATTATTTGCTTTACTTATCTTCTAGAAAATATTGTCTATACCTTTGTTTTAGCTCTGTCCGTTGAGCGGTGTCCAATTTTTGCGATGGATCTGTCTGTGACAGCACCGTCGATACTACCTTGTGCACAGCTTGACCATTTTCGATATACAGCACCGTTGGCGAAGATATCCGCTTGATAGAATCGATCCCCAATGCTGCGTAAGGATTTAAGATATCATGAAATCTATTCAAGAGGCTTTGGTACCCCGTGCTACCCTCTTTCGTGGTGACCACATGGCCATCCTGCAGTTCTTTCGTATCGCGGATTGCATAGATGTTGAGATAGTAGATGGCCGCACGTTCCTCTTCGGCAAATTCCAACAAAGGCTCGATAGCGTTTCTAAACCAAGGGCAACGCGGCCATCCAAAAAGAACAATACCATTTTTTAAGCTTAAAACATCGTCTGATGTAGCGTAGATGATACGTGCGCTATCTGGAATAGAAACTTGCACCTTGCTACTATCGTTCAAACGTTCCAGCTCCTCCTTAAAGCGTTTACGATCATCTGTCAAGATCCTGACTTCCCTATTTCTAACCTCGTCCTTTGCTGAAGATGTCGGTTGGCATGCAGAGAGGCTCCATACTATTGTGGCAGCTATGCTGCATAAGAATCCAATTTTCATATGATTACTACTTATTTATTTCGTTAGATTTTGTACCGGCAGCACCGTAGCTTTTGATTTCTTCACCTATGTCGACTACCTTGGCCTCAGGGCGATATTTCTTGATGATACTGGATGCAATGGCCGAACGATAACCTGATGCACAGTGTACAGCAATTGGTTTATCTAACGGAATGCGATCCAAGGTATGCAGTAGATCGGCGAGTGCGACATGGTGTGCTTTTTCAAAAACGGGAGTCGATTCTACTTCGCTGGCGTTTCGTACGTCCAAAATGTGGTATTCATCCTGGTTCTCATCAAAATTCTCTTTATCAAAAGCTGTCGAGGCCAAACCGCCTCCTTCTTCGTAGATTACCACACCCTGCACCGATCCTTCATAGCCGATCTTAGCCAACTTAGCCAAGCGATCCGTTATTTCGGACTCCCTGTCAACGATCAGAAAAAAGCCATGATCGGGCTCGACAAGCGTACCCAGCCACGTTTCCGATTTGGCTCGTTCTGGTATGTTTATGGACCCTGCTAAATGGCTGGCATGGTATTGTTTAGATGAACGAGTATCGATTATCAGGCTTTTGGAACGTACAATTTCTTGCGTATTGATCGTTGGAATAGCGGCCAATGCCGGTAGCAAATCCGCGGCTCCCCGTTTATTAATTTCCACATCAAACGGAAAGTAAGCAGGCACAATAGGCTCTTCGGCCAATAGCAGTCTAACAAAATCATCCTCAGTACGTTTTTGAAAAGCAAAATTGTGTTGCTTCTCATGGCCAATCGTGCTCTGCTTCGCATCGCTCAGCGTTGTTGCGCACAACGTACCTGCGCCGTGTGCTGGATAGACAATCACGTGATCGTCCAACAGGCTATATTTGGTGAACAGGCTGTTGTACATCGCTCGCGCTAGACGATCACGCTGTGCGATTGCCTCACCTGAATATTCTCGTAAGTCCGGTCGGCCTACGCCGCCAAGCAACAGTGCATCACCAGAAAACACCGCGATGTCTTTGCCTGCTAACTGCAACACAATAGAGATGCTATCCGGAGAGTGTCCCGGTGTATTTAATGCGCGGAGAATAACATCGTTATTGATCTTGATGGTATCTCCGTCGTCAAAGGGTTCACTCGGATAGGTTACCTTCGCCAATTTGCTGACGTAGATAGGTACATTCTTTTCTCGATATATCTGCAAGTGGCTACTTACGAAATCAGCATGCGGGTGGCTCTCTACCACGGCAACAATCGTCGAACCACGTTCTGCAGCATACACATAGTAAGGTTCCGGATCACGTGCCGGATCGATCAGTATAATTTTGTTATCGGCCTCTACAGCATAGGAAAATTGTGCTAATCCAGTATCTTCAAACTGCTTGACATGGTATTTCGACTCATTTTTGCCTTTTCCGCCCGCGCAGGATATACCCTTTACACTCGTCGTAAGTGCTAAAGCAACAAGGGAACGATGTATAAATATTCTTCTATTCATGGATTGATCTTTTAGATATGGTTTGATAATCATAGATGTTGTTCTTCATGTACCATTCTTCCCCCGTAAGGTATTTGTCTGTCGTCCGATCTAATGTGATCAGCAATGTATTTTTTTGCGCATCCAATCCACTTAGCACGATCTGCCCATCATGAGGACGCTCATAGGTCCACTTCAAGATATTCAATCCATCACCAACGGCAGTTCCATAAAGTGCTTTTAGGCCCACATCCAATTTTTTGTCCAACAGTTTTCGCTCTTCTTTAGTAAATTCCTGGTTCTTGTCCAACAGATAAAGACTTGTCGCTGCAGAATCTATTTCATAGTATAAATAATTTTTTCCGCCGGCTCTCCCCGTAAATTCATAGGTCTTCAATACATCGTTCAGCGCTGGCGTACCATTCCCGAGATTGATATCATGTGGTTTATTTACTTTATAGGCCAAGGTGGAATACCGTTCAAAATAGGCTTCGTGCCATCTAGACGAATCTTTGGGCGAGTATGGAATTTCTACTCCGTTGAGCACAAAGCTTGAAACGTGATAGCGACCAGCGGCATTCGATAAGCCCGGTATAACCGGCTCCTTGAGACGCCCTTCATTATAGAACCTGTCGTACCTAAAATAGCCATATACAAAGACGAAGAGCACAATAATAATCGTCTTTAGACCTACGTAGCCTGCGCGTAACCACGGGTACCGAAGGTGCGGGACGTAATACGTTGGCGTCACGACTTCGCGCTTGATAAACAACTTCCAAATAGCCGGAAGATATTGCAGTAACAGAAAAAGAGAGAGCAATACGAAGTAAGAGCTATACACATGTACCGCGCCGTCGTATGCAATATTGGCATGACCAATATTAAAAAGAACGCCTGCATTGATTATTGCGCCAATAGCCGTTGTCGGGCGGAAGAATAAAAGTGCTCCTGCTCCAATCTCTAAAAGGCCTAAAAATATTTCATACTTATACGATACACCCACAATTTGCCAATAGAGTTTAAAGGGCGCATATTCACCAAAATCAGTATTCAAGTTAGCGAGAGAAGGAAAAGGCATCTGCATGGGAAAAAACTTGATAAAGCCAAAGGCAATTAGTCCGAAGGCGATACGATAGCGAACGAGCACGCGCAGCCAATAGTAAAGCTGCTTATAGTTTGTATGCTTACTGTTGCGTGCCAATATGGTCCATATCGCGGCCCCCAATATGGCCAGTAGGCCCGTAAGCCACCAAGAAGCATAGGAAGCAAATCCCCATCGGCCACTCTCCGAATCGATGCTTATCCATCCACCAGCTCGAGCGCCGCCAGCCACTGTTGCCAAGAAGTCGTAAAGTGATTCTGGTGCAAAAAATTTAGCGTACCATTCTCCATCCAAAGGAACGACCATCAGGATAAAGAAAATAAAGGCAAATCTAAACCCTACCTTCTCCCAGTATTTCCAAGTGATATTATTGTCACCTTCAACAATTGTTGAGGCTATCGTGTGTGTAATTTTCATAGCGAATGATGATACTTAAGTCTTTAATAAATACGTATTGGTTTTCGTCTACCTTCTTTTAAAAGATACTTTTTGTCAATCCGCTCAAGTCGGACGAGAAGTGAATCGCCAGCTTGATTAGCGCCGCGAAGCAACAGGGTATCTGCTCCGCGCTTGTCCAAAGAAAACTGGAAACTGCTGCTGCGGTCTATTTTGCCGATCAGCCGCAAGCTGATGGTTGAATCTTTCTTGTTTTTCGAATGGTCGTACGTAAAAAATTCTCGGCCACCATTTCCAATATATTCGTAGTTTCTATCTGTGGAAAAAGCAATACGCACTTTTGAACTATCTACCATAGCCGGTCGATTGCCACGGATACTAATGGTATTCCATTTTTCAAAAACTACATCCTTCCAACGTAAGGTATCAGCCAAGGAATAGGCTAGCGTATCCCCTTTCCAGACAAAATCCTTTACATCATATATACCACTCAATCCTGCAATGCCTTTTTCTTTTGGAAACGGATAATTTGAATCTTTCCAAGCCAAGTATGCCTGTACACTAAACACAGCGGTGATCAATAAAAAGAGTACTTGCAGATAAGGCCTTATCAACACCACGGGCCGTGTATACCGGGGCCAATATCCATCCGGGTATACACTTGTTTTTCTGATGAGCAAGCCATAAAACCGAGGCCAATCATAGCCGAAAATAACCAAAGCAATCAGAAACAGAAACGAACTATAAACTTGTTCACCGATATCATATACATAATTCACCAATACGACATTCAATAATACAGCAAGCAAAAGTCCAGCGCCTATCACCGCCGTCCGGCGATTGAGCAGCAACAAACCTCCCAAGATCTCCAGCGAGCCAATGACCGGCAAGTAACCTGCAGTCGCAATACCATTGGTCAGGTAATACAGTTTCCATAGCAGGAAGTCACCATACTCGGTATGCAGATCGCTTATCGTTGGTTCAGGTATCTGTAAGGGCAACACCTTAACGATCCCGGTAAATATGACGGCTAGAGCTAAACGATAGCGTAAGAGCACCCGTAGCCAATAGTAGAGTTCATCCTGATCCGTATACCAGTGTGTAGCAACGAACTTACGAAACCCAATTAAAATCAAAATAGCCGTCACGAAAGCGATAAGCCAATTGTAGTAGCCGCGCACATCGGATCCGGCATACGTACTTTCTGGAATAAAAGAAGTTCTGTAGGTAGCCAGTTGGAACCAGTTTTCGAAGGCGAAAAATGAACCATTGGACAGCGATTGAAATAATTGCGTATCGTAGGGAATGGATAAAATCAAAAAGAATAACAGGCCAAGCTGTATAAGAAGGGCTTTTTTTGATATTTTGGGGTAGTTTAATTGAATCATTATACGAGGAAATAATAACTATGGATTTAATGATAAACTTGCCTGGTCTTAATCTAGTCCTGGATTTTGTTCAAGATTGGGATCTATAGCGAGTTGCGAAAAAGGAATCTACAACACGACCACGAAGAGTAGCATGGATAAGCGGAGTTGATTGTTGGGAAAATAAAGGCAATACAAAACAATGTGACAATACGATTGTCACGGAGTATATCCATACACTGTTTTTCATTTAAATTGAGCTTAAAAGTAAATAACTACAAGTGCCAACGCCAATTAATACTTGTTTCTATATCTTCAATCGAAGCCAAAGCTTCTGTAAAAATTATCAGCTACACATTCGCATTCGAAGAATACATTGTTTTAAGCTCTTGTCCTTAAAGTGGTTTGCTGTGAACCACAAATGAAGAGAAATGTAAGTGCTCATCATCGCAATCGTGTTTTAATGTAAATGATTCGGCCGGAGCTTTTAAAGCGATGTCTATTAGCACAGGCGCCGCTCCAGGTTGACTGTTAAGTTGATGATACAAATATAGCAATTAAAATAATAAAGTCTACTAATTAAGTAGATTTAAATAAATTAGACCACATTGTTTAAAATACCTTTGCCTAAAGAACTATATTGCGCTTATCAATGTCTTAACTAAGTAACAAGATAAACTACAAATGAACTTTGATCTGATCCAATGTGAAGGCCTGCAGCAGGCCGTACATATTCCAAATACTACCGATGATCACAGCGAGGAAACTTGGTTTGTGAAATTCGGTGAAGAGATTGTAGGCGTCGGGCTTTTTCCGAAAGACGGTGCCACTTGCGTGTTGGCTATCATCGGAGATCGTGAAGATAATCGACAAATAGTAGGCAATCCCAACGACCATGAATCGATTACAATTGAAGGCCTAAACATTGCTTATGAAGGCTATTTAAGATCTATCCTAGGTGATGTGGTGATTGGTAATAAACAGGTTGAGGAATAATCGCTTTTCGGCAGGTTTCGACATATTAATAAGCTCAATAAAAAATCCCTATCTATAAAAAGATAGGGATCTTATTCAGTTACCTATTTATGAAGCTTAACCCAGCCTCAAGGCCTTTTGAGACCGTTGGCGTACTTCTTCGCAAAGTGCTGGATCATCGTTCAATTTTTTACCCCAAGAAGGAATCATCTCTCTCAATTTCTTACGGTATGCGTCTGACTTTGCACGCTCCGGAAAACATCTTTTCAGCAGATTGATCATAATAGCGACTGATGTCGACGCGCCTGGAGATGCTCCGAGCAAAGCAGCGATAGACCCGTCGGCTGCCGATACCACTTCTGTTCCAAATTCAAGGATACCGCCGTGCTTAGGATCTTTCTTGATCACCTGTACACGTTGTCCTGCTACTTCAATACCCCAATCTTCCAACTTCGCGGTAGGCATAAATTGCTTCAGCGAGTCGAGTTTGTCAGATGGGCTCTTCATCACCTCAGTGATCAAATATTTTGTAAGATCTAGATTATCTAGACCGGCAGAAATCATGGGACGAATATTGGACAATTTGATCGAAGCCGGTAAATCGAAATAAGACCCTTTCTTTAAAAACTTAGTCGAAAATCCTGCATAAGGTCCGAAAAGAAGAGCCTGCTCACCATCGATATAACGCGTATCCAAATGCGGAACCGACATCGGTGGCGCACCGACCGACGCCTTGCCGTAAACCTTTGCATGATGTTGCTTAATGATCGCTGGGTTTTTGCAACGTAGCCATTGCCCACCAACCGGAAATCCGCCATAACCTTTTGCTTCGGGTATTCCAGACTTTTCCAGTAAGAGCAATGAACGTCCACCAGCACCGATAAAGACAAATTTTGCTTTAATTTTGCGTTTCTCGCCGTTCTGGAGATCTTTGATCTCGACTTCCCACTTACCATCATCTTCACGTTCTATATCACGAACTTCTTGATTAAGGGAAAGTTGAATATTTTCTTTGGTCTGTAAATGTTGAATCAAATCTCGGGTAAGCGTCCCAAAGTTAACATCGGTACCGATATCCATGCGGGTCGCAGCAATCTGCTCCTGCTCATCTCGCTGCTCCATCATCAAGGGTATCCATTCTTCCAATTCACGTTTGTCTTCGGTGTAGACCATCCCTTTAAAAAGGGTCTCTTTCGCCATCGCCTCATAACGGGTACGCAGGAATTTCACATCTTTCTCACCAAACACCGCACTCATATGTGGCACCTGACGAATAAATGCCGTCGGATTCTTTAAGATATCCTTTTCAACCAAGTAGGTCCAAAATTGTTTTGAAATTTCAAATTGTTCAGCAATATCGACTGCCTTCGCAATCTTAACACTGCCGTCAGGCTGTTCCGGTGTATAGTTCAATTCGCATAGCGCAGAATGACCCGTACCGGCATTGTTCCAAGCATCTGAGCTTTCCGCGGCAACAAGATCCAATCGTTCAATGATCTCAATATTGATGTCCGGACTCAACTCGTTGATTAACGTACCCAACGTTGCGCTCATAATTCCCGCACCGATCAGTACGACATCGACTTCAGATTTTTTAGTCTTTTTACCCATGTTTTTAAAATTCCGTACAAAATTAACATTCAAATCGGTTTTAGCGCAATCAAAGTGTCAAAATTCTCTCATTATTCCTGTCATTTTTTCAACAACTGCAGTCGGTTGAAAAGAAGCCCTCCCTCTCCCAATCGATCAAAAAATAGGTTTTATGTGTTTTGCTGAAATTAAATTGTGATAATTTCTAAATATTTAACATTTTTGTGGATTAGTTTAAAAGGAAACTCGTAATAAAATGAAATTATTAGAAGGCAAAACAGCTCTAGTTACTGGGGCGTCCAAAGGCATCGGTAGAAAAATTGCAGAAATTTTCGCTCAGCACGGAGCGAATGTTGCTTTTACCTACCTATCTTCTGTCGAGAAGGGCCAAGCTTTAGAGGCCGAGCTTCAAGCATTTGGCACTAAGGTGAAAGGCTTCCGTTCCGATGCTTCGCAATTTGTCGAGGCAGAAAAACTTATCGAAGATATTGTCGCGGAATTTGGCACGATCGACGTGGTTGTTAATAATGCCGGTATCACCAAAGATGGTTTGTTGATGCGTATGACTGAGGAAAACTGGGACGACGTTATCAACGTCAATTTGAAATCCGTGTTTAATGTTACGAAGGCAGCGTCGAAAGTCATGATGAAAAACCGTAGAGGCTCCTTCATTAACATGAGTTCTGTTGTGGGCGTTCAAGGGAATGCTGGTCAAGCTAATTATGCCGCCTCTAAAGCGGGTATCATTGGTTTTACGAAATCGGTAGCGAAAGAGCTCGGTTCGCGCAATATCCGCAGCAATGTCGTCGCTCCCGGATTTATCCGCACCGAGATGACAGATATTCTTGATCCTAAGGTCGTTGCAGGTTGGGAAGCAAACATCCCATTGAAGCGTGCCGGAGAAGCAGCAGATGTGGCCAATGCTTGTCTGTTTTTAGCTTCCGATTTATCCGCCTACGTTACTGGCCAGGTTATTCCTGTAGATGGCGGTATGCTGTAGATCGTCGCAAAAGACTATAATATATACCTATCATAAGCATGCTTCCAAAGAACCTTTGGAAGCATCTTTTTTATTACCTTTTTTCTCTACTGTCGGCTGCAACATGCAAAAAAATGATCTGAACAGCGCTAAATTTGACAAAAGGAAAACGTAAAATTGACTTATCTTTGTCCGGTAATACAAGCCATGAAGAGTACGATTTTTGCCATCAATAACGAACAGGAATTTAACGAAGCTGCTTTGTCCGTTTTTAGATTTCAATACGAAAACAACAGCATCTATCGTCAGTATGTCGACTATTTAAACGTCAAGCCTGCCTTGGTCAGCCATTATACAGAAACCCCATTTATCCCCATAGAACTATTTAAGAGCCAATATATTTACGCTTCTTCAAATAATCCAGAGATCGAGTTCAGTAGCTCCGGAACAACAGGTATGGTTACAAGTAAACACCCTGTTGCCGACCTGTCTTGGTATACGCAGAGTTTCCGCCAATGTTTCCAACAGTTTTACGGTTCGGCCGGCGATATGGCCATCTTGGCGCTTTTACCGTCCTACCTAGAACGAGATGGCTCTTCATTAATCTATATGGTCAACAATCTCATCCAGCAAAGTAACCATTCCGCGTCGGGCTACTTTTTGTACAACCATGACGAGCTATACACGACTTTAAAAAGACTACAATCTTCTGGCACTAAAACCCTACTCATCGGCGTCACCTATGCCCTTTTGGATTTTTGCGATAGATACCACATCTATTTTCCGGAACTGACCGTCATGGAAACCGGTGGTATGAAAGGAAAACGCAAGGAAATGATTCGATCCGAGTTGCATAACATCCTCTGTGAAGCATTCGGCGTAGCCCAGATACACTCGGAATATGGAATGACCGAGCTTTTATCGCAGGGCTATTCCAAAGGTGAAGGTCTATTTAGCACGCCAGCCTGGATGAGGGTACTCATCCGCGATACGAATGATCCGTTAACCCTGATCAAGGGAGGCCGCACCGGAGCAATTAACGTCATTGATCTAGCAAACTACTACTCCTGCTCATTTATTGCCACGCAAGATCTCGGCAAGATCCATGAAAACGGTAGTTTTGAAATCCTCGGTAGATTTGACAACAGCGACATTCGTGGCTGTAACCTCTTGGTGCAATAACCAATGTATTTTTTCTATTTGACAAGCAGCTACATCGTGTCTCACCAGCCGCGCATCAACTGATTATTAACAACTTGCAATAACAAGCACGCGCGAAAAGCTTATTTTTTTATTACCTTTGCTTTTATGCAAAGGAAAAAACGAACAAGAAAAATAGAGCTATTGCTGCTTGTTTTTAGCTTAATGCCTACCATGACGCTCTTATCAAGTACGATCATAATAAACAGTAGCAATGAGAGTTATGAGGGTGTGGCTCCAACGTTCGACAAGTCACCCGCTTCAGAAATCATCTCCTTCGCCAGAAAATTTCTCGGCGTTCCATACCGATATGGTGCCACAAGTCCAACAAAAGGATTTGATTGTTCCGGTTACGTTCATTATGTGTTCAAAAAGTTCAACATCAACTTGCCGCGCAGTTCATCCGCTATCGGGCAAGCTGGCCAAAGCGTAGCCTTGGCCGATGCAAAAGCTGGTGACATCATACTCTTTACCGGTACGAACCCCGCAAAAAGAACCATAGGACATGTGGGCATTGTGCTGTCGAACGATAATGATATGGGCATGCGTTTTATCCACGCTAGCTCAGGAAAAGCGCAGGCTGTTACTGAAACGCCATTGGAAGGTAGCTACAAGAGAAGGTTCATGAAAGTGATTCGCGTACTTTAACACACTTTTTAGAAACACACTTTTTAGATCCTCCTACCCGCTATCTAGCTTCTTACCCCCAACTTATACCGAGCAATATTGACAGCAAAAGGACAATAGGCTTTTTTTCTTGAGTGCGAGATTCCGTATATTTGATCAACGTTTATCCCTAGGGCAAAATCATGAAAAAAATCGGTTTTTTATCGTTCGGACACTGGTCTGGCCATCCTGCATACCAAACGCGTACTGCAGCCGACACTTTGCTTCAATCCATTGATCTAGCTATCGCTGCGGAAGAAATTGGCCTGGACGGCGCTTATTTTCGGGTGCATCATTTTGCCAAGCAATTGGCTTCTCCTTTTCCTTTACTATCTGCAATTGGCGCCAAGACAACATCTATAGAGATTGGTACCGGCGTTATCGACATGCGTTATGAAAACCCACTATATATGGTCGAAGATGCGGGTGCCGCGGATCTGATTTCCGGTGGTCGCTTACAACTCGGCATTAGTAGAGGATCTCCCGAGCAGGTGATCGATGGATGGCGTTATTTTGACTATCATCTACAGGAGGGCGAAACTGATGCAGACATGGGACGTCGAAAAGCGTTGGAATTTTTAAAACGACTGGATGGTGTAGGCTTCGCTCAGCCCAATCCCTACCCGATGTTTCCCAATCCGCCCGGTCTTCTACGTTTGGAACCCTATGCAGAAGGTTTACGGGAGCGTATTTGGTGGGGCGCAGCCTCCGACGCTACGGCTGTATGGGCTGCCGAACAGGGCATGTACCTACAAAGCTCTACGCTAAAATATGATGAAAGTGGCAAGCCCTTTCATATACAGCAAGCTGAGCAGATTAGACAGTATAAGGAAACTTGGAAAGCTGCTGGACACACACGCGAGCCGCGTGTATCGGTAAGCCGATCTATTTTTGCCTTAGTGAATGATCAAGATCGCTACTATTTTGGCCAACAGATGGAAAGCGTCGATAAAATAGGAATGATCGAAGCGGACAAGCGAGCTATTTTCGGCAAGAGCTACGCGGCAGAGCCCGACAAGTTGATTCGGGAACTGGCGGAAGATGAAGCTATACAGGAGGCCGACACGCTATTACTGACGATTCCAAATACCTTAGGTGTGGATTACAATGTACATGTATTATCGAGTATTTTGGAATATGTGGCACCTGCTTTAGGCTGGCGCTAATTTAAACCGATGTCCATGATCAATAATATTCGCTTTAAAACGAAGATCGCGGTGATCGGCGCCGGACAGGCAGGTCTCTCTGCTGCCTATCACCTCAAAAGAGCGGGCATGGAAATAGGACACGACTTTATTGTTCTTGACGATGCGCCTTCGGCAGGCGGAGCTTGGCAATTTCGTTGGTCATCGCTAACCTTAAGCACCGTCAACAAGATACACGATCTGCCGGGCATGTCCTTTCAAGAGACTTTGGCATCAGATGAATACACCGTGCAGGCTAACACGGCCGTGCCGCACTATTTCGATTTATATGAAAAGAAATTTGGAATTCAGGTCTTTCGTCCAGAACACGTGCAACAGGTTACGCTACATCATGATCGGTTCAACATCAATAGCCGTAGGGGTCGATTTTCTGCAATGGGTATCATCAACGGAACCGGAACTTGGCAGAATCCCTATATCCCGGTATATCCCGGTGCTGATCTCTTTGAGGGCGAACAACTTCATACAAAAGATTTTACGGAGGCCGCATATTTTCGAGGTAAACACGTGGTCGTTATAGGTGGTGGCATTTCCGCTATACAGCTCTTGGATCAGATCTCCAAAGTTACGCGCACCACTTGGGTAACTCGACGCCCTCCAATCTTTAACGAGGGTTCATTCGATGACACCGCAGGCCACAACGCCGTTGCGCTTGTCGAAGAGCGAGTACGCAATGGGCTGTCTCCCTTGTCGGTGGTCTCGGTAACGGGGCTGCCCTACTCTCCAGAAGTACGTGATATGGAGCAACGCGGTGTATTAAAACGTTTACCCATGTTTTCCGAGATCACTAAAACTGGCGTAAAGTGGGCTGACGGAGTGGAAATGGAAGCAGACTGCCTACTTTGGAATACAGGCTTTAAAAGTGCATTACAGCATTTGGATGCGGTATTGCCAAAAGAACCAACCGGCGGTATTCGTATGGGGGGAAGATTAGCCACCATGGTGGAGAAAGAGTCTCGTATACATCTCGTGGGCTACGGCCCATCTGCTTCGACCATCGGCGCCAATCGTGCCGGCGCTGCAGCGGCATTGGAACTACGCCGCACCTTGGGGCTTTAAAAAAAGATCCCAAGCGTTAAGCTAGTGATCTAAAGTTTGTAGAAAATATCGTCATCGTAAAAATTATAAGCTTCCCTGCTCAACGCGTTACAAGTCTTCGTGCTCCCGCCTCAGTTTTAGAAAATCTTGTCCATGACCGGTATAGAAATCTCTCCATTTCTCATATGATATGCTCATTCAAAATTATGAAATTCAAACAAAAATACTATATAAAGAGAAACGATAGCGCGGCAACATTTCAGAACACGCAATTGACTTTAACAACTATTTAACGAAAAAATAAAGTAAATGACCAAATATAAAGCTTAGCTTTACAGCATCTAGTCATTGTTGACTTGAATTTAGTCTAGCACGCAGCGAAATAAAGCATATACCCCGATCCTTATAAAATGAGTCAGTCCATAAAATTTAGCAATGTCAATACATTGTTTTCAAAAACGTTAAAACAAAAGACCAACGATTATTTCAAGGTTACTTCACAAAAGAAAACAGGGAATCGCCGGATATTTATTAAAGCAACCATCTTGTTGGTCAGTTTCGCAACGATATACAGCTTATTGGTATTCGTCCAACCACATTGGGCTATCAGCGTGCTGCTATGTTTACTTTTTGGGGCAAACCTCGCAGCGATCGGTTTTAACATCATGCATGATGCCGGCCACAACTCCTTTTCGGACAATAAAAATTTAAATACGGTGCTGTCTTACAGCCTAAACCTGCTGGGCGGGAATATCTATTTTTGGAAGATCAAACATAACATTGCACACCATACTTACACGAATATTGATGGCGAAGACCACGATATCGAAGTGAAATTCATGCGTATACATCATGATCAACAACTAAAAAAACACCATTACTATCAACAGTTCTATTTTCCTGTACTCTATGGTGTATCCTACCTAGCTTGGATCTTTTATCAAGATTATGAAAAGTACTTTAAGCAACGTATGGGCGTTGATGCAGATCGATTTCAGTTCCCTTTAAAAGAAAAGATCATCTTTTGGACTAGTAAATTATTACATTTTTGTCTTTTTATTATTGTGCCGGTAATTTGCGTAGGTTGGTTACCGACCTTGATAGGCCTGTTAATTGCGGGCGCCGTATGTGGCATGAGCTTGGCAACCGTTTTTCAATTAGCGCACGTTGTCTCTGGAACATCATTCAAAACCATTGATGAATCTCGTGTTGAAGAAGAATGGATGGTACATCAAATACAATCTACTGCAAATTTTGCGACACGAAGTAAAATTTTGACTTGGTTATTAGGGGGGCTAAACTTTCAGGTAGAGCATCATCTCTTTCCCAAAATCAGCCATGTGCACTATCCAGCCATCAATAGAATCGTGCAGCAAACTTGCCAAGAATATAATGTTCAGTACAACGAATTCAAAGGCTTTTGGAGTGCTTTTAGATCACATGTTGGCGTTATCCATGCCATGTCCCGGTAGTATCGACGTAGTGCTTTTCAATTAGTGGAACTCAAAAATCGTCCCTTTTCAAAGGTTCTTGATCCGAATAAATTTGCATCCATAGGCCGTAATCGAAATCACGTCCGTAATTAACACATTTAGAGTACTGTGTAAAACACGTTCTACATGTGTTAATTACGCTATTCAAAGAGAAAACACCTGTTTTATCTTCTATTTGGACGCTTACTTCAGTATTTAAAGTATATTGTACAAATAAGATCAATATGCTATGAAAAACACACACACTGATGAATGCCTGAAAACCCTACTCGCAGCAATCAGACGCCGTATGGAGATTTATAGCGCAGCGATAGGTTCCCTCAAAATAAATAATGAAGCATCTCTACGAAACATTTTTCGTTCTTACAAAGAAGAGAGCGCTGCCGCCATTAAACAACTGGCAGCAGATTTGGGAAAAGACAATGCGCACTGGCATCCGAATACGCCGCAGGATGCAAACATATTTTCTATAGGCTCCATGCATGAAGAATCTACTGCAGACTTGTGTGCAATGCTTCACTTATGTAAACATACAGAGGAACTATGCACACAAGCTTATCGGAAAGCTATAGTCGCATTAGATGAATCTCGTCTCTTGTTATCTTTCCATATACGCGAACAGGCAGAACAGCAGTACATGGCCTTCAATCATATCAAGACCTTGTTGGATTGCAATCTACTGAATCGTCAAGCCGTCTGACGAACAACGAGCGCAATCCACGTTGCCATCAACGTCGTAACTCCTGCACTATCTCTTCTAGATAGCGGTTAAAAAAAATTTCTTGCCCTATGGCAACTTTTCTTGAAAACCTTAACCCGACATTTATTAGCAGCAATCTGCTTATGAACTACCCTGGGGAGGCGTGATAATGGTGGGTTACATGTACGATACTGTGCCCACCATTCGCATCGGCCGCGACTTACACGCCAACCAGGTATCTCCTTTCCGAATTACGCCAATATAGGCAAACCAACAAAAACCTCGATTTGCAGCTAAGCTGAAAGTTAAATCTTCTTTAAACTTGTGTTATGTTTTGGCAATAAATAGGCTACGTCAAAAATATATAATACATTTATTCGTAAGCAACGCAGATCGACGACGATCACACCTATTAAGGTCTCTATTTATGTCATACACGATTAAGGAATCAGCACATTTTAACAAATCTATGCAAGAGTTACAAGGCAAATATTACGAACAATTTTCAATAACGGGAACTGTCATTGCCCGGATAAAAATCAAGCATATCAAATTGGAGCATATTCCAGCCAAAATGTATGATGACGGATCGGTATCCGAGCCAAAAGTGCGCACGTTGGTGTCTGCCAATGGCTACCTGTGGTATCGCTTTGATAGTCCCTGCACCCGAATTGTGTAGTGTTGATGTGGAGATAACATGATCCCTAGCATACCCCATTACAGGAATCTACTAGGGAACCCAAACAGATGACGCACGATGCGATATAGCTAGATACTAATAGAGCACACCTAAGCTTTCTGCAGAAAAGTCGGTAATTTCGTCTAGACGTCCTTCTTTCACTTTTTTTACCCACTGATAATCGCTGAGCAGTGCTCGACCAATGGCTACCAAATCAAATTCTTCGCGATTCAAGCGACTTAATAGTTCATCAAGATCTGTCTTTTGCGTTCCTTGTCCCGCAAATGCCTGCATAAAATCACCTTGTAATCCTACCGAGCCTACAGTGATAGTTGGCTGACCAGTAATTTTCTTTGCCCACCCGGCGAAATTCAGTTCAGAGCCAGCGAACTCTGGTTCCCAAAAACGGCGTTGCGAACAATGGAAGATATCTACCCCAGCCTCTTTTAACGGAACCAACCATTCCTCCATTTCCTGTGTTGTTGTTGCTAAACGGCTACCGTAATCCTGTTGCTTCCATTGAGACAAACGCAGGATTATCGTGAACTCCTCACCCACCTCCTTACGTATGGCCTTCACCACATCTATCGCAAAGCGACTTCTATCCCGCAATGTTTTCCCTCCGTATTCATCGGTCCGTGTATTGGTTACCTCCCAAAAAAATTGATCGATCAAGTAACCATGCGCTCCATGTATTTCCAAACAGTCAAAGCCTAAGTTTTTTGCTGCAGCCGCTGACTCAGCAAATTTGGCAATGGTATCTTCGATATCGGCCAAGCTCATCGTAGCAACTTGCTCCATGGGCACCGTGGGATAGTCTGCGCTGGAGCGTGTGTCGCCCACATGCCATATCTGCGGCCCCATTTTTCCGCCATGCGCATGAACGCTATCAATAACGTGTTTCCATCCACCCAAAGCTTCCTTCCCGTAAAAATCAGGAATATGCTGTAAGTTTTTCGAGGCCGGTCGGTCAATGACAGTTCCTTCGGATAAGATCAGCCCCACGTCTGCTCCCGCTCTGCGCGCATAATATTCCGCTATTGCTTGTGTAGGGACACCATTCGCAGATTGTGCCCGCGTCATTGGTGCCATCACTAATCTGTTATTTAAGCGTAGATTTTTGTACTGAAATGTACTAAATAGTTTCTCCGTGTTCATATATCTTCTTAATGTGTTAAGACCATTAGTTACACAAAGTAACTAATAACAGTTCATTATTATAACTCATGCTGATGAAAATGTATTAACTTTGACATAAAGATGAAGGACGGTATGGAAAGAAGTAAAACACGGAAACAGACGATGGCCGATTGCGGTTGCTCCCTGAGCAAGGCTATGTCTACGCTTGGCAGTAAATGGAAGCTGGTTATTATCATGGTAATAAAAGACCGTGCCTTAAGATTCGGCGAAATTGCAGCACATATAGGCGTCATTTCCAGAAAGGTCTTGACCGACCAGCTCCGGGAAATGGAACAGGATGGCCTGCTCACCCGTGCCGAATTCAAGGAAATTCCTCCACGCGTGGAGTACACGCTTACCGAAAAAGGACGGGCATTGCTCCCTATCTTAAAACTGTTGGAGGATTGGGAACATCACTATGAGATCGGGAAAGACTTATAAAGCCCGCATCATGTCACTTCACGCTAGTCCATCTCGTAAACGATCAACTGATCCAATAAAACCCCTTCATCCAAAGCCTTGATGCTTATCTTCGTTTGTCCATTTCCAGCCAAAGCAACTGCCGTCTGGCGGATAGCTTGGTTGTTCAGGACGTTTTCCTTCCATTCCTCGCTACGGCCTTCTGTTTCGAAAGATACTATTTTAGCTTCGCCGTTATTAACAGTTAGGGCATAGCGTAGTGTCTTCCCAGCTATTGGATGATTGGGCGCCAGTGCCACGCGCAACAGAACGGAGTCTTGGCTCTGTGCATTGAACATGTATTCCACTTCGGTTCCTTTAGGAATACTTACCGCCCCACGTGCATAGCCCAGGCCGTGTGCACGGGGTTTTTCTCCAGAAAAAGTAGCGTAATCAATACCATTCCATGTGATTAAAGCACGTTTAACCGGCGGTAGCTCCTGCGCATCGATTTGGGTATCGACAGGCTGGAAAACGGTTAAATCGCGTGGTCTTGCGTGCATAATATGTCGCCATTTTCCGTTCCCCAATGCATTGTAGGTGCTGGTCAGCTCTGCGATTCGCTGATGGGCAGCTATACTGGGCGCGTAATCCCCACGCCCGTGTCGAGCCAATTGTGCATATAAATGCTTGTTGTTCATTTCCGCGGCACATATAACCGGGTAAGCGATCAACTGAAACCAAGCGTCACGTTTTTCCTTCGGAATATCCTTTTCCAGTATTGTCACCCGATCGGAAATACGTCTGTAGTCCGCTAGCCGTTGCTGAATTTCCTCGAAGGACCAAGGCAGGTCCTTTACCAACTTATATTTCGGTTCCTTCTCCTCTGTGCGGGTATTTCCCATAAACTCTGGCTTACGGATATAGGCCAAGCGGTAGTACTCCTGCATAACTGTCAACAGTTCATTAGCGTGCCGTTTTCCGAATTCACGTACCAGCCAGTCGCGCAGGTGTTTATCGAGTCCGGCCGTATTATCTTCGATACCGTCGATATCCCATGCCATGTCTAGAAAAAGCTCGGTAAGGTATTCGGCAGGTTTAATATCACCCACATTCAAAATCCACATGTCCTTTGCTCCCTTATCGTAGGCCGTTTTCATCTGCGTATAAAGTTGAGCCGGATGACTACTCGCTAGCCATAAGTAGTCATGAGGTCTTCCCCAATAGGAAATATGATAATAGATTCCATTTCCTCCTGATCGTAAACGTTCCTTCTCATCCGGAAAATGCCGAATGTATCCGTAGTTATCATCGCACCACAAGAGCGTTACATCCTCAGGCACTTCCAATCCCATCTGGTACACCTCTAGCACCTCTTTGTAGGGGATGAATACTTGCGGCACTAAGCTAGGATTTGGATTGACCAACCGACTGATCATTGCCCGTTGATCCGCAAGTACACGAGTCAATGCTTCCTTTTGCTCCTGCAAGGTATTTGCACCTAGCATTTTACTATCGTGCACACCGCGTATGCCAAGTGTATACATGTTATCCGCTTTGGCGAGTTCGCGCACACGCTCTTCCCAAAATTGTAGCACCTGATCCCTGTTGTTGACGTAATCGTATGCTCCCTGTCCCGCAATCTTCCATTCGGCATTGGTATTACGCATCATCGGCTCACAGTGCGAAGAACCGACAATTATCCCATACTTATCCGCCATTTCCCTATTCTGCGGTGTAAGGTAAAAGGCGATGGAACAATCGTGCATAGCTGGCCAAAAGCTGTTGGCCCGGAGCCGCAAAAGGAGCTCGAAGATACGTGCATGTGTCTTTGGTCCTATCCGCCCCTTAAGAGGGCTAGGATCGTGCGTCAAATAGCTCCAAGGGGTAAGCCCCCAATCTTCATCATTTAAAAATATCCCCCGATATTTCACCGAAGGGTTCTTGGCACGATAAAAACCAGACGCCAGCCTCACAGACTTTTGTTTTTCAATTGTTGCATCTGCCCACCATTCCCACGGCGAAACACCAATCAGTCGAGAAAGCTCCATGATGCCATAAGCAGTTCCGCGCTTATCGGAACCAATAATGTACAGCTCATTTCCCCTGACCTGCATAACAAAAGCTTCTTGATGCGCTTTCAAATAGGTTATGGCATCCGCGTTCAACTTACGTTGTACGCCCTTAAATTGCGCCATCGTGCCTATATGTATCTTCGCGGCATCGCTCTTCTTTAGAGCAGCGCCAAAAACAGCTTGAAAATCACGTTCAAGAATATCGAAAGCAGTCTCGACAACAGGGTCTAAATGCCCATCCATTAGTTTTACTGGAAAGTTGTCGCCGGCGCGGAATAGCACATCGGCGCGAATCGAACAGACGGAGAAAAACAAAAATATAATAAGTGTACTAAAACGTTGCATAACTGATGAAGATAGACTTGCGAATAGGTTTACAAATTACTGCAAGTTAAAACTCCAGGCTACTGATATCCCCATAAATTTGATTCAAAAAACCCGTACATATGTAGAAAATGTAAAACATTTCGTCGCCAACAACGTTATATCATAAATACAATTGGTTTTTATACATTTTAGGTTAATAATAGGAAATCCCCCTGTCGTGAGACACGGGGATTTTTTTGCTTGACTAGTTTTTGTGCGAGGCTTCTTGACTGTTCGCGCTCAGCTCGTGATACATCCCTAGGGGTAAACGCACGTAAAAAGTGGAACCCTTTTCCAGCGTACTTTCCGCCCAAATCTCGCCGCCATGCTTCTTCACAATTTCCGCACAGATGTAGAGCCCGATTCCGAAACCTCCGATATGTTCCACCTGACGGCTATCAGCGCGGTAGAATCGATCAAATAGACGCGAAATCTCTTCTTCTTTAATCCCCATACCGTCGTCTGAACAGGCGAAAATCACACTCTCTGCAGTGACTTGGGCAGTAACCCGTACCTCTGTCTTTCCCGGTGAGTACTTGATCGCATTACTCACCAAATTACTGATGACCGACCCGATTTTATCTCGGTCGCCGTGCATCTCAATTGTTCCTTCAGGAACGAATAATACCGTATGTGTGGCATACACATCGTGCATATCACGCAAGATCTCCTGGACCAAATCGTTAAAATTGTAATGCGATACATTCAAATGGATTTTGCCGGATTCTCTCAAACGGGAGATATCGAGAAATCCGTTGATCAGCACGCTCATTTTTTTTGCTTGGCCATAGACACGTTCCAACTTATCAAAAGCGTAATCGTCTGCTTGGCGCTTTGCATGTGCTTGGAGCAACTGTGTAAATGCACTTATTGAAGTCAGCGGCGTTTTCATTTCATGGCTAACCATGCTGATGAAATCACTTTTACGCTGATCATCCTCTTTTTCTTCCGTGATATCCTTTAAAGTTCCGATTACACTAACCACATTCCCCTGACCATCCAGCTCCACCTTACCTGTTGAATGTATCCATTTCGACTTCGTTCCATCAAAAGGCTCAATCTCGTAGGTTTCGCTAAACGTACCTTTGGCAGCTACAGCTTCCGAGACTGCATGCATAAATCGTCCTCGATGGGCTCCCTTGATCACCGGCAACGTCTTCGAAAATGATAAAGGCTCTTCCGCAGAAACGCCGTGCATAGCGCGAGCCTTGTCTGAAAATATCAAATTATCTGTACCCCAGTCGGTTTTCCAAATTCCGAGGTCGGCAGCGTCTAACGCCAAGGCCAACGTATCGGAAGCTTTTTCTACCTCAAGGTTCGCAAGAGCTAGATCCGTCACATCTGCAGCAACAGCAATCACCCCGCTGATGCGATTATCAGGCTCTATCAAGGCTTCTACTGTCAAATTTATGTATGTGGTGTCTGCTCTTCCATGTCGATCCAAAACGACAGGCATCTTTTGGTAGACAAAAGGATCGCCGGTAGCATATACAGCATCCATGATCCGCTCCAGCCCTTGGGGCACAAGCCCCGGTAAAACGTCGAATAGAGGTTGGCCCACAACATCCGTCAACGTTCTTCCCCAATAGCTCAACATGCGATGGTTGGCAATCTCAATAATATGCCGTGCTCCCCGATATACGGCTATAGCAACCGGCGCATTGAGCAATAATCTCCTTAACTGATTCTCGGCGTGCTCCCTAGCTCTTGTTATCTTAATCTGCGCTCTAATTTTTGTTAGCAGTTCCGCAGCGGAGAAAGGTTTGACAAGATAATCATCAGCTCCGGCCTCCAAGCCGTCTATACGCGCCTCTTCACCTGCACGCGCAGAAAGAAATATCACCGGTAGATTTATCGTCTCCATGTTGCCGCGGATATTTTCCAACAGATCCTTTCCATCCATAATCGGCATCATAATATCGCTCAACACCAAATCAGGTCTATAGCCTGCAATTTTTTCCAGCGCATCAACGCCATTCACAGCCATAAGCGTCGAAAAATAAGGATCGATCAACCGCCGAAGATAAGTCCGCATATCTGCATTATCATCTACGATCAGAATCTTCGCATCTTTATCTTCGTTCAATACATCATGTACAAAGTCCAAATCTGTGGGGAAGGCTTCTTTCTCCACAGAAGCCTCGCTATCTTGAGGTATCAGGCTGATGGCCTCCTGCAAAAATGCACCTTTTACGGACAAGGTTTCGAGATTCGTGTGCTCGTCGAGCACCTTATCAGCAGGCAAATGCTGCTTCCCAAGTGGAATTTTAACCGTAAAAACGGATCCGACGCCCTCTTTGCTCTCCACACTGATCTGTCCCTGATGGAGATGCAGGAGTTCCTGTACCAGGGACAGCCCTATCCCGCTTCCTTCATGGGTCCGCCCTGCAGCGTTCTCCACACGATGAAAACGCTCAAACATATGCGGAAGCTCTTTCTCAGGGATACCAATTCCTGTGTCGCTAACTTGGAGTACAGCGTAATCATCTTCTTCGAGCAGCTGCACCGCTATATGACCATCCATGGTATATTTAAACGCATTGGAAAGCAAATTCAACACAATTTTCTCCCACATTTGCTTATCGACATAAACAGGTTTTGTGAGCGTTGCACAGGATACCAGCAAACGCATACCGGCTTTTTCGATAATCGACCGAAAGCTACTCGACAGGTCGGCCGTGAATTCCGCCAGTGCCACTTGCTGGTACACCGCTTGCATACGGCCAGCCTCTACCCTGCTATAATCGAGTAGATTGTTCACAAGTTTTAATAAACGCTCGGCATTTCGATGTACCGCTGCGAGCGATTGCTTAAGCGGCTCCGTCGCTTCTGAACCCGCTAGCATATCCTCCAACGGGCCTAACATGAGCGTAAGCGGCGTTCTAAATTCATGGCTTACGTTGCTGAAAAAAGCTGTTTTGGAACGATCTATTTCAGCAAGTGCTTCAGCTCTTTTCTGCTCCTGTTCATAGGAATATACACTCGACAACGCCGTATTATAGGTGTTGGTAAGTTGGTCATAAAAATTCAAGTACTCATCATCCAGCGATCTTCGCGAACTGACGCCAGCGACCAGGACGCCGAAAAGATCCTCCTTTCCGGTGATTCGTAGCGGAAGGACCAATGCCGATCGAGGAGATTCAGGATAAGGGCCGCTGGAAAACACGCCAAATCGTTCTTCGAGACTATCCATGTGCAAATACTCTCCAGTTCCTATGACCTCCGAAAAGGACCAAATATCGGCTTCTGCCAGATCTATGCAACTCGGAGAAAGCGCCGAGTCATCAGCTAATCCGGATGAAGAAAGCAGCTGAGCCGCGCCATTTCCATGATTAAACTTATAGCACAGTAAAAATGGTATATCCAGCTCATATTCAGAATATTTATCCGCGGCCACCAAACTAATCTCTTGCACGCTTTTTGTTTTGCCTAATGCCGCACCCAATTCTCGAAGCGCATGTGTGCGACGGCCACTCAATATCTTGACGGTAGTCTCCGTAATCGGGTGAAATATACCGCCCACACCGCCCGACTCGTCACGTATTGGCGCAAAGGAAAATGTCATAAAGGCTTCTTCCAGATAGCCATAGCGATCCAAAAACATCCTTTGATCGTTGATGTAAGTGCCTTCACCCTCTTGCTCCGTACGCGTGAATGCATCACCGACGACTTCCAATGCAGTCTCCCAACAGATGCGGAAGTTCATCCCCATAGACGCCGGATGTTTGGCGCCGCAAATAGGACGATAGCTATCATTGTATATCTGTATTTTTTCGGGACCCCAGGCAATTAATATGGGAAATGAAGAAGATAAACAGAGACTCACCGACGTGCGCAAGCTCTGCGGCCAAGTCTCTATTGCCCCCAAAGGAGTCTTCGACCAGTCCATGCCGCGGATAAGTTTGCCCATTTCACCACCGCCCAAAAGAAATTGCTCGGTACTTTCTGTTGTATGTGTAGTCATTAATAATCAGCTCTACGTCTCACCTAAGGAAAAATCCACGTTGAAACAGGTTAAAGATACAAGTTTTTTGCACTCCTCTGTAGATAAAAATCCGCTAACCTACAAGAAAACATGCATGTCAACATAACTGACATACCTCATAAAATGTCGCAAAAAGAGTGATGAGTCGATCATCTAAAACAATAAAAAGACATCCATCGGCAACGTTACCACGGTGCATCGATTTGATCAGGTGAAGATCTACAACTCTCTCTGTCCACCGTGTTGAGCGTCTGGGGATTCAAAGGAAGTATATTTTAAGTTGTTATTCGTCAACTTAACGCAATCGAGGTAACAATATTTGTCCGACCTTTGGGCAGTGAGTGGAGTTCTTTTTACTTAAAATCAAAGAGTACGATTTTGATTGCATATCTGCTGGTCTCAGCTTTTGGATGCGCAGCGAGCGTCTCGTCTGAAAGCGATAAGTGAGTCGCATGTGCTGCATTTTTCTTGGTATGCAAAATGGTGCTATTTCCACTTGCGATGGCATACAGCAAAAGCAGATTCGTCAACAGAAGGCATCCCAGCATGATATTGATCTTTTTATTTAGCTTGTCCATAAATTCGTAGCTCCTTTTACTTACTAGACGAGCAGCGGGTTGAATAGGTTGCATGGAAGATCGAAAATAAACTTAAAAATACAGACGGATAAACACATTACTGGTACGTGCCAAATTGTAGTTATCGATCTCTTCGATCGTTTCACTATTCCGGTTGATACGATAACTTCTGTTGATGACCGTAGCGTTGTTCGCCATATTCTGCATTGCCAAACCTGTTTTGAAGCTAAGGCTTTTCCGGACGGAGATCGCTAAACTGAGGGAGGCATTCAGTTGAAAGTTATCATGGAGTTGGCTGCTATTGGGCGCCATATAGTCGATATAAAGGCTACCATCTCCAGCGATGGAAGGAATCCTGCTGTTGGGTTGCGTATAGTATCGTCCGGCATACCAAATACCGCCTATGGCAGCCTCCCATTTCTGTGGTGCATACAACAGTCCCCAGCGAATGGCATAGGGAGTTTCAAAGTTGTTGGTAAAGCGCGTGCTGTGGAGCGTTGGAAAGGAATAGCGGCTGTCGTTGATATGAAAATTTGTCCAAGCTGTAAATCGCCCCTGCTGCTTTTGCACTTGAAGCTCCACCCCTTTCACCGTATAGTCGCCAATGGCATCCACTTGCGAAAACTGGTTTTGGAATCCTTGACTGCGGCTGTTAAGATCGTTCACCTGCTTTACAAAAGATTCTGCCCTGAGTAACCATCCACTCTTTTGAAACTGTGCTTCTATGGAAACTTGGTTACTGCGTAAAATCGGCGTTTCCTCTCCATCCGCCAGTTTCCAGCGCCGCGTTTCGATACCGAAAAAGTCCTGTTGCTGCTGTATTTCCTGATAAGCTGCTTGGCTTTTTGCTTCTGCGGCAAATGTTATCGTCCAATATTTCTTAAAAAGGTAGGAAACTGATGCACGAGGTTCGGCGCGAAAGCGACGGTGGGAGATAAAGTGTATTCCCCGAAGTCCCGTCGTAAAAAACAAATTGGGGTAACGCGCCACAAGCTGTGCCGCGATGGACTGGCTCTGTAGGGATTGTGATTCTTCTTCATCATTTTTAATCGCAATATCGCTCCATTCATAACCTGCAGAAAGCTTCCACGCATCCGATAATACCAGTGCATGCCGCAGGGACAAGGTCTTATCAAGAACCTGGTTCCGTTGAACGCCGATTTGATCGCGATCTTCATAAAAATCCTCTGCAAATAACTTATACCGCGAAAACGATACACGCAGGTCACTTTCCTGCCCATTGACCCATTTTTGCTCATACATCAGGTTGGTTGCAAAAGACATTTGTGCCAATTCACTGGTTTCCGATATGGAATCCAAACTATTCTGTTGTGTAACGGCTAGCTGGTTGGCTATCCACAGCGCATTTGCGCTGATCGCCGCCCGGTCTGAAAATCGGTGCTTGACCTGCCCACTGAGGTCATGAAATCGAAAATCTTCTTCACTACGGTAGCTGAGGCTCTGGTCGGCAAAGAAGTTCGTCACTTTGGTGTTCTGGAAAACGCGCTCGCTATAGCGCTGGTACACCGGCGAGTTGACATAGTCCATTAACGACCGTCGTCCGCTGAATTGCCAGTATGTTTTTGGTGAACTTTTGAAGGAACTGTTAAAGTCTGCATTGAGCAAGCTGGAGCCTATCGAGGTACTTTGTTCTACCTGATCTGGTGGGCTATCGATCAATATGGTTCCCGATACAGATTCGCCCAACATTGCTGGCGTACCATTTTTGTAGATGGTAACGGTATGTGGTAAATTCGGATTAAAAGCCGATATCAAACCAAAAAAATGCCCGGTTTGAAAAAGACGGATACCATTCCATAGGAAGAGGTTTTGGTCGTGAGAGCCAGAACGCACACTGATGTTTGAAATCGACTGGTCGATGCTCACTATTCCCGGTAGCTGTTGCAGGGTCTGCAAAACATCGGGTTCCGTGAGTCCGGGTAGTAAGCCGGTCATTCTGGGCTTCATTTGATAACTTCGGTCAGTTCGAATCTGCAGCCCCTTGGTCAGGAAATGTTTAACCGCTATTTCTTCCAGTTGATCTACCTGTCGCTCCATCACGAGTGACACTTCCTCTATAGCGGTACCTTCCGTCACGCTGTAATAAAGCGGCTTGTAACCGAGATGTGTAATGGTTAAAGTAGTATTCGACGGCAAGATGACCGAGAAATAACCTTTTTCATTCGTCAAGGTAGGCCGCCCGCCGATGCCGTGTATACTGGCATTTTCAATCGGCAGTTGCGTGCTGTCATCTTTTACAAACCCACGTACGCGCATCTCTTTACGCTCTGGACGGTGTACCACCACATAAGCATCGTTCACCTTCGTAAAAAGCAGTCCGGTTTTTGCGTGCAGATCCGCCAAAGCTTCATCTTTAGCAAGACGACGGTTCGGTAGCACGATACGTTTATGGGCTATATCTCCGTCCAAAAAACTGAAAGACAACTGGTGTTGCTTCTCCAATATATCTATATAACGGCGTAAGGACATGGTTTTCTGTTGTGCAAATACAAGTGTACAACACATAAAAAGCAAAGCCCAAACACGGCGTAATGATTTGTAAAACATCCCTACTTCGATTCGATCAGGTAGCGGTTGTCTGCCAATTTACGGCAACTGACCGAAAAGGCTGTTTCTATGATATGTATGGCTGCGTCCCGATCCGCTGTGGGCAACTTACCGGTAAACTGCTGCGTGCTGCTCACCGAATACGCTGCGGTTTCAATTGTTATAGCAAAGGAACGCTCCAATTCCATGACCACCTGATCCAAGCTGGCCGACTCAAACAGCAGTTGGCCAGCTTTCCATTTAGGTTCCAACAGGAAGACACTATCCCGTTCCCATCTTCCGTCGTAGACACGGAGGGATTGCCCTGCTGTCAATAGCATTTTCTCTTTCTCCTGCTGCACCTCTACTTTTCCATGGTAGCAATGCACGCTGAGCTTCCCGCTGCTTGTCAGCACGTCAAAGCGTGTGCCGAGCACCCGAACGGCTCCCAACTTCGTTTTTACCGTGAAGATTTGTCCTTTCTCTACCGCGAAGTAGGCGTCGCCCTCCAGTTGTACATACCGCTGTATCGGCCATGTGAAGCGTTTGTAACTTACTTTCGATCCCTTATCCAACAGCACATCGGATCCATCGGGTAGCTGCACCTGCAAGGTCGCGTGGGTTGATGCCTGAAGAACCGTTTCTGACGACCACATCAACCAGCCGCCCAGTAGTGCACACAGCAATATTGCAGCAACAGTTAACCAACGGCTATAGCGATATAGTGGTAGTTTCTTTACCGCAGTAGCCTTGCTGTCCATAATCGCTTCCAACAATTGATCATCATGTGTATTGATGGGTGTCGATAAGTGGGCAGAGTAGCATTTTATCCGCTCATAAAGCTCTTTATCGGGTTCCTGGTCCCAATCGTTTTTTGCCTCTTCGGACAAGGAGCCATCAAGAAATTTGGCCAATCTATTATCTTCTTTCATCGTTCTACGATCTGAAATTTACTTAAATGTCGTTAATTGATCCTTCAGTGCCAACATCGCCAAATGTATGCGCTTCTCTACTGCTTTTACGCTGATACCTAATGCCTCAGCAATCTCTGCATATTTCATTTTATCAATCCGGTGCATCAGGAAAGCGACCCGCTGTGTTTCCTTCAAGCCTGCGATGGCTTGCAGCAGTTGTTCTTTAAACTGCTTTTCTTCCAGTAGGAACTGCGGAGATTCGTGGTTCTCCTCATTATAGCCCTTGCGTTGCTGATAGGTCAGCACCACCTTCTCATGCGCCTTTACCTTTAGCGTTTTATTGTTCGCTACCTTATATAGATAAGCTTGTGCGCCATTATATGGCACCCGATGACAGTTTTGCCACAGTGCCACAAAAGCTTCCTGGGCCATGTCGTTCGCCTGATCTTGATTGCCGTAGCGATAAAACAGAAAATTGCGCAAGGCCTTCACCTGTTTATGAAAAAAAGCGGCAAAGATCTCCTTTTTGCAAATGGATGTATCATCCAATGAACATGTATCCACTTATTGAATTTACGTTTTTAGTGTATCAAATAAAGATATAACCGTCGAAGATCGCAAAACCCTACCAACAAAAAAAAATAAAAAAAATAGTAGGGTCTTCATCCGACCAAGGGTTATATGTTCGTAAAACAAAAAATAGAACTATGAAAAAAATCGTATTGACGATGGCCCTGTTGGTTGGCGGGCTTTATTTGCAAGCACAACAGGTGCGTTTCGGTATCAAAGGTGGCGCAAACCTCTCTTCTCTTGGCGAGTATGAGCATGTGTTGCTAGTCAATGAAGATGCGCAATTGGAATACAAGGTCGGGTTTCATGCAGGCGTGTTTTCGCAAATCTATATCAATCAAAAATGGGGATTGGAAACAGGGCTTTACTTTACGCAACTGGGTGGACGCGATCAAGATCGCGATTTTGATGAAGATTACAAATTAAAAGCTACGGCCAACTACCTACAGCTACCGCTTAGCGTATTCCGCGAAATCCAACTGTCTGACAGGGTAAAACTGTTTCCATCCATTGGTATCTACGCTGGATACGGTCTGTCGGGAAATATCAAAGCTACGGGACAGATTCAAAACATCGACATCGCAAAGCAGCAAGGCTATTTCAACGATTTCGCCAGACGCTTTGACTTTGGTGGCACTGCCGGGGTGCAGGTCGGACTGGGCAATCTGCTTCTTGGTGCAGGCTATGACCAAGGTGTGCTGCGTGTCAACAAACAGAAAACAAACTGGGATGATAACGCCTACAATTCCAATTTCAAACTAACTGTTGGTTATCTATTTTAATATATTTGGCATATGAAAAAGCAATTTATACTTCCGTTTCTTATCGCTTTGATGAGCTTTTTTGTGATAGGCTGCGATAAAGACGACGACGATAACATACAAAATGAAGAAACGGCACGTGTCCGCACAATCCTAGAAGATGGCCGTTGGGTGATTCGTCAATACAAAAACGATGGTGTCGACCGCACAACGCTATTCAGCGATTATGTGTTTCAGTTTGATAAAAACAATGTCTTACGTGCTGCTCAGGGAACAAGCAGCCACACTGGATCATGGTCTGTAACGGCCGATGACGACGGCCCGGCAGATCTTGATCTCAATTTATTTTTCTCGGGCACGGTAGATCTCCGCGCATTGAACGAAGATTGGGAAATTATCCGCTATACGGCAGATCGCATCGAGGTTGGAGAGGATTACGGCGAGTTGGATGAAGATGTGCTTATATTCGAAAAGCAATAAGGGGATCAAACATACGCTTACCATGGATCTTATTGTTCGCGCTGAGATCCATGGTGAGCGTGCGTTATCCCAGACATCGACCCCATGCATTCACGTGTTTAGTAAAGGTTAAAAAACCAACTTTATCGAATATTTATTTATAAAAACCTACCTTTGCGGCTCGATACAAGAAAAACCTAGGAGGATAGCCGCATGAAAAAACAATTCTTAGTCACCATTATATCGACACTCCAGTTTGTTGGGATCTTTGCGCAGACGAAAACGGATACCTTGCAAACAGGGGCTGACAGCTTAAAGATGGACAAACCTAAGTTCCAGCAGCAACCCGGGTTGGCATTGGCCGCGTCCAAAATATTCTTTTCCGACAAGCGATGGTCCATTAGCGGCTTTGGTGAATACAATTATGTTCCTATACAGCAAAACGTAAACCGTACTGGGGGCGATCTAGAACTTTATTATTCTGGGCTTTATAGGCAGGCGCTATTCTTTGGCTACCGGCTTAGTGACAAATTGATTTGGAACTCGGAGTTTCAAGTTGAATTTCTACATTTCAAAAATCAGGAAAGCCATCAAGAGTTTGTTATCGAGGCCTTTGTCGATTATTTGTTTAGCGACTACCTAAAAGCCCGCTTGGGGTTCTATCCTTTGACCATTGGCTATGTAAACAACAATGATGAGCCTGTCATGTTTTATTCGGTCAATCGTTCGGAGGTCGAACGTTTAATTACCCCATCAACCTGGATAGAATTTGGCACTATGTTATACGGCAATCTCTCTGCCGATTGGAGCTACGCATTGGGGTTTTCGCAGGGGTTGAACAGCCGGCACTATTTAAGTGGAAGTTGGATAAGACAAGGGCGTGAAATACGTTTCGATTTGCCACAATCCATATCGATCAACCCACAGCTCAACTATCATGGCGTAAAAAACCTTACGCTATCTGCGTCAGGTTATTACGGAAATTCAGGACAGGGAAATACGGTCAACATGGGCGATCGATTGAGCGAAATAAAAGGAAAAATAAATCTTACCACCGCCTATGCCAAATATAACTGGAACAACTTCCAGTTGGTGACCGTGGGTAGCTATGGCAAGTTGGGCGATACCAATAAACTATACGAGCTGACGAAAGACGAAAACGGCGAGCATGGACAGGTACTCGGCGCACGGACATATGGTTATTTGTTCGAAGTGGGCTGTGACATCTTACCCTACCTTAGAAAAGTGGCGTCACCTAAAGTGCGCAAAAAAACCTTTTTTTATGATAGCCATGAATTAAAGTTTAGTGTTTTTTCTCGATATGAGCGCCTGAACACACATGATCGCGTACACCAAGACCTAATAAATATAGCCCGTACCGAGGCTAATATGAAGATACTTACGATGGGCGCTAACTTCAATACAAAGGAAAATCTCGTTTTGAAAGCAAATTACCAATACCGGATAAACAAGTCTGCTTTCGATCCCCATCCGGTGAAGAACATTGTCGAAACCGGCATTGGGTTTATTTTCTGATCACTACAAACGCCCAGCCCATCCTGCATGTAGCAGGGGCGATGAGTTTTCACCACCCTTGCTACCGGCCGGCTTGCGCGATGGGCTATCTTTATTTGTTCAGCGGCATGTTAAAACGCGCGCCCAGGCTGAACCAGCGACCGGGCATCGGTACCGCGGCGGCTTCAATGTACGTGATATCGAACAGATTTTGGACATCAAGATAAAGCTCTATCGGTTTCAAGCGGTAGGCAACGCGGGCGTCAGCCAAGAAATAGCTCTTGTAGCTGATACGTTCATTAAAGCGCAGTGCTGCCGATGCTGATAGCTTGCCGATACCTGCGCGGATATTTCCAATAATTTGTTGGCGCAAGCTTTCCACGGCATATTTGGAGGTCGTTCCTTCCTGCGTGGCAACAGAAGGCCAAAGGTAGGTATAGGATAGGCCTGCAAACCAAGAAACAAACGCTTCTGGATTGGACAGCTGATAGTTGATGACCCCTGACGCGCCGTGCACTTTGTTCCCGTTGAAATTGAACGGTTGGTAGGGTGTTCCGGCAGCAGGTCTTACCCAATCAATGAAATTATTGATATCCCGATAGAAATAATGCGCTTGTCCAAAGAAACGCTGATCGTTATATTTAACGCCCCCCTCGATATGCCACGCTTCTTCAGGGCGAACGCTAGGATTTCCAATATTTCCAGGACGTTGGTCTAGATAAAGATCCGTGAAGGATGGAATACGTTGTCCCGTTCCGCTGTGCGCCGTCAATCGCCAATGTTCCGTTAGGGCAAATCCGATATCGATGCCAGGAAATACCTGCCAACCATAGTCGCTATTGTAGTTTACATAGGCCCCTAGGTTCAGCATTAGACGGTTAATCCGATCTGTTTTAAACTCGGCATACATGCCATAGTTATCGCGATCGTGATCGCCGATATTGCTGCTTCTAATTTGTTCATTGCGCATCTCGATACCCATACCCAGATCACCCAGATCGGTTTTCAGCACGGCGTTTACTTCACTATTTAGCGCATGTGTATAATGTTGGCTGCGCGTCCTGCTCAAATCATGTCTAAAATAACGGTAATCATCGTAGGCATAACGATAGCTTACGCGGGGAGCAATCTGAAAACGTTCCGAAATATTCGCTTGGTAGCCAACGGAGCCCAATATAGTCTGCACCACCTCCTGCGATTCCTTATCGCCCGGCGCAGCATAAAAACCATTAGCACCGAAATCACTTTCTACAAATCCACCCATTAGCGAAAAACCGTTTTGCCCACCCGTTGGAATCTCGCCCTGATAAAACAACTTATTATTCCTCGAGGCTGTATTATAGCGGTAGCCATTTCCAGACTCGTGGCTTCCATAGAGGGAATGCCTACCCAAGGCACCGGCCCAAGTTCCGCCGAGCTGTATACCCCGGCTGTGGAATAGCGCATCGTTGTTGGCCGTATCCCGCTTAAATCCCGTGCCGGTGTAGGCATGTGCCAACAGCTCCGAGGTGAGGGGTTTGCGTGTCACAATATTGATGGCGCCGGTTAACGCATTTATACCATAGAGCCGAGCTGCCGGGCCACGGATAACCTCAATACGTTCAATCGCATCCAGCGGAATCGGCAGGTTCAGCATATTATGGCCAGTCTGTGCATCCAGCATCTTGACCCCGTTCAGCAGCACTAAGGTTTGCTCGAAGCTACCGCCATCAATACTCACATCCGCTTGTGCACCGAACGGGCCACGCTGCCGGAGATCGACGCCAGGCAAGTAACTCAACAGTTCGTTCACCGAGCGGGCCGGCAGGGCTTCGATTTGCTTCCTATCGAGGAGCTGTATATTTCTGCTCTGCTCGGCAAACGGCATCTGTAAGCGGTTTCCAAAGATCAGCACTTCGCGCAATGGAATGGCGGTAGTATCCACCTGTTGCTGCGCATGGGCCGCCTGCACACCAACAGTGCAGCACAGCAAAAGCCAACGTAACAACAAACCCATATTCAATAATTTCATAAAAATAATGTTTCCGCAAAAATGGCATCTCTCGTCCAGAAGATACTAGTCCGGTTTTTATTTTATACCTAGTCCGGTTTATCAATAGAGACTCTCCAAGAAGTGGAACAATCGATATATTCACCTTGAAACCAACAGCAAACATGCCTTTACAATATGGGGCAAGGCTTTAAATTGTGGCTTTAATGCCCAAGCTGACATTGCGTCCGGGAAGTGGCGCCAAATATTTCAATAGCGAATTTTGTGGCCTCGCCTCGCTGTTCAGCAGGTTGTTGCCCGATAGGTAGCAATCCAAGCTATAGCCGGCTAGGTTGATTCGGTAGCTCAATTGCCCTTGCAGCAGGCTATAGGCCGGCATAGGCGGCTCTGGATTGATATTTTTGCCCAAGTAGCGCTGTCGCAGGTAACGCTCGAAAATGAAGTGGGTGGAAAACCTGCCTTTTTTTAAGCCTGTAGATAGGCCATACCGGCTACTGGGCAAGTTGGGCATGTAATCGCCTTCGGCCCATTGACGCATGCTATCGTCTGCAACATTGATGTTTCTTACGAGGTCAGCGAAGGAGGTCAATGTTAGGTTAAGACCGTTTTCCCAGTTGTGCTCTGCCGCCAACTCCAATTCCCAGCCTTTTATTTGTGTATCCGAGGCGCGCCATTCCTTTACGAGGAAGCCACCTGAGCGGGAGATACCGGTGTGCGCTAAATAGAGATAATTCTGAAAATCCGTATGGTAGTAGTTTGCCGAAAGGCGAAGGCCACTGTGCTGTATTCCAGCAGCGAGCTCGTAGGTTCGCGCCTGCTCCTTCCCCAATCTATCGTCGCCATTCTCTTCTACCAAGATCGCAAAATGATCATTTCCTGCATAGAGCTCGTTAACCTCGGGTGCGCGCTCGGCATGGGCTAAGGAAGCCCGTATGTATGCAAGATCGAAAATATGGTAACGGATAGCGGCGGATGCTTGGTTGAGATGGAAGTCTTTTGCGGTTAGGTTGCCGCCCGCAAGTCCCCTGCTGGGTTTATATTCGGCATCAAAAAGCGCGCGTCGACCCACCCAATCGTGTCTATAGCCGAGCTCTAGGGCCAAGGGCTGCAGCTCCAAGCGTTGCGTCGTAAATATCCCCAGCTCTCGGCTTAGGTTATTTGGAAGGTAACGCTGCACGCCTTCACCCTGCATACGCAAGAGAGAAAAGTCCGCTCCAGTCAATGCCGACCAGTACTTACCGATATGTTGTTTCATTTCCGTTCTAGCCGCTTGCCGATAACTGGAAAATTTGTTTACCCGATAAATGCCCACCAGCTCTCTATCGTCGGCATATTGCAGGGTGTATTGTACTTTCATCTCATCGAGCCAATTTTTCTGCGGCACATATACCGACTCCATACTCACTGCATGTGAAAGGGTACGTGTGTTGATCGCTTCATAAACGGCTGCAGGCTGTACGACATCGTGGCTATGCTTGGGCTTGGTCGCCTGCGCGAAACCGGGGACACCAAAAAAGCCTTCCATCGCACGATAGCCAATGCCCAAACGAAAGCGCGGCGCAAAATAACTTGCTCCCCAAGCAATAGCACGGCTATCGGCATGGCTGTTGGGCATGATGCCTTTTTTTACGGGAGCATAATCGCTGATACCGTGCACGATACTGGTAGACAGCGGTGTATTGGGGTCTTGGCCAGCAATAAATTTATCGTTCGCAGGATTTGCCACTTGCTGACCACCAATAAACGAATAACGCTCAAAGGTGTAGAGGTCTGCTTCGGAAAGTCCCCAAGCCGGATCGTTCAAGTTGTCCAGCACAAATTGGCTGAGGTATGGATAAAGGCTCAGGTTTCGGATCGTTTCCCGATCGACGTTCACCTGCGCCATGGCAGCAGTCAGGTGATCTATACGGGGATCATAAGCAATAGGCGCCTTTGTATTTCCGGGGATACGTAAGTCGCCATGTTGCTGGTTCATTCCGCTCAGCTGCCAGGTCCATCGCTTCGCTAGACTACTGCTGATTTGCAAAGCCTGTCTGCTACCGCTGTTAGTTCCCCCTTCCAAGGTTACCCGTCCCGTCCATTTTTCATGTAGCCGGCTTGCCGGAATCGTATTGTCGCGCAGATTTACGGCGCCACCGATAGCCTTCCCTCCATACAATACCGTGGCAGCGCCTTTATACAGATCAATGCCCGTCAACGCATCCATATCCACCTGCGCATTCAAATTGGGGCTAATGCCCGATAGGTCGTGTACCGACATTCCATTAGCGAGTAGGCGTACGCGGTTGCCACTTAAGCTCCGGATCATGGGAGCCCCTGCACTCGGCCCGAAATAGGCATTTTGCACACCGGGCACATGTCCCAATGTTTCGCCCAACGTTTGCCCCTGTATCCGATCCAAGGCTTGTCTATCCAGTTCCATATACCTTGCCTCGACCGCACGTCTACCTATGGCCTGCGCAGATGGAATAATAATATTTTTGAGGGTATCCGCCGTTTGTGCGGGAGCTACTAGTGGTACGACAAATAGCAAAAGAGCCAGCCGATGCGTTAGGCTGTTGTTTTTTTGGGGAGTCATGATCATCTGCATTATTGTTTCGATCCGCAAAAGTATAAAATAATCACACAAATGCAACCATGTTGCTTTTTTAAAAATTTATACTAACTTCGCCAAAAAAATAAAGAACATGAACACCATCCAACACATCCTGAAGGTCGGCAGTTTAGCTGCTCTGTTGCTTGCCAGCCTCGACTCCTGTAAAAAAGACCAAGCATCGACGCCCAGTCCTGTAAAAATCGATCTGCCCAGCGAGCTAAGCCTTACATTTGGCGAGCGTGACACAATTTCACTATCCAATGGACTATCAACTGGGGAAGATTTGCAATTTAAGCTCGATTTCTCCCAAACATCCAATATCGACATCGATGCCTCCAGCAAGTTGCACGATAAGCTGGCAGCCGCTATCACGATTGATACCAAGACAAATAGCATCCTCATCAATAGCAGTATGCTGTATCCGAATGGGGCAACCTCCAGTAGCACTGGGCAACGTATTCCGGATGCCTATAACGTGCTGCTCAGCGCCCATGACGCGCAGGGCTCGAAGTTGGGCGAGGCACGGCTTAAACTTCAGGTACGGGAAGGCAAAGTAGCCGTCAAAGGAGCGAACAACAGCGGCGATATCCCCTTTGCCTACGTGCTTTACAACGATCAAGGTGCAAACTTTGAGCTCGATCCACTGGCGCTCCCTACGCAGGGCAGCAACTGGGCGATCGATGCAAATGCCGATGTGCGCAGCATGGTAACCGTAAATAAAAACAGCCTACAGTTTGCCAAGGGTGCTGGTGATCCTGCGCAAAAGGCAGAACAGGCTTATGATTTATCCGCCTTGTTGCAGAAAGACGGCTTTACGATGGCGCGCACTGCTTTTCGCGTGGTATTTATCCCACAGATCAAATTCTTTTTCGGCACCTACTATGCAGATATGAACCTCACCATTTACTTCAACCTGATCCATATCGGCCTGTCCAATGGTTATCGGTCTTCGGCTCCTACGTTCTACCCTGAACAATACCGATCTACCTTCCAACTGCTATCAGTCTCCGTGGATGGCAAGAGTTTTGAAAATACGGGCGATATTTTCTCCGTCGATAGTCAAACGGGGGTGGTATCGGTCAAGAAAGATCCTAGCTTACGGGCTGGAAGTTATAAAATCATGCTGCGTGCGATCAGCAGTACGGGACTAGAATTTGATACAGACCTGACCTTAGTCATGTCTGAAGGCTAGACCAAAGCGAGACCAGCTTCTGGTCTATAAGTGGCGCAGCGTTTCATTGGGCGGTTATCCTTCGGTTTATGCTACCATAATTACCGACGGGCAGCGGAATATGGATGATACTTTTGTATTTTTGAGTAAGCAATTGCAAGCATTATGGACGAAATCATTCATTTTCATACCATCCGGGAGTATAACACCTTCAATAACAACGAAACGCTGCATCCGCTTATTAGCATTGTGGATCTCGAAAAAGCGTCGCCGCGGCAGTTGAGACGCCTTCGTTACGATTTTTACACGGTATTTTTCAAACAGATCAAATGCGGTGACCTGCGTTATGGCTTAGATTATTATGATTATGAAGAAGGTACCTTGATCTTCTTGGCTCCAGGGCAGGTTATTGGTGAATACAAGGAAGAATTTTACAGCCCACAGGGCACGGCCTTGGTTTTTCATCCTGATCTATTGCACGGTACGATGTTAGCCGCCCACATGAAAAACTATAACTTTTTCGCCTACGCAGCAAGCGAAGCGCTACACCTCTCGGAACAGGAACGGAAGATTATCCTCGATTGCCTCGACAAGATTAGCTACGAATTGAACCACAGCATTGACAAGCATAGCAAACAGTTGATCACCGCCAATATTATGCTGTTTCTTGATTACTGCCAACGCTTCTATGATCGGCAGTTTATAACACGAGAGAAAGTCAACAAGGGTATATTAGAGCGCTTCGAAACCCTGTTGGATAGTTACTTTCTGTCTGATAAGCCGCAGGAACTCGGGACGCCCACAGTAGCCTATATGGCGCAGGAGCTGCACCTATCGGCCAATTATTTTGGCGATCTTATCAAAAAGGAAACGGGCAAATCGCCACAAGAATATATCCACTTCACGATCATTGATACGGCGAAAAGTATGCTGTTTGATTCGGAAAAAACGGTCAACGAGATTGCTTATGCCCTCGGCTTTCGCTACCCGCAACACTTCTCGCGCTTCTTTAAAAAGGTAACGGGAAAAAGTCCAAATGAATACAGAATTGCGGATGTTAATTAAGGAGTCGCATATATTCTTAAAATCGATATCGCGAGACAACGTTCCACTTTTTACCATAGGGTAAAAATAATTGGCTTGGCAGCCCCTATCTTTGTGCCATGGACACGCTTATAGATTTCATTTTACGATTTGGCGATTTGAATCGGCAGCAGATCGACTATATCATGAGTAAGGCGAAGACCGTGGAGCTAAAAAAGCAGGCATACTTTTCCGAGGCGGGCAAGGTTCCACAATATGTAGGCTTTATACTGGAGGGGGTATTTCGCTTTTGCTACTACAATAACAAGGGCGAAGAGATAACCAACTATTTCGTAGATGAAGGCAACTTTGTGGTGGACAATCAGAAGTTCGAATCGCAGATTATTGCCGTGGAATATGTACAGGCCATCACGGATTGCAAGCTATTGGTGTTCTCAAAAAAAGACTGGGACGATATCGGCAACACCATTGTGGGCTTTGAAATGATCAAAGCCAAGATAACTCACAAGTGCCTAGCCCTAGCGGTAGAGCGCCGAAGCCCGCTGATAGCCGAAGATGCCACCACACGTTACCTTTCTTTTCTTGAAGGCTTCCCCAATCTGGTCAACCGTATACCCTTATCCTACGTGGCCTCCTACTTGGGCATCACGCAGCAATCCTTAAGCCGTATACGAAAGGATATCCGATAAATGAATGTTCGTGAACAGGAATCAGTATTTCTTTTAAAGCTTAGTGATATAATTGCTTATCCTATCTAGCAGTTCATCAAAAGCGGGTTGTCCTTTGTAATACAGATCTGAGGTGTCTGAATACCTTTTTTTATAATCCGCTCTTGTAGCCGGATCATTCAACAAAAAGGCTTCGTTCTCGACGATGGGTATTGCAAAATCAGCCTGCGGAAATCGGTTTTCCTTGTGTTCAAGGTAGTTCTCACTACCTATAAAGTTCTGCACAACTTCATCTCCTAGTAAACAATACACGTCATAATATTGCCGCATAAAATTTGGCTTGGCAACTTTACCTTCTTTTTCTTGCCTAAATTTTGTCGCAATTGTCTGCAGCTTCTCCACGAAGGTATAGCCGGGATGATAACGGATCATACCGAATTCTTGGGGGGGATAAAATTTAAGCATATAATTTCATTACCCTGTACAGGAAGAATTTTGTATCCCTGACTCCGCGGAATATACTCCTAAAGGCTTTAAGTTTTGCATTG
>PJTT01000075.1_pt1 | contig 182178 bp, 151 predicted proteins | sample 1512261 | NCBI WGS metagenome assembly PJTT01 (sample SAMN08177685, study PRJNA422409) | Soil metagenome, whole genome shotgun sequencing project. | isolation source: Soil (2) enriched on wood chips | place: USA: Madison | collected 2015-01-15 | reverse complement strand
TCTTTAAAAGAATATGGCAGTAGACGATAAACATATATCCTACAGAATTTACCTCGTAGCAGTTTTCATCTTTTTGATGGCAATTGCTATTGTCGTTAAATTAACCAATATTCAATGGGTTGAAGGAGATTATTACAGAAAACTGGCAAAACAGCGTACGGTTAGAAATTTTGTAATTCCTGCCAATAAAGGAAATATTTATTCTGCCGACGGAAGTTTACTGGCTACGTCAATTCCAAATTATGAAATTCGTTTTGATGCAAAAGCACCAAAAACAGAAACTTTTGAAAAGTATATAAAATCATTATCGGATTCTCTTGAAACTGTTTTAGACAGACCTTCAGGATATTATGAAAAGGAATTAAGAAAAGCGAGAGCTAATAAAAACCGTTATTATTTAATAGCTCGTAATTTGAGCTATACCGAATATGTAAAAATTAAAGGTTTTCCTCTTTTTAATTTAGGCGCTTTTAAAGGCGGTATAATTGTAGAGCAGGAAACGGTTAGAAAACACCCAATTGGAAAAATTGCAGAAAGAACGATTGGTTACGACCGAATTGATCCTGCTACCGGAGTTGAAGTTGGAAAAGGAATCGAGTGGGCTTTTAAAAGTTACCTGAACGGAAAAGACGGTAAGATTTTAAAACAAAAAATTGCAAAAGGACAATGGAAACCAATTCGTGACGTAAACGAAGTAGATCCAATTGACGGTTACGATGTAATTTCGACAATAGATGTTTTTATTCAGGATATTGCGCATCACGCTTTGTTGAAACAGTTAGAAGATTACGAAGCAGATCATGGTTGTGTTGTCGTTATGGAAACAGAAACGGGTCATGTAAAAGCTATTTCAAATTTAGGAAGAGCAGAAGACGGATCGTATTATGAAACTACAAATTATGCAATTGCCGAATCTCAGGAGCCCGGATCGACTTTTAAATTAGTTGATTTAATGGCGATTTTAGAAGATAAAGTAGCAGATACGAGCAAGGTTTATGATACTCATGGAGGAGTAGTAAAGTATTACGGACGAAGTGTTCGTGATTCACACAATGGTGGTTACGGAAAAGTTTCTTTAGCGCGCGGTTTCGAACTTTCATCAAATACTGTTATGGTACAGGCAGTTTATGAAAATTACAAGAGTAACCCGTCTAAGTTTGTAAACCATATTAAAGGCTGGGGATTAAATAAAACACTAGGGCTTCATTTTAAAGGAGAAGGCAGACCGTACATTCCACAGCCGGGAGATAAACACTGGTCAGGAACTACACTTCCGTGGATGGCTTTTGGATATAACGTTTCAGTTACACCAATGCAGACACTGGCACTTTACAATTCTGTTGCCAATAATGGTGTAATGGTAAAACCACAGTTTGTATCTGAAATTAAAGAATGGAATAAAACCATTAAAAAGTTTGATGTTGAAGTAATCAATCCAAAAGTTTGTTCGCCAGAGACATTGAAGAAAGTAAAAGCAGTATTGCTGAATGTAGTTAAAAAGGGAACAGGTTCTAAATTGTATTCGAAAGATTTTTCGATGGCAGGAAAAACAGGAACAGCTCAGGTAAATTATGGCGGTGTAAAAGGAAAATCTGATTTGTATTATGCATCTTCTTTCGTAGGGTATTTTCCGGCAGACCATCCAAAATATTCTTGTATTGTGGTAGTTCACAAGCCAAATACATCTAAGAATAATTATTACGGAGCCGATGTTGCAGGGCCGGTTTTTAAAAGAATCGCACAAAAGATTTTTACAGATGCGCCTTCTACCAATAAAATAAAACAATTGGATTCTAAGATTTCAAAACAAGAAATCAGTTATGATAAATACGACAAAGAATCGAATAAAAAATTAAATCAAATTCCTGATTTAAAAGGAATGCCGGGAATGGATGCCGTTGCTTTATTAGAAAACTTAGGTTTAAAAGTAAAAGTAAATGGATTTGGAAAAGTTAAGAATCAATCGATTCAGGCAGGACAAAACATAATTAGAAACACAACTATAGTATTAGAATTATCGTGAAAATACTAAAAGACATATTATATAAAGCGGCTATCGAATCTGTAACAGGTTCGACAGATATCAGCATCCGGAAAATTGAATTTGATTCGCGAAAAGTAGAGTCAAATGACGTTTTTGTGGCTATTCGCGGTTCACTTTCTGATGGACATGATTATATCGAAAAAGCAATTCAATTAGGAGCAAAAGCTGTTATCTGCGATACGCTTCCAGAAAATATTCAGAAAGACGTTACTTATATTCAGGTAAAAGACACCAATACAGCTTTGGCTTTTATGGCTGCTAATTATTTTGAAGATCCGTCTGCAAAACTAAAATTAGTTGGTGTAACAGGTACAAACGGAAAAACAACAATTGCTTCATTATTGTTTCAGTTGTTTAAAAAAGCAGGTTTTAAAGTTGGGTTATTATCAACAGTAAAAATAATGGTTGATGAAACCGAATATCCTGCAACGCATACTACGCCGGATTCAATTACTATTAATCATTATTTAAATGAAATGATAGAAGCGGGTGTAACGCATTGTTTTATGGAAGTTAGTTCGCATGGAATTCACCAAAAGCGTACAGAAGCTTTGCATTTTACAGGCGGAATTTTTACAAATCTTTCGCATGATCATTTGGATTACCATCCAACTTTTGCAGAATACAGAGATGTAAAAAAATCATTTTTTGATTCGCTTCCAAAAACAGCTTTCGTATTATCTAACATTGATGATAAAAACGGAACAGTAATGCTGCAAAATACTGTGGCAAGAAAGTTTACTTATGCCCTAAAATCGTATGCCGATTTTAAAGCAACCATTTTAGAAAGCCAGTTATCAGGACTATTGTTGAAAATCAATGATAACGAAGTTTGGGTTAAACTAATTGGAACATTTAATGCTTATAACGTTTTGGCAATTTACGGAACAGCTGTAGAATTAGGTATGGATAGCCTTGAGGCGTTGCGTTTACTGTCTGATTTAGAAAGTGTTTCGGGTCGTTTTCAATACATCGTAACTGATTCTAAAGTAACAGCAATTGTAGATTATGCACATACGCCTGACGCTTTAGAAAATGTTCTAAAAACGGTTGATGATATTAGAACCAAAAACGAACAATTGATTACAGTTGTGGGTTGCGGCGGAAACAGAGATAAAACAAAAAGGCCAATTATGGCAAAAATTGCTACAGATTTAAGTGATAAAGCAATTTTAACATCAGATAATCCAAGAAATGAAGATCCTGAAGTGATTCTCGACGAAATGGAACAAGGTGTTGAAGCTCATAATTACAAAAAGATATTAAGAATTACAGATAGAAAACAAGCTATTAAAACGGCTTGTCAATTGGCACAGCCAAATGATATCATTTTAATTGCGGGTAAAGGACACGAAACTTATCAGGAAATAAATGGAGTTCGCCACCATTTTGATGATATGGAAACGGTAAAAGAAATTTTAGTTCAACTAAACAAATAATAAAGAATTTTTAAGTTCAAATACCACCACACAATTGGAATTTGGAGTTTCAAAATTGGAATTTAAAAAATAGAAAAATATGCTGTACTATTTATTTGAATATTTTGACAAAACACTTGATGTGCCTGGAACAGGAGTTTTCCAGTATATAACATTCAGATCGGCTTTAGCATTTTTGCTTTCACTGCTTTTGTCAACTATTTATGGTAAAAGAGTGATTAACTTTTTGCGCCGTCAGCAAGTTGGAGAAACAGTTCGTGAGCTTGGTCTTGCAGGTCAGAACGAAAAAGCGGGAACGCCTACAATGGGGGGATTAATCATCATTTTTGCCACATTAATTCCGGTATTGTTATTCGCAAGACTGCACAATATTTATATCGTGCTTCTTATTGTAACCACTTTATGGATGGGAACAATTGGTTTTGTAGATGATTATATCAAAATATTCAAAAAAGATAAACAAGGACTAAAAGGTATTTTTAAAGTTATTGGTCAGGTTGGTTTAGGAATTATTGTAGGAGCAGTTTTGTATTTCAATCCTGCCGTTACAGTAAGAACAGATACCGGTCGTACAGATGTTTTTAGAACTGCTGCAAATACAACAGTAATATTGCCTGCGCCGGTTGAAGAAAAATCGACAGCAACGACAATTCCTTTTGTAAAAAACAATGAATTTGATTATGCAGAAGTATTGTCATTCATGGGAGACGGATATGAAAAATGGGCTTGGTTAGTGTTTATTCCGGTAGTAATTTTCATTATTACAGCGGTTTCAAACGGAGCTAATTTAACAGATGGAATCGATGGCCTCGCCGCCGGAACTTCCGCAGTTTCCGTCCTCGCGCTCGGGATATTTACATTCGTTTCAGGAAATATCATTTTCTCAAATTATCTGAATATAATGTACATACCCAATTCGGGAGAAATGACCGTCTTTATATCGGCCTTTGTTGGAGCCTTGATTGGATTTCTTTGGTATAATTCATTTCCGGCATCGGTATTTATGGGCGATACGGGAAGTTTAACCATTGGAGGAATCATTGCTGTTCTTGCTATTGCTGTTCGTAAAGAAATATTAATTGTTTTATTCTGCGGCATTTTCCTTGCCGAAAGTGCTTCGGTAATTATACAGGTGACTTATTTTAAATATACGAAAAAGCGTTTTGGCGAAGGCCGAAGAATATTCCTGATGTCACCGCTGCATCATCATTATCAGAAAAAAGGATATCACGAAAGTAAAATCGTAACCCGTTTCTGGATTGTTGCTGTAATGTTAGCCATATTGTCAATCGTTACTTTAAAACTAAGATAGATGAGATTGGTTGTTTTGGGAGGAGGAGAAAGCGGTGTAGGAACCGCAATCCTTGGAAAGAAAAAAGGATATGATGTTTTTGTATCCGATTTTGGAAAGATTAAAGAGAGTTACAAAGAAGTTCTTATCATTAATAAAATAGCCTGGGAAGAAGAACAGCATACCGAAGATTTGATTCTGAATGCTGATGTGGTAATGAAAAGCCCCGGAATTCCGGAAAAGTCACCAATAATAAAAAAACTGGTTGCTGCAGGAGTAAAAGTAATTTCTGAAATTGAGTTTGCAAAACCTTACACAGAAGCACTCACAGTAGGAATTACAGGAAGTAATGGTAAAACGACAACAACAATGTTAACGTATCATTTACTCAAATCAGCTGGACTCAATGTGGGATTAGGAGGAAATATAGGAAAGAGTTTTGCCTGGCAGGTTGCCGAAAATAAATTTGATGCATACGTTCTTGAATTAAGCAGTTTTCAGTTAGACGGGATTATAGATTACAGACCCGATATTGCGATCATAACCAATATAAGTCCGGATCATTTAGATCGATATGAATATAAATATGAAAATTATATCAATTCGAAATTCCGAATAACGATGAACCAAACCGAAAGTGATTATCTCATTTACGATGCAGACGATGAGGCAAGCACAGAATGGTTAAAAAACAACAAAACAAAAGCAAAATTAATTCCTTTTTCATTGACGAAAAGTTTTGACGAAGGAGCTTCTATAAATAACAACAAAATGGAAATAAAGATCAACCAAGAAGAGTTTACAATGGATACAGAACACATTGCGTTAGAAGGAAAACATAATATGAAAAACGCAATGGCAGCAAGCTCTGTAGCAAAATTGATGCAAATTAGAAATGCAACAATTCGTGAAAGTTTATCTAATTTCCAAGGTGTTGAGCACCGTTTAGAAAAAGTATTAAAAATTCAGAACGTACAATATATCAACGATTCAAAAGCAACAAACGTTAACGCAACTTTCTTTGCTTTAGACAGTATGAATGTTCCAACGGTTTGGATTGTTGGAGGGGTTGATAAAGGAAATGATTACAATGAATTAATGTCATTAGTACGCGAAAAAGTGAAAGCAATTATCTGCCTAGGAGTTGATAATCGTAAAATTATCGATGCTTTTGGAGCGGTAGTAGATATTATGGTTGAAGTAAACAATATGAATGATGCTGTAAAAACAGCTCAAAGATTAACAGAAAAAGGCGATGCGGTTTTATTGTCTCCAGCCTGCGCAAGTTTCGATTTGTTCGAAAATTACGAGGACAGAGGAAAACAATTTAAACAAGCGGTGCATAATTTATAATTGTAGATTTTAGAGTTTAGATTTTAGATTTTTTCTAAGTTTTGAGGTTAAAAAAGTTCTTTTGAAAATGACGACGAATGAAATGAAGATGAGAACTAAAAAATTCTCTTTGATGATAATTGATTTAGCTGAAAAGCTTCCTAACACAAATGTTATAAGATCAATTACAAGTCAAATAGTAAGAAGTGGAACATCGGTTGGAGCAAATTATCGAGCCGTATGCAGAGCTAGAAGCGATAAAGAATTTATCTCAAAAATGAATATAGTTTTAGAGGAAGCAGATGAAACTTTATTCTGGATTGAAATTGTAAAAGAAAAAATGTGGCTTGCCAAAGAAGAGCTGGACACAGTCTTAAAAGAAGCTAATGAATTAACTGCAATTTTTGTGAGCAGTTTAAAAACAGTAAATAACAGAATCAATAAATAAAAAAAATCAAAGCCAAAGGTTTTAAATAATCTAAAATCTAAAATCAGAAATCTAAAATATGAAAGAACTAGTAAACAAACTAAAAGGAGACAGAGTAATATGGTCATTCGTGGCTTTATTAGCACTGTTTTCGTTTATGCCTGTTTTTAGTGCGAGTAGTAATCTGGCATACATAGGTCACGGAACCGGAAATACTTTAGGTTATTTGGTTAAGCATTTGGCTCACGTATGTATTGGTTTTCTGATTATTTACTGGGTTCATAAAGTGCCGTACCATTATTTTAGAGCGATTTCAAAAATTGCGCTTCCGGTAGTTTGGTTATTGCTGCTTTACACTTTGTTGAAAGGAACTGTAATTGCAGGAGCAAATGCAAGTCGTTGGATTCAGGTGCCGTTCATTGGAATTACGTTTCAGACTTCGACATTAGCGGCCAGCGTATTGTTTATTTACGTTGCGCGTTATTTGTCGAAAACAAAAGAAGAAAACGAACCGTTTCAAACCTCGTTTATTCAGCTTTGGGTTCCGGTTTTTATAACATTGGCATTGATTCTGCCAGCGAACTTTTCGACCACAGCGCTTATCTTTTCAATGGTAATGATGCTGACATTTATTGGTAAATATCCATTAAAATATATTGCTTTTATCATTGGTTCAGGAATCGCTATGCTGGCATTTTTCCTTTTGGTTGCCAAAGCGTTTCCGGAGTCAAGATTTTTCAGCAGGGTTTCAACATGGGAAAGTCGTATTATGAACTTTACCACAGATAAACCCGATGAAGATGATTATCAAATTGAAAAAGCAAAAATTGCAATTGCATCTGGAAGATTAGGCGGACTAGGACCAGGAAAAAGTGTTCAAAAGAATTTTCTGCCGCAATCATCTTCGGATTTTATTTATGCCATTGTAGTAGAAGAATATGGTTTGGTAGGAGGAGTTTCGATATTGGTTTTGTATTTGTTGTTATTGTTTCGATTTGTAATTGCATCACATAAAGCCAATACCTTATTTGGAAAATTAGTCGTCGTCGGCCTCGGATTTCCAATGATATTTCAGGCCATGATTAATATGGCGGTTGCAGTAGAATTGCTGCCGGTAACAGGGCAGACACTTCCATTGATAAGTTCCGGAGGTAGTTCGATCTGGATGACTTGTTTCTCTCTTGGTATTATTATTAGTGTAACCAAAAAAGAAGAAGAAATCGCCGAAGAGCTGGAAGAAAAAGCAAGAAGAAAAGAAGCACTTCAAAGATTGATAGATAAAGAACTGGCAGAAGAAGACTTGCCAAATAATGAAAAAGAAGAAATTTACGAAGAAGAAGCCATGTATTCCATCGAAGACAATTCAAGAAACCCGATGAATGCAGTTTTAAACAAATAAAAGGATAAAATAGTTTAATAATAACTATTACAAGATATGACAAAGTATAAATTCATACTAAGCGGAGGAGGAACAGGAGGACATATTTATCCTGCAATTGCGATTGCAAACGAATTAAAATTACAATATCCTGAAGCTGAATTTCTTTTTGTAGGTGCCAAAGATAAAATGGAAATGCAAAAAGTGCCTCAGGCAGGTTATGAAATAAAAGGTCTTTGGATCGCGGGTTTACAGCGAAAACTGACTTTGCAAAATATGATGTTCCCTCTAAAACTGGCAAGCAGTTTATTAGAGTCAAGACGAATCATTAAAAAGTTTAAACCCAATGTTGTAATTGGAACCGGAGGTTTTGCCAGCGGACCATTATTGCAGGCTGCGGGTTCGACAGGAATTCCAACCGTAATTCAGGAGCAGAATTCTTTTCCGGGAATCACAAATAAATTGCTGAGTAAAAAAGCAAATGCAATTTGTGTGGCGTATGAAAATTTAGAAAGATTTTTTCCGAAAGAAAAAATCGTTTTAACGGGAAATCCTGTGCGTCAGGATTTAATTGATATCGATACAAAACGTGATGAAGCAATAGCTTTTTACGGTTTAGATACAAATAAAAAAACACTGCTGGTTCTGGGAGGGAGTTTAGGAGCCAGAAGAATCAATCAGTTAATCGAAAAGGAACTGGATAATTTTCTTTCGCAAGATGTTCAGATAATCTGGCAGTGCGGAAAGTTATATTTTGAAGATTATAAAAAATACAATCAGCAAAATGTACGAGTTGTTGATTTTATAGAAAGAATGGATTTTGTTTACGCCGCGGCTGATGTAATTATTTCAAGAGCAGGAGCGTCGTCAGTTTCAGAATTATGTATTGTGGGTAAACCGGTAATTTTTATTCCGTCGCCCAATGTAGCTGAGGATCACCAGACTAAAAATGCTCAGGCGATTGTAGATGCAAAAGGTGCAATTTTGTTGAAAGAATCTCAGCTGGAAAGCGAATTTAGCATTGTTTTTGAAGCGCTGCTGAAAGATGATGGAAAACAAAAACAATTAAGTACCAACATTAAAAAACTGGCAAAACCAAAAGCAACACAAGATATTGTAGCGGAAATTGTGAAGTTAATTAAAAAGTAAAATAAAGCAGAAAGGTTAAAGCCTGAAGCTTATGCATAAAGCAAATTAAAATGAATTTAGATCAAATACAGAACGTTTATTTTATAGGTATCGGAGGCATCGGAATGAGTGCTTTGGCTCGTTATTTCAAGCATATTGGGAAAAATGTTTCCGGATATGATAAAACGCCTTCTATGCTTACAGCTGAATTGATCGAAAGCGGTATAGATATTCATTTTGAAGATAATATCGGTCTTATTCCTTCAGATTATTATGTTGAAAATACACTGGTGATTTTTACACCAGCAGTACCAATGACACACTCTGAGTGGAATTATTTTATAGAAAGACATTATCAGGTTAAAAAACGTGCCGAAGTTTTAGGAATTATTACAAAAGGTACGTTTAGTTTCGCAGTAGCCGGAACGCACGGTAAAACAACGACATCTAGTATTTTGGGGCATATTTTGCACGAAAGCGGTGCCGATGTTACGGCATTTGTGGGCGGAATTGTAGAGAATTACAACTCTAATTTAATTGGAACTGGAAAAACGGTAACGGTTGTTGAAGCAGATGAATTTGACCGTTCGTTCCTGCATTTACATCCAAATATTGCCTGTGTAACATCAATGGACGCAGATCATTTGGATATTTACGGAACAAGCGATGCAATTCAGGAATCATTTAAAGAATTTGCTTCAAAAGTAACCGATAAAAGCAAATTGTTTATAACCAAAGAATTACCTCTGGAAGGTGTTCAATGTGCTATAAATGAAGATGCTGTATATAAAGCATTTAATGTTCGAATCGAAGATGGAAGTTATGTTTTTGATGTGCAGACACCATCAGAAATTATGAAAGATCTTCATTTTGGACTACCGGGTAAACACAATTTAATGAATGGGTTAATGGCTATTGCGATGGCAAAAACGTATGGCACCCCGACCGATGCCATTGCAAAAGCTATTGCCTCATTTAATGGAATCAGAAGACGTTTTTCGTATCAGATAAAATCTGAAAAGTTAGTTTATATTGATGATTATGCACATCATCCAACAGAAATAAATGCTGTTCATCAGGCAGTTAGAGAATTATATCCGGGACGTAAAGTTCTGGCAGTTTTCCAGCCGCATTTATTTAGCAGAACAAGAGATTTTGCTGATGGATTTGCAGAAAGCCTGTCTCAGTTTGATGAAGTGTTTTTAATGGATATTTACCCTGCACGTGAGTTACCTATGGAAGGAATCACATCAGAATGGCTGTTGGGTAAAATGACAAATTCGAACAAAAAAATTGTTGCAAAAGAAAATTTATTAGCGGAAATCAAAGCCAGTGATGCGCCAATAATTGTAACAATAGGAGCTGGTGATATTGGTGAAATGGTACCATCAATTAAAAAAATGCTGAATGAAAATATTTAATTGGACAAATATTCGATTAGTACTCATTTTAGGGCTTGTACTTTTTCTATATTCTTTCGCGCAGCACAGAAATGGAGATAGAAAATTGAAAAAATCTATGGTCATTTTTGTAGGTGAAAATACGCTTTTTGTGAAGCCGGAAACGGTTAATAAATTGTTGATAGAAAATAAAAGAGACGCTTCCAGTATTAGAAAAGATGAAGTAGATTTGAATAAGATAGAGAAAACTCTTGATACGCAAGACATGATTGAGAAGTCAAATGTTTTTGTAAGTATCGATGGCGTTCTAAAAGCGGTAGTAAAACAGAAGACACCAATAGCAAGAATCTATAATGGTGATCGCTCTTTTTATATTGACTATGAGGGTGGTAAAATGCCCTTGTCAGATAATTTTACGGCGCGAGTTCCGCTTGTTTCTGGGGCAATAAATGAAAAAAATAACGAAGATTTAGCTGCTTTATTTCGCACAATTTACGATGATGCGTTTTTGAAAAAAAACATCATTGCGATTCAAGTTATGCCTAATGGAAGCCTAAAAATGTTTAACCGAAACTATGATTATGTCATAGATTTTGGTCGTACAATGAATGTTGATAAAAAATTTAGAAATTATAAAGCCTTTTTTCAAAAGGCTGTTTTAGATAGCACATTATACAAATACAATAAAATTGACCTTAGGTTTACGGAACAAGTAGTTTGCACAAAATAATAGAAAATGGAAAAAGATAACATTGCAGTAGGTCTAGATATTGGAACGACAAAGATAGTTGCCATGATAGGCAAGAAAAACGAGTATGGTAAATTGGAAATTTTGGGTATTGGTAAATCCAAAAGTCTGGGAGTGGCACGAGGAGTTGTAAACAACATCACGCAGACTATTCAATCTATTCAGCAGGCAATACTTGAAGCAGAAAATAACTCAGGTTACAAAATAAAAGATGTTGTTGTGGGTATCGCCGGACAGCACATCAGAAGTATTCAGCATACTGATTACATCAGCCGTAATAATCCGGAAGAAGTAATTGGCGAAAAAGATATTCAGCTTTTAATCGATCAGGTTAACAAACTGGCTATGCTTCCGGGAGAAGAAATTATTCATGTTCTTCCTCAAGAGTTTAAAATTGATGGACAGTCTGAAATAAAAGAACCAATTGGTATGTACGGCGGAAGATTAGAATCAAGCTTCCACGTTGTAGTTGGGCAGGCATCTTCTATCAGAAACGTAGGAAGATGTATTCAGAGTTCAGGAATCGAATTGTCTGGTTTGACATTAGAGCCATTAGCTTCTGCTGATGCCGTTTTAAGTCAGGAAGAAAAAGAAGCTGGTGTTGCGCTTATCGATATTGGAGGCGGAACAACAGATTTGGCGATTTTTAAAGATGGTATTATTCGTCATACAGCAGTAATTCCTTTTGGAGGAAATGTAATTACAGATGATATCAAAGAAGGCTGTTCGATTATCGAAAAACAAGCCGAGCTTTTAAAAATTAAATTCGGATCTGCATGGCCTGGAGAAAATAAAGACAACGAAATTGTTTCTATTCCGGGATTAAGAGGAAGAGAGCCAAAAGAGATTTCATTAAAAAATCTTTCAAAAATTATCCACGCTCGTGTAGTGGAAATCGTTGAACAGGTTTTTGCAGAAATCAAAGCTTACGGGCATGAAGATCCTCGTAAAAAGTTAATCGCAGGAATCGTTCTTACCGGTGGTGGTGCACAGCTAAAGCATATTAAGCAATTAGTTGAGTATATTACTGGTATGGATACCAGAATTGGATATCCAAACGAGCATTTAGCAGGAAACTCAAGCGAAGAAATCTCAAGTCCGTTATTTGCAACAGCAGTTGGATTAGTAATGAACAGTATCGAAAATAGTACGCAAAGTGCTATTAGATTGGAAGTTGTAAATGAACAGCCAAAAGTAGTTTACAGAACTGTTGAACAACCTGTGCAGCAACGATACGAAGTTGAAGAAAACTACGTTGAGAAAGTAGAGGCTATTGAGGAATCAAGACCAGTAAGGACTAAAGCCGAAGCAGAATCTACAGAAACAAAAATCAGAAGATCATTTTTTGATAGATATGTCGACAAAATCAAAGATTTTTTAGACAACGCAGAATAATAAAAGAGAAGGATTACTTTCTGGCCCCAAGTCAAGAAGTAAAAAATGTACTAAATAAGAATTTCAAAAACCAAAAAGATGATGAGCAACTCAGAATTTGGAAGTATTTCATTTGATTTACCAAAAAACCAATCAAATGTAATCAAAGTAATAGGTGTAGGTGGAGGAGGTAGCAACGCTATTAACCACATGTTTAAACAAGGTATTAAAGGTGTTGATTTTATAGTTTGTAATACAGATTCACAAGCACTGCAGAACAGTTCAGTGCCTAACAAAATTCAGTTAGGTATGAATTTAACAGAAGGTCTTGGCGCAGGAGCAAATCCTGATGTGGGACAGCAATCTGCTATTGAAAGCATTGCTGACATTGAAAAAATGTTAGACCGCGGGACAAAAATGGTATTTATTACCGCTGGTATGGGTGGAGGAACCGGTACTGGTGCAGCTCCCGTTATTGCACAATTAGCAAAAGAAAGAGAGATCTTAACAGTGGGTATCGTGACTATTCCGTTTCAGTTTGAAGGGAAAGTACGTCAGGAGCAGGCACTTTTAGGAATCGAGAAACTACGTAAACAAGTAGATTCTTTAATTGTAATCAACAACAATAAATTAAGAGAAGTTTACGGGAATTTAGGTTTCAAAGCCGGATTCTCTAAAGCAGATGAAGTTTTAGCAACAGCCTCTAGAGGTATTGCCGAAGTAATTACGCATCACTATACTCAAAATATCGATTTACGCGATGCTAAAACAGTTTTGGCAAACAGCGGAACAGCTATTATGGGATCTGCTGTGTCAGAAGGAGAAAACAGAGCAAAAGATGCAATTGTATCAGCACTGGATTCACCATTATTGAATGACAACAAAATAACAGGAGCCAAAAACGTATTGTTGCTTATCGTTTCTGGATCTAACGAAATAACACTTGACGAAATCGGTGAGATCAATGATCACATTCAGGCAGAAGCGGGTTATAATGCTAATATTATCATGGGGGTTGGAGAAGACGAAAGCCTTGGTGAAGCTATTGCTGTAACTATTATCGCGACTGGTTTTGATGTTGAGCAGCAAAACGAAATTGTTAATACAGAGCCTAAAAAAATCATTCACACGTTAGAAGATGAGCAGAGAAGTGTTCATAATTTAACAAACAAACCGCTTACTTCTTTTGATTTAAATGCAGAAACACCTACTGCAAAATCAGAAGAGAAGATTGTTTTTGATTTAATGGAAGATACGGTTGCTCCCGTACAAACTCCAGTTGCTCCGGTAACAACACCAACAATCAATCAGGAAGAATTGGTAGTAATGTCTGAGTTTATTAAAAACCTAGATGTAACTTTTGAAATTGTTTCACCAATTACTGATATTGATTTTAAAATTACGACTCCGGCAGCAGAAACGGTTCAGGAAGTAAAACCAGTGCAGCAAAGAACTTTTGAAAGAGAAGAACAACAAACTACTTTTTCATTTGATTTACCACTTTTCAAATCAGAGCCTGAAGTGAAAAGAGAGCCAGTTGCAGAACAGGACAATAAAATTGTTTTTGAGTTATCAAATGAAACTCGTAACATTAAAGTAAACGATCCGGTTTCATTTGTACCGGTAACAGAACTTTCAGATAACGGAATTATCAAATATTCGTTAGAAGAATACATGGAAGTTGAAAACGATTTAATGGCTTCAAAACCAGTTGAAAAAGTGGTTGAAGATGTAGTTCCTGAGGAATTAAATATTACATTAAAGTCAAGAGCTGATTTTGCAAGTCAGCCGGATTATACAACAACTTCTGAGGTTTCTCCAATGGAATTAACAATTGAAGAAACACTTCGTTTAAGAGCAGAAGAAAGAAGAAAGAAACTAAAAGAATTTAATTATAAATTTCACAATAACGTTTCAAGAATTGATGAGTTGGAAAAAGAGCCGGCTTACAAAAGATTAGGAATCGATTTGTCGAATTCTCAGTCAAACAATACAAATTCTAGAATTTCGGTAGGAACAGATAGTAACAACGATTTGCAATTGCGTTCAAATAATTCATTTTTGCACGACAACGTAGATTAATTTTACAATCATAATATAAGGATAGCCCGAAAATTGGATTTAATTTTCGGGTTATTTTTTTTATCTTCGCACAGAATTTAGAAATTTGACTTCTTTATTTAACTTTTAAAGTTAATTTCTGTTGTCAGTTCAAGTGAAAGCGAAAAAGACTTTCAATATCAATAATCAAATTTATAAGCGCAGCTTATTTAAATAAAAAATAGTAAAGATGAGTTTACAGGCAAAAATCATGGACGAAATTAAAACGGCCATGAAAGCAAAAGATACAGTAGCATTAGAAGCATTAAGAGCAGTAAAATCTGAATTATTGTTAGCTTCAACTGCTTCAGGATCTAAAGAAGATTTAAAAGAAGACGAAGAAATTAAATTACTTCAAAGATTAGTAAAAACACGTAAAGAAAGTGCAAGAATCTTTACAGAACAAAATCGTCCTGATTTAGCTGAACCAGAATTAGCTCAGGTTGCAGTAATTGAGAAGTTTTTACCGGCTCAGTTAAGCGAAGCAGAAGTAGAAGCTGTAATTGCAAAAATCATTGCAGAAACAGGCGCTTCTGGAATTGCTTCAATGGGTAAAGTAATGGGATTAGCATCTGCACAATTAGGCGGAACTGCTGAAGGAAAAACAATCTCTACAATTGTAAAGAAATTACTTTCGTAAATAATTTTAGATTTTAGAATTCGGATTTTAGATTAATCTGAATTCTAAAATCATAAATCTAAAATAAAAATGACCTCGTAGTTCAACTGGATAGAATATCAGATTTCGGCTCTGAGGGTTGGGGGTTCGAACCCCTCCGGGGTCACTAAAATGCTAAAAAAGCCTGAGATTTTTTTCTCAGGCTTTTTTGTTTATCGTAAATAATTCTTGATTTTGTAAACCTTTTAGAAATAAAAAATAGGCGAAGTATTAACTAAAAAAATATAAATCGAATTGATTCTATTGAGTTTACGACTATGAAGAAAATAAATTCATAAAACTTCCAACAACAATCACTGAGTTTTCTATGTAAAATAAAATTAAAAAACCGTCTCAAATTTATTGAGACGGCTTTCTTAAATAAGGTGTTATGCTGTATTAATTACCAAATGTATATCTAATGGTAAATTGTGCCTGCCATACATCAAACGTTGAAGCATTCTTTTGGAATGTATCTTTAATTAAGACTTTTGTTCCATCTGGATTAGTTTGTGTAGCTAACTGATAAACTGGTACGTTTGCTGTAGTTGTAGAGTTGTAAGCCAGTACGTTTGGATTAGTCGCTCTTTGAGTAACTCCCCAGTCTTTATTAATCATGTTTGTAAAGTTCAGGATGTCTGCTCTTACCTGGAAAGAATTCTTTTTACCACCAATTTTGATGTAGATATCCTGAGTAAGAGAAAGATCTAATCTGTGTAACATTGGCAGGATCGCTCCGTTTCTTTCAGCATACTGACCTCTTCTTGTACGAAGGTATTTATCCTGATTGATGTAAGCGTCAAATGCTTCCTGTTGTTGAGCTTCTGTATACGTTGTTACAACATTTGCACCGTTTACAACATTTGTTACTGATAATGGTGCGAAACGTACTTCTGAAGCACTGTTAGGAATGTACATAAGATCATTTCCATTCACACGGTCTCCATTCATATCTCCACCGTATGCATATGTAAATGGATTTGCCTGTTCTCCAATATAACCTAGGTTAATAGAAGTAGCACCGCCTAAACCTTTACCATATTCAATTCTGTATCCAATAACCCCAACAAGTCTGTTTGGAGTATTGTTGTTTGATGCAGAAACAGCTAAATCATTATTTCCGTTTACAGATCTTGCACCAGTCCATGAACCAAATGCGATTGATCCCGGAGAAATCAAATCTGTTGCCTCAGAGTGTGTGTAGGCAAAAGATCCCCAAAGACCATTTTGATATGGGTACTCTAATTTGAAAGTAGTAGAGTAGTAGTAACCTTTGTCAGAATTTGTTAATACAATACCGTTAGAAACATTATCATTTACTCTTGTTCCGGCATCGTTACGAGAATATCTTGGTCTGTTGTCAGGTCCTGCAAAAGTTCCTACCGGACCATCAAAGTTGGCGTTGTAATAATCAATAGCGTTAATGTTTTTCTGGATAATACCTTCAACAGTACCTACGAAACCAAACGGAAGTTTTTGATCTACTGCCATTGTTGTTTTCCAAACTTGTGGATATTTGAATTTTTTATCTGTAAACGCTAAATCAAAAGTAGTTGGCAAAGTTGGAGTTGATGGTGTAAAATATTCAGCAGGTCTTGGTGTAAAACCATATCCTCCGGCTGCTAAAGCAGGACCACTTACATCAACAAATCCTGTAAGTACACCATTGTTTCCAATTTGATTTGAAAGATAAACAGATGGAGCTCTTCCTGTAAAAATTCCAGAACCTCCGCGAATTAATGTAGAAGCATCTCCATTTAAATCTAAGTTGAAACCTAGTCTAGGTTCAAATAAGTATTGTGCATCTGGCATTTCTCCTGTATTGAATTTTTCTCCATTAGCAAAAGTCATAGCTGTCACTGCAGGATTTTCTAAAGCAGTGTCTGCAAACCAAACTCTAGAAGCTCTAAGACCAATACTTACCTTAAGTTTATCGCTTAATTTAATTTCATCCTGAGCATATAAATCAAATTTATTAGACTTTAAAACCTGCATTGGTTCTTCGCCTCCGGGTAAAGCAGAATATCTGTATTGAAAACGTGCAGGAGACGTATTAGTAGCAGTTGAAGGTTTGCCTCCGTTTGCGATAGATTCATCTGCAGCAGCATAAAAATCAGCCAGAGAGTTAAATACATAAACTCCGTTTGAACCTGAGAAAAATAAGTTACTTGATTTGAAATATTCAAAATTAGCTCCTAAAACAATAGAATGTTTACCAATTGTTTTAGTTAAGTTGTCTGTAAAGTGAAGTGTAGAATAGCTAAGTTTATTTCCTTGTGTAAAAGGATCTAAACCAACAGAAATATAAGTTGCAGCACCATTTTTAATATCAATAGTTGGAAATAATCCACCGCCTTGTAAACCTCTGTCTTCAATTTGTTTGTCATAACCAGCAATAAAGTTGTTGTACCATGAATTTCCAAATTTACTGTTTAACTCTACTACGATAGATCTTGTGTTATCTAAAATAGTGTAACCACTGTTTTTAAAAGACATTGCCAACGGACTTGTTCTTCTGTTACCAAAACCTAAAGAGTTTGAATTTGAAGTTAACTCATCAGAAGATGAATTGTGGAATACATAACGAGCAGTAAGTTTATGATTGTCATTAATATTCCAGTCAATACGAGTTAAGAATTTTTTAGATGTTTTTGCCGCATCATAATTTTCCCAAGGACCAGTTGCATATCCAAATTTATCTCTCATGTAATTAGAAAGAGTCTCCATTTCTGTATAGCTTGGAGCAGAAATCTGCGCTCCTCCATTTGGAGAACCTGTAGATGTCCAGGTTGTAGCAGGACTTGTATTTTCGATAGTTTCGAAGTTACCAAAAAAGAACAATTTATTTTTGATAATTGGCGCGCCAACACGTGCACCCCAGATTTTTTCGTCGAACGTTCCAGGTTTGATAGTTACATCTTTACCAGGGTGAGTTCCAATAAAACTCTTTTTATTGTTTCTAAAAGAATTGTAAACCGATCCTTCGATTTCATTAGTTCCACTTCTGGTTACAGCATTAATACCAGATCCTAAAAATCCTGACTGACGAATGTCAAATGGAGCAATATTTACCTGAAGCTGTTCAATAGCGTCAAGAGAAATTGCTGTAGATCCGGTTCTTCCTCCAGCTTGTGACTCAGAACCAAGACCAAATCCGTTGTTAAAAACAGAACCGTCAATTGTAAAATTGTTTAATCTTGAATCCTGACCGCCAAAAGTTCCATTGGCACCGGCATTAGCATTGTATTTTGTAACCGCGTTTACAGAACGTGATCCTAAAACAGGAACGGCTGTAATTTCTCTGTTTGAGAACTGTTGAGATGCTCCGGTTCTTCCTTTATTAAAATTCCCTTTTGATTTTGTAGAAACTACAACTTCTTGAAGAGCATTCGATTCTTCCTCAATTTTTACATTGACAGTCAGGTTACTTCCTAAGCCAACATTAATATCTGTTATTTCGGAAGTTTTATATCCCATATAACTTACTTTAACTGTGTACGGTCCGCCTGGTCTTAAACCCTGTGCAGAATATCCGCCGTCAAAATCTGAAGTAGAAAAGTACTTTGTACCTGTTGGTTTATGAACAATTTCTACTGTTGCTCCGGGAAGTGCCTCCCCTTTGTTTGATTTAATAGTACCGGACATAGCAGAACCTGTTACTTGTGCATGCCCCAATGCTGTTAAAAAAATAATCAAAACAAAAATAATTTTTTTCATTTTTTATGTTATAAGTTTAAATTTTTAGCAAAATTATAACATTTGAAAAGCGAGGTGTTAACGGAATGTTAGTAAAAGGGTATTTTTGATGTGTTTTTGGGAAAAAAGAGACAATCTTAATTTGATATATTTTTGAGGTGATGAAGCTTCAAAAAAACAAAAGCCTGAAAAGAAATCATTTTTCAGGCTTTTGAATATTTCGATAATTGTTTTTTATTTTTCAGCTCGTTTTCTGAAATTTTTAATTAAAACAAAAACTGAAAAAACAAAAACTGAAAAAACAAAAACTATGGAATATACAACTGCCAGAGCAGGTTTTTCAAATTTCAAAGTTTCAAAATCGAATTGCTTATATAATGCAGCACCAACAATAATTGCTATAATGCTAAACGTAAATACAGGTACATTATTCTTATTTTCCATGTTTTTGGTTTTATTGGTTAATAGATTATTTAATTGTTTTTCCGGCATTTCCTGTTTTTACTTCTCCGGTTCGTTTATAATTTGCTAAAACAACTCCGGTTGTAGTTATTGTATTTTCTACTAATGTAAATCCTGAAGGATGCGCAGTATCATTGAACAGCTTTTTGCCTTTGCCAAGTATTAACGGATGAATTTTTAATCTGAGTTCATCCACTAAATCATTTTTTAGTAATAAATGCACAAGTTCACTGCTTCCCCAAACCTGAATATCTAAACCTTCAGAATTTTTGAGTTTTTTGATATCAGCAAGACTTTTTATAAAATTAGAATTTTTCCAATCTGATTTTTTTCTCGTTTTAGAAAGAACATATTTATTTCCTTCATTAATTCCCGGCCAGAATGCGGCATTTTTTGGCCAATAATCTTCCCAGATTTCAAATGTTTTTCGGCCTAAAAGATAATCAGCAGGTTTTATTTCGTTTTTTACAGCCTTACTGTAAGCCTCATCCCCAAAAGGAGCAGTCCATCCTCCAAATTTAAATCCGTTTGATTTATCTTCTTTTGGTCCGCCCGGAGCCTGCATTACACCATCTAACGAAATCATCGACAAAACAATTATTTTTCTCATAATATATTGATTTTGTGTTTTATGTAAAGTTAATATATTCAGAGACAAATAAATAAACTTATTATTCAATAACGAGCTTGACATAAGTATGGCCGTCTTCGTCAATATCTTCAGCATTATAAGCTCGTTTGCCAATAATATTTTTTACGGCATTTTGCGCATCCTCTAAATCTCCGCCTAATTCAAGAGTGACAATTTTTGAAGTATTAAAAGCATCTTCATCAATAAAATCAGAAACATGAAGATAGAATTCATCCAGAATGTCTTCAAGCGGATATTGAGAATCTTCATTTTCTTCTAATTCATATGTTACGGCAAAAACATATAAATCGCCGTCTTGCTTGTCAAAATAGATTCCGTTTTCAATTAATTCATAATTCGGGCTCTTATATTTGTCAAGTTCAATCTGCGTGATGTTTTTCATTTTTAAGGAAAGTTTTTTGTAGTTTGGTTTAAGATTATCAGGACGAATATAAAGAAATATTTAATTTCAATTTTATATTTTAGCAAAGCAGAGACCAATAAAGCTTTCTGTTTTTAAATTGAATTAAAACTCATGATTATTCTTTTTTTGGTTCTCTTTTTTATTGGGGTTTTATTTCTGTTGGTAATTGTATTCAGGATTATTGAACCCGCTTATTTACTGTTTTTTAATAAACCATTATTTATATTCTGGCATCCGGTTTTAAATAAACTTAATGAAGCCGATAAAACAATCCTTCGTCGTGAATTTCCGTTTTATCTCAATCTCTCAGAAAAAAAGAAAGGCTATTTTGAACATCGCGTAAAATGCTTTATTGATCATTATAATTTTGATGGAAAAGATATTGAAGTTATACAGGAAATGAAACTCATTATTGCCGGAACTTACATAATGCTGACTTTTGGAATGCGAACCTATCTGCTCGAATTATTTGAAAATATTATTATTTATCCCTCAGTTTATTATTCGACTATAAATCAGGAATATCATAAAGGAGAATATAATCCAAGAATGAAATCAGTAGTTTTTTCCTGGGAAGATTTCCTAAGCGGGCATCAAACGAAAGATAATATTAATCTCGGACTGCATGAATTTACCCATGTGCTGCATTTTTATTCCCGAAAAAGTTCTGATGCCGGAGCCGTAATTTTTTATGATGAATTTACAGAAATCGAAAAATATTTTGACGAAGAACATTTAAGGAATAAACTAAAAGAAAAACAGTATTTTAGAGAATACGCTTATACCAATAAGTTTGAATTTCTGGCCGTGATTTTGGAACATTTTTTTGAAACTCCGGAAATCTTTAAAAAAGAATTCCCGGAGTTGTATGAAAATGTAAAAGCCATGATTAATTTTAAAGAATAAGCTTAAAAAATTTCCGGAAATCTATTTCGTATTTTGTAAAAAATTATCGATGTAATGTATTACCAGCGGAATATTTTGATGCTGAGGAGCATGCCCTGTTTGCGGCAGTACAATTAACTGAGATGTTGGGAGCTGTCTGGTCAGCGGATACCAATTTTCTACAGCAAAACTAGTGTCGTGATCTCCGGAAATTATTAAAATAGGTGTTTTTGTTGTTTTAAGTTTATCTCTATAATTCTCTTTGTCTTCGGCAGCGCCTTCGCCTCCTGCAAAATACAGCTGAAAAACTTCCATTGTTGATGGAATTTTAGAAACATCAATTCTTTGCGCAATTCGTTCGTGAGAAGCCTTTGCCGCTTGCCTGCTTTCTTCAGATTCCGGTTCAAAGAAAAGAACAACTTCATCCTCAAAATCATTTACAGGCTTTAAGGCATGATCCAGAAATGATTGTTCCAGAGGCACGACTCTTTTTCCTATTGGTCCTGTTCCTAATAATATAGTGTGTGTAACAAGTTCAGGATATTGATGTGTTGCGGCCTGCGTGACCAATCCGCCGTAAGACCAGCCCATAAAAACGGCTTTTTTGATTTTTAGAAAATCACATAAATCTTTTACATCTTTGGCGACTTCTTTAACATCAGTTGGCAGTTTTCCGGTTGAATATCCAATTCCCGAATAATCGAAAGTAATAACCTGATGTTTTTCTGCCAAAAGATCCAAAAACAGCGGATCCCAGGTATCGAGTGTTCCTCTGAAACGATTAATCAAAATAATTGGATTTCCTTCGCCAATAGTGCGATAAGCAATTTTTCGATTGGGAAAATCTGCAAATTGAGTTTCAGAGTTTACAGCATTTATTTTTACAGTACTCATTATTTTTAGTTTTTAGTTAATAATGAATGAACAAACAATTTTGATGCCTTTTGAAAAATAGAAATAAAATCACGCTTCGGCAGAAAAGGGAAACTTTTAGCGTAGTTTTATTTCGCTAAAAAATGACTATTTCACGAAATGCAGCAGATTTTATATCTCGATTGTATCTCCAATTTTGGGTAAAAATAGATTTAAACCGGCTTTTTGAAAATCATCTAAAGCTTTTTGATGATCCATTTTAATAAAACCAAAAGTATCGTAATGAACGCCAAGAATTTTATTTACGCTAACCAGTTTTGAAGCTTCAACGGCTTCTTCAATTCCCATTGTTAAACCATCACCAATTGGAAAAACGGCAAAATCCAATTTAGTAAATTTCGGAATCAGCTGCATGTCTAAAGTCAGAGCCGTATCGCCACTGTAGTAAAAATTTCCGTCGGCAGTTGTAAGTACAAAACCAGAAGCAATACCGCCGTAACTTCCATCCATAAAACTGCTCGGATGCTGTGCTATCACGCATTTTACAATTCCAAAATCAAAGCTGAATTTACCGCCGGGATTTATGGGATGCGAATTTTCGATTCCTTGTTTTAAAAGCCAATTGTAGATTTCAAAGTTTCCTAAAACTTTTGCTCCGGTATTTTTTGCAATTCGTTCTACGTCCAGAATATGATCGTAATGCGCATGCGAAAGAAAAATATAATCGGCTTTTATTTCGTCAACATTAATATCTTTTGCTAATTCGTTTGGAGTAATAAAAGGGTCAAAAAGAAGATGTTTCCCGCCGGCAAAAACAGAAAAACACGAATGACCGTAGTACGTTACTTTCATGGTATATAATTTTGAAATTAATAAATAGATTGTCTATTTAAAACCAAATAATATACCAGCTGTTTTTTGTTCTGTTTAAACTAAAAGGTTTTATTTGGTAATAAAATAATAATTCTCTTTTTTAAACTCAACCGTTTTCTCAAAAGTCAATAATTGAGAATACATAACAACTCCGGCAAGTTTCCATTCTAAAACACCTCCAACATGATATCTGTAAAAGTTATCTTTATTTGTTTTATTGATATTGATAAAATCAGTACGCCAGTTAGTACCGCTTACAAGTCCTGTTGTGGTTGTTATGGCAGAAAGCGCCTCTTTATCATTATACTGCACAAGCATTTTAAGCTGCGATACTAAATTATCTTCCAGAATAATAGTGGTAGTGTGTGTTTCGAGAGTATTTGGGGTATTTTCTTTTTTATTTTCAAAACTAAATTTTTTGTTTTCATAGTCTTTTTTAGGACCGCCCATAAAAGATAATAAGCAAAAAGAAAAAATGATTGCTGCAAAAAGGCCAATCTTTTCACGAATATGTTTTACCGCTTTAAAACACAAAACAATGAAAAAAATTACGATAGAGATATTTAATATTCCCCAGATTAACTGCAGCATAACATTTGTTTTTGAATAAACGAAAATAATAATTTAATCTGAATTTTAGTGCTGTTTTTTAGAAAACAAATTCTCTGCAACCCATGCAGGGCCAATTAAAAGAAACTGTAAATCTTTTAAAAATGATGGTTTTTTACCTTCAATATTATGACCGTAAAACTGCCCAATCCAGGCAATAACAAACACACCAATTGAGAATATCCATAACGGAAATATCTGGCCGATGTAATAATTAACAACAAGGCAGATTCCTGAAAAAACAGCAATTTTTACCGCCATAGTAATCGATAACCGAATGTAAAAAATTAGAACAAAAAGCAAAACCACAAAAGCCCAGTTTTCGATAACCGGTAAATTTAGTTTTAAAGTATTAGCAATAATACCGCTTGGAATACTCATTAATAAACCTACTATAGAAAAGTAAATTGCCGGAACACAAATGTAATGTATGGCTTTGTTTTTTGGGTTTTGATGACTTACGGCATATTCTGCAAACCATTGTTCTAATGTTCTCATTTTTTGTGGTTTTAGGTTAGTTACCGTAAATCTAGTAAAATTTCCTTTAGCTTTTACCGTGTTGTATTTTCATTATTTGATTGACAATTTCAACCGCTTTTTCAAAAGTTATTCCGTTTTCCTGATCGATTGTTAAAGGATGATTTTCTTCGATCATTTTTATTTCCGGAATTACACCCAGTTCCTGTTCAATGGCAATGGTTTTGAGCGAAATTGTTTTGCCGTATGTTGGAACATCGGTCTGCAACCAGCCAAAATAAGGCTCCTGATTTATACGTTCCGGATCTTCCCATAAATCCATCCTCACACAAAAATTAGCTTCGCTGATTGTTGTCCAGATATTAAAAACCAAATCTTCGTGATAATCGATAATTGGAATTGTCAGTCTGCCGCGATGAAAAAAATGTTCTTCATCTACATAACACCAGCTTCCTCCATATTCAATACGCTGTTCTCTTTCTTCGTGTGGAACAGAGAAATAATAAGCAGGAAATTCATTGCCGAAACACAATGGCATTTCGTCGTAAACCTCGCCGCAGCAAGAACATGTGTAATTCAAATTTGTTTCGTTTTTAGAAGGATTTAATTTCAAAAGATGTTTTTTTATGCATTATAAATTTTAAAAAACAACGCAGAAGATTTTATCCTTCTGCGCAGTTTTTAATTTTGTTATTTAAGGATCAAAAAATTAAAAAATATCATTAGTATCTGTAACTAATTTTAATTTTTTAAATCTGCTTTTATCATAATCAATTCGGTTAGCTTTTACCGCTATTGGGAAAAGCGTATCTGTATTTGAAACCATTTTAAGCTGATTTTGCGAGTTAACCGAAAAGTCGACTTTTCCGCTGGCAATTTCGTTTAAACTGGCCGTTAAATTATTATCTACAACAAAATCAGTTTCGATGTCAACAATTACGTTTTTGGCAAACACAATACCGCTTATTACAAGAATATAATTGCGGTTGGCATTTTTAAGAAGAGCAGGATTTGGATGCAGAAAATCAGCATTAAACATATAATCTTCCAGATTTCCAACTGCGTATTCCTTGGTAATTGAATTATCATAACTAATCGTTACTTTTTTTCCGGATTTAATTTTAGAAGTTAATTCAAAATTTCCCAGTCCCAAAGTCTCCATAATCTGTTGTAAAAGCGTTATACCAATATTAAATCCATAATCATCTTTATGGTTTGAATTAACATTTAACGCAGGATTTACAATTTCGTTTAAAATAATGTTACTTTTAAAAGCGTGCTCAATATGAGCATAGTAAAGCTGAGCTTCATCAAACGGCCTTTTAAGCCATAATTGCAGCGGTTTGTGGTTTCGTACAGGACCTTGAATTATATCATAGCCCTGATTGCTTAAAAATGTGGTAAGTTTCATTTTGGGGTCTTTTAAGTTATTCTAGTCGTTAAATTGATAACAAATTTTAGATTTAAAATAGTTTAAACCTAAAATTGTTCTTACAAAATTACGCATTGATTACGAAGTAAGCCCAAAAAGAATATTTTATTTGAGTTAAAAAATCTAAAACCTAATTTTGGTTGTATTTAAAAACATTATCCCACAATTCGTCAATTTTAATCAGCGCTTCGTTTAGCGAAATTACCTGCCATTTTCCGTTATTTTCAATTCCAAGTCCAATGCTTTTTAGTTTTAAAAGTGCATCGTGTACATCAAAATCAAGTTCTGTTTTTAAATTTGAAGAAAACCAGGATTCAATCTGCAAATCGAGTTCTTCGGCCGTTAATGGATTTTGGCTTTGATTTAAAAAAGTATATGCCAGAATGGTTTCTTTTAATGCTTCTTCTTCAGATGAATTTAAAAGCGAATAAAAAGCACCGCTGTTGTTCCCGAGATTTTTAAAATACAAACTGTCTGAAAGTGTTTTAGAATATCGGATTTTCTTATTTATAAAATTATTGTACTGTCTAAAACAATAAGCAGCCAGAATTCCTAAAGCAATTAAACCCTGATTTAAAGAGGTTTTACTATTTAATAAGTCAATCGTTTCGCCGGTTTGATACGCTTCGTACATATTTATAAGAGCCGGAATTACTTTGGCACTCAATAACGAAATACCTCCAAAAACACCCGGAACCCAAAGCAGCATTTTGTCTTTTAAAGACATTTTTGGAACCGCATTTGGAAAAATGGTTTCAAGATCGTTTTTAGGAACACGTTTAAAAATCTTCAACGCAATCGAACCCGGATCAATAGGCATTTTACCTAATTTTACTTTCTTGGCGGCCAGATAATCAGCATCGCTGTAATTAAGGTAAATAAGAACACGTTCGTAATATTCGATTTCGACTTCTTTTTTCCAGAAAAAATACTTTTTGATTTTTTCTTTTGCTTTATGATGACCGCGTACGTATAATTCGTAATCCTTAAAAGCATTAAAATCTATAGAAAGATTTAAGCCAATTAAGTCATTTTCTTCAAAAGCTGTTTTTAAAGTTTCTTCGCTGATTCGATAATAATTGCCGCGTTCTAAAACCGTAAGCAGGGTTTCTTTAAAAACCGAAAAATCACTTTTGCCAATATATTTTTCACGTTCCTTTTCGCTTAAATCCGGATCGTATAAAGCATAGTTTTGTTTTAAATTTCGGTTAAGGTTAAAAGACTCATAATGATAATAATGTTCGATAATTTCGAATAATTTTTTATATCCGTCAACCTTTTGTTTGTCTTCGGCAAAAGCGGCAATTTGCTGCTCAAGTAAGAATTCCTTATTAAACGGAATATAATGTTCTCGTTTCATATCGATCAGGGCATTAATTTGTTTTTAGGCGCAGAAGCGGCAAAGATACAAGGTTTTGTTTTTGAATTTGAAAAACGGTTAGAAAAGCAATTTTAATATTTTTTAAGGTATTAAATATCAATTAAATAAAATGACGTATTTTGCATAAACCTTAGCGGTAAAATTATTTTCTATGGAAAAAATTCTAGCCTATATCGACCTGCTCGGATTTACGAAGATGATCGAAAATGATCATCAAAAAGCCGAAGAGCTGCTTTTGAAGTTTTACGATATTGCTTTTAGAATTATTAAAGATGATGAAAGGCTGAAAGGAAATATATCTTCTGATTGTCTTTTGGTTTATTCTGAAGATTATGCGGCGCTTATAAATTGTCTTGCCGAAATTTACCGCGAATGTTTTCTGCTCAATGATTCGTTTACAAATGCCGATTTTTATTTACTTCCCCGCGGGGCTGTAAGCGTGGGCGCAATGACAATTGGCGAAAGAGATACTTCGCTTGCTATTACAAAAGATTTTATGATAGGAAAAGCACTTGTGCATTCGTCTAAGCTGGAACCGCAGATAAAAGGCAGCCGACTTTTGATTGCGGTAAATGCCGAAGATGAACAGCAGAAAACGTCCTTGCTTGAAAACAAAGAAATCAGAAGTGCGCTGTATCAAAACTGTACTTTTAAATTCTGGCCCGGTTATCATTATGTAGATGCTTTATGGTTTCTTGATCTTTATAAAGACCCCGAAGAGCAAAGAAAAGAGATTTTACAACTTTTGAAAATAGCCATAAAACTCACGAAAAGTAACAGTCAGAATACTAAAATTGCCGAACATTATATTAATACCTTACGAATTGGATTACTGAGTTATTCAAAATTTGTTGAAAATGGCAATGATGCGATGTTTCAGACCATAATGCAGGATTTTAAAAATGATGAATATTGGTTTTTGTGGCTTACCGTAATTGAGATTGCAATTAACCGCAAAGAAGAACTTAAAAATGCTGATTGGTCTCTTGTTCTTGGTTTTTATAAAAAAGTTAGTCTCGAAAAAAGCTGGATGTTTGTAATTGAAGAAATTAATAAACCCGAAAAACTTTATTTAAAAAAGGCACTGCAGACTTTTATTGATTAAAATGCGAGTATAAAAAATACAAAAGCCGTAAAATAATTTTACGGCTTTGTTTCCCAGGGACAATACATTAGACATGCCCGGATTAGCTGCATATCTAATTTTTTTGATCTGTTATAAACAGACTTAATTTTGGTTCTCTCATATAGATATCCAGAAGGATAGCGGATTTCTAAATACTTTCTATGAACACCCTTGGCGAAAAGAGCGAACCGCGGTTTTTGGAAAAATTTGGTTTTTTGCCCTGGTAAATTTTAATGTTTTATAAATTATTTTTTTCTTCTTTTAATCGTTGTTCCTGACGTTCTCTAACAATCTTATATTCGTTGTCAAGCCTTTTGTATTCTGCCTTTATAATGTCGCATATAATGCCTGTACGGTCACCTCGAATCGACTTTCGAATATAATCGTAAGAATAACCGTGCTTTTCTTTAATAATCTTTAACACTTCTTGATTGTAACTTGGCTGAGATTTTATATTTTTGCCCATTGTATATTTTGTATTAAAAGTAGGACAAATATACGTAGGATATTTCTTAGTTACAAATTATTTGTAGGATATTATATTAAAAAGTGAAAATTATGGCGGAGAATACACTTAAAAGGATTAAACAGTATTTAGATTACAAGCGCATTAGAGTGAGGGCGTTCGAGAGGGTAGTGGGAATGTCGAATGGATCGTTTGCCAGTCAGTTAAAAAATGACAAAACAATTGGCGTAGATAAATTAGAAAATATCTTACACCAGTATCCGGATATTAATTCAGAATGGCTTTTAAAAGGCAATGGCGAAATGCTTTTATATGACAGCGTAAATGAAGACCGCGAGGTTTATAAAAAAACAGAAAAAAGGGCGCACAGTTATAACATTCCGGTTTATGATATCGAAACAACTACCGGAATTGCTGATTTATTTGCAGAAAAAAGCACTCAAAAACCTATTAGTTTTTTAAATGTTCCCAGAATTTCTGAATACGACGGCGCATTGTATGTAATTGGCGAGAGCATGTATCCGCTTTTAAAGAGTGGCGATGTTGTGGTTTATAAAAAAATAAATAATATTGAAAACAATATTGTTTGGGGTGAAATGTATCTGGCATACATTAATAACGACGATAACGAGTTTTTCCTGACCCGATATTTAAAACAATCAAATCGAAAAGGATATGCACAGTTTGAATCGTATAATAAGGATTATGAAACGGTAGAATTTCCAATAAGCAGTATTAAAACCCTGGCACTTGTTAAAGCTTCTGTGAGGTTTAATTCTCAATTTTAGTTTTGTAGAACTTCATTTCTTTATAACGATTCATTAGAAATGAAAAGTGGGATTTCTAATCGTTACCAGCGATTTGAAATCCCACTTTCAGTTCCAAAAAAAAGTGACAAAACTTAACAAGCTTTCTTGCGAAAAACTATATTCTAAAATTAAAAAAATTATTGCATGCAAGTATACGTCGAAATAAAGTTTAGACACCGCGTATTTATACCTGTTTTATGTTTTTGAGACGTAATGTTCCAAAAAAAACAAGAATTTTTTATTGTTTCATTTACAAAATAAAAAAGCTGCAAAACAAAATTTACAGCTTTTACTTTTTAATATGTCTTTTAATTACAGATTTACTCTGTAATTTTTTATAAAGATCCGCTCAGCGGTTTTTTATTCAAGTGTTTTTTTTATTAGATCTTCAATCAGGTTCCTATTCGCTCTTTCCATTACTGTATAATCCTTTTTAATATTATCCGGTTTTATTCCTTGTACAGAACCATTTATACACTGACGGATGTAATATTTAGAAACTTTGTATTTTAAAAACAAGGCTTCTAAAATAATAGAATCATAGGATTTGTAAATTTTTGTCTTACTTTTATCCATTGTTTAAGTTGTTTTAAATATTAAAAACAAATTTAGAAGAAAATTTTCAACATAAAAAATTATTTACAAGATAATTTCTTACATAATGGGTGGTATTCTGGAAAATGTAAAGGCCCTGGCTGTTCATGAAGGTATTACAATAACCAAATTGGAGCAGGTGATTGGTGCGAGTAAGGGAGTCTTATCTCGTGCGATAGCTAATAATAGCGATATTCAGGCAAAATGGATAACTAAGATAGTTGATAATTATCCCCGATATTCGTGCGATTGGCTGATAAAAAATACCGGACCGATGATAAAAAATGCAGAAATAAACGGAATTAAAGAGTCAGATTTAGAAGAATATATACTTTATAAAGATCTCGCCGATTCCAGAAAGGAAACAATTGATAGTTTGCGAAAGATAATTTTGCTTTTAGAAGAGCAGGTTGATACGCTGAAAAAAAATAAAAATGACTAAAAACTAAAACTTTTATTTAATTTCAGATTTTTTTAATTTGATTATCTTTTCAATGTATTCCTTCAAATCTTCTTTGTCTACAGCAAACAAAGCCGTTTCATCTTCGTTTTTAATATACAACTCTGCAATACCTTCGGCATTCATGTTTTGAGTTTGATAATGATGCTCAACATATTCAATTAAGTTGTCTAAAAATAATTCTTTCAAACGTCCTTTTTCCAGCGTTTCAGGATCAGCATTTTTGATTTTTTCTATTTCAGATTCCGGTAAATCGATCGTAAGATAAGAAGTATCTACAGGAACATTTGCCAGCATTTCGGGAGTTGTGGTTCCCGAAGCATTACAATAAGCACAAGGAGCAGGAACCCATTTTAACTGCCTGTTTAAACGTCGAATATCTTCCTGATCTACAAATCCTTTTCCCAGACATCTGGGACATTCTAAATCTGACTTTTTAAATAAAAATTTAAAAATGGACATTTTGCTACAAGTTTGGTTAGTGGTTTTCCTGAAGTGCGAATATAATTATTTATGTAAGAAAATTATTTTAATGAAGACTATTTTTTAATAACAAACGGTTTTCTGCGGTATTACAACGCATGTTTCTGTTTGTGTTGACTTTTAACACATGGATATTACGCAGCTATTTTGCTCTTTCAATACAAAGAAGTTTAGGTGTTAATGTTCTAAATTTGGCAGAAGATTTTTACTCAACAAATTGATTTTAAGATGGAAAATATACAAACCACAAAATTGCAGAATTTCTTTAGAATTCTGTTAGGGCTTTTTATGATTACGGCCGCATTTGGTCATTTTACTTTTCAAAGAGCCGATTTTCAGGCGCAGGTTCCTAATTGGGTTCCTATAGATAAAGATCTTGTTGTAATTCTTTCCGGAGTTGTCGAAATGGCTTTAGGACTTAGTATGCTCTTTCTTACGAGATATAAAGTGTGTGTGGGAATTGCGCTGGCGGTATTTTACGTTTTGGTTTTTCCGGGTAACATAGCGCAATATCTAAACAAAACCCCAGCCTTTGGTCTCGACACAGATCAAGCCCGATTGATACGATTGTTTTTTCAGCCTGTTTTGATTTTTCTGGCGTTGTGGAGTACGGGAGCGATTGCTTATTTGAAGAGGAAAACTCAATAGTTAATTGTAAGAAAATATCTTATTTTTTTATTCTTTCTATAACTTTAATTTTGTAGGTTTGTCACCGACAAAATATCGAAGTAAAACAATCTTTGAAACTTTTTATAAGTTAACATAAGCGAACCCTCGCCATGATGAGTAGTTTAAACCGAAAGGCTAGTAAATCTATCTGTTTTACAGATATTTTGTCACATCTAAAGCGAGGGTTTCGTGCGTTTAAAAATTTTCGACATGACAAAAGAAAATCAAAAAACACACCGCGACGTAATGCGGTCAGTAGCCATTTTCGTTTCAAACTTAAGTTTTGACGGCGAATTTCAAAAACAACCTGTGTATTTACAGGAAATATTTGAGTTATTACTCAATACAGAATTTGGAAACGATCTCATTGTAAGACAAAAAATGTTAAGCTGTCTTAAAACAAGCAGAGATTTGGTTAAAGTTTTATCTCAATACACAGATAAGCAAATTCAAAAAGCCTGCGATAATGTAACAATGGTAAAAGCAATTTAATTTTATTAATGTAAAATTTCTAAATGCTTAAAATTGAAAAAAGAGACTTTGTAAAAGTCTCTTTTTTATTTTGAAATTATGTGTATGCTGGCGCGAGCGTCCCGCTCGTGCATATTAGCTGATACAAGAGATTTAATACGTTCACGAGCGAGACGCTCGCGCTAGCTGGGGGAAATCACACCAGAAATTCCACAATGAAAATCGACAATGTACGACGAAAACTGTGTGTGATTTCTCCTTGCGTCGAAATGACAGACATGTTAATTTATTAAGGAAAGTTCTGCGATTAAAAGCAGGAGTATTTTTCAGCGTATTTTTAAATCTGTAATTACCGTATCAAATTATCTAATAAAATCTGATATTTCCTTCCCACAGGAATAATTTCTCCGTTCGACATCGTAAGACTTTTAAATGTAACTGATGAAATTTTGTTTGTATTTACAATAAAAGACCGGTGTACTTGTACAAAGCTGGCGCAGTTAATTTCTGCGGCAATGCTCGAAAGCGAACCATAAATAATATGCGGCAGATTATGTTTTGTGCTGTAAAGTTTCATGTAGTTGCCCAGACTTTCGATATAAATAATATCAGAAAGCATCATGTCGATTGTCTGACCGTTTACGCGGCAAGAAAATGTTTTGGTTTCGGTATCGATGTTCTTTTTTATGCTGCTGCCAGAGAAATAGGTTTTGGCTTTTTCTATGGCTTTGGCAAATTTTTCGGGAGAAATGGGTTTTAGCAAATAATCGATCGCATCGTTTTGGTAAGCCGAAAGGGCAAAATCAGAATATGCCGTAGTGACAATCGTAAGCGGGCGATTGGGCTGCATTTCCATTAATTCTACGCCTGAAATTACAGGCATGTTAATATCTAGGAAAATAATATCGTATTGGTTGGCATTAAGCAGTTTTAAGGCTTCCATACCACTAAAAGCACTTCCGGAATGTTCCAGTTCGTCAAATTTGGAAATATGCGAAATCAGCGCTTTATGCGCCGGCGATTCGTCGTCGATTATTAAACAGCGGTAGGTAAATGCCATATGCTTAATTTTACAGTAAACGTATTTTTCTCTTTTTTACAGCTCAAATCGTGTTTTATGCCGTAAACTTCTAAACGTCGTTTGAGATTTTCAATTCCAATTCCGGTTCCGGAAAGTCGTGATCCTGATTCGAGATAATTGTTTTTTAAGGTAAATATCAAATTTCGGTTTTTTACTTTCAAATCCAGATTAATAAAGGGTTCTGCGGTTTCGGCAGAAAACTTTACTGCATTTTCTACCAAAGGTAAAAAGAACAAAGGCGGAATTTCTATTAGATCATGCAGACCTTCAAAGTTTTGGTTTACAACAAGTCTTTCGTTTCTAAACTTATAATAATCAATGTATTTTTTAATAAAAGCGATTTCTTCTTCCATTACAACATAATCTTTTTTAGAAGCTTCAATTTGATACCGAAGTAAATCTGAAAGATTTAAAATTCGATCTGGCACTTTATCGGGTTCTGCCAGTGCTTCTCCATAAAGATTATTCATGGCATTTAATAAAAAATGTGGATTGAGCTGCTGTTTTAAAAAGGAAACTTCTGACTTGAAGTTCATAATATCTTTATCGGCCTGACTCATTTTTTTAGTTATGGCGATGTGCATAAAATAAAAAAATGTGCCGTTAATAATAAGCGATACAATTTGAAGGGTTTTTAAATCTCCTAGTCCCACATTTGGAAAAAACCAGTTCATAAAGTAATAAAAAGCCACCCAGTATGCCACAAGAAGTACAAAAAAGAGTTTAAACTTTTTACGAAACAAAAACGGTTTAATAATAAACATATTAAAAAGCGTAATCCATACAATACAGGGAAAATACCCTATAGCTACTTTGCTGAATATGTAGATACAATTATAGCCTTCGGCTCTTATTTCGTCGAAAACACAGGCTACAATAACTAGGTAAAAGAGAATGTTTACGATGAGGTTTCTGAGAAAAAAATTCTGGTAGATTTTTGCAAATGTCATAATGGCAAAAATACTATAATCCTATAGTTTATAATGCTTTGAATAAAATATTTTATACAAACGCCGTTCGTATAAATCATATGGCGCTGGTATAAAATTGCTGTTATAATACGTGTACGTGATTTATTTTTGAATCATCAAAATTTAAGATCTAAAAAATGTTTAATTATGGTTGTTGAAATTTTTAAAACAAACGTAGAAAAGGCTACCCAAACAAATTATATAATTGCGGTAATCAAAAGGCAGTTTCCTTCTTATAAAATTAATTTTGATCTGGAAGACTGCGATAAAATACTTCGTGTAGAAGCTGTAGAACCACAGTGGAACGTTATTATCGATTATGTAAATCGTTTGGGATTTTCATGTATCAGGCTAGAATAATATTAAAAATGCTTCAGGTTTAGGATTTTAAGTCCCTCAAAAAACTTAAATAAAAACAGGTATAAATACGTGATTGCATCTGGTTTTTTTGTAAGTATTTTGCTTTGTTTTTTATTTTTAAAAATTTTATTACAATGATAAGTTTTATTCTTTCGGTTTTTGTCATGCTATTTAAACTTTTGGCATAACAAATTGTTTTTTTTCTGCATGTTTAATGCTTTTTTATAGTCAAAATGAGTAATCGCTTTTTGAGCATTATTTTCTACATTTGTGCGATATGAAAAAAGCTTTCCAACTCTTTGATTTTACCCAAAAAGTCAATTATAAAAATGAAATTTTAGCCGGTTTAACAGTTGCAATGACCATGATTCCAGAATCGTTGTCGTTTGCTATTTTAGCCGGATTTCCGCCTTTGGTTGGATTATACGCGGCTTTTATTGCCGGATTAGTAACCGCTGTTTTTGGCGGAAGACCGGGAATGATTTCTGGCGGCGCAGGAGCAACAGTTATTGTTCTAATTGCTCTTATGAAATCGCACGGAATAGAATATGTTTTTGCTGCCGTGGCACTTGGCGGTGTTGTGCAAATTTGTATTGGACTTTTTAAACTTGGAAAATTTATTCGCTTAGTTCCTCAGCCTGTTATGTTTGGTTTTGTAAACGGATTGGCGGTTGTAATTTTCATGTCGCAGCTCGAACAGTTTAAAACCATTGTAAACGGTCAGGTTTCGTGGCTTCAGGGAACACCTTTGTATATAATGCTGGGTTTGGTTGCGCTTACTGTTGCCATTGTTTTGGTTTTTCCTAAAATTACAAAAGCAGTTCCGGCATCTTTAGTGGCTATTATGGTTGTTTTTGTTTTGGTTATTATTTTTAATATTGAAACCAAAACTGTAGAAGACATTGCATCTGTTCAGGGCGGATTTCCTCCATTTCATATTCCAAATATTCCTGTTTCTTATGAGACTCTAAAAATTATATTTCCATATTCTGTAATAGTAGCAGCCGTTGGTTTAACAGAAGGTCTGCTTACGCTGAATCTGGTAGACGAAATCACCGGAACCCGCGGAAACAGTAACCGCGAATGTATTGCGCAGGGAAGTTCGAATATTTTAAACGGTTTTTTCTACGGAATGGGAGGCTGCCCTATGATTGCGCAGACTTTGGTAAATCTGGGAGCTGGTTCCAGAGCGAGACTTTCGGGAATTATTGCTTCTTTAACCATTTTGCTTATTATTCTTGTTGGTGCTCCGGTAATTGGAAAATTACCAATGGCTGCACTTGTTGGTGTTATGATGATGGTTGCCATTACTACTTTTGAATGGGCTAGTTTCAGGATTATTAATAAAATGCCAAGACATGATATTTTTGTTGGAATTTTAGTAGCGCTTATAACTATTGTACTGCATAATCTGGCTTTGGCAGTTTTAATTGGTGTAATTATTTCGGCTTTGGTTTTTGCCTGGGAAAGTGCCAAAAGAATTCGAGCCCGACATTTTATTGATGAAAACGGGGTGAAAAATTATCAAATTTACGGTCCGTTATTTTTTGGTTCGGTTACTGCTTTTTTAGAAAAATTTGATGTGCAGAACGATCCGGCTCATGTAATATTAGATTTTAAAGAAAGCCGTGTTTCTGATATGTCGGCGATTGAAGCATTAAATAATCTCACTAAAAAATACAATCAGCTTAATAAAAAAATTGAACTAAAACACTTAAGCGCCGACTGCAGACAATTACTTAAAAATGCCGATGCTGTTATAAGTGTAAACGTAATTGATGATCCAACGTATAAAGTGGTTTCCTAATTAATTTCTCTCATTTTCTAATAACCAAGTTTTTCTAATTAAACCAAAGATTGATTTTTGTAACTTTACGAAATGAAACTTACAGAAACCTTAGAAGATTTTTACACGATAAAAGTAAACGGAATGCCCGAGAATCTTAAAAAAGAAATCGGACACTTTAATGTTTTTAAACTTGATGATTTTGTTGGAAGTATCTGCAAACCATTTCCGTACACAAGGAAAGACTTTTATAAAATCAGTTTGATTATTGGAAAAAACAAAGTTCACTACGCTGATAAAGTTGTAGGTATTGAAGAACAGGCTTTGTTTTTTGCTAATCCGCAGATTCCGTATAATTGGGAACAGATTGATGAAAATCAAACCGGTTTTTTCTGCATTTTTACTGATGCGTTTTTTAGTCAGTATGGTAATTTAAAAGAATATCCTTTGTTTCAGCCGGGAGGAAATCCTATTGTTCCTATTTCTAAAGAATTAGCAGAATCTCTAAAATTGGTTTATTTAAGAATGTTCGATGAAATCAATTCAGATTATGCTTTTAAATATGATGTACTACGAAATCTGGTATTTGAAATTATTCACCTCGCACTCAAAACACAAACCGTAACTACTTCATTATACAGTAAATCAAATGCTGTAATCAGGATTTCTTCTTTGTTTTTAGAATTATTAGAACGTCAGTTTCCAATAGAATCTATTACACAGCAAATTAATTTCCGTTCGCCTTCAGAATATGCAAGTCAGTTAAATGTGCATGTTAATCATTTAAACAAAGCCTTAAAAGAAACAACCGGAAAAACGACTTCGCAGATTATTTCAGAGAGAATTGTTCAGGAAGCCATGATTTTGCTTAAACAAACCAATTGGAATATTAGTGAAATTGCCTGGTGTTTAGGTTTTGAAGAATTATCTCATTTTATTAATTTTTTCAAGAAAAACGCTCAAATCTCACCTAAAAACTACCGATTAGCTGAAATTGTTTGATTTTTGCAGCTTCTTGCTTGATTGCTTTAAGTTTTAAGAAACACTTCGGTAATACCTTTGTCCTGTAATTATAAACGTAAAAATTTAAAATCATGGGAAATAACAAAGTTTGGTTTATCACTGGTGCTTCAAAAGGGCTTGGATTAGAATTGGCTAAAAAACTTTTAGCAGAAGGTTTTAAAGTTGCAGCAACATCCAGAAGTGAAGATGCTTTAATAAAAGTTTTAGGAAATACATCTGACAATTTCCTTCCGCTTGAAATGGATTTGGTAGATGAAAAAAGTGTAAAAAATGCTATTGACAAAACTATAAGATATTTTAAAACGATTGATGTTTTGGTAAACAATGCCGGTTACGGTTTACTTGGAGCTTTAGAAGAATTGACAGATGCAGAAGCAAGAAAAAACTATGAGGTAAATGTTTTTGGATTATTAAACGTAATCAGACATACGATGCCTATTTTACGTGCCAATCAATCTGGGCATATTTTTAATATTTCTTCTGTTGGAGGATATTACGGTGAGTTTCCGGGCTGGGGAATCTATTGTTCAACCAAATTTGCTGTTGCCGGTTTAACAGAGTCTTTAGCAGCAGAAATAAAACCTTTTGGTGTTCATGCAACGATTGTATATCCGGGTTATTTTAGAACAGATTTCTTAAAAGATAGTTCTTTATTACTGCCGGAAACTCCAATTGCGGAATACAAAGAAGTAAGACAATCTGAAAACGCACACAAGGAAGGAATCAACGGAAATCAGCCAGGAGATCCTATAAAATTAGCCGAAGCTTTAATTAAAGTAAGTCAGGATCAAAATCCACCGCTTCATTTGTTTTTAGGTGAAGATGCCTTTAATATGGCAAACCAAAAAATAGCAAGTGTTCAAAGTGAATTAGGACAATGGAAAGAAGTTTCTGTTGGAACTAATTTTAATTAGAGAATATGTCAATTTGATAATTAGAAATTTTGTTGAATTGTCTCCATATTTATCTGGAGGAACAAAATAAATGATGAAGAAAGGGCTTTAGCCGAACTATAAAGTTTGGCTAAAGCCCTCTTGGGATTCAATCAGTCAATTTCCAGCTAAAACAGGAGACAATTGATTTTTATGTAATGAATAAAACTATCTAATAGACAAATTCTCAAATTAGCACATTATTTCAACATTGCATCAACATCACTCAGCTTACCATCAATCTCTCCGGTTTGTAAACCTAAAATATGGGCAATTAAAGGGTAAACAGAAACGTTTTGGAATGTTTTTACTTTTTTATTGATTTTAAAAGCAGGTCCTTTTGCGTAAAAAATAGCGTGCATATCTTTTTCGTCATTATCATAACCGTGTGTGCCGCCTTTTATATGCGTGCTTTCTTTGCTTACCAAACTCCATCCTTTTTGTGCTTCAATTACAAAATCGTGTACACGGGGATTGGTTCCGTAATGTAATCGTTTTGGAACTTCTGATGATTTCCAGAATTTAATATGCGGTACTCTCTTCAACGCGTTAGCAATAGAATCCTGATAACCGGCTTTTGCCTGCAGACTCATAATTGGGTTTACTACATCTTTGTAACCCAGCCATTCTGGTTTTAAGTAATCAAGAACAGCCACTTTTTTATCGTTGCTTATATCGGCCATTCCGTGATCTGAAACAATAATTAAATTGATTTGTTTTCCTATAGGCAGTTGTTCTAATTTTCTTGAAATTTCGCCCATAATAGAATCCATTTTAATGACCATTTTTTTGTTTTCAGGCGAAAGCGGCCCAAAATTATGTCCGGTATGGTCTGGTTCATCAAAATATAAAGTCACTAAATGCGGACGTTGTTTTTCCGGAAGCTGCAGCCATTTTATAACCGTATCGATTCTGGCTTCATACGGAATTTTACCATTATAATTTTTGAAATAACTTGGATTTCTTTTGTCAATATCAGAACCCGGCCAAAAGAAAGAAGCTGTTTTTACGCCTTGTTGTTCGGCTAAATTCCAAATTGGATTTCCTCCATAAAAACGGGAATCATTTTTTGCATCGCTTGATAATGAAAAAGACTGATTTAACGAAGCATCGTAAAAAACATTATTAATGATTCCGTGATGATCCGGATAAAGCCCCGTTACAATCGAATAATGATTTGGGAATGTTTTACTTGGGTATGAAGGTTTCATAGATTTTGCATGAACACCTTCTTTTTCAATCTGTTTTAGATTTGGAAGATTGAAATGCTTGCCATAATCCCAGCGAAATCCATCCATAGAAACTAAAACGACGTAATTGTCTTTTTTGTTTTGGGCATTTAAAAATGGAGTGAGGAGTAAAAATGTAAAAAGTAAAAGGTGAGTAGTGAATTTTCTCATTGTGTAATTTTAAAGAATACAAAGTTAGCACTAAACCATTTTTAAAAGAAAAAGAGAATGTTAAATAAAAGATTAGCCACTAATTGCTTCGCCTATTCGCTGTCGCTCGAGTCGTGGCTAAAAAAAAGCGCCGGATAAATCCAGCGCTTTTAAGTTTTAAGAAAGTTAAGAAACGATTACATCATTCCCGGCATTCCGCCTCCCATTGGCATTCCGCCTCCGGCATTTTCTTCTTTAATATCGATTAGTGCACATTCTGTAGTTAAGATCATTCCAGAAACAGATGCGGCGTTTTCAAGAGCTACACGAGTTACTTTTTTAGGATCGATAATTCCAGCCACAAGCATGTCTACATATTCGTCAGTTTTAGCATTGTATCCAAAATCACCTGAACCTTCAGAAACTTTAGCTACAACAACAGAACCTTCAAGACCTGCGTTTTCAACGATAGTTCTTAATGGAGATTCAACTGCACGAGATACAATCTGGATTCCAGTTGCTTCGTCAGCATTGTCAGCTTTAAGAGATGCTAAAGCACCTTTTGCTCTTAATAAAGCAACACCACCTCCGGCAACAATTCCTTCTTCAACAGCAGCGCGAGTTGCGTGTAAAGCATCGTCAACTCTGTCTTTTTTCTCTTTCATTTCTACTTCAGAAGCAGCACCAACATAAAGAACAGCAACACCTCCGGCTAATTTAGCCAAACGCTCTTGTAGTTTTTCTTTATCGTAATCAGATGTTGTAGTTTCCATCTGACCTTTGATTTGGTTTACACGGTTTTTGATGATATCTGCTTCACCAGCACCACTTACAATAGTTGTATTGTCTTTATCGATAGAAACTCTTTTTGAGTTACCTAACATTTCGATAGTTGTGTTTTCTAAAGTATATCCTCTTTCTTCAGAGATTACAGTTCCTCCTGTTAAGATTGCGATATCTTCTAACATTGCTTTTCTTCTGTCACCAAAACCTGGAGCTTTTACAGCAGCAATTTTAAGAGCACCTCTTAATTTGTTTACTACCAATGTAGAAAGCGCTTCTCCGTCAACATCTTCAGCAATAATTAATAATGGTTTTCCTGATTGTGCAACCGGCTCTAAAACAGGAAGTAATTCTTTTAAAGAAGAAACTTTTTTGTCGTATAATAAGATGTATGGAGAGTCTAATTCAACTTCCATTTTCTCTGGGTTTGTTACGAAATAAGGAGAAAGATATCCTCTGTCAAACTGCATTCCTTCAACAACGTCAACAAAAGTATCTGTTCCTTTTGCTTCTTCAACAGTAATAACACCTTCTTTACCCACTTTTGCGAAAGCATCAGCGATTAACTCACCAATAACTTCGTCATTATTTGCAGAGATAGAAGCGATTTGTTTGATTTTGTCAGAATCACTCCCAACAACCTTAGCCTGAGAAGCTAAGTCAGCAACGATAGCTTCAACAGCTTTATCGATACCACGTTTTAAATCCATTGGGTTTGCGCCCGCAGCAACGTTTTTAAGACCTTCTTTTACGATAGCCTGAGCTAAAACTGTAGCAGTTGTAGTTCCGTCACCCGCTAAATCATTGGTTTTAGAAGCTACTTCTTTTACCATTTGAGCCCCCATATTTTCTAATGAGTCTTTTAATTCGATTTCTTTTGCAACCGAAACTCCATCTTTAGTAACTGTTGGTCCACCAAATGATTTTCCAATAATTACGTTACGACCTTTTGGTCCAAGTGTTACTTTTACAGCATTTGCTAATGCATCAACACCACGTTTTAAACCGTCACGTGCTTCAATATCAAATTTTATATCTTTTGCCATTTTTTTAATTTTTGTTTAAAGTTTGATTTGTTTCAAGTTAATGAAGTTTTATGCTTCGTACTTAAATACAATATTTTTAGATAATCGCTAAAATATCATCCTCGCGCATGATTAGATAATCAGTGCCTTCTAATTTTAATTCTGTTCCGGCATATTTACCATAAAGAACAGTGTCGCCAACTTTTACAGTCATAGTATGATCTTTAGATCCGTTTCCTACTGCAACTACAGTTCCTTTTTGTGGTTTTTCTTTGGCAGTATCTGGAATAAAAATCCCTGACGCAGTTTTAGTTTCAGCTGCAACAGGCTCAATAAGTACGCGGTCTGAAAGCGGTTTAATGTTTAAAGCCATGATTTTATATTATTATAGGTTATACGTTTTTTAATGTTCTATAAACTTTCAGAAATTGTGCCATGCTCTATAAACTGACATTTTTTCTTAAAAAAAATGCCAGCTTTGACAGGCTGGCATTTTCTGAATTATATCAAAAATATTATTTTGTAGCAGGTGCTGCCGGAGCAGGAGTTTGTTGAGCTGGTACAGCAGGTGCAGTTGCAGCCGGAGCTTCACCTTTTTCAATAATTTTTGATCCTGTATCTCCTAAAGCTCCAGTAAAACTTAAGCTTGAAAGAAGGATTAAAGCAATCAAAATAGTAGCTAATGTCCAGGTACTTTTATCTAAAAAGTCAGTTGTTTTTTGTACCCCGCCTAACATTTGAGTTCCGCTGATAGTAGAAGATAATCCTCCTCCTTTAGGGTTTTGTACCATAATCACTACGATCAATAGAAAGCAAACTATTGTGATTAAAACTAAGAAAATTGAAAATGTGCTCATTGTATTAATTGTTATTGTTATTTTGTTGTAAAATCTTTATATCCGAAATGCGGTCTGCAAAGAAACTAATTTTTTCTGGATATTTCAAAATTAATATTTCATATGCTTGTATGGCTTTTGTATATTTTTTTTGTTCCAAATATACACGGGCTAAAGTCTCTGTCATAAGGTATGAATTCTCCTCTTCATTTATATTAAATTGAATAGGAGGAGTGGACATTGTTGGTTTTATTGGAGAGATTTTAGGATTTGTTTCTATAAATCTGTCAATAATTTCCGCTTTTTTCTTCTTTTCCTCTTCAACAGAAACTATTTCAGTTGGTTCAATTGTTTTTTTTTCACTGTTTCCAGTTTCATTTGCATCTTCAGAACGGTCTATAGGTTCTGCTCTTGCTAATTGAAGCCATTCCTGAAATGAATGTTTTTCGCTGACAGAAAAATCTATTGGTTTTCCTATTTCTAAATTTTCCTCTGCTTCTTTTATCGTTTCAGAAATTTCAGTTTTAGGTGTTTCTATTTCAGGACTTTCTACTTCAGAAGTTTCATTCTCAGGAATTTCTATTTCTGAAATTTCAGTTTCTTTAGTTTCTTCAGCTTTTGTTATTTCTTCAGTCTTTGTTTCGTCTGTTAATACAGGTTCTTCAAAACTAACATTAGCAGCTTTTTTAATAGAAACCAAAACTGATTCTTCAGCCGGGTCTATACGAACTTCCGGAAGCTCATCATCTACAAATTCATCAAAAAAAGTAGCTCTTGCAGCAGGTCTTACAATATTTAAATCAGCTGTGTTCTCTACAGGCGTTTCTTTAAATGTATTTAATATTTCTTCTTCGCTTGGCGCAGCAATTGATTCCTCTTCTAAAATTGGTTCAATTACTTCTTCTTCGATTTCTGTTACTTCTTTAAAAGTGTTTAGTATTTCTTCTTCACTTGGTGTAAGAACAGATTCAACAATAATTCCTTCAACAGGTTTTTCTTGAATATCTTCTGTAAAAGTGTTTGTTATTGTCTCTTGTTCTGTAGAAGTTTCAATTACATTTTCTGTAGAGGCAGTTGTTTCTTGTTCAACTTCGGTTACTTCTTTAAAAGAATTAAATATTTCTTCTTCGTTTAGAATTGCTACAGGTTCATCGATAATTTGATTTTCTGTATTTTCTTCAACTTCATTAATTTCTTTAAACGAACTAAGGATTTCTTCTTCACTAGGTGTTACAACAGCTGGCTGTTCCTGTATTTCTTCTGTTTGAGCAGAAATTGGTTCTTCAAGTACAGGTTCTGGTTTTGCTTCAATTTTAGAAGGTTCTTCAAAAACTACTGTCGTTGCTTCTTTTATTGATTTTAAAATAGATTGTTCGATAGGATCAATACGAACTTCAGGAGTTTTTTTAACTTCCTCAAATGAAACGACTTCGCTGTCAAAAACCTTTATTTCTAAAACCTCTTTTAATTTTTGATCATAAAAATCATTTTGAATAGAAGTAAAAGTTTCAGATGTTATAAAATCAAATAAAACCGAACGATCTGCAGTATGCGCAGCGGTTACTTTTAAGGCATAATTATACTTAAAGCTGTTTTGACTGTAGAGACCTTTTAATCGAAGCGCTCTTGCACTTTGAAAATACGGAAATTCATTCAAAACACTTCCTAATGCTTCCGCATGCTTATCTGTTATAGCATCGGGTTTGTTCATTAAGTAGGTATAATCAGTAACGTTCATTATTGTTTGTTTAATCTGTTTGTTGTTATTGTTTATAAGGAAATAAATATTTTACCATTTTGCCAGTGACTCATTAAAAATATCCTGAGTGATTCTCTCAAAAATAGTTTTAATAGCTTCGTTTAAAACCGTTCCTGTTGGAAGACTTGTTCCAGGGAAATCATAGTAAAACTCAAAAGGCTTTTCAAAATCGTCAGTTTCTTTCTTTTTATTTGTAAACCTTACATTAATACGTATTGTTAAACGGTTTTGTGCCGCTTGTTGATCTGCTGTCGCTGTCATTGGCGTAATTCTGTAATCAACAATTTCACCTTCATAAACTAATTCTCCGCCGCTGCTTACAAGGTTTAAGTTGGTTTGATTCATGATCAAATCCTGCAATGCCAGTGTAAAATCTCTGTCAATTCCCGGTTCAACTAAGTCAGCATTGTTATGAAAAAAGTTAACCTGAAATGTTTTGGCATCAATTGTTCCTGTTCCTGTAAAGTTATAAACGCCGCATCCGCTAAAAGTGGTCGCAACTAATAATAGTAAAAGATATTTTAAATGTTTCATTTTGTTTTTAGGATTGCTTTGCCAGTTTGCAGAGGCTTGGGTCAAAGATATTCATTTCGTTTAAAACATTTTTGTGTTTTAACTTCTTTACATGAATTTATAAATCGAACTGTTTAATTTTTCTATATAAAGTTCTCTCTGAAATTCCTAACTCATCGGCAGCAGCTTTTCGTTTTCCTTTATTTTTTTCTAATGATTTTTTGATCATTTCGATTTCCTTTTGTTCCAAACGCAATACTTCTTCTTCTTCAATAGTTTCGGCGAACAAATAATTGTCTTCAGGAATTTGATAGTTTTCTTCGCGAACTGCCGGTGTCATAACTGCGGTTCTTGGTTCTTCTTCAAAATCAATTTCACTGTCGTTTTGCTGATTTCCGTATATTTTCTGAATGAGATTTGGATTAATATCCTGAACTTTAGACGAACCGTTTTTCATCAATTCCAAGGTCAGCTTTTTCAAATCATTTAGGTCGCTTTTCATATCAAAAAGTACCTTATATAATATATCTCTTTCGGTACTGAAATCGCTTTCTTTTTTACTGTCACTGATTACAGAAGGCAGATTGCTTCCTTCTGTTGGCAGATATGATTTTAAAGTTGCTAAGCTAATATCGCGATTAGTTTCTAAAACCGAAATCTGTTCAGCCACATTTCGAAGCTGACGAATATTTCCGCTCCATCTAAATTTTTGTAAAAGCTGCACAGCATCGTCATCCAGTCTTAAAGGAGGCATTTTGTATTTATGAGCAAAATCGGCTACAAATTTTCTAAATAACAAATGAATATCATCATTTCTTTCGCGTAAAGGCGGCAACGTAATTTCAACCGTACTTAAACGATAATACAAATCTTCACGGAATTTACCTTTTTCGATTGCATTAAACAAATTCACATTTGTTGCAGCAACGATTCTTACATTGGTTTTTTGAACCTGAGACGAACCTACTTTTATAAATTCACCGTTTTCTAAAACACGCAATAATCTTACTTGAGTTGTTAAAGGCAGTTCCCCAACTTCATCAAGGAAAATTGTTCCGCCGTCTGCCACTTCAAAATAACCTTCACGTGTGCTTGTTGCACCTGTAAAAGCGCCTTTTTCGTGTCCAAAAAGTTCACTGTCAATAGTTCCTTCCGGAATTGCACCGCAGTTTACGGCAATATATTTACCATGCTTTCTGTGCGAAAGCGAATGTATAATTCTTGGAATGTTTTCTTTACCAACACCACTTTCCCCAGTTACCATTACTGAAATATCAGTTGGAGCAACCTGAATGGCTTTTTCGATAGCACGATTTAATTTCGGATCATTACCAATAATCTCAAATCGTTGTTTTATTGCTTGAACTGTTTCCATGTATATTTTGTTTCAAGTTTTGTCTGTTTCAGGATATGTTTATAGCCTAAAACTTGGCTTATATTTTTTTCTTTTGCCACAGATTAAAAGGATTGGCACAGATTTTTTTTAAATTTAAATAATATATCTTTTATATTGAAGAGATTTTGTTTGAAAATTAACAAGTAAACCAACTTCTGAATCGGATAGCTTTATGTAATTTAATATTTGTGCAATATGTTCGCTTGAAAATTCTTTTATGGCTTTTACTTCTAAAACAATGTCCTCGTTTATAATAAAATCAGCATAAAATTTATGTGCTAAGACTTTTCCTTTGTATTCAATTGAGTATTCCTTTTCTCTTTCAAAAGGAATATTATTTTCTTTAAATTCAACTTCTAAAGCATCTTTGTAAACGACTTCTAATAAGGCAGGGCCCAAATTTCTATGCACTTCCATACAAATGCCAATAATTTTATAGGTTTCCTGTTCTCTGTAATGTAGCATAATTTTTTTTTCACACAAACTTAAAGTAAGAAAAAGAATATAAAAAATCATTTTAATCCTTTTAATCTGTGGCTAAAAAAAAATCAATTCATACTACTCAACCCAACAGCTTCACCTTTTAAAGTTCCACTAGTACAGCTTGTGATTTTTACGTTTACGAAATCTCCAATTTTATAATTTTCTTTCGGAAACACAACTGTAATGCTTTGAGAGTTTCTTCCAGAAAATTCATCTTTCGATTTCTTAGAAACTTTTTCCACTAAAACTTCAACAGTTTTGCCGACAAATTCCTCACTTCTAAACCACGCGTGTTTTTGCTGTAAATCGACAATTTCTTGTAATCTTCTTGCTTTGGTTTCTTCCTCAACATCATCTTTCATTTTTCTTCCTGCAAGCGTTCCCGGACGTTCAGAATACGAATACATATAACCGAAATTATATTTTACATATTCCATTAAGCTCATAGTATCTTGGTGATCCTCTTCAGTTTCTGTAGGGAAACCAGCAATCATATCTTGCGAAATCGAAGCATCTGGAACAATTGCTCTGATTTTATCAATCAAAGCCATATATTCTTCACGAGAATGCAGACGATTCATTTCTTTTAAAATTCTGTTACTTCCAGACTGAACCGGTAAGTGAATATGTTTACAAATGTTTGGATATTTCGCCATAACATGTAAAATGCTTTCGTGCATATCCTGCGGATTTGAAGTCGAAAATCGAATACGCATTTTAGGAAAACCAACCGCAACCATTTCAAGCAATTGATCAAAATCAACCGCAGTAGCTTTTTGCATTTCAGAAGCATTAACGAAATCCTTTTTCAAACCGCCTCCGTACCAAAGGTAACTGTCAACGTTTTGTCCAAGAAGTGTAACTTCTTTATAACCTTTATTCCACAAATCTTGAATTTCAGTCATAATACTTTGAGGTTCACGGCTACGCTCACGTCCGCGTGTAAAAGGTACAACGCAGAAAGTACACATATTATCGCAACCACGCGTAATCGAAACCAAAGCTGTAATTCCGTTACTCATCAAACGAACAGGCGAAATATCTCCGTACGTTTCCTCTTTCGATAAAATTACATTGATAGCGTCACGGCCTTCTTCAACTTCAGCCAATAAATTCGGAAGATCTTTATAAGCATCCGGACCAACAACAAGGTCAACGATTTTTTCTTCTTCCAAAAACTGACTTTTCAAACGTTCGGCCATACAGCCCAAAACGCCCACTTTCATTTTCGGATTCGTGCGTTTTACTGCATTGTATTTTTCAAGACGTTTACGAATTGTCTGTTCCGCTTTGTCACGGATAGAGCAAGTATTTACCAAAACCAAATCGGCTTCTTCTAAAACCGAAGTTGTGTTATAACCGCCGTCAGATAAAATGGAAGCTACGACTTCACTGTCCGAAAAATTCATCGCACAGCCGTAACTTTCTATAAAGAGTTTTTTAGTATTCTCAGGTTTATTCTCTAAAACAAGACTTTCGCCCTGTTTGCTTTCTTCAATAATCTTTTCCATTGTAAAAATTCAAAGTGCAAAGATAGCGTAATTGAGGTTAATATGACAAGATGTCAGATAAAGAATTAACAATGTTTTGAGAATCGTTGATAGACATTCTTTTACAAAATACATTTTACATTTTACAAATTGCATTTCACTTATTTGGAGCTATTTCCAGCTTTCCAGTGCATCCCGATAGCTATCGGGACATAAAAAAAGCAAAGTTTCTAAGTTTTAAAAAGAGCTTCCGTTGGTCGCTTTTTTAAAACAAGAAACTTTTGCATTTTTTTACTCCGGGCTTTCCACTTCAATCTGGGCTAGAAAGAACATGATTTGAGATTTTTGAATGTAGATTTAGACGGAGCAGGATTTAAATCATTCATAAATACAAAATCTAAAATCTACATTCAGAAATCTAAAATCTGAAATAAAAGGTCATTTTCAAGTAAAAGTTATACCTATATATATAATACAGAATATTACAGATAAATCTGCAATTTTAAGTTTCATAATATCAAAATACTTCAAAAATGCATCCGTAAGGTTAATATTTAAAAAAAATAAATACTTTTGTTGCAGAAAAATAGAGCAATGGCAAAGAATTTAGTAATAGTGGAGTCACCTGCAAAGGCGAAAACGATAGAGAAATTTCTCGGAAGTGATTTTCAGGTGGAGTCAAGTTATGGTCACATAGCCGACTTACCATCAAAGGAAATAGGAGTAGATGTAGAGAATGGTTTTAAACCTAAATATGAAGTTTCTCCGGATAAAAAAGCCTTGGTAACGAAACTAAAATCACTATCTAAGAATGCCGAAACGGTTTGGTTAGCAAGCGATGAGGACCGCGAGGGAGAGGCTATTTCATGGCACTTGGCGGAAGAATTAAAACTAGATACGAAAAAAACAAAACGTATTGTTTTTCACGAGATTACAAAAACTGCGATTCTAAAAGCAATCGATAATCCAAGAGAAATTGATTATAATTTAGTAAACGCACAACAAGCAAGAAGAGTTTTAGACCGTTTAGTAGGTTATGAATTATCTCCGGTTTTATGGAGAAAAATCAAAGGCGGACTTTCTGCTGGGCGTGTGCAATCTGTTTCTGTGCGTTTAATTGTAGAAAGAGAACGCGAAATCCAGAATTTTAATGCAGTTGCAACCTATTCAATTGTTGCAGAATTTGTAAACGAAGCCGGAAAAGTTTTCAAAGCAAAACTTCCAAAAAACTTTAATACTAAAAAAGAGGCCGAAGATTTCTTAAATCAAAATATCGGTTCTAAATATAAGGTAGCAGATTTAGAAACTAAACCTACCAAAAAATCTCCAACAGCACCTTTTACAACTTCTACGTTGCAACAGGAAGCAGCAAGAAAGTTATACTTGCCAGTTGGAATCACTATGCAGCTTGCACAACGTTTGTACGAAGCCGGACTTATTACTTATATGAGAACGGATTCGGTAAATCTTTCTAGCGAAGCAATGAATGCTGCAGAAGCAGAAATCATCAAATCTTACGGAAAAGAATATTCTAAACCTCGTGTTTTTGCTAATAAAAACAAAGGAGCGCAAGAAGCACACGAAGCAATTCGTCCGACTGATATGTCGCGTCATACCGTAAATATCGACCGTGATCAGGCTCGTTTATACGATTTGATCTGGAAAAGAACTTTAGCATCTCAAATGAGCGATGCACAATTAGAAAGAACAAACGTAAAAATCGAAGCTGATAATCACAGCGAAATTTTTACAGCTTCTGGAGAAGTTTTACTTTTTGAAGGTTTCTTAAAAGTATACTTAGAAGGTCATGATGACGACGAAGAAGAACAAGAAGGAATGCTTCCTGCTCTTAAAGTAAACGAAAAATTAGCGAATAACTATATTACAGCTACAGAGCGATATTCAAGACCGCCGGCGCGTTATACTGAGGCATCTTTGGTTAAAAAACTAGAGGAACTTGGAATCGGTCGTCCTTCTACTTATGCACCGACTATTTCGACTATCATCAACAGAAATTATGTTGAAAAAGGAACTCTTGAAGGCGTAGAACGTAATTATACACAGCTTACTTTGCAAAATAATAAAGTAGGTGAAAAAAGTTTAAAAGAAAATACAGGTTCTGATAAAGGGAAATTAGTTCCAACAGATATCGGAACAATTGTTACGGACTTCTTAGTGAAGAATTTCGGAAACATCTTAGATTATAATTTCACTGCAAAAGTAGAGCAGGATTTTGACGAAATCGCCGAAGGAAATATCGACTGGGCAAAAATGATGCAGGATTTCTACAATCAGTTTCATCCAAATGTGAAAGAAGTTGAGGCAAATGCAGAACGTGAAAGCGGAGAAAGAATTTTAGGAAAAGATGCAGACGGAAGACAAGTTTCTGTTCGCTTAGGAAAATTTGGACCAATGGCTCAAATTGGAGAAGCAGATGACGAAGATAAAAAATTTGCCAGCTTAATGGCAGATCAAAATATTGGAAATATTACACTTGAAGAAGCTTTGAATTTATTCTTGCTTCCAAAAAGTTTAGGTGATTATAAAGGAGAAGAAGTTGAAGTAAATAATGGTCGTTACGGTCCTTATGTTCGTCACGGAAGTGTTTTTATTTCATTGCCAAGAGGAGAAGATCCGTTGAATGTTTCTAAAGAAAGAGCTCAGGAATTAATTGACGAAAAAGCACTTGCTGATGCTCCGATTGCTACTTATAAAGGAGAAGCGGTTCAAAAAGGAGTGGGGCGTTTTGGTCCTTTCATTAAATGGAATGGCCTTTTTGTAAATGTTAGTAAAAAATACAATTTTGATAATTTATCTCAGGCAGATGTTGAAGAATTAATTGAAGATAAGCTTCAAAAAAATATTGATAAAGTAATTCATAACTGGGAAGAAGAAGGAATTGTAGTAGAGAAAGCGCGCTGGGGACGTTCTGTAATCCTAAAAGGAAAAATTAAAATTGAGTTAAGTAAAGATGTTGATGCTTCAAAATTAACTCTTGCTCAGGTTCAGGAAATGATTGAAGCTAAAGCACCAGCTAAAAAAACAGCGGCTAAAAAAGCTCCTGCAAAGAAAACAACAGCAACAAAAACTACTGCTAAAAAAGCACCAGCAAAAAAGAAATAAACAATGGAATTTGATTTTCTAGAGCCTTTAAATGACGGAATTTTAAAATTCATTAGTTCATTGTCTTCACAAGAACTGGGAAGCAAAATTGTTTTGCATACTCAGGATCAGTTTCCGGATATAAACAAAATTAATATTGCAATTGTTGGTGTTCTTGAAGACCGCCGCAATATTAATATAGTAAATGAAGTTAATCTTACCGCTGTACGTAAAAAGCTTTACGGTATGTTTCCGGGTAACTGGGATGCATCGATTGCTGACTTAGGAGATATTCTTGCAGGTGATTCTGTAGAGGATACTTATTTTGCAGTAAAGAAAGTTGTAGCGGCTTTAATTAAGAATAAAGTCATTCCTATAGTCCTGGGAGGTTCTCAGGATTTAACCTACGCTTTGTATCGTGCCTATGATGATTTAGAGCAAATGGTAAATATGGTAGCCGTAGATAATAAATTTGATTTTGGCAAAGAAAATGAGACAGTTTCTGCTAATTCTTATCTGACTCAAATCATTATCAATGAGCCAAATAACTTGTTTAATTACTGTAATATAGGATACCAGACTTATTATAATTCTCAGGAAGAAATTGATTTAATTGAAAAGCTGTTTTTTGACGCATATCGTTTAGGTGAAATTTCAAATAATATTGCTCTGGCAGAACCTGTATTTAGAGATGCTGACTTAGTTAGTATTGATTTGAATTCTGTAAAGTCTTCTGCTTCAGGAAATATGGTCTCTTTTGAGCCAAATGGTTTCAACGGAAAAGAGATTTGTGCTTTGGCAAGATATGCCGGAATAAGTGATAAAGTTTCATCTTTCGGGATATTTAATCATAACAGTACATTACCGGAATCTCCTATTATGGCTCAGATAATATGGTATTTTATTGAAGGATATCATTATCGTTCTAAAGAATATCCATTTGGAAGCAGAACAAACTATTTAAAATATATTGTTCCTCTTGAAGAAGAAGAGCTTGTTTTTTACAAAAGTGACAAAACAGAGCGCTGGTGGATTGAAATTCCATTTGAAACAAACGGCAGCAATAAATTAAAAAGAAATACGTTATTACCGTGTTCTTATGACGAATATTTGAGCGCTTGTAACCAAGAATTGCCAGAAAGATGGTGGAAAGCACAGCGAAAAAACGCTTTGTAGAAGAAAATTTCGAAAGAAATCTTAATTTTTTTAATTTTTAGAAAAATAAGTTAAAATAATTAGTAAGAAAAGTAGTATTTATTATAAAATTTAACGTTTTACGTCGATTTTTTTAATCAGTTTGTCGAGGAAATATTTTTTTTTTATTTTATTTAACATTATTTTTGAACGGTAAAATAAATTTCGCAAATAGGTATTGTTTTTTAGATAAATAATAAATACGTTTACGGACTTTTAATAATGAATAGATAATCCAAATTTATATGAAGAAGTTTATTGCATTTGCAGCAATGTTAACACTAGTAATCGGCTGTGGTAAGTCAGGTGACAAAGGTGAATTAGTTGGTGTTACAGGAGGGAAATGGCATCCTGAAAAACCGTATGGAATGACTTTGGTTCCGGGTGGATCTTTTATTATGGGTAAATCGGATGGTGACTTAGCTAATGTAGAAGATGCTCCAACAAGAACTGTAACAGTTCGTTCGTTTTATATGGACGAAACTGAGATCACTAATAGTGAGTACCGTCAATTTGTAGAATGGGTAAAAGACTCTACAATGAGAGTACGTCTTGCTATTTTAGCTGATGAAACTGGTCAAAAAAGTACTGGTGACAAAGGTAAAAAAGGCGGTAGTATTGCTGATTATGCATTTAATGATTCTGAGCCAGATAAAATGACGGCTTATGATAAATATATGTATGATAACTACTATAGTGTAGGAACAAAAGATGATCCGTATGCTGGTAGAAAATTAAACAAAAAAGTAAAATTAATTAGAGATACTAAAGCTTATCCAGATGAGTATTATGCTGAAGTAATGGACTCTATGTATTTACCAATTGAAGAATCATACAATGGTTTAAGAACAATTGATGTAAATAAATTGAAATTCCGTTATTCTTGGATGGATATTCAGGCTGCTGCAAAAGCTAAAGTTGGAAAAAGAAAAGACTTCGTTAAAACTGAGCAGGTTAGTGTATATCCTGATACAACAGTTTGGATTAAAGATTTCGCTTATTCATATAATGAGCCAATGCACAATGATTATTTCTGGCACAAAGCTTATGGAGATTATCCAGTAGTTGGTGTGACTTGGAAACAGGCTAAAGCATTTTGTGCTTGGAGAACTTTAAATAAAAACAGCTACATCAAGTCTAAGAAAAAAGGACGTGATTTAGTTAATGCATTCAGACTTCCAACTGAAGCAGAATGGGAGTATGCTGCAAGAGGTGGTCTAGAGTCTGCTACATACCCTTGGGGAGGTCCTTACACTAAGAGTGATAGAGGATGTTTCATGGCAAACTTCAAACCAAACAGAGGAGATTACGCTGCTGACGAAGCTTTATATACTGTTGAAGCTAAATCTTACGAGCAAAATGGATACGGATTATATAACATGGCAGGAAACGTTTCAGAGTGGACAGATTCGGCTTACAATCCAAATGCATACGAGTATGTTTCTACAATGAACCCTAATGTTATTGATGGAAACAACCAAAGAAAAGTTGTTCGTGGCGGATCTTGGAAAGATGTTGCTTACTTCTTACAAGTAAGTACTCGTGATCACGAATATGCTGATTCTGCAAGAAGCTACATTGGTTTCAGAACTGTACAAGATTACATGGGAACTCAAGTAACAGGAGGCGGAAGAAAATAATAATTAGTGTATAATTAAATCAATATACAAAAACCAAATCGAATCTATTTAAAATTAAAACCTAAAAAAGAATTATTATGGCATTATTAAGTAAAAAAGTTATGAATTTCGCTTATGGTATGGGAGCGGCAGTGGTAATCGTTGGAGCTTTATTCAAAATTACTCACTTTGAGATTGGGCCATTGACAGGAACTGTGATGCTTTCTATCGGTCTTTTGACTGAGGCATTAATCTTCGCGTTATCAGCTTTTGAACCAGTTGAAGATGAGTTAGATTGGACTCTTGTTTACCCAGAATTAGCTAACGGACAAGCTAGAAAAAAAGAAGTTAAAGCAGAGACTACAGCTGATGCCCAAGGTTTATTATCTCAAAAATTAGATGCTATGTTAAAAGAAGCTAAAGTTGACGGTGAGTTAATGGCAAGTTTAGGTAACAGCATTAAAAACTTCGAAGGAGCTGCAAAAGCAATTTCTCCAACTGTAGATTCAATCGCAGGACAAAAGAAATATGCTGATGAAATGGCTTTAGCTGCTTCACAAATGGAATCGTTAAACAGTTTATATAAAGTTCAATTAGAAAGTGCTTCTAAAAATGCACAAGCTAACAGCGAAATTGCTGAAAATGCTGCTAAATTAAAAGAACAAATGGCGTCTATGACTGCAAACATCGCTTCTTTAAACAGCGTTTACGGTGGTATGCTTTCTGCAATGAGTAACAAAGGATAATTAGTTTTTAACTAAATATTAAATTTATTAATAAAGAACTAATTAGAAAAAAATGGCAGGAGGAAAATTAACCCCTAGACAGAAGATGATCAACCTGATGTATCTGGTTTTCATCGCAATGTTAGCAATGAACGTATCAAAAGAAGTTATTTCTGCTTTTGGTTTGATGAATGAAAAATTTGAAAGCGCAAATACTAGTTCAACAGAAACAAATGCAAGTTTATTAACATCTTTAGATCAAAAAGCTGCTGAAGCAAAAGGTGAGTTCACTAAAGCTGCAGAAACAGCTCACAAAGTTGAAGCAATCTCTAAAGATTTTTACGAATATATCGGATCTTTAAAAACTCAAGCTGTTAAAGGATTTGAAGTTGATAAAGAAACTGGAAAAATGCCATACGAAGCTATGGATAGAGGTGATAACATCGATGACTGGTTTACAGGAGACGGATACACTAAAAAAGGTAATGAAATTATCGCTAAAATCGAGAAATATAAATCAGATATTAAAGCTGCTTTAGGTACAGATAAAAAATATGCTGGAATTATTTCTGAGGTTGAGAAAAAATTTGATGTATCTGACGTTAAAAACAAAGAAGGTATAAAAGAAAAATACTTAGCATATCACTTTAAAGGTTTTCCTGCAATCGCATCTGCTGCTAAACTTTCAGCTTGGCAAAATGACGTTAAGAAAACTGAAGCTGATGTTTACAACAGTGCATTAGGAAAAGCTGCAGTTGCCGCTGCTTCTTACAGCAACTACCAAGCAATTGTTGTTTTAGACAAAAATGCTTATTTCCAAGGAGAAAAAGTTACTGGTAAAGTAGTTTTAGGTCGTTATGACGAAAACACAAAACCAACTTCTTTCCAAGGTCCTGGACAAATTGTTAACGGACAAGCTGTTATCTCTTTAACTGCTGGTGGAGTTGGAGAACAAGATATCAACGGACAATTTACATTCTTAGAGGATGGTAAAAATATTCCACTTAAATTCGCTGGAAAATACGTTGTAGTTCCAAGACCAAATTCAGCTACAATTTCTGCTGATAAAATGAATGTAGTATATAGAGGAGTTGTTAACCCAATCTCTGTATCATTCGCTGGTGTTGATGCAAACAAAATTGTTGCAAGTGCTCCTGGATTATCTTCTGCAGGAAAACCTGGAAAATATAACATGAGCCCTGGACAAGGTACTGAAGCTACAATTTCTGTAACTGGTACATTGCCAAACGGAGATAAAGTAACAGATAAGAAAACATTCAGAATTAAAGGTATTCCTGGTCCAACAGGTACAATTAGAGGAGAAATGGGAGTTGTTAAAGGTCCTAAATCTAACTTAGAAATTGCTACTATTGGTGCTAAATTGCTTGATTTTGATTTTGAAGTTGGTTTAGATGTTGTTGGATTCAATATGAAAATTGCCGGACAGCCTACAGTTGTTGTTACTGGTAATAAAATGAATGCTCAATGTAAATCAGTTCTTGCTAGAGCTGGTAAGGGAGACCAAGTTACTATTTCTGAAATTAAAACTAAACTTGTTGGAGCTGGAAGTTACTTATTACCAAGAACTGCTCCGGTAATTTACGAAATACAATAATAAAGTAGTTTAAACTACGTTCAATATCTTATAATGATACCACGATGAAAGTAAGAAATTTTTTAATAGCTATTGTTTCTATCGCTGGAGGTTTTGCTTCTAATGCGCAATCTAATTTGCTTAACGCAAAAACTCCTGCTCAGATCGGACTTAAAACTCCTGCGCAGCTTATCTCAGATAACGATAAGCCTCTAGCTTACGGTTATGTTGATGATAGAGATATCTTGATGGGAAAAACTACTTGGGAGATTATTGATTTAAATGAAAAAATCAATTTTCCAATGTATTTTCCAGTAGATACGGCTAATATTGGTTCTGACAGACGTTCTCTTTATGACGTTTTGACGAAAGCCATTACAAAAGGCAAAATAACTGAGGTTTATGCTGATAGTTATTTCAATACTAAAAAATCTATGAAAGACATTCAGGGTGCATTATCTCGTATTGATACAACAGATGCTGGTAGAGAACTTATCAACCAATACCCAGATGACTACAAATCACGTGTTGTGAAGAAAAAAGTAGTTACTGGTACTGGTAAAAAGAAAGTTGTTACTTATGTAGATGAAACAGTTGGACCAACAAGAACAGTTCCTGCTGAATACATCTTAAAACAAGATCTTACTTCTGCTGACGTTACACAATATAAAATCAAAGGATACTGGTATTTTGACAAACGTCAAAGTGAATTAAAGTACCGTTTACTTGGACTTTGTCCTGTAACTCCAGACGTTTATACAATGAATAGTGACGAAAAGGATTATATCGAATTGTTTTGGATTTTCTTCCCTAATGCACGTGATGTGTTACATGAAGCAAAAGCGTTTAACGACAACAACTCGGCACTTCCAATTTCATTTGATCAAATTTTAAACTCTAGACGTTTTAATGCGGTAATCTACAAAGAAGAAAATCTTTACGGAGACAGAGCAATTAGTGATTATATGAAAGACAATGCACAAAATCAATTGTTAGAATCTGAAAGAGTAAAAGAGAAGATTCGTAACTTCGAACAAGACATGTGGAATTACTAAGTATCTGAAAATAAAATATTTAAAAACTCTTACTACCTTTGTAGTAAGAGTTTTTTTTTGGTTTAAATTAAATTATTTAATAAATACAATAAAAGAATTCTGAATCTTAAATTATTTTTAGTAATTTTGATTTATGTAAGAAAAATAATAATATAAAATATAATTAAACGTTTAATTTTCTTATAATATTTATCATGATGAAAGTAAGGAATTTTTTTATTGCTGGTTTTGCTTTAATTAGTGGATTTGTATGTAATGGACAATCTAATTTATTAAATGCTAAAAAGGTGGACCAAATTGGGCAAAAGACTGCCGCCCGACAGATTTCTGATAACGATAAGCCTTTGGCTTATGGATATGTGGACGATAGAGATGTTTTAATGGCGAAAACTGTATGGGAAATTATTGACTTAAACGAAAAGATCAATTTCCCTTTATATTTTCCGGTAGATACGGTCAACATTGGACCTGAGAGGCGGTCATTGTATGATGTTTTAACTAAAGCTATTAGAAATGGCAGAATAACTGAAGTTTATACGAACAGTTACTTCAATACTAAAAAATCATTAAAGGATATAGAAGGGGCCTTATCTCGTGTTGATACTACAGATGCCGGACGAGAACTTATCAATCAATATCCGGATGATTACAGATCTCGAGTTGTAAGAAAGAAAGTCGTTACAGGTGCTGGTAAAAAGAAAGCCGTTACTTATGTAGATGAAACTGTTGGACCAAAAAGAACAATTCCTGCTGAGTATATTTTAAAGCAGGATCTTACTTCTGCCGATGTTTCTCAATACAAAATTAAAGGATACTGGTATTTCGATAAACGACAAAGTGAATTGAAATATCGATTATTAGGAATTTGTCCTGTAACTCCGGATGTTTACACAATGAACAGCGACGAAAAGGATTACATAGAATTGTTTTGGGTTTTCTTCCCAAATGCTCGCGATGTATTGCATGAAGCAAAAGCGTTTAACGACAAAAATTCGGCACTTCCCATTTCATTTGATCAAATCTTAAACTCAAGACGTTTCAATGCTGTTATATATAAAGAAGAAAATGTTTACGGAGATCGTGAAATTAAAGATTATATTAAAGATAACGCGCAAAGCCAATTGCTGGAATCTGAAAGAGTGAAAGAAAAAATCCGAAACTTTGAAGAAGATATGTGGAATTACTAAATCCCGATTTGTACAATTAAACGAAAAACTCTTGCTACCTTTGCAGTAAGAGTTTTTTATTTTATCTATATTACCAATGCTTGACTATTTAATCGTCGGATCTGGATTAGCCGGAATCTCCTTTGCAGAAATTGCCCTAAAGAACAATAAATCCATTTTAGTTATTGATGACAAATCGCAAAACTCTTCGAGAATTGCAGGAGGGTTGTATAATCCGGTTATTTTAAAGCGTTTCAGCGAAGTTTGGAATGCAAAAGAGCATCTGGTGTTAATGAATCAGTTTTATGATCAGGTTGAAGATAAACTTCAGGAAAAGTTCAATTTTAAATTGCCTATTCTTAGAAAGTTTTTTTCTATCGAAGAACAAAATAATTGGTTTGCAGCTTCGGATAAAATTAATTTAGCTCCTTTTTTGTCTACAAAACTGATTACTAAAAAATATCAAAGCATTGATTCTCCATACGATTATGGTGAAGTTTTGCATACAGGCTATGTTAAAACCGGACAATTATTAGAAAGCTATAAAGAATATTTAAAAGAAAATGATTTACTTCTTGAAGAATCTTTTCATAGCTCTTTTCTGGAAATGCTTGATTCAGGAATTCAGTATAAAAATATTAAAGCCCGTCATATCATATTTGCTGAAGGTTTTGGACTACATAAAAATCCTTATTTTAATTATCTGCCTTTGGATGGAACAAAAGGTGAGTTGTTTTTAATAAAAGCACCCGAATTAAAATTAGACGTTATTGTAAATACAAGTGTTTTTATTCTTCCTGTAGGCGGTAATTTGTTTAAAGTAGGTGCGACTTATAATTGGCATGACAAAACAGATCTTCCAACTGAAGATGGAAAACAGGAACTTCTAGCTCGTATAAAAGAGATTATAACCTGTGATTTTGAGATTATAAAACATTTTGCAGGGGTAAGGCCAACTGTTGCAGACAGAAGACCTATTATTGGAACTCATGAAGCTTATACATCACTACATGTTCTTAACGGATTAGGAACACGTGGCGTAATGCTTGGACCGGCACTGGCAAAAATGTTATATGAACATATTGAAAACGGCATTCCTATAGACCGCGAAGCTGATATTAAACGTTTTCACAGAAGATATTTAAAATCTCTTATGCCTGACCGGCCTTAGGATCGTAAGAAACAAACATATTAATATATAAGTTTCGCGAAAGCCTTAAAACAAAAGGAAACAAGAGTATCAGTGTAATTACAATTGCTATAAATGATTGTTCGATACTTGCACCAAAAAATACAAATGAAACAATAAACGCAGCAATTCCAACCGCTACATTCAAAGCGTAGCTTACATACATAGCTCCATAAAAAAATGAAGGTTCAATTTGGTATTTGAAACCGCAATGACTGCAATTCTCGTTCATTTTTAGAACATTAGTCAAGTGGAGTGGATTTTTGTCTGAATACATGCTCTCTTTTTGGCATTTTGGACAACTTCCTGTTAAAATACTATTTAGTTTGGATCCTTTTTTTAACATTTGCAAAAAATTTCAACAAAGGTACGATTTTTCAACCTTTACTGCTGATAACAATAGTTATAAATTATGCTTAATATACACAATCTTTCCGTTTCTTTTGGAGGAACATATTTATTTGAAGAAGTTACTTTTCGTTTAGGTGCCGGCGACCGCGTAGGTCTGGTTGGGAAAAACGGAGCTGGTAAATCGACAATGTTAAAAATGCTGGCCGGAGATTTTAAACCTGACTCTGGAGTAATTTCTCAGGAAAAAGATATCAAAATGGGTTTCCTTCGTCAGGATATTGATTTTGAACAGGGAAGAACTGTCTTAGAAGAAGCATATGAAGCTTTTACTGAAATTAAAATTGTAGAAAAAAAGTTAGAAGAAATCAATCATCAATTGGTTACCAGAACCGATTATGAAAGTGAAGAATACGGACAAATAATAGAAGCTCTTTCAGACTATACACATCGTTTTGATCTTTTGGGAGGTTACAATTATGTGGGCGATACAGAGAAAATTCTTTTAGGTTTAGGTTTTAAAAGAGAAGTTTTTAATAATCAAACCGAAACCTTTTCTGGAGGATGGAGAATGCGTATCGAATTGGCGAAATTATTATTACAGTCAAATGATGTACTGCTTCTGGATGAGCCAACGAACCACTTAGATATCGAAAGTATCATTTGGTTAGAGAACTTCCTTCGCAATTATCCGGGAGTTGTTGTAATTGTTTCGCACGATAAAATGTTCTTAGATAACGTTACCAACAGAACAATCGAAATTTCATTAGGAAAAGCATACGATTTCAATAAACCATATTCTCAATATTTAGAATTGCGTCATGAAATTCGCGAAAAACAATTAGCAACTCAAAAGAATCAGCAGAAAAAAATTGAAGAGACAGAAAAATTAATCGAGAAATTCCGTGCCAAAGCGTCAAAAGCTTCGATGGCGCAATCGCTGATTAAAAAACTGGATAAAGTAGAAAGAATCGAAGTCGATGAAGACGACAATTCGGTTATGAATATTTCTTTCCCGGTTTCAAAGGAACCAGGAAAAGTTGTTATCGAAGCTGAACATGTTACAAAAGCTTACGGAGACAAAACCATTTTAAAAGATATTAGTTTACTGGTTGAAAGAGGAAGTAAAATTGCCTTTGTGGGTCAAAACGGACAAGGAAAATCGACTTTCATTAAAGCATTAGTAAACGAATTTGAATACGAAGGAAATATCAAATTAGGTCATAATGTACAATTAGGATATTTTGCTCAAAATCAAGCTGAATATTTAGATGGAGAAATCACTTTGCTGCAAACCATGGAAGACGCAGCAACGGATACCAACCGTATGAAAGTTCGTGATATGTTAGGATCTTTTCTTTTTAGAGGAGATGATGTAGAGAAAAAAGTAAAAGTACTTTCTGGAGGAGAACGTAACCGTTTGGCACTTTGTAAACTATTATTACAGCCAATTAATGTGCTGCTGATGGATGAGCCTACGAATCACTTAGATATTAAATCTAAAAACGTTCTGAAAGCTGCACTTCAAAAATTTGGAGGAACTCTGTTATTAGTTTCTCACGACAGGGATTTTCTTCAGGGAATGTCAAATATTGTTTACGAATTTAAAGATCAGAAAATCAAAGAATATCTGGGGGATATCAACTTTTTCCTGGAACAGCGCAATCTTGAAAATATGCGTGAAGTAGAGAAAAAAGATGTTGTAAAAACAGCAGCTCCGGTAAAAGAAGCCAGTAAGGTTTCATACGAAGATCAGAAAAAAGGAAAAGCGCTTCAAAACCGATTAAGCAAAATCGAAAGCCAGATTCAACAATTAGAAAAAGATATTCAGCACGACGATAAAATGCTTGAAACCAATTACGATAAACATATCGAAGATGCTTCTTTTTTTACTGCTTACAATAAAAAGAAAGAAGATTTGGAACAATTGCTTACAGACTGGGAAATCGTTCAGGAAGAAATTGATAATTTTAATGCTTAATTAGTTTTCAGTCGCAGTTACAGTTTTCAGTTTCTGAAAGTTATATTCTAAACCTTTGTTAAAGTTTAAAACTTTGACAAAGGTTTTTTTATTTAAGTATTTAGGTTTCAGTTTTTGCGCCACAAAACCTAAAACTTATAACTTTATAATTCCAATAGATTTAGAATGCTCTATAGCTTCGCGGCTTTCTTTAAAATAACAAACCGAAACATCTAAAGATTCAAGGTTTTTCATGATTTTTTTTACTTTCTTCTTTTTGCTTTTTCCGGTTTGTCTAATGTAAACTGCAATAACTGTAACCGGAAATATTTTGCATATTCTTTCATATAAAACAGGATCGTGCTGCGAATCATCTCCCAGCAAAACATATTTTAAATTAGGATAAAACTCTAAAACGTGTTTGATTTTTTCAAATTTATGATCGTGATTACCGCGTCCGCTCATAAAGAAATCAGTAATGCCGCGTTTAATATCTTTCAATAAAATAACCGCTTTAGGCAGCTGATGAATTTTAGTAAATTCTACAATAAAACGGTACAAATTCCATTCGCTGCTCGAGACATAAAAAAAAGCATTTTCTTCTTCTTTATTGCTTCGTCCAGCCTGACTTAGAGCCTGATAATACGGTACAACATCTTTAAAAACTTTTCGGTCATTTACATTTTTAAAAAGTAAAATATACATTTTCTTAAAAATATTCCGCGTATGCGAAATCAAAAAAGTATCATCAATATCTGATATAATACCGAGTTTTCCTTTGTGCGGACGTATAAAACTTCCTTTTGAAGTAATGATTTTGTTATTGTATTTAATCGTTACTTCATAATCCATCCATCCAAAATGTGTTTCATTTTCCAGCGGAAGACAAAATTTAAAATAACCATCGTCCAGCGTTTTGGTATGGATTTCCTGATTATTGCATTTTAAATAAACATCAAAATTTTGGATTGTTTTTATCCTGAACTGATTAATAATTGAACGTGCATTTTTTAAGTTTTTCTTCTGGAAATCATAATTATACGTTCGTTTAAAAACATGCCCCATTACAATTAATTCTTCTTCATTGGCATAACCTCGATATAATTGTAAAATTGGTTTCATTAATTGCGTACTTTTATATTATAGAATACTGTAAATTAATTATTTTAATTGATTTTTAAAAATAAAAAAATTGAAAAAGAACATCATATTCGTTGTAAATCCCATTTCGGGCGATCTTGACAAATCAGATTTAGTTGAGTCGGTTCAGGAATTTGCAGCAACAAATCATTTTGATCTTGAAGTTTATGAAACTAATGGAAAAAATGATGTAAGAGAAATACAAGCCCTTTATAATCATTATAAACCGGAAAGAATTATAGTTGCGGGCGGCGACGGAACGATAAAAATGGTGGCAGAAGCCATGGAAGACCAAGATGTAATTATTGGAATTCTGCCGGCTGGTTCTGCAAACGGACTTTCGGTAGATTTAAATCTGCCAGCCGGAATCGAAGAGAACTTAAAAATAGCCTTTCTACATCATTATGTTGAAATGGATATGATTTGTATAAATGGCAAAAAAAGTATCCATTTAAGTGATCTTGGGTTGAATGCTAATTTGGTAAAAAACTACGAACAAAGTGATGTGAGAGGTTTTTGGGGATATGCATTACAGGCTTTTACCACCTTAACAGAATCTGAAGAGCCATTTGCAGCAACTATTACGGCAAATAATAAAACGGTTCAGCATGTAGCGAGAATGATTGTAATTGCCAATTCGCAAAAATATGGAACGGGTGTAATTATTAACCCAAACGGAGCGGTCAATGATGGCAAGTTTGAATTGGTAATTTTAAAGAGTTTAGATTTACTTTTAATTGGAAAAATCATCACCGGAAATATGCCAATTGATTCTGATGATATTGTAATTATTTCGACAGATAAAGCAGAAATAAAAACAAATTATCCGGTTCATTTTCAAATCGATGGTGAATATTGCGGCGCACAAAGTTCTTTAGAAATCCATATTCTGCATAAGCAAATGAAATTGGCAGTGCCATAATCTTGATTTTTTTATTGAAGAAATTTTGTTGTTGAATATGTCTCCGCAGGAGCTTTAAGACCTATTCATCAAATATTTTCTATAAATATTTTGCTTTTCACGGAACTTTTCAGCTCTGGAAGAGCAAAATATCTATAGCGAAAAATTATTTACAAGAAACATAGCTCTAAGCGCAGCGACATATTTTTTTATTTAAACGGATTTCGTTCCTGCCATTCTGTTTTGGGTTCTAAATAATTAAAAAATCTGGAAATGTTATGGTTTATCAAAGCATTGCTGTGCGTGATTAAACCATACATTTTTACAGGTTTTGCACCTACAGAACTTTTTATTTCAAGAGCAGTTCTGGCAAAAACAATTTCATTAAAACCTTTTTTGATAGAATAGGCAATCATGTCGTACAACATGTTTAAATACAGCATTTTTTCGCGTTGAATACTTTCATCATATCCTAAAAAATAAGTGTCCATTACCTCTCCGTTTTTTATCAGGGTATTAAAACCGATTAATTTTTCGTCTAAAAAATAACCATACAATAAAAAATCTTCTTTCATGATTTCTTTAAAAAAGCTGAAATGATTTCGGGCTAGAAAAAAAGTATTGAAGGGCGCATTTTTAGCCACATGAAAATATAAATCGTAAATCACATCTTCATATTTTCGAATATCAGATAATGACATTTGCTTTTTCTCGATTCCTTCAGATTTTTTGCGGGCACGTTTGTATTGATCGCGGTATTTTTTTGACAAAGCATCAATATAATCTTGTTCTGATTTCCAGTTTTCTTTGATTTTAAAAATCATATTGGGCTGTGTCGAAAACGTATAATTGTTTTTAAATTCAGCCTGAAGCGGTTCGATTTCTTTTGCAGTAAAATCTTTTATACTGGTAATGTGAACTTTTTTGCCACTTGCTTTTAAATCTTTTTTAAGCTGATTGATTGCTTTATGAAGCGTTTTTACAGCCTTTGGTTCTTTTACATTTTTATCAAAAGCAAAAGCATTCTGGCCCGTAAGCATGTTATTTCCAATAAATAAAACATGGGAAGCAAAATTCTTAAGCGCAAAGTTGCGTACAGAAGTTTTTAAGCACTGATCACGTTCGCCAAAAGATTCCAGTTTTTCGGCAAACAAAAATTGGGTTAAAACGATTCCTATAAGTTTAGTTTCTTCAAAAATGCCAATAAAATGACAAATCATATTTACCGGACAAGAATTTTCAAGTACTTCCAGATATTCACGCGTTAAAAAAATGTTGTCTGAGGCCAGCAAATTCCATTCTGAAGGCAGTAATGAAGTGCTGTTGTAAATTTGAAAAGAATATGTTGTATTCAAAGGTTTGAGCTAATTTCTTCAAAATTAGATAATATTTGTAATAACTGCATTTCTTTAAGTTATTATTAAGAAAAACCCGTTTGAAATTAAAATTCAAACGGGTATCATATTTTTTAATTTAAGCAAATCCACAGATTATGCCGCCCATTAATGTAAGCGTAACAATCCAGTATCCGGTATGAATAAAAATGTATTTCCATGATTTTCTTTCAAACAAGCCATTGATTCCTATTATTGGCAGGGCAAAAAACAGGCCTGAAATAAATCCGTGTAAAGCACCGTGTTTAAAAGTACGATAGGCATTTCCGTAATCAGCCATAAAAGCAGCAAATGATGGTTTGGCACTTGCAATTAAAGGAGGTCCTCCAACCATTCCAACAGCGCCCGACTGGTGAATTGTGAGCGACATTAATGTCATTGTAATCATAAGTGAAAAAATGTAAGTGAGGCCAAAAATTTTAAGCATGCTTCCTTTTTTGAGCTCATCTTCTGTGAGATTACTTTCTCTCATCCAGATTGTTCCAAAGACTTTTGGGTGATACCAGGCAAAACCAACAAGTAAAGTTACCACCGCAGCGGTTAGTAATGCGTAAAAGTTAAAATCCATAATATTAGGTTTTTGTAATTAGTTAATTCAAAATTAATCAAAAAAGAATAACGGCGATTAAATTTTAAAAGAAGGAAAAGTAATACGATTTTTTATTTATCAACACTTTATCGACATACAGTGCTTTATGTCTAGTAATTCTCTAATTTTGGAACAAAGAAAAACATAGTCTCCCCAAGTCTGTTATGAAAAGCTTTGCAACACTTTTTTTAGCATTTGTTTTTTCTCTTAATATTTTTGCAGATACTGTTTCAGATAAAGAGAAAGATGTGCTGATAAAATTTTACCACGCAACAAATGGTTCGCAGTGGAAAATAAAATGGGATTTATCGTTGTCAGTTTCAACCTGGTATGGAGTTCATACCGAAAATGGAAAAGTGACGGGCCTTAATCTGGCCAATAATAATCTGCAGGGTGAATTACCAGTTGATTTTTTTGATCTGGTAAATTTGGTTGTTGTAGATTTGCATAAAAACAATCTAAAAGGAGGATTATCAAGCGAAATAGGAAAGCTGAATCAATTACAGGTTCTTTGTTTGTCTGATAATGAAATAGAAGGAGCATTGCCCAATTCGCTTTATAGAATTTCAAGTTTAAAAGTACTTCTTTTAAACAGTAATAAACTTTCTGGTAATTTAAGTTCAGAGATTGTGAATTTAAATGTTTTGCAAAACCTGAGTTTGTTCAATAATAATTTAGAAGGAGAAATTCCGAAAGAATTAGAAAGTTTGTCTAATTTAACTGAATTGAATCTTTCTTATAATAAGTTTAAAGGTTCTGTATCTAGAAATCTTGCTGTTCTGGATTCTTTAAATATGATAATGTTTGACAACAATGGGAATCCATTTTTGTTAGATGTAAACGAAGAAATAAAAAATGAAAATATTACCGTAAATTAATCGTGCTTATGAATGAATTTTACTCGTTGAAACAAGTTGATTAAATATATTTAGTTAATTGCGAAAAAGCCGTATTACAACGGCTTTTTTTAATTTTAATTTAATCTGAACTTTAAAATAATATTTAACTTTGTTTCAATAATTTTGATCTAAGTTTTAAAGCAGTCAATTTTTTTTATAACTTTAAAATTAGATTCAATTTTAAATAAAAGCTGAAAACAAAATATTAACCTTTTTACGCTAAAATTATGACACTACAATATCAAGGTGAACAATACGGAAAACAAACCACATTTACTATTCGAATTATAGGGAACAATCTTTCAAAAAGCAGTTCTAATTATCAAATTGATTTATTGGTTGGAGATAAAAAACTGCCGACATTTACAAGTGAAATTCATCAAAGTCTTTCAAATTGTTTAAAAGAAATTTATTTATTCAGAAAACATAACGGAATTAAATTCGATGAATCATCAGAAAAAATAGTTTCACTTTATGTTCCTTACGATAGGGTTTTATTTAACTACAACAAATATGCTTTGTTTAGAGCATAATTTGTAGATTTTAAAATATTCTAAAAACCGTTCTTTTTTAAGGACGGTTTTTTTATGAATATGAGCGATAATATCTTGAATAAATAAAAAAATAGACGGCAAATTTTCTATTTTTTGACTAAAGCAAAATTTCAAATTTTGCGTCTTTTTTTATCGATTGAATTTTCTTATAATTGTGATTTTATAAGTAATTTTTCTTACCTGTTAAAAATAGCTCGTCCCTTATGCCTTGCAGGTTCGTAAGTTTTTTTATTATTATATAAATAATTACTGATAGTTTATATAAAATATTATTTTTGCTTTTTTTAACATGGAAATAATTACATCCTAATGTCCCCAAAAAAGTTTCTTTTTTTCTTTTTATTATTTATATCAATATCATATTCTCAGACTAAACGCGCTGCAGTCATGGTAAATGCAAGAGCACAAAAAGATAAAATATTAATTCGCTGGGCTGTTAATTCTCCGCTTGAATGGCAGAAGGCAAATAAAAAAGGTTTTATTGTTACCCGATCTACAATTTTGCGAGATGGGAATGTTTTATCTAAGCCTGAAAAAAAACTTCTTACACCAAATCCATTGATACCGGAACCATTAGATTCTTGGATGGATTTTGTTCAAAAAGATAATAATGCAGCTATTATTGCACAATCTATTTATGGTGAAAGTTTTGAAGTAACTGAAACAAAAGGAGGAGATTTATCAAGAATAGTAAATATGGCAGATGAACTGGATCAGCGATACACATTTGCATTATATGCCGCAGATATGAGCTTTGAAGGAGCCGTAAAAGCTGGATGGGGTTTGGTAGATAATGATGTGAAAAAGAATGAAGTATATGCCTATCAAATACGTGTTTTTGAAAGTCCACAAGTAAAAGAATCATCTTATATGATTGGCTTGAAAGATTACAGTGTTCTTCCTGCACCAACTGATTTTATTGCAGTTCCAGATGATAAAAGAGTACTGCTTTCATGGGATTATGAAACTTTTAAAAGAATTTATACTTCGTATATGGTTGAGAAATCTTCAGATGGAATCAACTATACTCCAATATCAAATACAGCTCTTGTTAATTTAAATGATAAAGACGATCATCCAGCTAAAAATATGTATTATGTTGATACACTAAGCGTAAACGATAAAGTGTATCATTATAGATTATATGGTATAACTTCATTTGGAGAAAAAGGAGAATTTACAAAACCTATAACAGCAACAGGTTTTGCTGCGATAGTTACTCCTGCAAGATTGGTAGATTATAATATTATAAATTCAAATGAAGTCAATCTCGAATGGGATTATCCAAAAGAATCAGAAGGTTTTATTCAGGGATATGAAATTAATTTAGCAAATAATGATAAAGGACCCTATAAGGTTGTTTCTAAAATTATTCCGCCTTCTGAAAGAAAACTCAATTTTAAAGAGAACTTATATCCATCTAACTATTTTACAATTTCTGTAGTTGGAAAAAATAATCAAAGGTTAACATCTCAGAGTATGCTGGTGCAACCTGTCGATTCTATCCCGCCGGCTAAACCAGTTGGGTTAGAAGGAGTAATTGACAGCTTAGGAACGGTTAGGTTAAAATGGAAACCTAATATTGAAAAAGATTTGCGAGGATATCGAATATTAAAAGCAAACAATCCAGATGAAGATTTTGTAGATATTTATCATCAATCATACGTTGGTACTGAGTATAAAGACAGTGTGAGTTTAAAAATGACGAATAGCAAAGTCTATTATAAAATAGCTGCTGAAGATATGCGATTTAATATATCTGATCCATCTGATGTCCTGATACTAGATAAGCCGGATAAAATTCCGCCGGCTGCGCCCATTTTTAAAGATTATGATAACAAAGATGGAAAAGTACATTTAAAATGGATACGAAGCTATAGTGAAGATGTTGTAAGCCACAGTCTTAGGAGAAGAGAAAAAGGACAGGAAAAATGGCTGGAAATAAAACAAATAAACGACACTATTCAGGAGTTTACAGATGATAGAGTAGAAAATAAAAAGACATATCAATATGCGATTCTGGCTAAGGATAAAAGTAATCTTTGGTCATCATTAGACCATTCTACTATAACGGTTAGTGTGCTGAATTTTACACCAGTAAAAATAATTACATTTTTGCAGGGAACAGCAGACAGAGAAAATAAAAAAATAGTTCTTTCCTGGGATTATGCAAAAAACAAAACGAAGGTTTTAGGCCTTAGCATTTATAAAAATGAAAAGGGATTGCCGCCAACATTGTGGAAGGAATTAAACGGCACTGTTTTCACATTAGAAGACAAAAATTTAAAAATTAATAAGGAATACGAATATCATTTGGTTCCCAATCTAGAAAACGATAGTCCCGCAAAAGCTGAGACATTAATGGTTATTTATTAAGCCTATGAAGAAATTTTACTTATTAGTTATTTTATTGGTTACAGGGTTTGGATTTGCGCAGGTTAATTTGTCTGGTGAAGCTCATTATAAACTATCTATTATTGGTGAAGTAGGAGGTGGAGGAGCTGGTAGTTGTGGTAATTTTAGAGGATTACAATGGATTTCTTCGGAATTTCAGACAAATGCAAGAATATTGAATCATTTTGGTACGTATCTTAATAATAGCCAGAATTACACAAACCAGCCGATAAATTATGATAATATCATTTACTATGAAAATGATCCAATTGTTAAATTACATTTTGGAACTGTAAATAGAAGAGGTAATGCAAGTTGTTCCGCATATTACAATTCGGGTAATCCGATTGTTACAAGAGACTTTACGCGCGTTTACAACTTTACAGAATTTGAAAATATTGATGCTGGTGATAGACAAATTGCAGGTGAAGTTACCATAACATCTAGACCAATTATTAATCTAACAAATCCAGATACAAATAATAATATTATTGGTACTGAAAGTTCAATTAAAATACCAGCAATTAATGGTATAAGAAATGAATATTTCAATTGGATGTATCATATCGAGGGAGAACAAACACGAATTCGGGTTGGTATTAGATGGGTTTACGTAGATACATGGAGAAGTTTGCCGATAGATTATCAAGAAAAAAATTCATTAAATATAAAGTGCAAAGATTTTTTGCCTGTTGAAGCTGTTGGTAAAAAAATCACTTTAAGAGCAAATATTAATGGTACAACTGTTGAATTATTGTATGCTAAATCAGCACCGCATATTGATTTGGCTACACCAGTCCAAACAAGATGTTTTAATACAGCAGACGGAAGAATAGTATTGAAATTTAGTTCTAAGCTAGTTCCAGGGGAAACTTTAACATGTTCAGTGGACAGCTATGATGCAACAACAGGAGAATTTCAAGAAGTATATTATTCTACTCCAGATGGACAATCCATTATATATGGTGATGATTTAACCTATGAAATTCCATATGATTTCCCAAAAGGAAAATATAGCGTAAAATTATTAGGCTGGTATAAAGAACCTAATAAGATTGGAGCAAATACTTATGTAATGGATCCAGAACATCAAAGAGGGTTTGTCATAACTTCGCCAACCCCGGTTGATTTTTCAGCTACTAAAGGGAATGACGTTAATTGTTTTGGAGGAAACGATGGAACCATTAATATTAAAGCTTCTGGAGGTGTTGATAATGGTATTTATCAATATTCGACAAACGGAGGAACGTCTTGGACTACTTTCGCAAATGGAAATGAAACAATTGTGGGAAGCCTTGTAAAGGCATCATATAATATAAGAGTCAGAAAATTGAAGGATCAAAATGATACTCTTGGATGTACGGCTTTAACTCCTGATGAGAAAGCAAAAGTAATACCTGTAGAAATTGATCAACCTGCCAATCCGTTGTCATTGTCAGGTAATGTTATTAGTAAGGATCCTACTTTTTTTGGAGCTCAAGATGGAACTATTATAGTCTCAATAACAGGAGGTAGTCTAATTAACGCCAATAAGTATAATTATGAATGGAAAAATGAAAAAGGTGATTTAATAGATGCAGGTAAGTCAAAAGGCAGTTTTTTTGATGGTATTTATACAATTACGCTAGGCAATATTCCTGAGGGTAAATATACATTGAAAGTGACAGATAAGTTTAATTGTGAATTAACATTAAAAGATGTTGCTGTTTTAGATGATCCAGAACCAATTGAAATAAAGCTAAAAGTTAGACAAAATATTTCTTGTAATTCGGCAAACCTTGGTGATGAAGGAAATAAAAAGGATGAATTAGCATCAGATGGTAGTTTAGTAGCTTTGGTAAAAGGAGGAAAGGTATTCGATAACGGGCTGCCATATATTTTTCATTGGAAAAAGTTGGTTTCTAAGGATGTTTGGGAAGATTTGAAAGTAAATGATTCAATAATAAATGATCGTCCTAAAGGAACTTATTCTATAAATGTAGAAGATGCCAATGGAATATCGCATGGAACTTATACATTAACAGAGCAGACTCCAATAGCAGTTGAAATTACTATTGATGAACCTGATGCAATGGAAGTTGTATTTGACTCAACAAATGTTTCTTGTTTTGAAGGTACAAATGGTTGGGCTAAAGCATCTATTAAGAATGGAAAATCCACTTACACTTACACTTGGTATGGGCCAGGTCATAATGCTGTGGTGGGAGACGAAATAACAAATTTGGTTGCAGGAACTTATTATGTTGATATTGTTGATAGAGTAAAAGGCTGTTTTGTAAAAGATAGTGTTAAAATTTCTGAACCTCTTCAACGGGTAATGATTAATTATTCGACAATAAAAACACCTACTTTTTCGGGAGCAAGTGATGGAAGACTTGTAGCACAAATTACAGGAGGTACAGAGTTTGATCCAACAAAAAATCAAGGTAGATTATATAATTACGAATGGAAAAATTTGGCTGGAACTTTGCAAAATGTAACTGCAGCAGTTGTAAACGGAATCTATACCATCACTTTGGACAATGTCCCAGCAGACTCTTATTTTTTAACGATTAAAGACGCAAATTATAATGAAGCAACTGGTCAGACATTCAATTGTTCTGTCGTAGAATCTGAAATGAAATTGACAGAACCTGATCCTTTAAAAGTAGTTTTCAAAATTGTTCAGACTATTTCGTGTAATGCCAAAAATGAATTTGGAGACAAGACAGATGTGAATCCAAAAGACAATCAACGTGACGAATCGCAGGACGGAATTTTGATGGCTCACGTTACAGGAGGAACTCCTTTGGAGGCCATAGTAAATAACGGATTGGCGTATCATTTCTCTTGGAAAAAACAGCAAGATGACGGGACATGGAAAGATTTAGCTGTACAAGATTCTATAATCTCAAACCTTTCATATGGACATTATGCCCTTAATGTCAAAGATAGAAATGATGTTATTTTAGGCACATATACAAATGGTAATTGGATTGCCAAAGATTCTATTCAATTCATGGACCAACCTCCTGTATTATCTGTAAAAATTGAAAAAGGAGATGTTTTCTGCTACGGAGGTAATGACGGATGGGCAACTGCAATAGCAGAAGGAGGAAGCGGAGATTACGATTATAAATGGTCTAATGGGGTGGAAATAGATCAGAATACCATTTTAAAGAAAGGAAATTATTGGGTAATAGCAACAGATAAAAAAGGCTGTACGGCTTATGCCGAAGTTTTTATTGATGGACCTGATGCACCTCTTTCAATTAAATACACTGAGGTTTTAAATCCAAGTTTCTATAAAGCAACAAATGGGAAAATAGTTGTTGAAGTAAGAGGTGGAACGATAGCTGCAGACAATACCTATTGGTTTGAATGGAAAAATAGTAAAGGAGTAGTACAAACTACGACAACAACAAGTTTTAGCAATGGTGTTTATACAATATCTTTAAATGGAGTTCCAGAAGAAATCTATAGTTTAACAGTTCGTGACGCTAATTACAATCCAGCAACGTATAAAACTACCTGTACGGTAGCAAATTCTGTTATAGAATTAGATGATCCAGATCCGCTTGAAGTTACTTTTGAAGTAATTCGCACTATTTCTTGTAATGTAAGCAATGAATTTGGAAATGAAATCGATGCAAACCCTTTGGATAATCAAAGAGATGAATCGCAAGACGGTATTCTAAAAGCGCATGTAACAGGAGGTATTCAGCTTGGTGCAGAAAAAAATAACGGACTGCCTTATTTCTATACTTGGAAGAAAAAACAAGCTAATGGTACTTGGGCTCTTTGGGACAATACAGGTGATACAGCCGAATATCTTTCAGAGGGAACTTACGCTTTAAACATTGAAGATGCCAACGGAATAAAACTAGGAACTTACGTAAATAATGTTTTAGTTAAAGAAGTAGATGTAGAGAAATATATTCCGCAACCAGATCCGTTGAAATTGACCTTTACGAAGTTCGATGTGGGCTGTACAACTGGTGATGACGGTTGGGCAGAAGCACATGTAACAGGAGGAACAATGCCTTATACATACGAATGGACAAACGGAGAAACAACTTTTGATATCAAAAATATTACAACAAACAACTATTTTGTAAAGGTAACAGATGCAAAAGGATGTATCGTACAGGGAAGTATTTTTGTGGGAGATCCTAACGGAATATTAACTACAGAAACAGTTAAAAATCCTATCTGTTATCAAGGAAACGACGGATCGATAGAACTTAATGTAACTGGTGGTAATTTACCGTATTCTTATTTATGGAATACAGGGGCAGTTACCAAAGATTTGAATAATCTTTCTGCTGGAAATTATGAAGTTACAATCACTTGTCCAGATTGTTGTGTTTACAAAAAGAGATTTGTTTTAAAAGATCCAGAACCAGTTATTGTTAATGTTGGTCCAGACCGAACTTTATGTATTGATCAAAGTCTGGATTTAGATGCTACAATTAAAGATCCGCAGGCAAAATACAGTTGGACATCTACAAACGGATTCACTTCAAATGAAGCAAAAATCAATGTATCAAAAGCAGGAACATATCATGTAAAAGTAACTACAGCTTTAGGATGTATTGGCGAAGACGAAATTGTAATAAAAACAAGCCAGATGGCAATTAGCGCTGAGTTTTTACTGAGTTCTCAAGCCTACTTAGACGAGGAGGTAATTTTGGTTAATACAAGCAATCCTTTTGGAGAAAGTACAGATTGGGTTATTCCAAACGGAGTAAAAGTAGTAGAACAAAAAGAAAAGTATGTTACATTAAAGTTTGATGCAACTGGAGTGTATTCAATTGGTTTAAAGCAAACACAAGGAGAGTGTTATGCTGTTTATACCAAAAATATCATGGTAGAAAAGCGCGGTACATTACCAAATGCCGAAACGACATCGCAGTTTATTATAGATTTTATTCTAACACCAAATCCTAGCAATGGTAATTTTAAAGCAATTGTAAATTTAGAAAACAACAGTGCAATAAATTTAAGACTGTTCTCATCTTCAGGACAAAATACTATGATTCAAAAACAGGAATCAGGAAAGAAAAAGTACGAAGTAGATTTTAATACTTCATTACAATCTGGAGTTTACATAGTCGTATTAGAGACGGGACAACAAACATTGGTTAAAAAAATTATCATCAATTAAAATGAAGAACCTTTTCAATAACATATATTTCTTTGTTCTATTTCTGTTTTTTAATGCAGTTGGATATGCACAATTATATCCAGTTCAATTAACGCCGGTTTTTAATAGTCCATACAGCGTCAAGATATCCGATTATGCGACAAGTATGGATACTAAGATGCAATTGCTGATTAATCCAACCGATATTTCGATATCGCAACGAAGAGTACGTTTAAAACTGTATATTCAAGGAAACGGATTAAATATTCAAACCTCTGATTATGCACAGGAACAAAGACCGATTTATATAAACGGAGGCGAACTGCAAACGTTAACAAATGTTGATATTGCATCGCTTTTCAGGTTAGAAAATCTACAGGGAATTTCTCCGGCTCAATATGCCAATCCTTTGCCGGAAGGAATGTATAATTTTTGTTTTGAGATGTATGATTTTGTGACCAATCAAAAAATATCTCAAAAAAGCTGTGCCAGTTTATATTTGATATTAAATGATCCTCCGATATTAAATACACCGCAAAAAAATGAACAAATTGCTTCCACAGAATTTCCTAATATTTTATTTACCTGGACACCGCGTCAGATAAACGCAACAAATGTATCGTACAAATTCGAATTGAAACAACTTTTGGATCCTTCATTAGATCCTCAGATTGGATTTCAAATGTCACCAATTTTATACGAAGAAACGTTGTTTGGAACAGCATTATTGTATAATTTGAGCATGCCAATTCTTACTCCGGGTTTGCGTTATGCATGGAGAGTAAGAGCAATTTCGACTACAGGGCTTTCAGAAAATGCTGTTTTTAAGAATGATGGTTACAGCGAGATATACTCATTTAAATATACAGCCTCATGTGCTGCACCAACGTTTTTGTTAAGCGAATCTCAAAGCTCAAAAAGTGTAAAAATTACTTGGGAAGGAGTTCCAGAACATACGCGTTATCAGGTACAATATAAAAAACAGGGAGTTCGTAATGCGCAGTGGTTTTCGTCAAATAGTTTAAACAGACAGAGTTTAATCACCAATTTAGAACCAGGAGTTACGTATGAGTTTAGAGTTGGATCGAGCTGTGATCCGGCCGAAGATGGCGTTCAATCGTTTACCTACTCCAATACAAGTACCTTTACAACGCCAACTGAAACTAGTGGAGTTCCGGCATACAATTGTGGTATTGTGCCGCAAATCAATATTCAGAACCAAAAGCCGCTTACCAATTTAATTCAGAGCGAGACATTTAGAGCTGGCGATTTCCCGGTAACAATTTTAGAGTTGAAAGGACAAAACAGTCCTTATTCTGGAAGAGGATATATAATTGTGCCTTATTTAGCCGATACTAAAATTGCAGTTGAGTTTAAAGACATTGTAATCAATACCGATTATCAATTGATAAGTGGTGTTGTAGAGACAAGTTATAATGCAGATTGGAAAAATATTACCGATGTAGAAGATTTCACTGGCGAAGGTCAAGGCGGTCAAATTGAAGAAAAAGTTCCATTTGTAATTAAAGATATCGTCATAAATGCCAATGGCGACATAGTTGTTAATGGTGAAAATGGTGAACAGATCACTATTCCGGGAGGAAAAGACACCGTAATTACAGACAGCGGAGTTGTAGATGAGAACGGGAAAGTTATTGTTCCTCCAAAAGTTTACACTGTAGACAGCCAAGGTAACGGAAGCAATCAAGGTGTTGCGATGGCTGAAGGCGGAAAACCATCACCAGAAAATACAGATGGTGTAGATAAAAGCGGTCAAGCTACAGCAATTACTGCTAAAGGGATTTCGATTACCTTCTCTGGAAATGGCGGTAAATATGCTTTTGATGTAATGCCTGAAGAGGCTCCAGTGGCTGTACAAAAGTTGTACAAAAAATTAGGAGATGAAGCTTTGCCTTATAAAGCAGTTTTGAATGGTGATTCAGATATAGTTGTTGCTACAGTAAATCTTACAGATTCTAACATTAAATTAGATGATATAGTTTTTAAGACGGAAAATGGAGCAAAAATTGACTTTACAAGAAATGATAAGGTATTTTTTCTTACAGTTAAAGGAAATCTAAGTTATGCCGAAGAACAAATTTTAGCTACAGTAAAGCAAGACGATAAATGGAAAGTGATCGGAGCATTTATGCTGGTACATATTTCGCCAAAAGAGGTAAATCTGGTTTTAGTGCCTTTGAATAATAATTCTCAGATTCCTTCTGATGTTGAGAAAAATTTAACTGCTATTTATAGTAAAGTTGGTGTAAAATTAAATATTACTAGATCTGCTAAAGTTGATTATGCAGATGCGGATAAAAAAATAGAAGTTGAGGATAGTGATTTTTTTGAAACTTATACTTCAGAACAACAAACAATTAATAATTTAATAAAGCAATCAAAAGAGTATAAAAAGGATGCTTATTATTTGATATATTCTGATCTTCCTTCAAATAAATTAAGTATTTTAGGTTTTATGCCGTTAAGAGGACAGTTTGGATATTTATTTAATACTGACAATGTTGCAATTGCGGGGCACGAATTAGGACATGGAATTTTAGGTTTAGAGCACCCATTCACAAATAAAAGTGATGAAAGAAAAACTAATTTTTTAATGGATTATAACAATGGTCAGGAAATTTGGCATAATGACTGGAAGCAAATAAATGATCCTAAATTTAAATTATATCTATTTCAATCAGATACTAAAGCAGAATATGAAACGGATGGTCATTATTCTACAGTATATTTAGTTTCTCTTATGCTAGGAATGGACCCTGCGAAAGCATTAGAATTGGCAGTAGCAACAGAAGCCCCTGATACAACTATTCATAGTCCTATGAATTTTGAGCTAAATGACACATGGGGACATCCTGGAGGGCCACAACAAGAAATACATTCATTAACTGGAGGATTTCATGGAATTGAAGAATTTTTTACAGCGATTAAATTTCTGTATACGCAGATTACAGATATTCAAACTCAAGGAGAATTATTGCATCGATTTGGTGATACCTATGCTCATACAAGAATAGGAAATTTAAAACCGAAGGATATGAAGGAGAATCAAAATTTAAAAGAGGCAGATGATGCTACTATTAAAAAGTATATAGATTCTTGGAAACAGATAAAATCAGAAACGACACTTGGAAGTCAAATAAAGCCGTGGATTAAATTCTTTAATTATTATATGCAAAGAGATGGAATGAGTTTCTTGAATGATACGATAAAGCAAAAGAATATTTTTAAAGGAAGAACTTTAAAAGAAGCTTTAAAAGATTTGTATCTTACTAATGATTCAAGCAATTTTATAATGTACGGAGAAGAAGGTTATACTGGGGATCATTTTAAATCAGATGGCGGATATCCGGATCTAATTTATTTAAGACCAGATTGGTACCATATCTACGTACAGAATTTATCTTGGCTTATTGCTTCAAAATACAAGTTGAATAATTTGCTTCTTGATTTATCTGTTTTTGATAAGATGATTAATTTTATTGTTCGAAATAAATGTTCAATGAAAGGAATTATAGACTATGAAATTGCTAAACGACGAAATGAGAAAGTTGTATATGTACCTATATATTATGCAAATGGTAAAGTTTTAGCTGCTGTAGATGAAGCTCTTAGTGATTATGAAGCTAGGGCTATTAGTGCAGTACAATTTACGGTTAAGTATTTAGGAGAGCAGGGAATACCTCCTTCACGAATTACAATTTCAAAAACTGAGAGGTTAAAGGTTAGGCAGTTTTCTTCATCGAGTGGAGCTGTATCTTTACCAAGTTTTTCAAAATATCTTGAAGCATTTGTTATAACAATAAATTAATAGATTATGCTAAGTTACATTTTACAAATAATTTTTTTACTGACAATTATTTACATTTCATATAGAAGTAAATCTTACCTGTTGTCTAATTATTTCATAGGTTTAATATTGCTTTTGTATTTCGTAGATTTAAATTTTCGTGGAGAGTCTAGGTCATTGATGTTTGAAATCGTAATGCTCGTATATATTGTGCCATCATATACTCTGTTATTTGTTTCTTCTTTATCTATTTATTTTGATGAAACGAACTCTAAGAAATATCATTTTTTTATACCAGTATTTTTTTACTGCATAATTATACTTTTAGAGCTATTTTATTTTAAGATGAAGGAGGCATTTACTTTTATATATCTACCTATTTTTATGGCTTTTTTCCCACTGTATATTTTGAAATATTATCGAAAATATATAAAAGAAGTAGATGATAATATTTAAAAATTTATGAGTAATTAATCATGAAAAAGAAATATTGACTGCAAAGTTATGGAAATTAAAAGTGTATCAATTGGAGTTCCTTGCTCGCGAACGCGAAATAATATTAAAATAAAATAAAAAATTATGCATGAAAAAATATTTTTTAACCCTAATAGTAATGCTAATTGGCATTAACAATTTTGCCCAAAAAGTAAAAATTGACAAAGGAGAAATAAAACTATACGATAAAACAATAGGCTTTATAGAAGGCAAAAAGCCAATTTTTACAATTTTCAGTGTAGATAAAAATTACTCAATTATAGCAGAACTAAAAAAAAGCTCAAAACGAAGAATCTTTAGTATTGCCGTGGGTAGAAATTAAGGACGAAACAACAGGAAAATCAAACGAAATTGAATTTAAGAACAAAAGCAGAAAATTCAGTGCCTTCAATTACGACAGAAGTATAGTTTATGAGCTTATAGATAGAAATTTAGTTACTGCAGAAGGTTTGAATAAAGAAGCAGTAGAAAATTTTATTAACGGACCTTCGGCGGGTATAGCTGCAAAACGTTTAGGAGTTCAAAGCGAAATAAACAATGCAGAAAATATAGCAGATACTTACGAATTAGGAATTGATGACTTTGGAACCATTTACAGTATTAAAGCACAAAATATAGATATAAACGACAAGAGAATTGGGTACATCAAAATGACTTCACCTTCTTCTAATGGAGATTTAAAATATGAAGTTTTAGATCTTGATAATAATTTAATAGGTACATGGTTTGCCCGAGGCGGTATGTTTTCAGGATATGAAAAATTATTAAATCAGGAAGTGATTACATTTAACGGGAAAGTATTCAAAGCAGCTTTCGAAAATAGAGGAAATCCAATTGGATACAAAATGAGCCAAGATATTACAGCAATGAATATTGTGAGAGTTTTGGTTAGTAACGGCTATACTTTAGGAAGTAAATACAATACAGGAAAATAATTATAGAAATCGATAAAAGAAATGAAAAACAAAATTTTAGCAATTGCATTATTGCAATTTTTACTGGTGTTAAACGCTTGTAGTTCAGATTCTGGAGATAGTCCCACTCCAACACCAGAGCCGCCAGTTGTAGTGATAAAAACGCCAAAAATAACATCATATTCTAAAAATTCTGGAGAAAGCGGAGAAACTATTAGTATAAATGGTGAGAATTTTTCAGATAAAGTAAGTGATATCAAAATTACATTTGATGGGGTTAATGCTACTATCGTTTCTTCTACTGCTGCTGAAATTAAATTTGTTTTACCAAAAACTGAAAAAGTGCTGCCTAAAATAGTAGTAACGATATCAGATAAACAGATATTAAATGAGGTAAAAAATGATTACAATGGTAATATTGGAATTTTGCCAAAACCAGCCGTTGATTCTTGGTTTACAATAGAGAATACAAAAAAAAGCACTTTAGAAATAGGCCGTACTCAAATAATTAGTGATAAAGTTATGTACTATTCGATAGGTCAAGATAATTCTGAAGGGGTCTATAGAACTTTAGATGGAGGAATATCGTGGTCATTATGGGCAAGTAGTCAATATAATTCTGGCTTTTATGCAACAAAAAACGATGAGGGATTATGCTATACTCTTTATGGTTATCAATTGTCCGGAGGCGGGTTAAATAAAATACCTGTTGGAGGAAAAGGATACGGAACACCAAATACCTATGTTTGGAAAGAAATTAATTCAGGATCTCCAGGGATTTATAGTGTTTATGTTGATGAAAATTTGCAAAAAGGAACTATAGTTTCTCAACGAGGAGATGTTTATGTAACTTCTAATGGAGCTGACTTTGCGCAAGTTTATGATGCACATTTGAATGATGAGGGGTATAGTAGCGGATCAATCACTAGATCTGCTGAAATTGATAATAATCATATTTGGACGGGCGGTTGGAAAACAGTAACTACTATAAAATATCCTTTTATATTATTTAAAAATAATGAAACAGATGGTTGGAAAGAACACTATTTGCAAAACGAAACAAATGCTGCAGTTTTAGAAATATCTTTTGCCGATGCCTCAAATGGTTTCGTCTTATTGAATAACTCTACCATATATAAAACAGCAAATAGCGGTGATACTTGGACTAAAGTTTATACGGGAGAAAAATTTACAAAATTCACTTTTAAAGATACCAAAATAGGTTGGGCAGTTTTAGAAAATACAATTTATAAAACAACAGATGGTGGAATTACATGGATTTTAGATTATACGCATGACCAACCTATCAGAGGTATAGCTTATAGAAATAATATTGTATGGGCATTTTCAACAGATAAGATCATCAAACGTTACTTGTAATTTTTAAGAAATAGAAGATTCTATAATAAAGAAAAACACTGCAGTTTTCTAACAACTGCAGTGTTTTAAAATGAACTGAATGAAAAAAACTTTACTCTTATTTTTACTTCTTGTTATTACTTCTTGTTATCAGGAAACTGCTATAGCCATAGAAGGTGAATTTACAACTTCGTATGTCGATCAGGACGAATCTATACCCGTTATTATTAAAATTGATAATAAAATAACGGGTGCAGATACTTATGAATGGACATTTGAAGGAGGAAATCCGTCTGTTTCTAACTCTAAAAATCCAGGAGAGATTTTATACAACAAGCAGGGAACTTACACCATTAAATTAATAGCAAAAAATGTAGATGGCGAGAGTAGAGAATTCACTAAAACGGTTGAAATAAAAGACGGAATTAATATTGAGTTTTCTCATGAAATCGTGAAAAGCAATTATTCTCCTGTTGAGGTAATCTTAAAGAATTCTACTATTGGAGAAGGGCTGACATTTAAATGGGAATTTCAAGAGGGATCGCCGGCTTCTTTTACTGGAAAAACACCGCCCAATGTGGTTTTTACAACGCCTGGAGAACATAGTATAACTCTCACGGTTTCTAATGGTTTCGAATCTGAAAAACAGACTAAAACGATTACAGTTGCTCCATATCTAGTAAGCTTGTTTACCTATGAACCAAAGTTTGAAGATGATGATTATGAGGCTCCGGTAACAATTAATTTTACTAACAAATCAGTTAGTGCTACAAATTATAAATGGAGTTTTGAAGGTGGCAATCCAGCAGTTTCAACAGAAGAAAATCCAGTAGTTGTTTTTACCAGCGCAGGTACTCATGAAGTTATTTTGGAGGCATTTAATGATAAAACCAGTCAGGTTTTTAAATCTATAATTACAGTTTTGCCAGATACAAACCTGAGAACCTTTACGAATGTTAAATTAGGAATTAACTCGGCACATAACAGTAATAATATTGGCGCAATGTTCTCAACCGTAACACGTGAAGTTTATAAGGCTAACGAAATTAACGATCAAAACAGTAGTTTAATAGATATTGTATTTCAGGGGTTAAACAGCAATTTTACATACAACAGATTTATCTCTCCGGATCAGGCGAATAGTTATGGATTTTTGGCATTAAAAAATGCACAAAGCACCGTTTTTGTAAATTCTCAAAATTTGTGTAATTGTGGCTTAAATTTTACTGAAGCACAATTTGACAGTATGGCAAACGACACGCCTATAAAATCATTAAACATAAGTTATACCGCTGGAGGAGCGCAGGAGTTTGGGTTTGTGTATCCAAGAATAATTTTATTTAAAACACAAGATGGCAGAAAAGGTGCCATTAAAATAAAAGAAATGGTAAAGAACGGAACAAGTTCTTACATTTTGTGCGATATCAAAGTTCAAAAACAATAACCAATAAATGAAGATAAAAAATAATAAAATCTTGTTTTGGTTATGTATTGTTTTTGCCTGTTGTTTTTGCAGGAAAGGATATGCACAAGACGTAGATTTAGAGAATTTCTATAAACCAAATTTTAAAGTAACAGGGAATATCAATGCTAATATGATGTATTATACTTCTAGTATGGATAATTCTCGTGAGCCTTTTACTTACCTGTTTTCAGGAAATTTGAATGTAAGTGCTTTTAATTTTAGTGTTCCGGTATCTTATAGTATTACCAATCAGGGAAATAATTTGGGTTACACAGCCCCATTTGATTTTAACAGATTAAGTATTATGCCCAAATATAAATGGGTAAAAGCATATATAGGAAATGTTAGCATGACATTTTCTCCTTATACATTAAGCGGTTATCCGTTTAAAGGAGTTGGATTAGAACTTACGCCAAACAGTCCGTTTAAGGTAAGTTTAATGGGAGGGCAATTACTTAAAGCAGTTTCAGAAGAAAATGCTTTAGGCGGCGTTCCGGTTTACCAGCGTTTTGGTTATGGAGCCAAAGTAGGTTTCGAAAAAGCACAATACAAATTAGGATGGATTGGGTTTTATGCCAAAGATGACATTAATTCCTTAAATATGACTAATGATAAAGGAGTTACGCCAAAAGAAAATTTTGTAAACAGTTTGATTTTTAGTACTTCTTTGGTTAGAAATTTAAATTTAAATGTAGAATATGCTCTATCTGTTTTAACAGACGATATCAGAAGTCAAACCATTTCCGGCGGAGGATTTAGAGATAAATTATTTTCGAGCAAAGAAAGTACAAGTTTTATGAATGCATTTAATGTAAATTTCGATTATAATATTCAGAAAAGTACTGTAGGATTAACTTACGAACGTATTGATCCCAATTATAATACGCTTGGAGCTTTGTATTTTAACAATGACTTAGAAAATATTGCATTGCGATTTGCACGTCCGTTTTATCAAGATAAAATTACGATTTCAACTAGTTTAGGATTTCAAAGAGACGATTTAGAAAAAGTCAAAAAGCAGGATACAAAACGTGTAGTAGGTTCTATCAATATGAATTATAGAGTAACAGACCAACTTAATATTACAGGAAGTTATTCTAATTTTTCGACTTATACGAATAAGAAATTAGATCAGTTTGAACTCATAAATAATCCAAATGTTGTTCAGGCAGATACATTAGATTATAGACAATTATCACAAAATGCAAATGTGAATATGTCTTATGCTTTTGGAAAAAAAAGAAATCAGAATTTAAACTTTAATTATAGTATTGCGGGACAGGCTAATGAACAAGGCGGAGTAATACGAAAAGGACAGGCAAGTACAGTACAAAATTATAACTTGGCACATACAGTAACTTTTCTTGCGACCAAAGTTTCTTTAAACAGTTCGCTTAATTATACGAATAACCAGATAAGCAGAAACAATAATTCGTCAATGGGAGCCTCAATAGGAGCTTCTAAAAAATTATTCAAAGACAAGCTGAATACCAATCTGGGAGCTTTGTATAATAATGCACAAGGTAATATGAATTCAAGTTCTGTTTTTGGAATTAAATTCAATAATAGCTATGTAATGCTTGAAAGACACAACTTTAGTCTTAACATAATTTCAATGTTTAGAAGCAGTACAAATACTCAGAAATTTAATGATTTAACGGCAACCTTAAATTATTCCTGTTCACTGGATAAAATTAAAATGCCGGCAAAAAAAGAACCTAAAAAAGAAAAAGAGATAGTTTTAAATCCTGTTTTAAAAATAAATCATAAAGATAAAACTTACGAAGGTACGCGGGACGAAATTATAAAACAGCTTCAAGATATGCAGTCGGCATTACGCCCTATGCCTAAAGAAGACGCAGATGATTTACAGCATCTGCTTACACTTACAACTTTAACTCCGGATGATGAAAGTTTTAAAGAAAAAGCACTGAATTATTTAAAAGCATATGATTTAAATAATGACATCTTAGATAAATACAATAAATATCTCCTAGAAACAGCAAAAAGTTTAAGAGAAGAAATGATTCGTAAAGATGAAGGTTTTGAAAATGATTATGTTATGGCTTTAGGAAGAGTCAATAAACATAAAATGCATGGTGTTAATGAAAAAGATGTAACAGATAAAGTAAGTTATAATTCTTATCTAAAACTCGTAGATCGAAAAAATAAAAAACTGCAGCCATTATTAGTTCATCGATGGATGCTTAATGAGATTACAATACTTTCAAATACACCTTTAGATCAAATCAGTCAAAATGAAAATCTCTCAATTTTTAATAAAGAGGAATTGGGGCATTTCTTTAAAATAATGAAAGATAAGAAAACAGATGCGGAAGCAATAGAAGAATTAAAAATCAAATTAATTCCGTTTTATCATAATCTGGCAGTAAAAAATGTTAAAGATGATGAGGTTGATTTCAAATTTTTAAAGAACAATTAAAGATCAAAAATGTCCTAATATATTGCTATAAGGATATAAAATATAAAAGAAGTTAGTATGCTTTATTTTTCAAGAAAACAGAATTATTTGCTTATGAAAAAAAATTACAAAATACATTTCGCGGCATTGCTTATCATGCTTTCGGTTATTTTTTCTTATGGGCAGGACATTGCTCCTCCAAAAGAATTAAGTGCCGCTTCGGGTTCTATAGAAAAGATTGAAGCTTCAGACCGCTGGGTAGATAAATTTTCAAATCAGGATTTAGTAGAACTGCCAGTTGGTATTCGTAATACGGTAAATAATATTCAATACTCAATTGGTATTACAAAAGCTACTTTTACGCCTGAATATACGACTCTAACTGTTTTTTGCAGGGTCGATATTCCGCAGAAAGATAAAAACGGACAGCCTATGCAGCTTTTCTTTGGTGCAGATAATGTAAAATTATCGCATCAAGGAGGTATTATGGGCGAAGCTAAATTGGTATTATTGGGCAATGTCGATATTCCGTTTAGCGATAATAAGTGGCAGCTTTCTTTATATGGAGGTTTCAACATGGAGACTGGAGATGTAAATGATTTGACTTATGTAAAAATTGATTGTGATGGTTTTAAAGAGATAAAAGTTTCTGGTGCTGTCGAGTTTTCGAGAAATTTAATTTTACCAATTGACCCATTAACTAAAACGGTCGATGAAGCTAGGATAACAGTTCCTAAAACATATTATAACGGAAAAACAGTTCAAATACCTAATAGAGTTAGAGGAGAATTTAGTTTTACGGCTGGCGGCTGGAATGACATTCTTGTGAATGTAAGTCTGCAGCCGTTTGTTTTGAAAGACAAGCGAAACGGAAAAGATTTTGATGGTAATTTTCAGTTTTTGGTCAATAATGCCGTATTAGATTTAAGTGATTTAAAAAATGATCCGGTAGTTGTTTTTCCGGAATACTATACAAAAAATGCACTTTTGGTTCCAAGTCAGGAAGCATGGAAAGGTGTATTTGTTCAGACTTTTGATGTTGGTCTGCCAAAGGAATTTCAAACCACAGATACGGCTTCAAGTAAAGAAAGACTTCATGTAGGAGCACAAAACCTTATCATTGATAAATTTGGAGTTTCCGGAACTTTTTATGCAGACAATGTTTTTCCTTTAGACAGAGGTATTACCAGTCAGGAGAAATCATGGGCTTATTCATTAGACCATATCGATGTTACAATTGCTGCGAACACTTTTGTAAAAGCAAATTTAAAAGGACAGATTCTTTTACCAATTAGTAAAGCACCAACAGAGAAAAAAGATACAGCTGCAGCTTCAACACCAAGTACAGACACAAATACTGCAGCAGGGAGTACGACTGCTAAACAACCGCAGGCAAAAAAACTTGGTTTAGAGTACAATGGATTCATTTCTATGGAAGAGCAGCAATTAGTTGTTATTACAAAAGATTCCATAGCCTTTGATATCTGGAAAGCAAAAGCTTTATTGTTGCCTAACAGTTCTGTCGAATTAAAATTAGTCAACGGACGTTTCCTGCCAAAAGCAAATCTTAACGGTTCAATTACCATTGGAACCAATAAAGGAGCAACAGATGATAAAGATGTAGAAGGCAAGAAAACAGTAGACTTTAAAGGTATTACTTTTGAGAATCTCCAATTGCAGACCGTTTCTCCTATTATTTCTGTTCGAAATATGGGATACAAAGGCACGGTTTCCTTTGGTAATTTTCCGGTTTCTATAGGAAATATAAATGTTGCCATTAATGGAGATAATTCACGAATCGATTTTGACTTAGGAATTAACCTGATGGAAAGTGTTGGTGCGGGAGCCACAGCACGAATTGGGATAAAAGGAAAAATGTACGATGACGGTTTTAGACAGCGTTGTCGATACGATGGTTTAGATTTATCGGCTATTAATATTGACTGTAAATTCAGTGGATTGACTATTAAAGGAGGTCTTATCTTAATGGAAAAAGATCCAGTGTATGGAAATGGTTTTAATGCAGATCTTGAAGTCGATGTTGCCGGCGTTGTCAATGTAAAAGCAAAAGCTATATTTGGTCGTACAACCTTTAGATACTGGTATTTTGATGCGGCAGTTAAATGGCCGCCAACTCCTGCACCTTTTATGATCAATGGTTTTGGAGGTGGTGCATATTATAAAATGCGTCGAAATGAGGATGTCGCAATTGGCGAGTTCTCTCCATCAGGATTGAGTTACAGACCAGATGAAAAGATAAGTTTAGGAATCAAAGCCTTAATTTATTTTCACGTAGGATCTGAAACAATTTGTGATGGTGAAGCCGGATTCGAAATTGCGTTTAACTCAAAAGGAGGAATAAACAGATTAGCGATTTTTGGAAAAGCCAATGTTATGGCTAAAATACCAGGGCTTAAAAATGTTGGCGATTTAATGGGGAAAGTAGCCTCAAATGTTACAGCGAAGAAAAGCTTTTTAGGAATAACCGAAAATGATCTTAAAGGCTCTTTTGCCAGTAAATATATTCCAGAAGCAAAAGAAGCAATTCCGGGAGACTTATCAGCGGCAGTAGGGATAAAAATGGCAGCAGCAATAGAATTTGATTTTGAAAACAAATCGATGCATGCTACAACAGATGTATACATCAATACACCTGGGAATTTCCTTTCAGGAATAGGGCCGGGAGGAAGAGCAGTTTGGGGAGTTTTCCACAAAGATCCAAAAGACTGGTATATGTATATGGGAACGCCGGATGACAGATGCGGAATTAAAATTGGCGTTGCTGGTATGTATTTAAAAACGACAAGCTACTTTATGGCAGGAACAGTACTTCCGGGAAGTCCGCCGCCACCACCGCAGGTTGCGCAGATTTTAGGAGTAGATGTAAAGGAACTGGACTACATGCGTGACGAAAATGCATTGGCAAACGGAGGAGGTTTGGCCTTTGGTGCAAGTTTAGAATTTGATACAGGAGATTTGAGTTTCTTGCTTTTCTATGCTCGTTTCCAGGCAGGAATGGGATTCGATATTATGCTTAAAGATTATCAGGAAGCAAGATGTTCTAATACAGGAGATCGTGTAGGTATAAACGGATGGTATGCTAACGGACAGTCTTATGCTTATCTGCAGGGAGAGATGGGTATCAGAATCAAATTATCTTTCTTGAAATTAAAAGTGCCTATTATTTCAGGCGGAGCAGCTGTTTTATTACAGGCAAAATTACCAAATCCGGTTTGGATGAGAGGTTACATGGCCGGAAATATGAATATATTAGGAGGTTTAATAAAAGGAAAATTCCGCTTTAAGTTTGAAATAGGAGAAGAATGCCAGTTTGAAAGTGCATTACCGCTGGGAGGTATTAAATTAATTACAGATGTAACTCCAAAACAAAGCTCTACAGATGTAGATGTTTTTGCTGTTCCTCAGGCTGCATTTTCAATGAAAGTTAATGAAGCTTTTGTAATCCCTGAAGATTCTGGCGATGTTACCTATAAAGTAATATTAGAAAAGTTTAAAGTATTTGACGGAACAAAAGAAATTCCCGGAGTTTTTGAATGGGGCACTATGAAAGACAGAGTTAATTTTGTTTCAACAGATATTCTTCCTCCAAATAAAGAATTAAAAGTTCAGGTTGAGGTAAGTTTTCAAAAAATGGTAAATGGTTCTTTCCAGCCAATAAAAGTAGATGGTAAAGTGGCCACAGAATATGAAGAAAGATTATTTACAACGGGTGGGGCACCAAATCATATACCGCTTACAAATATTAAATATTCGTATCCTATTGTAGATCAAAAATACTTCCTTGAAGAAGAATATCCTAAAGGATATATTCAGCTTAAACGTGGTCAGGATTATTTGTTTGAAGATTCAAATTGGGAAACCAGTGTAAGATTGGATCAAGACGGAACTTCTAATTCAAAACCTGTAGCATTTAATTATGATACGAGCTCAAACGAAGTATATTATAATCTGCCAAATATCGATCAGGAAAAGAAATATAATTTTTCGATTGTTAGTAATTTGAAGCAAAATTCATCTAAAACTAATGCGTCGAACACAAAAACAAATACAATCAGTGATGAAGGAAATGATATACAGATAAAAGAAAACCAAGCCGATGCTTTGTCTAAAGCTGAAGGAAGTATCGAACGTTTAACATATTCATTTGCTACAAGTAAGTATAAAACTTTTGCTTCAAAAATGAATTCAATAAGTACTCAAAACTATAACTTTGGAGTCTTGTATTCAGATGTAATTTACTTGGCTAATACAATTTCAAGTCAGGAAGCATTTGATATTGTTGAGCTTCGAGGAGTAACGTACAGTGATAATAAACCTGTAATACTTGCAGAATCTAAACTAAACGATCAGTATTATACAACAGATATTTATCCTTATTTGTATAAAGATTATCCTTTAAATGGGAATTTCTCTATAACTAATAGAGATACTAATGAATTAGGTGTTATTCCTGCTAAAGCAATACCGCTTAATGCTTATTACATGACCAGTCTTGAAAATGATGTGAATCAGTCCTGGACAAAAGCAAATTTCCCTTATAAGTATAATTTGCCATTGCTTTACAAACAAGACTGGGTTGATTTGAATAATCAGATTGCTAACTCATATGTTAATGAAGAAGCCGGCGTTGGAGCACTCGCACAACGATTTATAAACAATACTTTCCAGTTTATGCGATATGGAAATTACGAAATTGTAATGAAGTATAATCTGCCGGGAGATAAACAATCAAACCAGTTTATTTATAAATATAAAAACAATAATAATTTTAGATAAAAAACTTCGTAATTATCGCTTTTAAAAAGAAATGCCTCTTAGTTTTAAGAGGCATTTCTTTTTTTATTTTCGAATAGAATCGTACTGCTGTTTTGTAATTATTTTATTTTTAATCATTTGCTGAAGCCAGTCTTCTGCCATTTTTTTCAAAGTTTTGTCCATTTTTGAAATATCGATAGACATATAATCTTCATAATAAACTTCAATGTTTTGTTTTTTGCACAATGCAGTAAAATAATCAAAATAGGCAGTTTCGTAATGATATTTCTGAGCCATTATTTTAGAAAGTGCCATAACACTGTCTGTTTGTTCTTCTCGGGTAGATTCCATTAAATGATAAAAAAGCTCCATATAAGCTTCTCGATCTCCTTTTTTTCGAATTCTGTTAATAAGAGTATCGTAATTAGTGCCAAGCTGATTCATTGTAATAATAGAATCTTCTTGGCTAATCTCATATTTGTTTTCGGTTTCAATATTATAAATAGGAGTATTTTCTTTTTTATGATTGCAGGCGAATAGAGAGGATAAGATTAAAATACAGAAAATAGATCTTTTCATGTTTGTCGAATTGAATTTTAAAAACAAAGATGAGAAAAATAGAAATGACTTTCTGATTGTTAAAAACAAAAAAAAAGCTCCAGATTTCTCTGGAGCTTTTTAAAATGTAATGCCGTTCTTTTTAGAAATTTGTATTTACTTTTTTAGAACGATCTGCAATGTAAGAGATTAACCATGTTACCTGTCCTTCTTTTACAAAATATATTTTCTTAGTTTCTAAATTTGGAATTCCTTCTAAGCATGAAACAAGAATGTTATTGGCAGAAATTAGATATTTTTGGTCGTAGGTATTTAAAACTCTTGCTGCTTCTGAATTGGTTTTGGCAAGTGCAGTGAATTTACCGAAATTGTTCTTCAAAACAGCATCGTAATCAATAACGTCTTGCAAAGTAAAAGCGATATAATGATCTTTTACGTTTTCATTAAAGTATAAAGTTGAAAAAGCCCATACAGCTCCTCCTGATAAATACATTTTGTCTTTTTTCAATAAAAGCGGATTTTTATCCAATAAGTCTTTTACTTTCTTGCGCAAAACCGAATTAAAATCAAATGATTTTTCCTGATAAGTTGACATGTCATTTGCCTGAGACGGATTTAAAACCGTTTTTTGAACAGCATCAGTAAGAGTCATTGTACCAAAATCCAATTCTAATGGTATAAACTCTAATTTGTTGTCTTTAAGTTCGTCAATATAACCGCCCTTAGTAGTTTGAGCACCAATATCAAGAAGAAAAGCATTAGCAAAATCAACTGGAGGAATAGCACCTTTAACAAGAGTTTTTGCTTCTTCGCTAACATCAAGTACATCAAGTTCTTTGCTGGTTAGAGAAGAAATTTTGTTTTTTAATGCATCAATATTACGTGCTGATTGAAAAACCGGAGCAGCGACGATAAAAATGTTTTCTTCAAGAATTTTATATTCAGCTCTTATTTTTTTTAATTGATCACTAACTATAACACTTGCTCTGTTGATATCTTCCTGAGGAAGTGCATTATTAGCAGCGATGTGATCTGCAAAAGGAATTCTTTCAGTCCAGAAAGAAAGAATTTTATAATCAGCTTTTCTAATGTTGTTTACATCTATAACAGAAACTTTGATCGCTCTGCGTCCAATTTCAATTCCGGCATAAATGCTTTTTTGAGAAAATGAATTTAGGGTGAAAAATAAATTTAAAAGAATAAAAAATAAAATCTGGGGGTTGTTTTTTTTAAGCATTGTAATTACGATTATAATATAATTTTAAATAAATTATTGATTTTTATCTTATCAACTCAAAGAAAATCAATCAAATATTGATCATTTTTGGCGTGTGCTTGATTTTATACAAAAAAAGCTTCAGATTTCTCTGAAGCTTTGTCTTAGTAGCGGGAACAGGACTCGAACCTGTGACCTTCGGGTTATGAGCCCGACGAGCTGCCTACTGCTCTATCCCGCGATGTTTCGGGTGCAAAGATACACACTAAATACTGTTATGCAAAGAAATTAGTGAAATATTTTTGTGAATGTGTTTTTGTTTTGTAACTATTTGTTTTAAAGTTTGTTATATTTCATAATTCAGTAGTTCCTGATACGGATCGTTTTTAAAACCTAATAATTTTCCAAAAGCCGGCTCAGTTTTTAAACCATTTTGTTTCAGTTTTATGATTTCTAATCGAAAACTTTCGCCTTTTAATTTCAGAATTTCGTGTTCAATAATCATGTGTTTGTAAGCGTTTTGACTTTGCGAAGGAATGTTTTGTCCAAAAATCTCTATTTCAAAATCATCAATTCTAAAATTGGCAACTACAGATTCATTTTCGTTGATAATAGTTTCCCAAATTTTAAAATCGGTTTTGTTTTGAAAAGCCGAGGAAATTTTAGAAACAAACTCGGATTTGTTTTTCCAATAGCAAATAATGTCAAGATCACTGTTTTCGATATCAATATTAATTGGGATAGTGCCGGCCAAAATAGGGTCAAATTCAGATAGAGTTTCTAAAACCTTATTTTGAGTTAAGATTTTATAAGCCACAATCTGTTTTGGATTTCCGGTTTTTAAATATTCAATATTGGTAAAATCAGTCATTTAATCGGCGTAATTTTTTTCTTCATCAATTTCCTGTTTAAGCCTTTTATTGATGTTGATTTGGGCATTTGTAAAAACAAAAATCGTGGTTTTGTATTCTCTGGCATATTTATTTGTGATTTGTCCCGCTATAAATGCAGATTCAAAAAACGGACTTGTTTCTTTAAATTCATTGCTGTTTTCTTCAAATGTTTTAACCCGAATCAGATTTTTGTAATAGACATTCAAATTAAACCAATTCACATAATCAGCATTAAAAGAAACAGCTTTAATTCCTTTTTTGGTATAGTAGTTTATAGCTCCGGCTTGTCCGTAATTATCACACAAAACTAATGTGTTTTCTGATTTTGGAAACAATGCATAAACCGAATCGGTTTTTCGGGCAAGTTCTTTCCAGCCCAGCATATCGGCAAAATCCTGCGACAAATTATGTTCTTTTCCGTCTTCCCAGCGATGTGTTCCCAGTTTTTGAGCGGCTAATTTTTCGGGACTTTTAATGGGAAAAGCCATAAAATACATTGGAATAAAAAACAACAGCGGAAGTGCAATAAAAACAGGTTTTAAATAACGTTTTCTTCGGGTTTGTAAAATATCGGCAAGAAAAACAGAACCAAAAGCAATATAAATTGGATATAAACCAATGGCATAATAAGCTTTTGCTTTAAAATATAAAAAGACAAGTATGGTAAAGATAATTGATGCAAAAAAGAATTTGAATTTTTCGAACGGTTTGTAGAATAACAAAGCGTAAAATGATGAAAGAATGACAAAGAAAGACCCAATAAAAAATAAAATTTGTTCTTTTAAAAAATCGGCTCGGTTTACATTTACAAGCTGTGTTTCGGCCAGTTCTTTCATATGGTGTACAATTGGAAAATGATTATTGTACTGCCATAACAAGTTTGGTAAAATTAGGATTAAGCCCAAAATAAGGGCAAAATATAAATGTTTCTCAGTAAATATTTTTCTATGTTTAGACAGAATAAGTGCCGGTAAAAGTCCGATTAAAAGGAAAACAATGTTGTATTTGTTTAAAAAACCAAAAGCAAAAACTACGGCTCCTATATAAAGCCATTTTGGTTTTTCGGAAATGGTATATTGTATTAGAATGTAATAAAATGCCGTCCAGCATAAAACATCAAACGAGTTTGGCTGATATAACATGTTTATTCGTAATAATGCCGAAAACAGAACACAAAGCGAGCCTAAAATTAAAGCGTAAAGATTTCCTTTTAAAGCTTCAATAGTTTTCCAGACAATTAAAAGAGTTAAAACGCCAAAAAGGGCAGGGAAGAACTTTATCCAAAAAACAGAATTCCCTAGAAGTAAAATAATATACGAAATCCATGAAGTAACCGGCGGAACCGATAAATAACCCCAAGCCAAATGATGTGCCTGATCGAGATGCAAATATTCATCGCGCTGTAAATCATATTCGGGACTTATTAAAACGTATTGCAGAACAAATTTCAGTAAAATAAACCCAATTAAAATTAGTGTTTTTTTGTTCATTGAACTTTTGGTTTAAAAGGTAAGTGGTTTTGTTTCAGTTAAAATGCAAAGCTAATATAGGATTAATTTTGATTTTTTGGTTTAAAATAAAAAAGCTCCAGATTTCTCTGAAGCTTTTGTTTGTTTATTCCTCTGTTGCGGTTTCAAATTCCATGTGATCTATTATTTCCTCATCTGCCTTTACAGGTTTTGAAGCTTTTAAGGCATTAAATCTTTCCAGCATTTCAGTTTCTTCTTCTTCACCGCTGAAATATGGGAAAACATCCATAATTGGCGATTCAGAAATGGCAGGAATAGAATATTCTCCCATTGTATTTTTCATAACATGAATCGTGTTATCGTAGGCTTCTCTTACATCATTTGCCTGAACCAGCATGTACATGTTTGATTTTCTTTCTTTTCCGCTTTCTTCATCATAAGCAATCAAAGAAACTTTTGATTTAAACCATCTGTCTGCATTTTCAAACGGATGTATTTCGGCATAATTTGCCACTTTTATATTCGTGATTTTAAATTCTTCACTAATATAAGCCGCCATTTCTTCATTAATTCTTTTTTCGGCTTCTGTATAAGATATAGCATCTACCAAATAAGGTTCTGTTAAAACTTTTTGGCCTCCAGTTTCATCTGTTTTTCTATATTTTACTTTGCATTCGTACCAAATTGCGCTCATCTTTTCTATTTTTTAAGGATGCCAAAGATAGATTTTACAGCAAAATAAATTTGGAAAAACATCAAATAGATATTCACAATTTACGCTTGTATTTTGTAAAGACCTGACTGTTTTGTTGTTAGTGCATAATTAAAAAAAAGCCTCAGAAAAACTGAGGCTTTAGTTTCCAAAAACATGATTTCTAAATTGTGATAAATTCAGATTTTTAAATCCCGCAGATTTTGCGCAATGTTCTTACTTGCGACTAATCTCTGCGTTATTTTAATTATAAACTTGACTACAACCAGACTTAAAATGCTTTTGCGTATATGCATAGCAAATTGTCTATTTGTAAAAAAATAGTTTTAAAACGAAAAAAATAAAATCAAATATCAATTTGATAGTGTTTCAAAGCTTTGGTCCGCGAAAGCCTGAATTTTCTCAACAATGGCAGGTCTCCTGACTTATTCCCATTTTGAACCGCCTTCCCGCATAAAATGCAGTGGCAAAAGATTTGATTTTGAAAACTAAAATGAGTTTTCATATCAGTCAAAATGTTGCATGGAATTTACAGTAACGGGCTTGCTCAGGATTTACACCTGATTCCCTCTTCGTTAACTGCCCTCGAAAAGTTGCAGTTAAACCATTGCGGGGCAAATGTAAGAAAACTAAGTGGGTTTGTAGGTCTGTTTTTAGAAAAATAGTTTGTGTTTTAGAAAAATAGCCTTTAGGAAAGTTTGGGTCTATGTTTTTTTAATTTGAATTCAAAACTTAAAAGAAAATGAATATTATTTAAAATAAAAAAGCTTCAGATTTCTCTGAAGCTTTTTTGTAGTCCGTGGGGGAATCGAACCCCCCTTACCAGGATGAAAACCTGGCGTCCTAACCGATAGACGAACGGACCTGCTTTGTTATTGCGGGTGCAAAAGTGCAACTATTTTTAGAATGTGCAAAGGATTTTTCAAAAAAACTTTCTTTAAATTTTATAAAATATAAGATTTAATAACATTTCAATTGTAAATAAATTGAGTGAATGTTTGTGTATTTATTTGATTTGTAATTTGTTATTTTGAGTGAGAAATGAGATTAGCAAGGTGTTTTTTTATTCAAAAAAACTTTTAATAAAATTGAATATTTTTTGTTTTGAAAGAATATTCTTTGAGGTTTTGCTTTTGAAAAGTTTTTGAATGACGAATAAAAAAACTTTAAATTTCAATTCCGTTTTTTTAGTGTATTGTAAAGTTAAGTGCTAAGTTTGTTAGCAATTCAGCGGAAAAAATTAAACTTAAAATTACAAACACATAGTGGCAGAGAAATTAGAGGTTAACGTTCATCAAAAACTACACGGGCTTGATCATTTACGAGCTTTGGCTATTACTTTAGTTTTCTTTTTTCATTATTATATTGTAAGCGGCGGAGAACCTGAATGGCTTCCTGAAGTGGCCTCATTTGGCTGGACAGGAGTTGATTTGTTTTTTGTATTAAGTGGTTTTTTAATTTCTTCTCAATTATTTTTTCAAATTAAAAAAGGGGAGTTAATTTCATTTAAAGTTTTTTTTATCAAAAGATTTTTTAGAATTGTTCCTGCATTTTTAGTAACGGTTGCAATTTATTTTTGCGTTCCCTATTTCAGAGAAAAAGAAGCACTGCCGCCAGTTTGGAAGTTTCTAACTTTTACCCAAAATCTTAATCTTGATTTAAAGAATTACGGAACATTTTCGCATTGCTGGTCGCTATGCGTAGAAGAACATTTTTATCTTTTCTTGCCCATTATTTTAATATTTCTGCAGACTTCAAAATTGTTTTCTAAATCAATCTGGCTTTTAGTAATCTTATTTTTGTTTGGCTTTGCGATTAGATTGTATAGTTTTAATTATTTATATCTGCCAAAAAGTGGTGAAGAAGATGGCTGGATGTACTGGTATAAGTATATTTATTATCCTACTTACAATCGTTTGGACGGACTTTTAGTTGGTGTTTCTGTTGCAGGAATTTATCAATTTTTACCAAATTTATGGATGAAGCTTTCAAAATATGGCAATCAGTTTATTTTGTTAAGCTTGTGTATTTTGGCAGGGGCATATTTTTTATGTGAAGACTTACGGACTTATAATGTATCTATTTTTGGATTTCCACTAATTGCTGTTGGATTTGGGTGTATGGTTTTGGGAGCAGTTAGTCATGGAAGTTTTTTGTATAGCATAAAATCAAAAGTCACAACGTTTATAGCTGCGCTTTCTTTTTCAGTTTATTTAACCCATAAAGGGATAATCCATACTACTCATCAGTTATTAAAAGATTTTGAAATAAATAATAACGTAATGCTGATAATTTGTGTAATAACTTCTTTTTTGGGAGCGTATATACTTCACGTGGCGATCGAAAAACCATTCATGAAAATAAGAGACAGATTTATAAGGTAATATGAGTTTTTTAAATTATTTTAATTTTATATTGAAATTAAAAATTACTGAACAAATGAACTATATTTAACATCTTCTTTCAAACATTTTTATTCATTTTTAATAGAAATATCTAGACTATGAAAAAAACATTAATACTCATTATTGCATTCTTAGCCTTCACGGCGTGCTCAAAACATGAAGGGAAAAAAAATGTCGCCATTACAGGAATAGATTCTACATTGCGCCCTGGCGATGATTTTTTTAAATATGTAAATGGTAAATGGTATGATTCTGTTTCTATACCTGCCTCTCAAGCCGGAGTTGGCGCTTATATGTTTATGAATTTTCCACAACGAATGCGTCTGCAGGGAATATTAGACAGTATTTCGAAAAGAAGTAATAATCAAGGAAGTATAGCGCAAAAAGTGGGAGACTTTTACGCATCAGGTATGGATACGATAACTATCGATAAACGGGGTTATACGCCTATTAAACCTCTGCTTGCCAAAATTGAAGCAATCACCGATTTACCATCGTTAATGAATTTTGTAGTTAATGAAGAAAAAGTAAACAACTCTTCAATTATAGGTTTTGGAGTGTCGCCAGATGAGAAAAACAGCAGTATGAATATTGCTCAAATCTATCAAACGGGTATTGGTCTGCCAGACAGAGATTATTATTTTAAATCAGATTCTTCAACTGTAGCTATACAGCAATCGTACAAAAAATATCTTGCTGCATTGTTTCAATTAACGGGAAGTAATGCCCAAGAAGCTAAAAAGAATGCTGATTTGGTTTACGATATTGACAAACAATTAGCGGTTTCTCATAAAACGAAAGTTGAACTTCGTGATGTACAGGCAAATTACAATAAAATGGCGGTGACAAATCTTGTAAAAAAACACCCAAATATAGATTGGAATACTTTCTTAAATAATTTAGGAGCAAAAACAGATTCTATTAATGTAGGTCAGCCTGCTTATTATGATGCGCTGAATAAACTTTTAAAAACCATTCCTATTAATAATTGGAAAATTTATCTGAAAGCAAATTCACTCGAAAGATATGCAGATGATTTAAGCAAGCCTTTTGTAGATGCTTCATTTGAGTATACGAAAGTGCTTTCTGGTCAGGCAGTTCAAAAATCACGCGGTGAAAAAATGGCTAATGTTGTTGATAATTATTTAGGCGAAGCACTGGGCGAATTGTATGCAAAGAAATATTTTTCTGAAGATGCCAAAAAACGCATGCTGGTTCTCGTAAATAATCTGCAAAAAGCGTATGCCAAAAGAATCGACAAGCTGGATTGGATGAGTAATGTTACCAAACAAAAAGCTAAAGAAAAATTATTTGCCATTACTAAGAAAATTGGATATCCGGATAAATGGAGAGACTACAGTAATGTAAAAATAGCCAGAAATACTTATTTTGAGAATATGATTTCCGCAGCTTCGACAGCATATCAATTTCAATTGGCAAAGCTGGATAAACCAGTCGATAAATCAGAATGGTTTACTACAGTTCCAACCGTTACGGCGTATAATAATCCTACCGCAAATGAAATTGTTTTTCCTGCCGGTATTTTACAAGCTCCGTATTTTGATAATAATGCAGATGATGCACTTAATTATGGCGGTATCGGAATGGTAATTGGCCACGAAATAACCCATACTTTTGACGATCAGGGGGCTCAATACGACAAGAATGGAAACTTAAAAGACTGGTGGACAAAAGAAGATTATGCTCAATTTAAGTCAAGAATACAGCAGGTTATTAATTTGTATAATACCTATACTGTTTTAGACGGTCTGCATATAAACGGCGCAATGACAGTTGGCGAAAATACAGCTGATATTGCAGGAATTGCGGTTGCTTACGATGCTTTTAAAATGACGGAACAAGGAAAAGGAAATACAAAAATTGACGGTTTTACTCCAGATCAGCGTTTCTTTATTTCTATAGCTAAAATATGGAGGGTAAAAATGAAAGACGAGTTCCTGCGTTTATGGATTAACAATAATCCGCATTCGCCTCCAAATTGGCGAGTTAACGGTCCTCTAATGAATACGACGCCTTTTTACAACGCGTTTAATGTAAAATCTGGAGATAAAATGTTTCTGCCTCAGAAAGACAGAATCACAATTTGGTAATAATCTTGCCAAAGAAAACTCATAAAAAATGCGCAATCCTAAACGTTTTGGGATTGCGCATTTTTTCTAGATTTCTTTTTCGTTTTTAATAAAAATTGATTTGTGTACTTACAGTTTGTATTTTTGCCCTTATGAATGATAACTTTATAAATGAATACTTTGGTATAGGGATACAAAATGGCAAAACACCTGAAAATTTGGGAGTTTTATGGCGGTCTGCTCAAAATATGGGCGCTACATTTATATTTACCATTGGTAATCGATATGCGAAACAAGCCTGCGATACTCATGATGCAGTAAAATCAATTCCTTATTTTCATTATGAAACTTTTGAGGCTTTCTTCGAAAATTTACCTAAAGGAGCAAGGCTGGTTGGGGTAGAACTGGCTGAAAAAGCTTCCGATTTAGAAACTTTTGAACATCCAAGAAGATGCGTTTATTTATTAGGAGCAGAAGATCATGGATTGTCTAAAAAAGCAATGGAAAAATGTCATCATTTAGTCAAATTTAAATCAGAAAAAAGTTTAAATGTGGCCGTTGCCGGAACTATTATTATGTACGATAGAAATTTGTCTAAACCGCGTTCTTAAAAAGCTTTAATGGATTTCATAATGAAATTACTTAGCTGATTTCTGCCGATGCAAGTGTCAGACTTGTAAACATAATTGATATAATAAAAAAAGCTCCAGATTTCTCTGAAGCTTTTGTCTTAGTAGCGGGAAGCATTCAAATATCTAACCAGATTATCATGGATTATTACAGTATTTTAGCATGTGCATCTTAATTTTTCTTTTCTATTTTTTTGCATGACTACTCCTATAAGTACTGAAAAGCATTTCTCAAATTCTTTTTTTTTTTTTTTTTTTTTTTTTTTAATTTTTTTTTTTTTTTTTTTTTCTTTATTTTAAGATTATTATGGGATAATAAAATACGCGGATTAAATTTTATTTTTGAAATATTGAACTATTCAAAGAATTTAAAAAAACAAATTGTAAAATGTAGTTTAATTCTTTTTCCTGCTTTTTTTGTTTACATATCCATATATTTGAAAACTAATCAATGTGTAATATTTATTAACAGACAAAATCGAGAAGAGTTATTTCATGGAAATAAAAACTAAAAATAATAGGACATTAATTTTTAGACAAATTACAGATGAAAGAATATGGGAAACTAAGACCGAATCTGCAGGTGATGACTTCCGTAAATTCAATTATCAATTTTATTTTAAGGAAAAAATAATTTCTAAAAAATACATTATTGAAGGTTATGATTTCAATTCATATTTAATAAATTTTATCGATAGGTTTATTGAAAACGAAGAAAAGATATTAAAGATCTCTAGAAAAATCTTAGATGATATTAAGAATGTAAACGACAATTTTGCGTTGAAACATAATTCAGAGAATTCACCATTATTTTATGTGCGAATTTTGAATATTGTAAATTATTCTTTTAAAGTATATTTTTCAACAGATTATGGTTATGAAGAATATATTATAAAGTATTTAGTATATGATAATGGAGATTTTGTCATAACCAAAGTAAAAAGGAAACTTTGTTATTAGATATCTAATTCAATATTCTGAATCAGACATTATAAAAAAAGCTCCAGATTTCTCTGAAGCTTTTTTGTCTTAGTAGCGGGAACAGGACTCGAACCTGTGACCTTCGGGTTATGAGCCCGACGAGCTGCCTACTGCTCTATCCCGCGATGTTCGGGTGCAAAGATACGTTGATTTTTGAGAAAAACAACGAAAATTTTAAAAAATGTTTTATTTTCTGTATTAACTTGATATGACTACCTTTGCAAAATAAATTATACTCAAAATGTCACATAAAGCAGGTTTCGTAAATATCATCGGGAATCCAAATGTTGGAAAATCAACTCTAATGAACGCCTTTGTTGGAGAAAGATTATCTATTATTACCTCAAAAGCACAAACAACGCGTCATAGAATTCTCGGAATTGTAAATGGCGATGATTTTCAGGTAGTGCTTTCGGATACTCCCGGAATTATAAAACCGGCTTATGAAATGCAGGAGTCAATGATGAACTTCGTAAAATCGGCTTTTGAAGATGCAGATATTTTAGTTTACATGGTCGAAATAGGAGAGCAGAACCTAAAAGACGAAGACTTCTTTAAAAAAATCTTTTATGCTAAAATTCCGGTTTTACTATTATTAAACAAAATCGACAATTCAAATCAGGAACAACTGGAAGAACAGGTTGCTTTTTGGAAAGAAAAAGTACCAAATGCTGAAATTTTCCCAATATCGGCTTTACAAAATTTTAATGTTCCCGAAGTTTTTGACAGAATTATTCAGTTACTTCCAGAATCTCCAGCTTATTACCCAAAAGACCAGCTTACAGACAAACCGGAGCGTTTTTTTGTAAACGAAACTATCCGCGAAAAAATCTTATTGAATTATAGTAAAGAAATTCCGTATGCGGTAGAAATCGTAACAGAAGAATTTCTGGAAGACGATAATATCATCAGAATCCGTTCTGTAATTATGGTTGAACGCGATACACAAAAAGGAATTATTATTGGTCACAAAGGCGCAGCTCTAAAGAAAGTAGGAACTGACGCGCGTGCTGATTTAGAGAAATTCTTCGGAAAACAAATTCACATCGAACTTTACGTAAAAGTGAACAAAAACTGGAGAAGCAACGCCAATATGCTAAAACGATTCGGATATAATCAGTAAAAAAAGGGTTTTCAGTCTCAGTTTACAGTTTTCACACTGAGACTGAAAAACTGAGACTGAAAACTAAAAAAAAATAGAAAGAACACAAATGAAAATTAAAAAGATTACGCTCTTAATAATTTCAGTTTTAGTTTTGATCTACGCAGGAATAAAAGTTGTAAAAAAAATAAATTTAAACAACAATTACGAGATAGGTCAGCCGCTCGATAGTTTAAATGGTGTAAAAGTTTATTATAATGGCGGTGTTGATAATGTTGAGGGAAGAAATGTTACAAAAGATAATTATAATTTAGGTCTTAGATATCAATGTGTTGAGTTTGTAAAAAGATATTATTATGAACATCTTAATCATAAAATGCCAGATGCATACGGACATGCAAAGGATTTTTTTGATAAAAGTGTCAGCGATGGGGGATTGAATGAAAAACGAAATTTAATTCAATTTACAAATCCATCCAAAAGAAAACCTGAAGTTGGAGATTTAGTAATTTTTTCGGGTTCAATATTAAACAAATTTGGGCATGTGGCGATAATCTCTAAAGTTTCAGAAAATGAAATCGAAATTATTCAGCAAAATCCAGGGCCATTTAGCAGTTCAAGAGAAGTTTTTTCCTTAAATTATCAGGAAGGAAATTACAAAATAAAGAATGACAGGCTTTTGGGCTGGCTGAGAAAGAAATAATTACAATGATCGTATAATCGTAAATACACAGCCTTGGTGTAAGTTGAAGTCCTTTTGCGACAATTCTTTTGCAGAACAAAAGATAATAGAACAGCTCCATAAATAACAAGAAAAACAATAAAAAACTTAGGTACTTAGAAACTTAGTAGCTTAACATCTTTTTTTAACTACCTTTGCAAAAAATTTAAATAAAGCATTTTGGATTATAAGTGGCAGTATTTCAAGGAAATTGAAATCTGAAATCTAGAATCTGAAATCTAAAATTCAAAAAAATGAATAACATTGTTGCGATAGTAGGAAGACCTAATGTAGGGAAATCAACCCTTTTTAATAGGCTGATACAAAGAAGAGAAGCTATTGTAGATTCAGTATCTGGGGTTACCCGTGATAGAAACTATGGTAAAAGCGAGTGGAACGGAAAAGAGTTTTCTGTCATTGATACCGGAGGATACGTTCGCGGATCTGATGACGTTTTTGAAGGCGAAATCCGAAAACAAGTAGAACTTGCTATCGACGAAGCTGATGTTATTATTTTTGTGGTTGATGTTGAAGAAGGAATTACACCAATGGATGAAACCGTTGCAAAATTACTTCGTAAAGTAACAAAACCGGTTTTATTGGCTGTAAACAAGGTTGATAACGCTATGCGTGAAAAAGATGCAGTTGAGTTTTATAATCTTGGTTTAGGTGATTATTATACTTTTGCCAGTATTTCAGGAAGCGGAACGGGAGATTTATTAGATGCTTTAATCGAAGCTTTCCCGGAAAAGCCAGAAGTTGAAGTTAAAGAAGACCTGCCTCGTTTTGCAGTTGTAGGTCGTCCAAATGCTGGAAAATCTAGTTTTATAAACGCTTTAATTGGTCAGGATCGTTATATTGTAACTGATATTGCAGGAACAACACGCGATGCTATTGATACAAAATTTGACCGTTTTGGTTTTGAATTTAACTTGGTTGATACAGCTGGAATTCGTCGTAAAGCAAAAGTTAAAGAAGATTTAGAGTTTTATTCGGTAATGCGTTCTGTAAGAGCAATCGAGCATGCAGATGTGTGTATATTAGTAATCGATGCAACACGTGGTTTTGAAGGTCAGGATCAGAGTATTTTCTGGCTGGCAGAAAAAAACCGTAAAGGAGTTGTTATTTTGGTAAACAAATGGGACTTAGTTGAAAAAGATACTATGTCGAGCCGTGATTACGAAGAAAAAATCCGTAAAGAATTAATGCCTTTTACAGATGTGCCTATTTTGTTTGTATCTGCATTAACAAAACAGCGTTTATTAAAAGCGCTTGAAGCAACGGTTCAGGTTTTTGAAAACAGAAAACAAAGAATTTCTACTTCAAAATTCAATGAATATATGCTGAAAGTGATTGAATCATATCCGCCGCCGGCAATGAAAGGTAAATATGTAAAAATTAAATATTGTATGCAGCTGCCAACACAAACGCCTCAGTTTGTATTTTTTGCTAACCTGCCTCAATATGTTAAAGAACCATATAAGAGATATTTAGAAAATAAAATTAGAGATAACTGGGATTTTGCAGGAGTTCCAATCGACATTTATCTCAGAGAAAAATAAAAAAATGAGTCCCCGCTAAAATGGGGACTTTTTTTATTACTAAATTTAAATGGCACGTTATTTGAATAAATGTAAAAACTACAATTAAAACAATTAAACCTTTTGTTTTTTTTGAAGTCTAACTAATCTAACTAACCTAATTTTATGACCAAGATTTATTCATTTTTATCATTTTTCTTCCTTTTTGTCTTTGCTGCAAATGCACAAAACGACATTACACTTAGAGGAACCGTTCTTGATGTTAACACACAGCTGCCGTTAGAAATGGCAACAGTTTACTTTACTACTATAAAAGATTCTACCGTAATTGAATATGCCACCACAGATAAAAATGGTGCTTTTAGAATGGATATCAAAAAATATGAGAAGCCTGTTTTTTTAAAGGTGAGCTATATGGGATATCAAACCTATTACGAAGAATACAAGGGGCTTACAGAAAATAAAGACTTTGGCAAATTATACATGATCGAAAATGTAAATGCCCTGAACGATGTTGTTATTAAAACAGAGGCAGCACCAATTACCATTAAAAAAGATACTTTAGAATTTAATGCAGCTTCATATAAAGTCCGTCCAGATTCTAATGTCGAAACTTTGCTAAAACAATTACCCGGTTTTGATGTCGATAATGATGGAAAAATTACCGTAAACGGGCGAGAAGTCAATCAGGTTTTAGTAAACGGCAAAACATTTTTTGACAAAGACGGCGCCATTGCTATTAAAAATTTACCAGCTGATATTATTAAAAAAATTCAGGTTTCGGACTTTAAAACCAAAAAAGAAGAGCTTTCAAAACAAGAATCAACCTCAGATTTTTCTAGTATCAATATTACTATTGATGAGAAGAAAAACAAAGGTTATTTTGGAAAAGTCATGGGTGGTTATGGAACAGATGATCGCTATGAAGCTAATGTCAATTTGAATTATTTTAATAATAAACAAAAAATCAGTCTTTTGGCTTCATCAAACAATATCAATTCGACCGGATTTTCAATGGACGATGTTTTTGATAATATGGGAGGCGGAAGAAATTCTAAAGGAGGAAGTTCTGGCTCTGGTGCGAGCGGAAAAGGAATTACGCAGTCGAATTTAGTTGGAGTTAATTATTCTGATGACTGGACAGAAAAACTCCTGGCGATGGGAAGCTACAACTTTTCGAACACTATAAATAACAACGACAGCAAATCAAATCAGCTTAGTTTCTTACCAACGGGAAATCTTATAACTCAGGCAGAATCGAAAACCAGAAACGAAAGCACCGGAAACAACGTAAATTTCGAATTGGAATATAAAATCAGTCCAAGTATGCGAATTGTTGTGGCACCAAAACTTAATCAGTCCAGAACAAACAGCAATGTAACTTCTTCTAGTTTTTCTGAAGATGAAAACGGAAATCCTTTAAATGAAAGTACGTCCAAATCATATTCTGAAGGCGATAATACCAATTTTGGAAATACGATTAATTTCAATAAATCATTTGAAAAAAAGTCTCGTAATTTCAGTTTTGTTTTTACTAATAACAATACAAAAAATACTGCAGATGGTTTGAATATTTCAGAAACGATTTTTTATCAGGATGGCCAGCCAAATGATGAAAGAAATCAAACCACAAAAAAGAGAAACAGCAGTGATTCTTATTCTGCCGATATTGAATATACAGAACCCATAACAGATTCTTTACGAGTAAGATTTGGATCTGATTTTGACTGGAAAAGCACTGTAAACGACGAAAGAACATTTAATTTTGATCCGGATACGCAGGAATATAACGATCTTAATCTGGCATTAAGTAACTACACGAGTTCAACACAAAACTCGGTTACGCCAAAAGTGGGTGTTACGCTTCAAAAAAATAAATTTACGCTTAATCTGGACAGCCGTACATCGATTGTAAATTTTGATAACCATTCGCTGTACTTAAATAATGCGACTGATTTAAGTAAAAAATACGCTCTGCCTTTTGCTACAGCAGTATTGAGATACAAATTTAACCGTTCTAAAAATTTATCATTTAAATACGATTATTCAAATGCACTGCCAACAGCGGCGCAGTTAATGCCAATTGTAAATTTAAATAATCCGTTAAATACCATTGTGGGTAATCCTGATTTGCATCCTGTAGAAAAAAACAGCGTTAATTTTAATTTCAGAAATTATGATTTCCGTTCGCGTTCAGGTTACAGTTTGTATGTAAAAGGAGATTATTATGATAATGATATTGTTTCGACTTCAGTTTACGACGACAGCGGAAAAAGAACTACAACATATGTAAATATTTCAGGCGTTTATAATGCTTCGATTGGAGCAAACTGGAACCAGTCTGTAAAAAGCGGTGCACATACACTGCGATATGGCTTAGGTTTAAACGCAGGGTACAGCTTTGATAAAGGTTTTACAAATGCAGTTTTATACAATGCAAAATCTACATCGATCACGCCAAAAGTATATTTGTCGTATGATTATGGAGATGTGTTAACTATTGCGCCATCGTATAATTTATCATACAATCAGTCTAAATACGAGAATTATTCGAGAGATGCGACTTCAAATGTTGTGCACAGAATTAATGTACAGACAACAACATACTGGCCAGAGAATTTAATCTTCGGAAATGATTTTGGATACACTTATAATTCAAATATTTCGGGCGATTTCAAAAAAGATTTTTATCTGTGGAATACAAGTTTGTCTTACGGATTTTTAAATAAAACCTTGTATGCAAAAGTAAAAGTGTATGATGTTTTAAATCAAAATTTAAGTGCAACGAGAACTATTTCGGCAACTTCAATCCGTGATGAAGAAAATACAGTTTTAAGACGCTACGTGATGTTTTCTCTAGCTTACAAAATTGGAAATTTTACAGGATCTGAAAAAGGAGGGAAGAGAAAAGCGAGAGGATAGTTTTTTAAGAGTGACAAAGTTGCAAAGTGACAAAGTTACAAAGGCAATAAAAAAGCGCGATCAAATTGCAAATTTGATCGCGCTTTTTTAATCTAAAATCTAAAATCTACGATTAATTTTATGATAAACCGTAAGTCTGATAATATCACGATCATAAAAATCAACACCGCTTGCGCGTCTTTGAAAGTTTTTTAAATAGCCGAGTTCTATACCAAGATTAGGGTTAAAATGATAGCGTAATGAGGCATAAATACGATTTTGATCGAATGTATTTCTACGATTGTCTTTTCCGTAATTGAATAAAATTTCGTCAGAAATAGTTCCTTTTAAGCTTTGGCCTTCTTTTTCCCAAAGAGTAAACATAGATTGTAAACGATATCTAAATCGAAAAGCAAATGAGAATTCATCTAAAAGTCCATTTTTATCTGCTTTTTGAATAAAACGTTCTTCGAGCTGAAAACGATTGTGAAATGTAATTTTTGAAATATCATTAATTAAAGTTACATCTTGCTGGCCTCTATATTCGGGAACGGAATAATCTGGATCGACATTTGGATTTTGGGTATTCACACTAAAATAAGCAAATCCGGCGCCTAATTCTGTCATTTTATTTGACCTGTAACGGGCTTGAGATCGTATAACAAATAGGTTTTGATGAACAGGATTAACAAAACTTCGGTTGTCAAATTCAGAATGCAGAGCCCATTTTTCAGTCAAAGGAAAAATATTGTAATAACGAATCCAGGTCAGCGTCTGCTGATCTGTATTTTTTATATTTTGTGCTGATAAAAAAGGGCTTAAAATCCCTAAAATAAGTAATAATCTTAAAATCTTCATCTAAAAGATAGATTCAAACTGCGAATATAGACAACCAGAATTAATTTGTAGCAGGATTAAATGTGTTTTAAATGCTATTTTGTGATTTTGTAAATTGAAGAACGGGCTATATAAAATAGTCCGTCCTTAATGAATGTTTTTTTATCTATTTACTAAACAAATCTTCTGCATTTGGATTTTGACGCTGTGCCTCTGCAGCCATTTGCCATTCATGTTTTGTAAAACCAAATTTAGAACCAATAAAATTTCCTGGAAAAGTACTTATGCTATTATTATAATCTGTAATAGATGCACTTAAATAGCGGCGTCCAGCAGCAATTTGCTCTTCTGATTCACTCCAGATATATTGCAAATTACTGAATTGGCTGTCAGCTTTTAATTCAGGGTAATTTTCTACCTGAAGCATAATTTGTTTCATCATCTGGCTGGCTTCACTATCTGCTGAATATTCTGTTGTACTGGATTTTAATTCACGTAATTGCGTTATTTTTTCCAATACATCTTTTTCGTAATTGGTATATTGTTTTACAATTGTTATGAGATTTGGAATAAGATCGCTTCGTTTTATAAATAAAGCATCGAGTGACGAAAACGCATTTTGAATTTGATTACGTTTTGTATTCAGCGAATTATAAATTGAGATAACTTTTATTATGCAGCATAATAAAAGAAAAATTACTATTGAGAAAGGTATTAAAACTGACATATTTTATGTTTTAATTTGTTTTTTGTTTCCAAATATTGATATTCAATTTCAAATCATTGATAATAGAAAACTGTTTATATAAATCTTCGTAAAACGATACTAATAAATCAGAGTTTATTTTTGTCATTAAATTAGTTTCGAATTTATTTTGACGATTATTGTTGGCAACGATGATTTTGTTATTTATAAAAAACAAGAATAAATTACCTTTCGCTTTGTTAGCAACATCTTTAATATTCTGCATAGTTGTAGTAGTCAAAATATAACGTGCTTCTATTTGATCGTTGGCATATACATCAAACATTTTTGTAAATTCCGGATCTTCAAGCAGTATTTTATCTGAAGGCTGATTTATATTTGAAGAAAAAGAATTGCCGGTTATAAAAGATGAAATACCCTTTTTAGGTATAATTGCGATTTGTGTTTTAAAATCTTTATTGAATTTTGCCGCAAAAAACTGTCCTGAAAATATTTCTTCAGGGGATTGTCCTTTTATCTGTAGTGCAGGCTGATATGATATTGCCAAATCGCAGTACTGAAAAGGAACTCCGTTATGTTTTCCAAGGATAAGATCGTTTCCTGATACATCATAATTTTTTTCTTTTAAAATACCAAAATCAAATAATTCGCTTAAACCAATATATCCATGTTCAACATATTGAAAAGAAGGATTTATAAAAGCAATTATTTTTTTCAAAATCTGCTCTTTAAATGAGGCGGGGTTTTGATTGTTATTATTTCTTTTTAAAAATGGCAGATATACGATATACAATAAGCCGCAAAGTACTGCAAAGCCAATAAAATAGTAATACATAGATGAATAACCAGATCCTGAATTTTCTAAGGTATTTACTTCATGTAGTCTACTGTAATTAAAATAATAGAATCCGGCAATGGCAAGCACCGTAACTGAAATGGATATTATACTCATATTCAATCCTTTCTTTCTTCCTTTTTCCATATTTTTTGCATCGCCAGAAAGTTCTGCCTCTGCAAAAGTTTTAAATTCTGTAATGGATTTCAAAGGAACATTTTCCTGAGTTTCTATAACAGAATCATTATTAAGTTCTTCTTTGAGTTTATTTACTTTTTCAATATCTGCACCACTCAGCAGAGTTTTAAAGTGGGGCTCAGTGCTTACAGGAACTGGCAGTGTATAATTCTGATTGTTTAATAAAAAGCTGATAAAATTGACAGGATATAATTTTATATTTATTCTGCCTAGAGGTAATTGCACTTTATAAGCCGTAAACTGAGAAACAGAAGTTGTTCTTCCGCCTTCCTGCAGTTTGTTAAAAAGCTCTTCAATTTGTAAATGTCTGTTATTAATTGCCTTTATTTTTTTTACAAATACAACCACAAATCCAATAAGAACAGCAACAACTATAAAATTGTAAAAAATAGGAGTATTTGAATTAAATTTTTGTAATAATGTTTCTAAAATAAAATACGCAGCTATAATTCCAAGTACACCATAGAAAGCAAATGAAAGATATGTTAGCCTTTTATCTCTGTCATGTTCTTTTAAAAGTATTTCTTTTAAACTATTATTATTCATTGTGATATATTTTTTAATTTGTAAAATGAAGGGAATTAATCGAAATTAAGAGAGGAACTTAATTAGTCCCTCTCATAAAAAAAATAATTATTTCAGTGGAAAAGTGTTCCACATGCTTTGTTTATCTTTTAACATCTCTTTAATTGCAGAAGCAAAATCATAAGGGCTGCCTCCGTACATTAATACGCGTCCAGTCATAAATGAAACAGCATATTCAGACCAGTTACTATATCTTTCTTGAGCCATTTTTTTAGCTGTTTCCAGATAAGATAAACAGGTTGACTGATCAATATAATCAGCTGCATAACAATAACGAGCAACAGATGCAATACGTTCAATATCCCACGCGTCGATATTTGTTACATTTCCATCTTCATCAATATTTAATTGTAGAGGAGATAAAACCTGCTGATATTCTTTAATGTCTTCTATAACAGCAGCATCGATTTCGATATCATTTTCTCTATGGCCTTCTTCTTTAAGCCATTCTAATGTTTCGATTGCTTCTTCATGATTTGTGATCTTCCATGCATTTTCCAGCATATCTTCTAAATCGCTTCTATCTCCATAGATTTCAAATGAATCTGCAGGATGCTGATAAAGAACTACAGCACCCAAACAAAGCAAATCTTTTTTATCTGCTGGTATAGGTTCAATATGATCAAAATCATCATCATCGTCATCATTCATAAAATCAGCAAAATCGCCCATAAGCTGATTGAAGAAATTAGGTGCGGTTGAATTATTAACGCCGTTTTCTCCACCAGATCCAAGATTGCTGAATTTTGGACATAAAGAAGGATTTCCAAAATATTGCATATATGTACCCATATCTGTCATAGCAGCAAATTGATATTGTGTACAAACTTCTGTCCATTGTGCTGCATTAATATTTAAAGCTTGAAATATAGAATCTACATCTAGGCCGTATGTAGACATAGCTCCCAGTGCTGCTGCATAATCTGAAAGACTTACTCCGTGAATTGTGTCACTCATTTTTGTAATTTATTAAGTGTTATTTCCAGTCTTTTTCAAGTTTGGTGTTCCAATCTAATTGAAAAGGACTTTTTGAATCATTTTTTAATGTGGTGATAAAACCTTGACGCTCGTTATATTTAGATGATTTATCTTTCGGATTTTCATTGCTCCAGTATAAATAACCATACATATAACTTTTGTTGTATTCATCCCAAGATTTGAAAGTTTTTTGAATACGTTTGGTGATTTCTAATGATTTATCTAATGCAGTATTTTCATCCATGTAATCAGCTACATAAAAACTAGTAAGCAAGAAATTTGCTCTTCCTAAATCCCAGCCGGCAAGGGCTTTATATCCAAGATCCGAATAAGCATCATATAATGTTTGAAAATGAATTTTTTGTTCAGGATCTGCAATAGCAGCTAATTTGCTTTCGAATTCTTGTTTTGACATTTTATCAATACCTAATTCTTTTACTTCGCTGACAAATTCTTTATTATCAAGACCTTCTGCAGATGTTAGTTCGTCAACCTGGTTCATTCCGGATTTTAAATCAGATATCTCCCAGAAACTTTGTAGCATTTGTTTTATGCCTTCTTGTACAGAAGGATTTTTTTCCTGTCCTCCAACTAGGTTGTAGTCTCCTTGATTTTGCAAAGTCATAATGGCGTATGTACCATTTATAAATTGTGTTGTTTCTGAAGAGGACTTACCTTTTCCACAGCCTGTAAGTAAAAAACATGCCGTTAATGCCAAACTGATTCCCGCCTTAAAAAAGTGTTTCATTTTTTTGATTTGTTAAGTGTTAAAGTGTTTTAATTAATATTTCTCAATAGGTTGTTGAAGAATAAATTTTTGAAAAAAAAATAAAAAGAGGTTTTTTTTAAAGTGTTGATTAAGTGGTTTCTTTTTGAGTATTCATACAGACATATTGAAAATGCAAATTTCTTAATTGGTTGTAAGAAAAACAGCCCTTTAAAGACTAAAGAATAACAAAATAAGCCAATTTTGCCACTGAAATCTTTGGTATTAAAACAAAAAAAGCGGGCTGCATTTTTACAATGCAGCCCGCTTCATGATTTAAACTAACTAACTGTTTACAGAGAATATTTCAATGTAATGCCATATGTTCTTTGATCGCCAAGAACACCAGCATATTGTCCGGAGTTACCACCTGCAGGCAATAACTGCTCATAATAATCTTTGTTTAAAAGGTTACGTCCCCAAAAGTGAACTGATAAACCTTGTGATGCGCGGAAACCTAAACGAGCATTGAAAATTGCATATCCCTGAACGACTAAATATTTTGAAGCAGAAGGGCTTGAAGAAAATTCAGAACGAGCATAAGAATCAACAGCAAGGAAAACTTTACCTGCGTTTCCAAAAAATCTCGCATTATCTGAAAGTTCACCGCCTAAAGATCCTGCCCATCTTGAAGCTCCAGGAAGATTAGTTCCGGAAACATCTTTAAAAGATACCGGCGCTCCGGTTTCTTCTAACGGAAGCGGTGCATTTGTAAATTTTACGTAAGTCCCGTCTGTATAAGTTGCTGCACCATTTATGGTTAAGTGTGAGCTGATAACAAAACTTGCATCTAATTCTACACCTTGTACACGTACTTTATCAGCATTAGCAAGATAACCGCGGTTTACACCTAATTCTGCAGCCTGAACGTTTGTTTGGAAATCTTTAATATCTGTTTTAAAGAATGCAAGGTTGAAAATTGAATTTTTAAAAGGAGAAGTTTTTACTCCAACCTCATAATGATATACTTTTTCTGGTTTAATTACGGCAAGATCAAGTAACGGCTGCCCGGCAGAGTTTGTTGGAAGACCCGCTACGTTTACACCAACCGGTTTGTAGCTTTTTGCAAAAGTTCCGTAAGCATTAATTCTGTCTGAAGCTTTAAAAGTAACGGTAATATTTCCAGAAAAGTCAGTATTATCAGTACTAGAATCGAACGCCTGATCTGAGTAAACCAGTTTTTTCAAAGCCAATAATTGCGGATCTGTTGTTTGTAAACCACCATATGTTGTACGTGCATAATGTGCATCTTTTTTGTCAAAATTATATCTTAAACCTGGTAAGATGTGTAAACGATCTGTTACAGCCCAGTCAATTTGTCCAAATACAGCAGCACTCGAAGCTCTGATTCTGGCATCTGTTTTAATACCGTATCCTTCAAAAAGTCCCGGAGTTTTCCATAAGTTGCTTGTTGTACTCTGAGAAAATCTCCATTGTGCATTTCCTGATTCTTCAGTACCGTCTGTCTGCGAAGTTTGATCGATAAAGAATACTCCCGCAACACCGCTTATTTTAGAGGTAATCTGTCCTGCGTAACGAACTTCCTGAGTAATTTGTGTTTGTCTTGTTGGATTTTGAGATTTAGCCAAAACCTGTAATCCTGTAAAATCTCTGTCGTTTGACGGATCCCAGTTCCAAAAACGCCATGCTGTTGTAGAAGTAAGCGTTCCTCCTCCAATTTTTGTATCGACATTTAAAGAAAAACCTCCCATATCTTGATTTGAACGCCATGGAGTATCCTGATCGATTTTACGATCAAAAGCATTTTGGCTTGGCAGTTTATAATTTAAATCGGCTATAATAGCGTCAAATTGTCTATAAGCTGCTCTTTGCGTTGGAGCAACACCAGCAACTACCTGAGCATATCCGTCAGGGCGCTGTGTTGTAATATCAGCAGCAAAAATAACATTCGTATTTACAGTTGGAGTCCAAAGTAATTGTCCTCTAATTCCCTGATTATTTAGAGTATTTGTTGCTCTTCCGGTTGCAATATTATCAACCAGACCGTCACGTGATGTACCTGAGAAAGATAATCTACCAGCAACTTTACTGCCTAAAGCACCAGTAACAGAAGCTTTAGCCTGAAGGAAAGAATAATTTCCGTAGCTTACTTCAAAATCTGCTCCTGAAGTAAAACTTGGTTTACGGGTTGTAATATTGAAAGCTCCCGAAGTTGTATTTTTTCCAAATAAAGAACCTTGCGGGCCACGTAAAACCTCAATTTGTTCTACATCGATAAAATCAAGAGTGGTAGCGGCCGGACGTGCATAATAAACACCGTCAACATAAAAACCAACTCCCGGATCAATTCCGTCGTTCGTTAATCCAAACGGTGAACCTAAACTTCTAATGTTGATTCCTGTATTTCTTGGGTTTGAAGAATAAAGCTGTACAGATGGTACTAATTCTTTAATACGATTTACGTTAAAAGCTCCGGTTTGCTCTGCTTGTTTTCCTGTAATTACAGAAATAGCGATTGGCACATCCTGAACTTTTTCAATTCTTCTTCTTGAAGAAACGACTACTTCAATAAGTTCGTTTTCTTCTTTTAATGCTACCTGAATTGGATTTACAGGTATTGCCGTAATTTCGATTTCGGCAGTTGTATAACCTACATACTGAATTAAAAGTGTAAGAGGTAATCTTCCTTTAGAATCGATTACAAATTTACCGCTGTTGTCTGTAACAGCGCTGTTTGTTGTTCCTTTAACTACCACATTTACGGCTTCTAAAGGTATGTTTTCACTTGTTATAACTACACCTTCAATGTTTTGAGCGAATGAGATAGAGAAGGTTAAAAAGAATAATATTGTAAAGATATTTTGTATTGATGTTTTCATTTTTATATTAAGTATATGTGATTAGTAGAATTTAAAATTAAATTTTTTTAAATCAACATATACACATCATAAATGAATTGCTTTTTACAGCGGCTGTAATTTTGGTTTGTTTGTTTTGCAAAAGTTTTTTGACACCTGATGACCTAAAATGTACTTTCATGAGTTAAAAATTTGTAAATGGTTAGTTATATATTTTGTGCAAATATAAATATTAATTCTATAGATTTACTAGGAATTAGAAAATATTTTTTTATTTTTTTACTAATGAAGCGATTGTGATACCTTCCATTGCCTTTAAAGTTTTGTCTCTAATAAGCATTAAACCGTGACGCAGACTGCATTCAGACTCGGTCTTACAATCAGAGCAAGGCTCATAAAAATTTAAAGATGCGCATGGCAAAAGCGCAATTGCACCGTCAAATAATCGGTGGATTTCTGCCAAAGTGATGTCATTTTTTGATTTTATCAAATAATAGCCGCCAAATTTTCCCTGCTTACTGCTTACAAAACGTCCTCGTTTTAGATCTAAAAGAATTTGCTCTAAAAACTTTTTAGGAATATTCGCGCCATCAGCTATTTCTATAGTTCTAGAAATGTGATTTTCGTCTTGTTCTGCTAAATAAAGTAAGGCCTTAAGGGCGTATTTTGCTTTATGTGATAACATCTATAGTAATTATGAATTATAAATTGTTAATTATGAATTACAAATTTAAGCTAAATCAATGTAATAATAAACCATTAATGAAAACTTGGAACTTGAAACAAAAGTAACCTGAAACAAAAATAGTTTACCAGCTTCCGCTTGAGCCTCCTCCGGAGAATCCGCCTCCGCCAAATCCACCGCCGAAACCGCCTCCGCCAGATGATCCGCCTCCGAAACCTCCAAAACCACCGCCACTGCTTCTGCCAAGACTGCTTAAAAGAATTACATCCATCAGGCTTGGTCCGCCGTCGCTGTTTCCAGAATTTCCTCCTCCGCCTCTTTTATTTCTTGAAAGTAAAATTAAAACAATTACGACAATAATAATAAAGGGTAATATTGGAAAATCATTTCCTTTAGACTGCTTGCGTTCGCCTTTGTATTTTCCTTTAAATACATCAAAAAGCGCATCGGCACCTTTATCAAGTCCATTATAATAACTTCCAGCTTTAAATTCTGGAATGATAATATTTCGAATAATTGTACCGCCAATACCGGCAGTCAATCTGTCTTCTAAACCATAGCCCGGATTGATAGCGATTTTTTTTTCGGCTTTAGCCAATAAAATTATGACGCCATTATCTTCTTTTTCCTGACCTAATCCCCAAGTTTGTGCCCATTTTGTGGCTAACTGGCTTACATCTTCTCCTTTTAGACTTTCTATGGTTATAACTACAATTTGAGTTGAGGTTGAATCAGAATAACGAATTAATTTTTCTTCTAATTGTGTTTTTTCAGAAGCACTTAGAACATTAGCATAATCATAAACAGAAGTTTGAAAATCCGGTTTTTTGGGAATATCAAATTGTGCAAATATGATATTGCAGGTAAAAAATGCGATAAACAAAAAGCTAAACTGAAAAATTCTATTGGAATTTAAGGTTTTAATATTGGAATTTTTCATTATTTATCCTTTTGAAATTTCGTTAGATAATTCGTTTATATCGTCTTCAGTTGAAGGAAAATATTTTTTAAGCTGTTCGCCGGCATTTAGAATACCGTCAACAATTCCCTGCTTAAAATTTCCTGCTCTAAAATGATTTGTCATGACATCTTTGGTGCAATCCCAAAAATCATCAGACACAAGGTCATTTATTCCTTTGTCGCCGCAAATCACAAAATTTTTGTCTTCAACTGCAAAATACAATAAAACGCCGTTCTGCAATTTAGTTTCATCCATTCGTAATTCATGAAAAACTTCTAAAGCTCTATCGTAATGAGCTTTAGAAGATGTTTTTTCTATATGTACTCTAATCTCGCCTGAAGTGTTTTTTTCAGCCATACGAATAGCTTCAACAATTTCGTGTTCTTCTTCTTTGGTTAAAAAATCTTCAACTTTCGACATGGGAAATGATTTTAGAGTTTAAATTGCTGATTTTAGAATTTTACTTCAACTGGTTTATCTGCACCTGTAGACGCTTCAAAGTATGGTTTTTCTTTGTATTCGCTCAAGAACCAGTTGTTAGGAATCTTTAAAACATATCCGTTGTAAACTTGTACAGCTTCGTTAAAACGAGTTCTTGCTGTTAAAATCTGATTTTCTGTACTTGCTAATTCGTCCTGTAATTTCAGGAAGTTTTCATTAGCTTTTAAAGTTGGATATTGCTCAACAGAAACCAATAATCTTGATAAAGAAGAAGTTACGCCGCTTTGTGCCTGGTTAAATTGTGCTAATTGCTCTGGAGTTACATTACTTGGGTCAATAGTTACAGATGTCGCTTTTGCACGAGCTTCGATAACGGCTGTTAAAGTAGATTTTTCGAAATCAGCAGCACCTTTAACTGTATTTACTAAATTTCCAATAAGGTCATTTCTTCTTTGGTAAGCTGTTTGTACGTTACCCCATTCTTTATTTACAGCCTGACTGTGTTGTAAAGCAGTATTTTTAATTCCAATCGACCAAAATGCGATAATAGCAATAAGTGCTACAATAATTCCTACAGGGATTAACCACTTTTTCATATTTGTTTTGATTTAAGTTTATTTCTATTTTTTAATTACAATTCGTTTTTAATATCGTTTAATTGTGTTTTAATGGTCTCTAATTTACGTATAATTTCGAATTTATCTAACGTTTTCTTCTGACCTTCTTTTAAATGCGTTTTGGCTCCTTCCAGCGTAAAACCTCTTTCTTTAACTAAATGATATATAAGCTGAAGATTGGTAATATCTTCCGGCGTAAACATTCTGTTGCCTTTGGCGTTTTTTTTGGGTTTCAGGATATCAAATTCGCTGTCCCAAAAACGTATCAATGATGCATTGACATTAAAGGCTTTGGCAACTTCGCCAATGCTGTAATATCTTTTATCTTTTGAAAGCTCAATATGCATGTTTGTTTTTGTTTCTAATTTTATTCAAAAATAATACTTTTTGTAGTATTAATCTAATGACTGATTTTCCTGGTTTGCCATTTGTGAAATTGCCACATATTCTGCCGCCGAAATGTTTCCGTAATAGAAGTTTAGCGGGTTTACTACTTTTCCGTCTTTGTGAACTTCATAATGACAGTGTGGTCCTTCAGATCTTCCTGTGCTTCCTACATAACCAATTACGTCGCCGCGTTTGACATGTTGTCCGGGTCTGCAGTTATATTTGCTTAAATGTGCATATAAACTCTCATATCCAAAACCGTGCCTGATCACAACATGGTTTCCAAAGCCAGAAGCCGTGTTGTCAGCTCTTGCCACAACTCCGTCGCCGGTGGCATAAACTGGAGCGCCTGTGTTGGCTGTAAAATCCATTCCGTTATGCATTTTTCGCACTTTCGTGAAAGGATCAATTCTGTATCCAAAACCTGAGGCAACTCGTTTTAAATTCTCATTTTGAACAGGCTGAATCGCCGGAATGGCTAATAAAAGACTTTCTTTTGCTCCTGCTAATTTTAATATTTCGTCTAATGATTTAGATTGTATAGCCAGCTCTTTAGACAATTTGTCAATTCGTTTTGTTGTATTTAAAACCAGCTGTGAGTTATTATAGCCTTCTAATGCTTTATATCGGTCAGAATTTCTAAAACCAGCTTTTCTAATAGAATCCGGAATTTCGGTTTTATTAAAATATACTCTGTAAATATTATTGTCTCGTTCTTCTAAGGCATCTGCAGCGGCGTCAATTTCGTCTAATTTTTTGTTTAAAATAGCATATTGAAGTTTTAGATTTTCAATTTCACGCGCTTGTAAACGATCTTTTGGAGTTTCAAAATAAGGAGTGTTGATTAAGAGAACAAAAACTAAAAAACCAAACAATGCCGAAGCCACTAAAAACAGTAATGCGTAACCAATTTTTATTCTTTTTCTGGTTTTTATTTTCGTATAAGCCAGATTTTCTGAGTCGTAATAATATTTTACTTTCGCCATATTTTAAAATACGCTATTTTTGCAGCTTGTAAAATAAGTAGACGAGCAAAATCACGAATTGTTTCAGTTGATCGAAGTCTTTTTTACAAGAACAAAATAATTTGATAATTTGGGGGAATTATATAAATTATATAATGCGCAAAATAGCGAATTTATTGTTTTAAAACATAAGTTTTTAACTTTCGATTTTAAAATTAACGCATTATTAATTGGAGATCATTCCTAATTATCACATTATCAAATTGACACATTTGTAAACAGATACATTTTCTAATTTAAATATGAAATCACAAGACGTACGTAAACAATTTTTAGACTTTTTTAAGAGCAACGGACACTTAATTGTTCCATCTGCTCCAATCGTGCTTAAAGACGATCCAACCCTTATGTTCAACAACTCGGGAATGGCCCAGTTTAAAGAATTTTTCTTAGGGAACGGAACTCCAAAAAGTCCAAGAATAGCCGATACGCAAAAATGTCTTCGTGTTTCAGGAAAACATAATGATCTTGAAGATGTTGGGTTTGATACCTATCATCATACAATGTTTGAGATGTTAGGAAACTGGTCTTTTGGTGATTATTTCAAAAAAGAAGCTATCAATTGGGCTTGGCAGTTATTGACAGAAGTTTATAAAATTCCAAAAGAAAATCTTTATGTTTCTGTTTTTGAAGGAAGCAAAGAAGATAACGTTCCTTTTGATCAGGAAGCTTGGGATATCTGGAAAACTTTAATTGATGAAGACCGAATTATCCTTGGAAATAAAAAAGATAATTTCTGGGAAATGGGAGATCAGGGACCATGCGGACCTTGTTCTGAAATTCACGTGGATTTACGTCCGGAAGCTGAAAAAGCTTTGGTTACAGGAAAAAGTCTGGTAAATAATGATCACCCGCAGGTAGTTGAAATCTGGAATAACGTATTTATGGAATTCAACCGTAAAGCAGATGGTTCTCTTGAAAAACTTCCTGCACAACACGTTGATACCGGAATGGGATTTGAGCGTTTGTGTATGGCTTTGCAGGGAAAAACATCAAATTACGATACTGATGTTTTTACACCGCTTATCGAAAAAGTAGAGCAGATTACAGGCTTGAAATATACATCTGATGAAGTAAAAAACATCAGCGAAGAACAAAATAAAACAAATATTGCAATTCGTGTTGTAGTAGATCACGTGCGTGCAGTAGCTTTTGCAATTGCAGACGGACAATTGCCTTCTAACACTGGAGCGGGTTATGTAATCCGCAGAATTTTACGTCGTGCAATTCGTTACGGATTTACATTTTTAGGTACAAAAGAACCTTTTATCAATAAATTGGTAGAAGTTTTAGCAAACCAAATGGGAGAATTTTTCCCGGAAATCAAATCACAGCAGCAATTAGTGACAAATGTAATTCGTGAAGAAGAAGCTTCTTTTTTAAGAACACTTGATCAAGGTTTACAGTTGTTAGAAAATGTTGTGGCTGAAACTTCTGGAAAAGAGGTTTCTGGCGCTAAAGTTTTTGAATTGTACGATACATTCGGTTTTCCAAAAGATTTAACAGCTTTGATTCTGAAAGAAAAAGGATTCTCTTATAACGAAGAAGAATTCGAATCTGAATTACAAAAACAAAAAGCGCGTTCTCGTGCAGCTTCTGAAGTTTCTACAGAGGACTGGAATGTTTTAATTCCTGGAAATGTTGAAACATTTGTAGGTTACGATAAAACTGAAAATGAAGTAAAAATTACGCGTATCAGAAAAGTTGATTCTAAAAAAGATGGTATTTTATACCAAATCGTTTTAGACAACACGCCATTTTATCCAGAAGGAGGAGGGCAGGTTGGAGATAAAGGAACGCTTGTTTCTGCAAATGAAACAATCGAAATTATCGATACGAAAAAAGAAAATAACTTGATTCTGCATTTTGCAAAACAGCTTCCAGAAAATGTTGAAGCAGGTTTTGTAGCAAAAGTTAATACAGATTTAAGAACATCAACTTCTAAAAATCACTCGGCTACGCACTTGATGCATTTGGCTTTGAGAAATATTTTAGGAACACACGTTGAGCAAAAAGGATCGTTGGTAAATCCAAATTACTTACGTTTTGACTTTTCTCATTTCAGCAAAGTTTCTGACGAAGAAATTAAACAAGTTGAAGCTTCTGTAAACGCGCAGATTGAAGCGCAATTGCAATTGGTTGAACACAGAAATATTCCAATCAAAGAAGCTCTGGATAAAGGCGCAATGGCTTTATTCGGCGAAAAATATGGTGATACTGTTCGTATGATCGAGTTTGGAGACAGTAAAGAATTATGTGGAGGAATTCACGTGAAAAACACGGCTGATATCTGGCATTTCAAAATTATTTCTGAAGGTGCAGTTGCAGCGGGAATTCGTCGTATTGAAGCGATTACTGGTGATGCAGTGAAGAATTTTTATGTAAATCAGGAAAATACTTTAGCAGAGATAAAAGAAACGCTTAAGAATCCGCAGGATGTTTTAAAATCGGTTGCTTCTCTTCAAGATGATAATGCAAAATTGAAAAAACAAGTTGAGCAGTTGTTAAAAGAAAAAGTAAACGCTTTAAAAACGGTTTTAGAAAATGATTTCCAAGAAGTAAACGGCGTAAATTTCCTTGCAAAACAAGTAGATTTAAGCATGGCTTCGACTAAAGAATTAGCGCAGGCAATTGGAAGTTCTAAACCAAATGCATTCGTTTTCTTAGCTTCTATTGAAGACGGTTTGCCAAATATTCACTGTTATATCACAAAAGAATTAGCTGCTGAAAAAGGTTTGAACGCAAATGCAGTTATTAAAGAGTTAGGAAAATACATTGATGGAAATGGAGGAGGACAGCCTTTCTTCGCTTCTGGAAAAGGTAAAAATGCTTCCGGAATTGCTGAGGCTTTGGCACACGCAATTGATTTTGTTAAATAAGTTTCTAAGATGCTAGGAGCTATCCCGAAGCTTCGGGACTAAGTTTTCTTTGGAATTATCCATATTCAAACCCGACAGGTTTTTAAAACCTGTCGGGTTTTGTGTTTAGTAGGCATATTTTTCATCTCATTTTTGTCATCCTGACGAAGGAAGGATCTTCGGGAGAAGCTCGTCAAAGATTTGATTCTCGTTGTGGAGTTACTTGCGGAGATTTCTCCTTCGTCGAAATGACAAATAGCATATTAATTACCTTCTTTAGCTTAAATAAAAAAGCAGAGTCACAAAGTATAAAAAAACTTTGCGACTCTGCGTCTTTGCGAGATTCTTTCTTTTAAAAAAAACTTAGAACCTTAGTATCTTAGATTCTTAGTAGCTTAGATTATTTACGTTCCCCAATCTGCTGGCGCCACATTGCGTAATACAAGCCTTTTTCTACAATCAAATCATCGTGTTTACCTTGTTCGATAATTTTACCCTGTTCAAGAACAAATATTCTGTCGGCGTGCATAACGGTTGATAGACGGTGAGCGATTAAAACCGTAATTCGGTTTTTGTCTGAAATATTTCTAATAGTGTCATTGATTTCTTCTTCCGTAATAGAATCCAAAGCAGAAGTAGCTTCGTCAAAAATCAATAAATTCGGATTTCTTAAAATGGCACGGGCAATAGATAAACGCTGTTTTTCACCACCCGAAACTTTAATTCCGCCTTCACCAATTGTAGTATTTAAACCGTCTTCGGCACGTCTTAAAAGTTTATCACAGCTGGCGCGTTTTAAAGCATCGTATAAATCTTCGTCGGTTGCATTTGGTTTAACGAATAATAAGTTTTCGCGAATTGTACCAGAGAATAACTGTGCATCCTGTGTTACAAAACCTAATTGTTTTCTTAGATCCAGCAAATCAATTTCGGTAGAATCAATATCATTATAGAGAACCTCTCCTTCGGCAGGTGTATACAACCCAACCAGTAATTTTACCAATGTTGTTTTTCCAGAACCAGACGGACCTACAAATGCAACTGTCTGACCTTGTTTGATTTCGAAATTGATATTTTCTACGGCTTTAAATTTTGCCGTTTTATGTTGAAAACTTACATTAGAAAACAATAATGACTGAATAGCGCCAACATGTTTTGGATTTTTTGGGCGAAATTCTTTTGGAGCGCTTAATAACGTTTTAAAATTCTCCATAGATACTTTGGTTTCATTCAATGCAATAATGAAATTTCCAAGTTCCTGTAAAGGCCCAAAAATGAAGAAAGTAAAGAAAACCATTGTAAGCAAATCACCCACAATAATTTTTCCGCCAAACAAGAAATAATACAAAGTAAAAACTACGCAGGTTCTTAAAAAGTGAACCGTTGTTCCCTGAATAAAACTCAAACTTCTAATAAAACGGATTTTTTCTAATTCTAATTGAAGAATTTTAAAAGTATTTAAGTTCAAACGTTTTTCTTCCTGATACGTTAATCCAAGACTTTTTACCAGCTCAATATTTCGTAAACTTTCGGTTGTAGAACCAGCCAAAGCATTCGTTTGATTTACGATTTTCTTTGAAACCACCTTGATTTTTTTACCTAAATACGAACTCACCAAAGCAATAATTGGCGCCGTAATTAAAAAGATAATTGAAATTCGGTAATCAATTCTGGCAACGTAAAGAATTACAAAAATGAACCCAATAATAGTTTGAAAAATCAAAGAAATCGAAAGTGTAATTAATTTTTCAGAATCAGAACGAACTTTGGTTAGTTTGCTTAACGTTTCTCCGCTTCGCTGATCTTCAAACTCAGCATAAGGTAAATCCAGCGATTTTTTAATTCCGTCAGTATACATTTGCGCACCAGTTCGTTGAATGACAACGTTGGTAAAATAATCCTGAAAGTTTTTGGTAATTCTGGAAATCATGGCTGCGCCAAGCGAAAGACCAAGCCAGAAAGATAATGATTTGATAAAACCGGCCGCATTACCGTCATATTTGTGAAGACCAACACCGCAGTCCTGCATTAATTTTCCGGTAATAATAGAGTCTGATAAACTGAAACAAATGTTTATAGAGGCCATAATCAAAGCAAAAAGCAAAAGCATTTTATGCTTGATTATATAAGAATATAATAATTTCATAGAGTATTTAAAAAAATGGAAGATGCAAAAGTAAGCAATTGTTTTAGTTTCTTAAATGGATTTTTGTTATTAAAAGTGTAATTTTTTTAAAAGATTATTGTTAGATAGTAATTACACTAAAAGTGAAACTATTTAATTTGATTGAAATATATTAACTGAAAGAGTCAATAAGAATTTTTAACTTTGTTTAAATTAGAAAACATGCAATTCAGAACCCAAATACCAATTTTAAAAAGTAATACTCCAATCGATTATAATTCGAAATTACTTTCCATTGGATCTTGTTTTGCAGAAAATATGGCCGCGAAATTCGATTATTTTAAATTTCAAAATGAAACCAATCCGTTTGGGATAATCTTTAATCCGGTTTCAATTGAAAAATTATTTAAAAGAATTACACAACAGGATTTTTTTGGCGAAAAAGATGTTTTTTTTCATAATGAACGCTGGCATTCTTTTGAAGTACATTCAGATTTAAGTAACTCAGATAGGCAGGAACTTTTAGAATCGTTAAATAAAGCCGTTCAGGAAACCTATAAACAGTTAAAAGAAGCAACTCACATTATTATTACATACGGAACTTCATGGATTTATAGAAGTTTAGAAAGTAATGAAATTGTTGCTAACTGCCACAAAGTACCTCAAAAACAATTTTCGAAAGAATTACTATCGGCAGAAGTTATTCACAAGAGTATTCAAAACACAATTGAGTTAATTCAGAGATTAAATCCTAATATAAACTTCATTTTTACGATTTCTCCTGTACGTCACATTAAAGACGGTTTTGTCGAAAATCAATTAAGCAAATCACATTTATTTACAGCATTGCATTCTGCTCTAAAAACTGAACACTATAAACTGAACACTAAGTACTTTCCTTCGTACGAAATCATGATGGACGAACTTCGTGATTATCGTTTTTATAATGAAGACATGCTGCATCCCAATCAAATCGCGATCGATTACATCTGGAAACTTTTCAGCGAAAATTATATTTCAGAAAACAGTTTTTCTGTAATGAAAGAAGTAGACGAAATCCAAAAAAGCCTTCGCCATCGCAGTTTTAATCCAGAATCAGAACAGCATCAAAAATTCTTAGCTAAACTTCAGCAAAAAATAAATGTTATAGGTGAAAAACAGCCACACATAAAATTCTAATAAAAAACTTTGTCTCTTTGTACCTCTGAAACTTTGTCTCTTAAAAATAAAAAGTAAGAAAATTAACTATTCCATCGTATAATTTTAGAATAATTGCTCATAATTATGTAAATTGTTAAAGCTTAAAATTTACATTTTTGTAAGATGTCTAATTATGCTTTTTTCAGAAGAAATTTTAATCTAATTGATTTTATTAGCGTATGAATAAGAAACCCGTTTATTTTCTAAAAAAAACACTTCGCATATTGCTTTGGTGCGCGGTTTCTGTAGTTGCACTTTTATTATTGGTAATTATTTTAATTCAGGTTCCGTCGGTTCAGAATTTCGTTAAAGATAAAGCCATAACCTTTCTTCATAAAAAAATAAAAACCAAAGTTTCTCTCGATAAAATCTTCATAAAATTTCCCAAAGATGTAGTTCTGGAAGGTTTCTATTTTGAAGATCAAAAGAAAGATACACTACTGGCAGGTAAGCGTTTAGAGGTCGATGTCGATCTTTTTAAATTGGTAAGCAGCGAACTCGAAATCAATTCAGTTTCGTTAGAAAATACAACAGCCAATATTTCAAGAAACAAAGACGGCGTTTTCAATTTCGATTACATCATAAAAGCATTCGAATCGAAAGAACCAAAGGTTGAAGATCCGGACAGCAAACCTTTTAAAATATCAGTGGTAAAAGTCAATCTCGATAAAATTAAATTCAATTTTAAAGATGATTATGCTAAAAATGATATTCGGGTAAATTTGACACATTTCGATACCAAATTCAAAGAATTTGATTTGGATAATATGAAATTTAATATCCCGAATATAAATCTCGACGGCTTAAAATTAGTTCTGGATCAGGATGTTGTAGAAAAAATCGCGGAAGTTTCAGTGAAAACCGTTGATACAGTTTCTAAACGACCTGATTTTAAACTCAGCTTAGGCAAAATTGCGCTTTCAAAAATTGATATTGCGTATGATAATAAAGATTCCAGATTAGATTCTGGAATAAAATTAGGAAACTTAAATTTAGCAGTAAATGAAATCGATCTTACAAAACAGCTTTTGGATTTTGATACTTTTGAAGTTAAAGATCTTAAAGGAAATCTACGTCTGGGTGCAAAAGATAAGCAGATCCAAGCGCCAAGCCTCGACACTACAGCCATAAAACAAGCGGGCTGGAAAGTAAAATTAAATCAGGTTGATTTAGAAAATATTGCTTTTAAATTTGATGATATGCAGTCGAAACCTGTTGCAAAAGGAATCGATTATGCACACATGGATTTGAGTAAATTCAACTTTGAAGCCGATAAATTGTATTACTCCAACGATACGATTTCGGGAAATATCAAAACCTTAACGGTAAACGATAAAAGTGGTTTACAGATTCAATCGCTTAAAACTAATTTCTTTTACGGACCAAAAAACGCTTCTCTTGATAATCTGTATCTGAGAACGCCTCAAACACTTGTTCAGGATAAAATTATTGTAAAATATGCTTCGCTGGATGCCTTGAAAAAGGATTTAGGAAATCTGAGTCTAGATGCCAATCTAAAACAGTCTAAAATCGGTTTTAAAGATATTTTGCTTTTTGTGCCTGATTTACAGAAACAAAATCCATTTAAAAGTAATCCAAACGCGGTTTTAAGTTTGAATGCCAGAGTAAACGGAAAAGTAAAAGATCTGAATATTCCGCAATTCGAAATGAGCGGAATCGGAACTACAAAAGTTTCCCTTTCGGGGAAGATCAAAGGACTGCCAGATGCGCAAAAATCGTATTTCGATTTAGATATCAAAAAGCTTTCGAGTACAGCAAAAGATATTAATTCGTTTGTGCCGGTGGGAACAATTCCGAAGAATATTCAAATTCCGTCACAAATTAGTTTGACAGGAAAGTTTAAAGGTTCGGTTCAAAATTTTAATACGAATCTGGCTTTGAATAGCAGTTTTGGAAATGCAAAAGTTGATGCACTTTTTGATCAGCGAATTAAAAACAAAGAGAAATACGACGCGACAGTTTCTTTACAGGAATTTGATTTAGGCCGATTAATCAAAAATGATTCAATTGGAAAAATTACGCTTAAAGCGAAAGTAAAAGGAACAGGCTTAGACCCAAAAACGGCAAATGCAGCGATTGATGGTTTGGTACAGAAAGCCGTTTTTAATCGATATACGTACAGAGATTTAGCTTTAAAAGGAAATATTGAAAACGGATCTTTTGCTGTAAAATCAGGAATGAAAGACCCAAATTTGAATTTTGAGTTAACGGCAAGCGGCGATACAAAAGACAAATATCCGTCTGTAAAATTAAAACTGAATTTAGATATTGCCGATTTAGAAAAACTGAATCTTCACGCGGGTCCAATGAAATTACGTGGAAATGTCGATGCCGATATTGCCAACAGTAATCCAGATTTCTTGAACGGAAAAGTATTTCTATCCAATATTCAGATTTTAAAAGATGCAGAACCGATTGTTTTGGATTCTATTCGAGTTTTAGCTTTCGCTGATAAAGACAGTAATTCGATCAAAATTTCGTCTCAATTTTTAAAAGCAGAAGTGGTTGGAAAATACAAACTGACGACTTTGGCGAATTCGATTCAAAACTCTTTATCAAAATATATTGATCTTCAAAATCCAAAAGTAAACGCAGAAGCAGATGAACAACGTTTGGCTTTTACTTTGAAAGTAGATAACGATCCGATTTTATTTAAGTTATTACCAAAATTAACAGGTTTAGAACCTTTTACAATTACAGGAAATTACGATAACAAAACAGATTCTTTGAACGTAAAAGGAACAATTCCGCGAATTGTATATGCTGAAAACACTATTTCTGATGCTAAAATAAATATCGAAGCCAAAGAAAATGCGCTGGAATATTTGGTTTCAGTTGCGGGAATCGACAGCGGTTCGCTTAAAATTCCGTTTACTAGTCTTTCAGGAAATGTAGCAGATAATAAACTGATTTATGCACTTGAAGTAAAAGACGCTAAAGAAAAGCAACAATATTATATCGCTGGAAATCTGAATCATGAAAACTCGAAAAACATCTTTAAAATTGATGCTGATACTTTCGTTTTAAACTATGATAAATGGAGCATTGATCCTGAAAATGCAATTGAATTTGGAGATAAAAGACTTTACATCAATAAGTTTTATTTAGACAATGCCGGAAATCAGTTAAAAATACAGTCAGAAGGAAGTGAAAACAATGCACCGCTAAAAGTCGAGTTTGTAAACTTCAACATTGAAACCATTATGAACATCGTCAAAAAAGACGAAAAATTAATGCAGGGTTTAATAAACGGTTCGGCAGTTGTTGAGAACGTTATGACAAGTCCAACTTTTACATCTGATTTAAAAATTGATGATTTTGTTTTTAAAGGCGACAAAGTAGGAGATTTAGAAATAAAAGTAGACAATAAAACTGCCAATACACTTGCTGCAAATGTGGCGTTGAGCGATGAAGGAAACGACCTTAAACTGACGGGAGATTATAAATTAGACGCCGGGACTTTTGATTTGGATTTAAATATCAATAAACTCAATATCAAAAGTATTCAGGGTTTCAGCATGGATAATATCAAAGAAGGAACCGGTTATTTGTCTGGAAATTTTAAAGTTACAGGAAGTACAGCAGCGCCTCAGGTTAACGGCGAATTGAACTTTAATGATGCTGGATTTAGAGTAACACAATTGAACTCGTATTTTAAAGTTAAGCAAGAAAAAATTGCCATTAATAACGGAACTATTTCATTTGATAAATTCTCGCTTTTAGACGAAAATGACAATGAATTATTTGTAGACGGTGATATTAAAACACCAGATTTTAAAGCTTACAATTTCAATTTGTTGGTTGCAGCAAACGATTTTAGAGCGATAAATTCGAAAGCAGCAGATAATGATTTATTCTATGGTGATTTGTTTTTGGATACCAAATTAAACATCAAAGGAAATCTAGATGCGCCTGTTATTGACGGTACAATTAAAATCAATAAAGAAACCAAATTTTCCGTAGTTCTTCCACAATCCGATCCATCGATTGCAGATCGTGAGGGAATTGTAGAGTTCGTGGATGAAGATAATATGTATCTGAAACAAACAGTTGAAATGGAAAATCAGCTGAATCAGTCGGAATTAAAAGGTATGAACGTCAATGTTGCCATTACAATTGACAAAGAAGCCGAACTGAATTTGATTATCGATAAAGGAAATGGCGATTATTTAAAATTAAAAGGAGAAGCAGAATTAGTCGGCGGAATCGATCAATCGGGTAAAACGACTTTAACAGGTAAATATGAGTTTAGTGAAGGTGCTTACGAAATGAATTTTAATGGAATCAAAAGAAAATTCGAACTTCAAAAAGGCAGTTATATTACCTGGAATGGTGAACCGACAATGGCAAATGTAAATATTACAGCCATTTATAAAGCAAATGCAGCTCCGATAGATTTATTAGGAAATCAATTGTCTACAATGGATCAGGCAGTTAGAAATACTTACAAACAAAAACTTCCTTTTAATACGCTGCTTAAAATGAATGGCGAATTGATGAAACCTGAAATTTCGTTTGGAATTGAACTCCCAGATGGTAATTATGATGTTTCGTCAAATGTTGTAGAAACGACGCAAAACAAATTAAAACAGCTGGAACAAGATCCGGCAGAATTAAATAAGCAGGTTTTTGCTCTTTTATTATTGAATCGATTTGTGGGTGAAAATCCGTTTGCGAGTGAAAGCGGCGGTACAAGTGCAGAAACTTTGGCAAGACAGAGTGTGAGTAAAATTCTTTCACAGCAATTAAATAATCTGGCTGGCGAATTAATTACAGGTTTTGAAGTGAATTTTGATTTAGAATCTACTGAAGATTATACAACGGGATCCAGAGAGAACCGTACCGATTTGAACGTAGCGGTTTCTAAAAGATTACTTGATGACCGATTGAAAGTTACCGTAGGAAGTAGTTTTGGTGTTGAAGGGCAAGAACGTGCCAACGAAGAAAGCACGAACATTGCCGGTGACGTTGCCTTAGATTATCAACTTACAAAAGACGGACGTTATATGGTTCGTGCCTATAGAAAAAATCAATATCAGGTTGCGGTTGAAGGTCAGGTTGTAGAAACTGGTGTGGCATTTATTATTACGATGAGTTACAATAAATTCAGAGAGCTTTTTCATCGTACTGAAGCTGAAAAAGAACTTATTAAAGAAGAAAAAATCCGTAAAGAGAAAGAAAAGCAGAAAAAGAAAGAACAGAAGGAAAAGGAGAAACTGCAGGAAAATCAGGAAGAAAATAAAATTGAAGGAAATGAGCAAAAAACATAATCATACAACAAGCTGTTTTACAAAGTGTGTAGCACTGTTTTCCTTGTTTTTTGTTTTAGGATGCAGTAATACCAAATATCTTCCAGAAGGCGATTATTTATATGTTGGAGGTTCTGTAAAGGTTAAAGATTCGATCATCAAAAAGAAAGACAGAAAAGCGCTGGAAACAGAATTGGAAGGCTTGTTACGCCCAAAACCGAACAAATCAATTTTAGGACTACGCCCGAAATTGTGGTTTTATAACATTGCAGGTGAACCTAAAAAACAAAAAGGTTTTAGATATTGGCTGCGAAATAAAGTGGGAGAAGAGCCTGTACTTTTCAGTAAAGTAGATTTAGATTATAACTCTTCCGTTTTACGAAATTATACCGAAAACAAAGGGTATTTTAAAACCCGTGTCAGCGCCGATTCTACTGTTAGAAACAAAAGAGCAACAGCAGAATATATTGTAACACCAAGAAAACAATACATCATTAAAAGCGTGACTTTTCCTGATGATTCGCTTAGAATGTCTAAAATAATTGGCCGTTCCAGCCGAAGAAGTCTTTTGAAAGTTGGAAAACCTTATGACTTGGATTTGATAAAAGCCGAAAGAGAACGAATCGATGCGAGATTAAAAGAAAAAGGATATTATTATTTTAATCCCGATTATCTTCTGGCGCAGGTTGACAGTAGTAAAGGTGATCATGAAGTGAAAATTAAAATCGTAATCAAAAACGAAACACCTGCAAAAGCACTGAGAGCTTACACAATCAACAATATTTTTGTGTATCCGAATTATTCGCTTTCAAATGATACAATGGTTTACAGAAAAAGAGATATCGTGCAGTACAAAGATTTTACGATAATTGATACTGCGGATACTTTTAAACCAAGAGTTTTTGACCGTACGATTTACTTTAAAAAAGGCGATTTATACAACAGAAAAGATCATAATTTAACACTGAACCGTTTTGTAAATCTGGGGACTTTCAGTTTTGTTAAAAACGAATTTAAACCTTCGGACAGCATCGACAATGCTTTGGATTCTTATTACTATTTAACACTTCTGCCAAAGAAATTCATTCGTGTTGAGGTTTTGGGAAAAACTAATTCGGCGAGTTATACGGGAACTGAATTGAATTTAAATTGGAATAATCGAAACTTTTTTAGAGGTGCAGAATTGTTTACAGCATCCGTTTTTGGAGGAGCCGATTTTCAGCTTGGTGGACCAAACAAAGGAAAAAATATTTATAAACTTGGGGGGGAAGTTAGTCTGACTTGGCCAAGATTTATAACGCCTTTTAATATTGAAGGAAGCAGCGAATTTGTGCCGAGAACAAAAACAACGCTGCGTTACGAATATCAGAAAAGAACGCAATTATATGCACTGAATTCATTTAATACTTCGTTTGGCTATTTATGGAAAGAAAACATTCGAAAAGAACATCAGTTAAATGTAATCGACATAACATACGTAAGTCCAAATCATGTAACTCCGGAATACCAACAAGATATTAAAGACGATCCAGCTTTAGGCAGAGTAATTGAAAAACAATTGATTTTTGGTCCGACATACAATTACACGTATACCAATACGATGCAGAAACGCCGAAAAAACACCATTTATTTTAATGGAGAATTAGATTTAGCGGGAAATATTACTGGTTTGGTTACAGGTGCTGATTATAATAATAATCCGAAAACAATCTTTGATGTACCATTTAGCCAATATGTAAAAATAAAATCTGATTTTAGACATTATTTAAAATTAGGTAAAGAAAGCGAATTAGCCAGCAGACTAATTGTAGGAGCAGGATTTGCATACGGCAACTCAAGAACATTACCAACGTCTAAGCAATTTGTGGTTGGAGGAACCAATAGTATTCGTGCTTTTAGAGCCAGAACTTTGGGGCCGGGAAGTTATGTTATTCCGCCATCTACAAATATCAATTATACGCCCGATCAATCGGCAGATTTGAAATTGGAGTTCAATACAGAATATCGTGCAAAACTGTTTAGTATTGTGAGAGGTGCAGTGTTTTTTGATGCAGGGAATATTTGGCTTTTACACGCCGACCCAGACAAACCTGGAGCAGAAATTTCAAAAGATTTTATGAAAGAAATTGCAGTTGGAGCAGGAGTTGGTCTGCGTTTCGATTTATCATTCTTGGTATTAAGAACCGATTTAGCAATTCCGCTTAGAAATCCATCGCTTCCAGACGGGCAAAGATGGGTTATTGATAAAATTAATTTTGGAGATAGTTCATGGAGAAAAGATAATTTAATTCTGAACATCGCAATTGGATATCCGTTTTAATTTTTTTTCGCCACGACTCGAGCGCTAGCGAACAGGCGAAGCAATTCACGAATTAGCACAATTACAGTTTGCTAAATTTTAATTTCACGAATTATGAATTTGTGAAATTAGAATAATACGAACAAAATGATTAGAGTTAATTCGTGAATTCGTGGCGAAAAAAACTAAAAAAAGAACTAATTTGGTCTAAAATATTTTAGAGAATGCAAAACTTGATCAAGAGAATTTTAGGAATCACGGTAATTGTTGTACTGATTGTTTTGGCTTTTAAATACTGCCAATTCAAGAAAGAAGATGATTCTGATATGGAATACAATACCAATTTAATTCAGCAGCAGATCTTGAATGTTGGAAAATTGGTTGTAACTGAAGGACATTTCTCTGAAGTTGTAACGTATAAAAACCAGCAAAAATATTTTCTTGATATGCTTTCCTTTGAAAAGAAAGCTTTAATTGTCGTAAATGCTGACGTTACTGTTGCTTACGATTTGCATCAAATGAAATATGATATTGATGAAAAAAACAAAACGATTACGATTTTAAATATTCCAAAAGAAGAAATTAAAATCAATCCCGATATTAAGTTTTATGATGTTGAGCAAAGTAAACTGAATCCGTTTACGGGAGATGATTACAATAAAATCAACAAATCGGTAAAAGCCAATCTGGCAAAGAAGATAGAAAGCTCTTCTCTTAAAAAAAATGCCCAAAACCGTTTAATAAGCGAATTGTCTAAGATTTTAATTCTAAGCAATTCAATGGGCTGGACACTCCAATACAACGGAAAAACCATCGAATCTGAGAAAGAGTTTACAGAAGATTTGAAGCTTTAAGATTGTTTTGCCACGAAGGCGCTAAGACGCTAAGTTTTTTATTTTAATCAATTAAAAGTTACTCACTGTTTGTCATTTCGACGAAGGAGAAATCTCCGCGACAATATTCTACAAAAAGATTAGGAAAAACTTTGTCGAGCTGCTTGCGGAGATTTCTCCTTCGTCGAAATGACAATATTAAAAAAAATCTTTGTGTCTTAGCGCCTTAGCGGCAAAAAAAACTCTAAACTTTAGCAGTAGAAAAAATCAAATCCAAACCGCCAGAAATTAAATGCGCAACTTCTGTGCGTCTTTCTTTCAATTGTTCTAAATAGTTCAAAACTTCCTGTAAAAGAGAATCAGAAGAATCTTTTAAAAGCTCGGCAATTTCAACAGAAAGCAACCAGTCATTTTTATGATTTTCTTTTAATTTATTAAAGATATTTTGAAGCTCTGCAGTTGATTTTTTATTCACACGAATATCACGAACAGACGCATATAAATTTTCCAATTCATCACGTTCGTCTGTGTGTTTTGCTTTAATGGTTTGAGTTGAAGGAACAATATTAATCAAATCAAAACTATTTACATCGGCAGGACCAGAAAAAGCAGAAACCACTTTTTTACCAATTGCCATATCGTAATTTCCCCATTCTGGCTGAAACAAAATCGTTTCGCCATGAGTTACCGTACAATTTTTAAAACTGATTAAAATAATCTCTCCGTGAAGATTTCTTGAACCTGTAATGATTTCACCTTCAACAATAATATTGCCTTCAAATTCAAGTTTTACCGTTTCATTTTCAACAATGCTGTAAGCCTGTAAATCTTTCGGACTCATATCTTCGATCGCAAGATTAAAACCTTTCAGTTTTCCAATCGGACTTCCGAATCCGTGCGGATGCGTTAAAGTTCCATGACCTACTAATTCTTTTTCGCGGTAAGCCAAAGCTGTTTTTCCAGTTGTCTGAATATAAACTGGTTTATGATCTTCTTCAATAACATTCGTGAAAATTCCAGAAATCTGTAAACCAGTACTCAATTCAATTGTTCCTAAAGCGTTCGATTGAATTAGTTTCTGAATTCCAGAAAGACCTCCCGTACGTAAAGCCATTTTATTGGCAAATTCTTCCAAAATCAAACTCAAATAAGAGAATGTTGGAGTAACATATAATTGAGGCTGTAATTGTGTAATATCAAAACTTTGGTTGGCTGCTGAAATATCATAAGGGATTTTCTTCACATTATCTGTCATACAGTGGGCACTTTCGCCAATAGAAGAAAGAAGTCCCGCACCATAAATTTTCGGATTTTCAACCGTTCCAATCAAACCGTATTCGACTGTCCACCAATGCAGGTTTCGAATTTGAGCCATTTCAGACAATTCGCCCATATTATTTTGGAGATCAGCAACCGCTTTTTCAGCTTCATCTATTTTTTCTTGCGGCGTATCTTCGGCTTCTTTTAGAATTGAAAGCAGTCGAATCGCTTCATACATTTGGTAATCTTTATGAGAAGAGATCGCTTTACAGCCAATTTCACCAAAACGTCTCAAATATTCAGCATATTCAGGATTGGCAATAATAGGAGCGTGGCCGGCACCTTCGTGAATGATATCCGGAGCGGGAGTATATTCGATATGTTCTAATTGACGAATATCAGATGCAATAACCAAAACATTATACGCCTGAAATTCCATAAAAGCATTTGGTGGAATAAATCCGTCAACAGCAACTGCCGCCCAGCCAATTTCACTTAAAATGCGATTCATCCCGTACATACTCGGAATTGAATCAATTTCGATTCCGGTTTTCTTCAATCCATCCAAATAAGAGCTGTGTGCTACTTTAGAAAGATAATCCACATTTTTGCGCATCACGTAACGCCAAACCGCCTGATTAATTGGAGAATAATCACTATAATCTTGTGGTTTAATGAATTGCTGTAAATGTTTAGGCAATCGATCTAAAAGCGGATTAGTTTCAATATTTGGATTCATTTCGAAAACGTTGTAGATTAAAATGTAAAATTACGAATTTCAAGTACTAAAATAAATTTTTTCTAAATAGATTTTTAAAAATAAGATCGTTTTCTTGCGCAATCTTTAATTTCAAGGCTTTGGTATAAAAATCATTTTGAGATTTTTTCTTTCTTTATTAAGACTAAATGTTTCTTGCAAGAAAATAGTTAGTTTTACACCTGCTGTCATTTCAGATCCAATCCATAATTATGAAAGTTATTTTAATCTTTTTAGCCATAATCATTCTGATTGTTTTAGGTTTTAGATATTTGTTTTTTAAAATCGGAAAACCTGTAAATTTAGATATATCGAATTCTTATTTTCATCATTACAGAAAAAATATAATCGTTTATTCTCCAATGGGAAATTGGTTCGAATTGGGCTATTTTGAGTTAGATGCAGATGTTGCTACTTTTCAGCCTTTAAATGTTGATTTCGGAAAAGATAAAAATAATATTTTCTGGAAAGGAAGAAAGCAGTTGGTTGATTATGAAACTTTTGTAGTGGATGATTTTTATCTCATTAAAGACAAAAATCATGTTTACAGCCGAGATGGCAGAAACTTTAACGAGTTAGAAATAATCCATGATGCTGATCCTAAAACCTATCAGCTGTTAGATCCGTCGATTACAGATTACCGACGTTATTATTGGTTTAAAGACGCTCATTCTGTTTATTATAAAAATAAAAGAATCGACGTAAATCCAGAAACTTTTAGGCCTTTAAACGATACAATTGCTGTTGATGCTGATTTTATTTATGCAATTCTCAACTTTAGAGGAGAAGGAAATGAAATGATTGAGGTCGATGAGGTTATCCAAAAACACAAAATGCTTGAAGGCGAAATTAATGCTATAAACGAAACGTACGCCAGAATTGGTAATTCAGTTGTTTCTGCTTTTACAAAAGCTGAGTTTGAAATCAACACTTTTGATACTATTACATTAATCCAAGAAATTGATTATTGGCGAATTAAAGTGAATAATCTTTTGATTGACAAAGGCGTAATCTATCCTGAAATTGACGCAGAAAGTTTTGAATCATTACGATATGATTTTTCAAAGGACAAAAACGGCGTTTATTACAACTTCAAAAAAATTGCCGGAGCAGACTCTTCAAACTTCGAAATTCTTTCAGATCAATATTCTAAAGACAACCAAAATGTGTATTTTGAAGCTCAGATTTTAAAAGGATCAAATCCTGAAAAATTTAAATTCTCGTCAGAATATGGAACATGGGAAGACGGCGAAAATCAATATAAAAACGGACAAATTATAGCATCCATAAAATAAAACATTGATTTTATAATCCCTGATTTCTAAAATATTCAATTTTATGGCTGAACATAAATGCCATGTTTGTTGCGCGCATTTTAGCTTCTTCAGTAATAGGTCCTGCAAATTGCGAATCAATAGTTGAATTAAAAATAGCAATCCAGCGATCAAAATGCGTTTTATCTACAGGCAGTTGTTTGTGCGGCGGAAAAGGTGTTCCAGAATAAGCACGTACATCAAACAAAATGGTCTGCCAGAAATTATACATTTTTTGTAAATGCGGTTCCCAGCGATCCTGCAGTTTGTCATTAAAAATAGGTCCGATAAGTTCGTCTTTTCTCACGTTTCCGTAAAAACTATCGACCATTTGTTTAATATCTTCTATTGTGGTTATATCTTTAAGAGTTTCCATGATTTTGCGAAATAATATAAAACGCAAAAATACAACATAACTCTTTGTTTGATCCATGATATTTGTCATTTAACAAGCTGTAATTTCAAGGTAAAAGTGAGTTTATGAGCATTCAAAAATTATTATTCTTTAATTTTTGAATTTATAAGATTAATAAGTAAGGTTTTTTATGTGTTTTGTTTTTGTAATGTATTGATAATTAATTGTTTGTTTTTTATGTAGATAAGTTTTTGTTAAGTTAATTTTTACAAATGATGTGTATTTGTAAAGGTAAAAATATATCGATTTCGTGAGAATGATAGTACTTTTGATACGTTTTAATAAAAAATATCATAATAAAATGAGAAAAGTTTAACTATCTAAAAAACCACAAAAAATGCACAAAACTACTCAAAAACCTACAAATCGAGTAAAGTTTGCCATGATGAATTTTATCATTATGCTGCTTTTATTTAGTACAAAAACTAATGCACAGACGGTAACGCCATTTATAACCTCTGGCGATCAATCAAGATTATTACAGCAGCAGTCTACTGTAAGTTTCGGAACAAACTCGGGAACAAACCCTTCTACAGTTACCGTAAATGCAGGAACCACTTACCAGACTATGGATGGTTTTGGTTACACGCTTACTGAAGGAAGCTGCGAAGTGATCAGCGGAATGGCAGCGACACAGCAAAATCAATTATTAAACGATTTATACAATCCAACTACAGGATTAAACGCTAGTGTAGTTCGTATTAGTATTGCGGCTTCAGACTTAAGCAGTTCTTCTTATAGTTATAACGAAACTTCTGGAGATACGAATATGAACAACTTTAGTTTAAACGGACCAGATTTAACGTATCTAATTCCGATTATCAAAAAAATCCAGCTGATCAATCCAAATATTAAAATTTTGGCAACACCTTGGTCGGCTCCGCGCTGGATGAAAACCAACGGTTCGTGGGTAGGAGGAAGTCTGCAGACACAATATTACGCGGCTTATGCCAGATATTTTGTAAAATACCTTCAGGCAATGCAGGCGCAGGGAATTCCGATTTGGGCTGTCACACCTCAAAACGAACCAGAAAATCCGCATAATGAACCAAGTATGCTGATGAATTCTACAGAACAAAAGAATTTTATCAATCAGCAATTAGGGCCTCAAATGGCATCGGCAGGTTTTGGAAATGTCAAAATTATTGCTTTCGATCATAACTGCGATAATACAGCTTATCCGATTGATGTTTTAAATAATAGTTCTTATGTCGATGGTGCTGCGTTTCACTTATATTTAGGGAATATCTCAGCTATGTCAACAGTAAAAAATGCGACTAATAAAAATGTTTATTTTACAGAGCAATATACAGGTGCTGGCGGTAACTTTGGCGGAGATTTTGGCTGGCACATGCAAAACGTAGTTATCGGAAGCACAACAAACTGGTCTAAAACAGTTTTAGAATGGAATGCAGCCAATAATCCAAGTTTTGGCCCAAGAACTCCTGGAGGATGTACAACTTGTTTAGGAGCTATTACGGTTAACAATAGCACAAGTTATACTAGAAATGTTGCTTATTACATTATTGGGCAGATTTCAAAATTTGTAAAACCGGGAGCGGTAAGAATTGGTGTTTCAAGTACAAGCGGCAGTATTCTTTCAGTTGCTTTCAAAAATCCTGACGGAACAACAGCTCTTGTAGTTTACAACACAAGCGGATCATCAAATACAATAAAAGTAGTTTCAGGATCATCGGCATTTAATTATGCTGTTCCGGGTTCTTCGGCAGTTACTTTCAATTGGGGTACTTCGAGTCCTATTGCGGTTACAGGTGTAAGCGTAAATCCGACTTCTTCAACGATTACGACTGGACAGACGCAGCAGTTAACAGCGACAGTTTCTCCAAGTAATGCAACTAATACTGCTGTAAATTGGAGTTCAAGCAATACAGCTGTTGCCACAGTAAATTCAAACGGATTAGTTTCTGCAGTTGCTGCAGGAAATGCAACAATTACGGTTACAACTGTAGACGGTGCAAAAACAGCGACAAGTGCCATTACGGTAAATGCTAGTACAACAGGATTTCCAGGCTATTATAATATTATTTCAAGAAATAGTAATAAAGGTTTAGACGTTGCTGATAATGCAACGACAAGCGGCAGCAGAATTCAGCAATATGATATTACAAATGGAGGAGGAAATAACCAGCGTTGGAAATTTGTTTCTGACGGAAGCGGTAATTATTACATCATTGTAAAATCTACGGGAATGTATCTTGCAGTAGAAAGCAACGGAACTGCAGATGGATTAAAAGTGCAACAGAGAACTTTTACATCTTCTAATGAGTTTAAATGGACAGTTGCAAACCTTGGCACAGGTTACTATAAAATCACGAATGTAAACACGGGCAAATCACTTGATGTTGAAAGTGTTTCGACAGCAAACGGAGCAAATATCCAAGTTTGGGCATATACAGGCGGATTAAATCAGCAATGGCAGTTTGTTCAAGTTGAATCTATGGCAAAAAAAGCTTTAGCAGCAACTACTGTGGAAGAGGAAAATACAACCGATATGGCCGTTTTTATTGATGAAGCAAGTAATCATTTAAAAATTAAAACCAGTCATGAAGGAAATGCAGATGTACAGATATTTAATACGGCTGGACAACTGATTTTAAATAAAAATATAAGTTTTGTAAAAGGAAATATTTCTGAAATTGAAGTTTCGAGACTTTCAAAAGGAGTTTACATTGTGAAAGTAAATGACAACGAGGGAACGTATTCTAAAAAAGTCTTAAAGCAGTAATTACAAATTTAGGATTCAATTAGTAATTTTATATTTGGTTGTAAAAGGCTGTCTAAATTTTAGACAGCCTTTTATTTTATCCAATCAATTGTGTGAACAAATCTTGATTATCGTTTAAATATTGAAATTCGAATCCGTTTTGTGTCATATTTATTTTGATAGACATAATGTCGTTTTTGTTTTTTAATTCTAAACCAACTACAACAGAACCCACTTCGCGATTGTTTTTTTTGTGAAATTGAAAATAGGTAATATCATCATCTGGACCTAAAATGTTATTTACAAATTCTTTTAAAGCACCTGGACGCTGCGGAAACTGAATCATAAAATAATGCATTAAACCTTCGTAAAGTAAAGAACGTTCTTTGATTTCGGCTGTTCTTTCAATATCGTTATTACTGCCGCTTACAACACAGACAACGGTTTTACCTTTTATTTTTTCTTTATAAAAATCCAAAGCTGCAATTGTCAAAGCTCCGGCAGGTTCTACAACCATCGCTTCTTCATTGTACAATCTCAAAATTGTGGTACAGACTTTTCCTTCGGGAACCAAAATAATATCGTGAAGATTTTGTTTACAGATTTCAAAAGTCATATCACCGACTTGTTTTACTGCAGCTCCGTCCACAAATTTATCGATCGTTTTTAAAGCTGTATTTTTATTTTCTTCAATAGAAGTTTTCATAGAAGGCGCACCTTTGGGTTCAACGCCGATTATTTTAGTCTGCGGACTCAAATGTTTAAAAACTTCAGACAAACCAGAAGCCAGCCCGCCACCGCCAATTGGCACAAAAACGTAATCGATTGGTGCTGCATAAGTGTCGAGAATTTCTAAACCAACAGTTCCTTGCCCGGCAATTACTTTTTCATCATCAAAAGGATGAATAAAAGTCTTGTGATTTTTGATAGCGTCTGCCGTTGCCGAAGCATAAGCGTCATCAAAAGTATCTCCCGTAAGAACGATTTCAACAAACGATTTTCCAAACAATTGTACTTGTTTTACTTTCTGTTTTGGAGTGGTTTTCGGCATGTAAATTTTGCCATTTATCTTTAGAAGATTACAAGAATAAGCAACTCCCTGCGCATGATTTCCTGCACTTGCACAAACAATTCCGTTAGTTTTTTCTTTTTCTCTTAAAGAGGAAATTTTATTGTATGCGCCTCTAATTTTATAAGAACGAACAATTTGTAAATCTTCTCTTTTCAGTAGAATATTAGCTTCAAATTCGTCTGAAAGATTTAGGTTTTGAGTAAGCGGAGTAGAGGCAACTACATTTTCAAGCTGCTTTTTGGCGTGTAATACTTCGTTGAATAAATCCATAATTTCGTTTGTTTTTGTTTTTTGCCACAGATTAAAAGGATTATTAAAGATTTGAATACGTGTTAATCTGTGAAATCTGTGGCAAATTATATTTTAAAATTAGTGCCAATTCGTGTAATTGCTTCGCCTGTTCGCTATCGCTCGAGTCGTGGCAACTTAAAAATAAAAAACCTCCCAGTTTTGGGAGGTTTCATAAAATTGTATGTTTACTTATTTATATAACACCTCGCCATTACTGCTGAATTGCAATAATGCTGATAATAGCGATAATAATGTTATTAAAATTCTTCATTTTTCTTGTTTGAAAAACAAATGTACTTAAAATTATTTTTTTACTGGCGGATATTGCGCTAAAATTTTGTTTACGAATTCAGCGATTTTTTGATCTTTTTTATCAATGTTTCTTGTTAGAGTTCCTTGACCTTCACCTTGCCAGATCATTTCTTTCTTTTTAGCGTCAATTAAATCAATATATAAAGTTCCTTCTGTAGAAGTAGAAACAGTAGTTTGGTTTCCTCCGTACATCATCCACGGATTCCAACCCCATCCCCAGCCGTAACCCCAGCCAGCACTAAATTGATTTACATTAACTTGCTCTCTGGATTTAGTAAAAATGTTTACCAATAAGTCTGGATTTTCACTTTTAGTTAAACCTTTAGCCTGCATTTCATTGTCAATTGCATGAAGAATTCTTCTTTTATCCAAATCAGAAATTTCAACCTTATCAATTCCGGGCTTAAAGAAAGCATACGTTTTATAAGGCGCAAAATCTACATTTTTATCGTAGTCAGAATATACCGTAACACTGCTGCAGGAAGCAAGTACCAAAAGCAAAAAGACAGGAATTAGTTTGAAAGTTCTCATATTATTAAAATTAAATGTTCATGTTTGTTAAAGCAAGCTTTCGTCAACTAAGTTGGGTAAAGTTACTTTTAGTAAAGGTTCTACTTCCATGGCACGTTTTATAGCAAAAACAGCACCTTCATTTCGAGCCCAGCTTCTACGCGAAATTCCGTTGTTAACATCCCAGAAAAGCATTGATGCTAAACGCTTTGAAGCCTCTTTAGAACCATCAAGAACCATACCAAAACCACCGTTTATAACCTCTCCCCAGCCAACGCCGCCGCCATTATGTATTGATACCCAGGTTGCTCCTCTAAAACTGTCTCCAATCACATTATGAATGGCCATATCGGCAGTAAAACGAGAACCGTCATAGATGTTTGAAGTTTCTCTGTACGGAGAATCTGTGCCCGAAACATCATGATGATCACGTCCTAAAACCACAGCGCCAATTTCGCCTTTTGCAATCGCTTGGTTAAACGCTTCTGCAATTTTGATTCTTCCTTCAGCATCTGCATAAAGAATACGAGCCTGAGAACCTACAACAAGTTTATTTTCCTGCGCGCCTTTGATCCATTTAATGTTATCCTGCATTTGCTGCTGAATTTCATTTGGAGCCGTTTGAGCCATTTCTTCTAAAACCTGACACGCAATTGTATCTGTTTTTAATAAATCTTCTGGATTTCCAGAAGTACAAACCCAACGGAAAGGTCCAAAACCGTAATCAAAACACATTGGTCCCATAATATCCTGAACGTAACTTGGATATTTAAAATCGATATTATTTGAAGCCATAACATCGGCACCAGCGCGGGAAGCTTCTAATAAAAAGGCATTTCCGTAATCGAAGAAATAAGTTCCTTTTGCAGTATGTTTATTGATTGCATCTGCGTGACGACGTAACGTTTCCTGAACTTTTTCTTTGAATAATTCTGGATTTTCAGCCATCATTTTGTTCGCGTCTTCAAACGAAATTCCAACCGGATAATAACCTCCAGCCCACGGATTGTGAAGGGAGGTCTGATCGGAACCTAAATCAATTTTGATGTTTTCTTTGTCGAAACATTCCCAAACATCAACTACATTTCCTAAATAAGCTATAGAAACGGTTTCTTTTTTGGCTTTCGCCGAATTTACTCTGGCAACTAATTCTTCGGTTGAGGTTACAATTTCATTAATCCAGCCTTGTTCGTGACGAATTTTTGTAATCTTCGGATTTACTTCGGCGCAGACCGTAATACAACCCGCAATGTTTCCAGCTTTTGGCTGTGCGCCAGACATGCCGCCCAAACCAGAAGTTACAAATAAACTGCCTTCTGGATTTTGTTTTATTTTTCTAAAACCATTCAAAACGGTAATAGTTGTTCCGTGTACAATTCCCTGCGGGCCAATGTACATATAACTTCCCGCTGTCATTTGTCCGTATTGAGAAACTCCAAGAGCATTCATTTTTTCCCAGTCGTCAGGTTTAGAATAATTTGGGATCACCATTCCGTTAGTAACTACAACTCTCGGTGCTTCTTTATGCGAAGGGAATAATCCCATCGGATGACCTGAATACATCGTCAAAGTCTGCTCATCTGTCATTTCAGACAAATATTGCATCGTCAATAAATATTGCGCCCAGTTTTGGAAAACCGCTCCATTTCCTCCATAAGTTATCAACTCATGCGGATGCTGTGCTACAGCATAATCCAGATTGTTCTGAATCATGTGCATAATTGCTTTTGCCTGCAATGATTTTCCAGGATATTCGTCAATTGGTCTTGCGTACATTTTATAATCTGGACGAAGACGATACATATAAATACGTCCGTAAGTTTCTAATTCTTCTGAAAATTCAGGAATTAACTCAGCGTGGTGTTTTGGATCAAAATAACGTAAAGCGTTTTTCAATGCCAGCTTTTTTTCTTCTGCCGAAAGAATTTCTTTTCGTTTTGGTGCGTGATTAATAGCTGGATCGTAAGCCTGCTTAGGTGGTAATATTGAAGGAATTCCTTGTTGTATTTGTTCTTTGAAAGTCATTTTTTTTTGAGGTGCTAAGTTGCTCAGATTCTAAGCCTCTAAGGTTTAGTTTCTGTGGGCAAATATTTTATTGTTATTTAATAAATATGTCTCCCCGCTGGGGCTTTTTCTTATATGCCAATATTGTAATTCTATAAATATGTAACTCCTCCGGAGTTTTTCAGCTTTAAATTTTGCATGCGAATTTAATTCTATACAATTAATTTTGAATGAAGTTTTTAGCCTTGGAAAGGCGAAATATTTATAGAAAATCAAATTCATCCACACAAAAGCTCCAGCGGAGCGAAATATTAATTTTAATTGGAATTTAGTCCCGAAGCTTCGGGATAAAAAATTGGAATTTTCAAAATAATTATCTAATTCCCAAATTGGCACATTATCTAATTAAAATGACTAGGGATAACGGATATCCGACCTGTGATACGATTTATAAATCGTAATCTTAAATTTTCTTGAACGAATATCCATATAATTAATTTTAGATTTCTGATTTTAGATTTTAGATTTTTTTCTAACTATGTTTTAATTCATTTTATCTTAAAAATATGTCGCCCCGCTGGGGCTTTAATTCCTGTATGTATTTTTGTTTTCTATAAATATTTAACTCCTCCGGAGTTTTTTTTAAGACTGGAAAAACATAGATTAAAGAGTTCTTAATATAAAAGCCTTGGAAAGGCGAAATATTTATAGAAAATCAAATTTATCCACACAAAAGCTCCAGCGGAGCCAAACATTAATTTTGATTGGAATTTGGGATTTCAAAATAATTATCTAATTCCCAAATTGACACATTATCTCATTAAATATAAACTTCTTCATTTACACAAAACGGCATTTTTTTATTTTCAAAAAGTGCGATTATATTTTGTGCGGCACAAACTGCCATTCCGTTTCTGGCTTCGTATGTTGCAGAACCAATATGAGGCAGAACACAACAATTCGGAAGCGATAATAACGGATTATCGGCTTTCATTGGTTCTGGGTTTGTAACATCAAGTCCAGCACCCCAGATGATATTATTGGTTAAAGCTTCGAATAAATCATCTTCATTCTGAAATTTTCCTCTTGCCGTGTTGATGAAAATTGCATTAGATTTCATTTTCGAAAAAGTATTCTTATTGAAAATTTCATTGTTTTCTTCGCTGTAATTTGAATGAACGCTTAAAACATCACTTTCGGTAAGTAAGGTCTCAAAATCTACATATTTTGCGTCAAGTTCTTTCTCAGCTTCTTCATTATGAGAACGATTGTGATAAATAACGTTCATTCCAAATGCGACTTTGCATTTTTTAGCCATTTCAAAACCAATTCTTCCTAAACCGAAAATTCCGAGCGTTTTACCGTAAAGTTCCTGTCCTAAATTGGCTAAAGGATCAAAACTTCCCCATTCGTCATTTAAAATTCTTTTGTGATTAAAGAATGATTTCCTTGCAACGCTTTGCATTAATAAAAAAGCAACATCAGAGGTCGCTCTGCTTAAAACATCAGGCGTATTTCCGATGGGAATTTTTCTACTATTTGCTGACGGAATATTAACTGAATCAAATCCAACAGAAAAAAGGGCAATTCCTTTTAAATTTGGGCATTGTTCAAAAAAATCTTCGTCTAATTTATTAGTTCCAACATTCAAAAGAGCATCATGTTCCTGACAGATTTTTATAAAATCTTCTCTTGATAAAACGTTCTCGGTTGGATTTATAGTAAAGTTAATTCCTTTTTCCTTAAGCAGCTTAATGCCGGCTTCGGGTATATTTTTATTTATAAAAACTTTCATTTGATTGTAATTCTTATAACGATTTTTTTATTTGTCCTGTTTTTTTATCATATCCGTAAGGACAATGACGACAGCCGCTTTTGCAGCAATAACCGCGTTTTAAATGGTGTTTTTCGGTAAAGCATTTATAGTCTTCGGGAGTTTTTTCTATACATATTTACTAAAGATATGTAACTCATCCGAAGTTTTTCAGCCTTGGAAAGGCGAAATATTTATAGAAAAAATCCCCATTACAAAAAAGCTCCAGCGAGTGACATGAAAATTAAATAGATCAAAATGATATTTTAATAATCTAAATTAAGCCAGCTTTTGTTTCTTTCATATTTATCAACAAAATTTTCTTTAAACAATCTTTTTCTTTCCTCAACCTTTTCTTCTGTATCATCGCTCCAATAGAAATCTACACATTTAAGAGCATATTCGAAATCTTCTTTTTTTGCATAATAGTATATTTCATCAGAGAGAAACCTTTCCCAAAAATGTTCATTCATTCCTTTTCTTTGTTCACCAGCTGTTTCAAAATAAAATCCGGTTTGTTTTTTCATTTTAAAAACATCAAAACCTATCCAGTCTGGAGCATCCCAATTATGAATTAAGCTTCCGGATAAATTATTTTTTAAAATAAAATCCGCTACATTAGCGTCAATATCTTTTCTGGTATTTTCAAACAAGAAATGATATTCTCCGTGTTTTTTTAAAAAATCTTTAACTTTTTGTATTTCATCTTGTTTTTTAGGAAATATCAAAGTTTCCAAAATCTCAGGTGTATCAATTTCTTGTATATATTTATCGAAATAATTAAAATTGACATTAAACCCTTCAAATTCATTTTCTAATATGTAATCTCTATGAAAAGGATCTAATTTTTCTGGTCTTTTTAATGTTGCTTTACGATGTGTTATATCTAAACCCATTTCTTATTCTGTGAAAAATGATTCTGTGTCAATAAATTCAATTGTTTGATTTTCAAACTGAAGCGTTACCTAAATTTGCTTACTTTCTTATTTCACCCGTTCGTTTGTCAAACCCATAAGGACAATGACGACAGCCGCTTTTACAGCAATAACCGCGTTTTAAATGGTGTTTTTCGGTAAAGCATTTATAACCTTCGGGCGTATAATAGAAATCTTCGCCTTCGATTAATTTATTTTCATTACTTTGCTCTTTCATAAATCTGCTTCGCGTTCATTTTTCAAACAAACTAAAATCAAAAATATAAATATTTGATTATGATTTTATTGAAATCGAACAATTTTATAGCTACAAATTTATAAATTTTACAGCCAATGTTTCTGATTGTTGCTAAATATTTAATTCCGAAAGGATATCGAGGAATGGCTGTATTTCCGTTTGTTATAATGAAATACGATGTAGATAAAACAAATGCGGTTTTTGTTAATCACGAAAAAATACATTTAAAACAGCAATTAGAACTTTTAATAATTCCGTTTTTTATCTGGTATTTTTTAGAATATCTAATCCGTTTGATTCAGTATAAAAATGGAGCTTTGGCTTATCGAAATATTAGTTTTGAAAGAGAAGCTTATACCAAAGAAAGAGACTTAAATTATTTAAAAAACCGATCTTTTTTTCAGTTTTTAAATTATATCAAATTAAAATGAATCCTGTTTTCAATCAATCTATAAATATTCAGTTTCCTAATGCTATTTCTTTGACTATTAAGCGCGAAGATTTAATTCATCCGTTTGTGTCAGGGAATAAATTCAGAAAACTCAAATACAATTTACTTCAGGCGAAAGCCGAAAATAAAAATACGTTATTGACTTTTGGCGGTGCATTTTCGAATCATATCGCAGCAGTTGCGTATGCCGGAAAAGAACAAGGATTTAATACGATCGGAATCATTCGCGGAGACGAACTTTTTGATAAAATTGAAGAAAATCCAACGCTGAAATTCGCTCAGGAAAACGGAATGAAATTCGAGTTTGTTTCAAGAGAAGATTATCGTTTAAAAGGTGAAAATTCTTTTATTGAAAAATTAAAAACAAAGTTTGGAGATTTTTATTTAGTTCCCGAAGGCGGTACAAACGAACTGGCTGTAAAAGGCTGCGAAGAGATTTTGACACATGAAGATTCGGTTTTTAATTACGTTTGCTGTGCTGTTGGAACGGGTGGTACGATTTCGGGTTTAATTAATAGTTCGCTGCCAAATCAGAAGATTTTAGGCTTTCCAGCGTTAAAAGGTGACTTTTTACAAGATGAAATTCGTATTTTTGCAAAAAAAGATAACTGGAATTTAATTTCTGACTATCATTTTGGAGGTTATGGCAAGGTAAATTCAGAATTAATTGAATTTATTAATTCTTTTTTAAAAGAAACAAAAGTGCCTTTAGATCCAATTTATACAGGAAAGATGGTTTTTGGCGTTATAGATTTAATCGGCAAAAATTATTTTCCTGACAATTCGAAAATTTTACTCATTCATACCGGCGGACTGCAGGGAATTGAGGGCATGAATTTGAAATTGAAGCAGAAGAAATTACCAATACTTAAAAGAAATGATTAAAAAAATTGTATTACTTTTCGTAATATTGGCTTTGGCAAGCTGTTCTTCGAGCAAGCCTGCAATCGCGACGACTAAAAAAGCGGCGGCTGTACAAAGGCCAAGAGTTGCAGCAACGAAAAAAACAACTCCGGCAAAACCAATTGGTAAAAATTATCCTTCTACAAATAATACAACTGAGGTTATTCAATCTACTTCAAAAACAGTTGTAACCAGCGATTTAATCAATAATTATATTCTGCAATACCAAGAAATTGCTGTCGGCAACATGAAAACGTACGGAATTCCGGCAAGTATTATTCTGGCGCAGGGAATTTTAGAATCGGGTGCAGGGCGTGGCGATTTGGCTGTTGAAGCGAATAATCATTTCGGAATAAAATGTCATAAAGACTGGCTTGGAGAAAGCGTTCGCCATGATGATGATTCGGCTCAGGAATGTTTTAGAAAATATCCTCAGGCATCAGAATCGTACAGAGATCATGCTTTATTTTTGGTTGGAAAGAAAAGATATGAATCACTTTTTACATACGAAAAAGACGATTATAAAGCCTGGGCAAAAGGTTTAAGAGCTTGTGGTTACGCAACCGATCCGAATTATCCAGATAAATTAATCAGTTATATAGAACGTTATAATCTGCATCAATACGATTGTCAGGTTACAGGAAAAAAGTATGTTGCGATTAACAAAACGGCTCCAACGAGAACTTCAACTTCAGTTGTTTATTCAGATCCTAAGATTAATATGAACTCTAATGATCCGAATTTATATGAAGTTCAAAAAGGAGATACTTTATATTCTATCTCAAAGAAATTCAATTTATTAGTTGATGACTTAAAGCGAAAAAATAACCTGACCGATAATGCCATTTCGATAGGACAGAGGTTGAAAGTGAAGTAAAGTTAAGAGTTATAAGTTTTGATTTTATGAAGAAGAAAATTTCAATTGTAGTTTTTATGGCAGCATTGCTAATAAGTGTCAGGCTTTTTTGCGGTGTTTATGTTCATGACGAATTTGGAGAAAAAAGATTTTTCATAAAACATCGTCCAACTTTAAAATGGATATTTTATTCTCCGATTGGATTGACAGATAAGAAAATAGAAGATCTTTCGGAAAAGCAAAAAATAGAACAAAAATACTTCAATGAGTTTGTAGGAAATGAAGGTTTAAGCAGATAAATGAATCTAAAATCTAAACTCAAAAATCTAAAATAAAAATGTTATATAAAAGAAGCAGCCAGCTTTTTGCTGAAGCAGAAAAAGTAATTCCAGGAGGAGTAAATTCACCAGTTCGCGCTTTCAAAGCAGTAGGAGGAACTCCAATTTTTGTAAAAAGTGCCAAAGGTGCTTATTTGTACGATGAAGACGGAAATAAATTAATCGACTACATTAACTCTTGGGGGCCAATGGTTTTAGGTCACGCATATCAGCCTGTGGTTGATGCCGTAATCGAAAAAGCAAAACTAGGAACTTCATTTGGAATGCCGACAGAATTGGAAACAGAAATCGCCGCTTTGGCCGTTTCTATGGTTCCGAATATTGATAAAATTCGTTTTGTAAACTCAGGTACAGAAGCTTGTATGAGTGCGATTCGTCTAGCTCGCGGATTTACAAAAAGAGATAAAATTGTAAAATTTGCAGGTTGTTACCACGGACATTCAGATTCATTTTTGATTCAGGCAGGAAGTGGGGCAGTCACTTTTGGTTCGCCGAATAGTCCAGGCGTTACAGAAGGTACTGCAAAAGATACTTTATTGGCAAAATACAATGATTTAGAAAATGTAAAAACGCTTGTTGAAGCTAATAAAGGCGAAATCGCTGCGATTATTATCGAAGCGGTTGCAGGAAATATGGGATGTATTGTACCAAAAGAAGGTTTCTTGCAAGGTTTAAGAGATTTGTGTACTGCAAACGGAATCTTATTGATTTTTGATGAGGTAATGACAGGTTTCCGTTTAGCTCGCGGTGGTGTTCAGGAATTATATGGTATTGATGCTGATATCGTAACTTTCGGAAAAGTTATTGGTGGTGGACTTCCAGTAGGAGCTTTTGCTGCGCGCGAAGAAATCATGAATCATTTAGCGCCGCTTGGACCTGTTTACCAAGCAGGAACATTATCTGGAAATCCGTTAGCAATGGCTGCCGGATTAGCAATGTTAAAAGCATTGGATAACGACAGAGAAATCTTTACTCGTTTAGAAGAAAAAACGGCTTATTTAGAAGCAGGAATTGATAGAGTTTTAAAAGCAAATAATGTTGTTTTTACCATCAATAGAGTGGGTTCTATGATTTCTGTTCACTTTGATGCAAATCCGGTTACGGACTTTCAAACTGCTGCAAAAGGAGATAATGAAACATTCAAAAAATTCTTCCACGGATTATTGCAGGAAGGTGTTTATATTGCGCCTTCAGCATACGAAACATGGTTTATTACAGATGCTTTGACTTATGAAGATTTAGATTTTACCATTAATGCGATCGATAAAGTTTCGAAAACATTCTAATAACAAAAAAGAGGCTTTAAGCCTCTTTTTTTATTTTTTATCTTTTTTGTATTCTTTCATTTTCTCTTTTCGTTCTTTTTGAATCGCAGTCCATTTTTTGTATTGATCTGCATTTAGAATCGATTTCATTTTGGCATCATAAGCTTTATGGTCTTCTTCCATTTGTTTTTTCATGGCTTTTTTGTCAGCTTCAGTTGGCTGTACACCAGAATCTCTTCGGCTTTTTTTAAGCATTTCTATTTTTGTACTTCTTTCAGATAAAAGTTCACCAATTTGTTTTTGCTGATCTGCACTTAAGTTTAAGTCAGTTGTCATTTTTTGCAAATGTGCCTGATCTCTTTCTTGCGGTGATTTAAAATGTCCTCTATGACCATCTTTACCTTTGTGGTCTTTATGTTCTTTTTTTAGGGCCGTCCATTTTGTGTATTGATCAGCGTTTAAAATCGATTTCATTTTAGCATCATTAGCTTCTTTGTCAGCTTTCATTTGTTTTTTAAAAGCTTCTTTTTCTTCAGCAGTTGGTTTTGTTTTGTTGTCTTTTCGGGCATCTCTAAACTTTTCTGCTTTCGCGCTTCTTTCTGCTAAAAGCTGTTTTACCTGCTCTTGTTGTTTGGCGTCTAAGTTTAAATCAGAAGTTAATTTTTGCAGATGTTTTTCATTGCGCTGTTCCGGAGTTAATTTTTCTCGTTGATCACGTTGCGGCTTCTGATTGATGTCTTGTGCAAAACTTACTATTCCAACGAATAATAAAGCTGCGATAAATACTTTTTTCATTTTTCGTTTTTTTTAAAGGTTTATAGCAATTAGACTTCAGCAGATTTATTAAGTTTAATGAGATTGTCAGATTTATCTTTTATTTAACAGAAAGTCTTAAATTTTTAAATTTTAATTTATGTCTTATACTGTTGTTGTTATACCTTGTCTGGGCTAATTTTAAGTAAGAAGTCATTTAGATTTGTGTATCTAATAATAGTTGTAAAAATGGGATTAAGAAAAATAATTATAGGAGAAAATGTTTTTTTGTATAGTAAGCAAGCAGGAGTGAATCCAGCAACAAAGGAGGGATTAATAGTTATTAAAATATTTTTAAGTGGTTTTAAACAAACACCATTATTGATAAACTTTTTAACTTGGGATGATCCTATGATCGGTTATCCTTTAAATGCTGGATTCCCGATTCTCAATACATTAACTGGAGAAAAAGAGATTATTAATCTGAATCGACCAAAATATATTAAAGAATGCATTTTGTATGGGCAAAAAGCAGGATGGACTGGTGATAATAAATTAGAACCGCTTGACGGATTAAAAATGTTTTCAGATTTTGGGTATGATATTTCTGTTCTGATTCCAAAGGATAAATAAAAAAAGAGGCTTTAACGGCCTCTTTTTCTAAAGTATTTTAGTTTTTATCTTTTCGATATTCTCTTATTCTATCTTTAGCTTTTTCCTTGTTTTCTTCCTGAATAGATTTCCATTTTGTATATTGGTCAGCATTCAAAATAGATTTCATTTTAGCATCGTTGGCTTCTTTTTCAGCTTTTAATTCATTTTTAAAAGCTTCTCTTTCTGCAGCAGTTGGTTTGGTGTTATTATCTTTTTTTGCTGCTCTTTCTTCTCTAAATTTTTCTGCTTTTGCGCTTCTGTCAGCTAATAATTGTTTAACCTGAGTTTGTTGATTAGCATCAAGATTTAATTCAGAAGTCAGTTTTTGTAGCTGCTTTTCATTGCGTTGTTCCGGAGTTAATCTTTCTCTTTGTTCACGTGCCGGTTTTTGATTTGTTTCTTGTGCAAAGCCTGCTATTCCAACAAATAACAGAGCTGCGATACATAATTTTTTCATGATTTGTTTTTTTTAAAGGTTATAGAGGTTAGACTATATTAAGCTGAATTGGTTTAAAAGAGTGTAAGAATTGTAGTTTATCAATGAAATTAGACTTATTGTATTATTATTATGCCTTATTAAGGCATTTTCAAACTAATTAGAAATTTACTTTTGTTGTTTTATAGCTAATTGCATTATGTTTATATTAAATAATGAACTGAAAAAGAAATATCCCGATTTTTTGGATATTAAAAATGAGTTTGTAGAAAAAGAAAACTCAGATTTTTTGATTTTAGAAAATCGAGAATTTAAAAATCAAAAACAAATGATCTTTGATATTGGTCCCGGAATTCTATGGGATAAAAATATATATAATCCATTTCCAAAACTAAAATTAACCAATATAGAAATTGCTGATTGTACTTTTTCAAATTGCAAAGTGATAAGCTTGTTTGCCATAAGATCTGGAGTATCTGTAAAAAATTTGCTGCTTGATAACGTAAAATGTTCAGATGTTTTAACAATAAGTACAGGGGCTTTATTAGATAATTTGGTTATAAAAGGTAAAGCGGGATTATGGATCAAACCGGATTCTTATGCGAAAACTGAATTTGAAAAAATAGAATATAACCGACACATTTCTAATTGGATTTCAAATGAACAAGAAAAAATCGATTGTATGTTGAATATTCTCGAATTAGATTCTGATGATGTCGAAATATTAGGAATCCCGATACATAAAATTGCGTACAATCCCGAAAGATACCTGCCTATTTATAGCGAATGGAATGATATAATTGATTGGAATTTATCACGAGTTTCTCCATTATTAAAAATTTGCATAAAAAGATTAAAGACTTTTGATGTTCCGTATGGATTAATTAGTATTCCGAGTAAAAAACATAAACACTATTTCCAAGAGATGGAAGGTTTTAATTATTTGAAGGAAGTTGGTTTGATGGAATAAAAAATGATGCAGAGGTTTGCTGTTTAATTGATATATATGGTAAGTTAATAAATTTCATAGTAGAATTTAATATATGGTATTTAAGAAAAAAGAATTGATAGATCGCTGGTCCAATGATCAATATCTTGAAATGATTAAAAAAGAAATTGAGACTATCAAAAATGGAAATAAAATTATTGAAAATGTTGATTTAGCTGGAATTATTATTGGTCCATCTGCGGTCATGGGAATTAAAGATTTGAATTTCTATAAAGTAAATTTCCTTAATGTAGACTTATCTCATTGTGAAATAAGCGGCAGTATTAATAATGCTTATTTAAATAATGTGAACTTTTTTAAAGCAAAATTAGACAGGTCGACAATGTTTAAAGCAGAAATATTAAACTGTAATTTTTCTTATTCTAAAATAATTGTAAATATGGATGATGCAGTGTGTGAAGATTGCAATTTTGCATCTGTTCAATTTAATGCTGGTACTTTGGGATTAGAATATGGAGGCAGAAGAGTAAAGTTTAAGAATTGTAATTTTACTAATGCTATTTTTAATAGAGTTGAATTTAGAGCTTCAAAATTTATCAATTGCAATTTTGAAAACACAAAATTCATAAACTGTGATTTTAGAGGCGTAAAACTTGAAGGATTAAATAGTCCACATTCTTCTCAGTTTGAAAAAATGGATATACCTGAATGGGCTACGGTGTAAGAATTAAAAAATGACAGATAAGGAAATAGAATTATACAAACTGGAAATTGAGGAACTAACAAAGCTTTTAAAAACAGAATGGCTTGATTTAAGAGAGACTTTGGAAAATGCTGAATTTGAAGTTGAAAACATTTTATTGATAGCATATTGTGAAGATGATAATAATGGTGAACATGGAATTCTTTTTACAAAGGAAAAAAGGGTAATTGAATTTGAAATTCATGATACGAAATTATCATTAAAAGATATTTCAGATAATGAGAACCTTAAAAGCGAAATTCCACAAGTTGCAGTTGTGATGGATTTTTTTTGATGATCTAATTTAGAATTTGAAACAAGCTCATCATATCCATTTAAAATAAAATTCTTAATTTTAAAAGACTAATTAGTTATGAATAATTAAATATTTAATGGAAAAACAATTCATTCCAAAAATTGATTTTAATTTAGGTTCTATAAACTTCATATTTGATAAATCTAATGCAACACATTTTCTGTCTAAAATTACAGATGTTGAGAAGGGAATGAAAATTGAATTTGAGTTGCAAAAGAAAAATTCAATAGATAGATTTTTGTTATCATTAATTATAACAGATGATAATGACTTTATTTTTTATAAGAATGCTTTTGTAAAAATTTGGATTTCTTTAGACAGAGTAAAATACATGAGAGACCAATTAAGTCAATTTTTATTATTTGATGATTTCTTTTCTTCTGAAGTCGGAAGTTTTCAGCGAACTAATTCAGAAATGTTATTTTCTAAAAAGAAGACGGTTGATTTGTATTTTATTAAAGAAGTTTAATATTCTTTCTATTCTAAAATTTAAAAAACGATATTATGAATTCAGTTAAAAATAAAATTGCATTTTTCTCAACGCAGCCATACGATAAAGCTTTCTTCAATACATACAATGAAGATTTCGGTTTCCAATTGGACTTTTTCGAAACACAATTAAATCCGCAGACTGTTGCTTTAATTGAAGAATGTGAAATTGTCTGCGTTTTTGTAAATGATATTGTAAACGAAACGGTTATTAAACAATTGGCAGAAAAAAAGGTAAAAATTATTGCACTTCGCTGTGCCGGTTTTAATAATGTTGATCTTGAAGCGGCTAAAAAGTATAATTTAAAAGTGTGCCGTGTTCCGGCTTATTCGCCGCAAGCTGTTGCAGAACATGCAATGGCTATGATTTTAACTTTAAACCGAAAAACACATAAAGCGTATAATCGTGTTCGTGAACAAAATTTTTCTTTAAACGGATTATTAGGTTTTGATTTATTTGGAAAGACAATCGGAATTATTGGAACAGGAAATATTGGTAAAGCATTCTCTAAGATAGCCTTAGGTTTTGGTTGTAAAGTTTTGGCTTATGATATTGTTACGAACGATGAAATGATTAAAGACGGCGTTTCGTTTGTTGGCTTAGAAGAAATTTTTAAATCAAGTGATATTATTTCGCTTCATTGTCCGTTAAACGATCAAACGAAACATGTAATCAATAAAACTTCGCTGACATTTATGAAAGACAGCGTTATGATAATCAATACCAGCCGCGGTGGATTAATAGAAACAGCATCGGTTATTGAAGGTTTAAAAGAAGGTAAAATTGGTTATTTAGGAATTGATGTGTATGAACAGGAAGAGAAACTGTTTTTTAGAGATCTTTCAGAAGATATTATTCAGGATGATAATATTCAGCGTTTAATGAGTTTTCCTAATGTTTTGGTTACCGCTCATCAGGCGTTTTTTACGAATGAAGCTTTAACGCAGATTGCTCTTGTGACATTTAATAATATAAAGTCTTTATTGACTCAAAATGACATTGAAAACAAAGCAGCTTTATTAGTCTAGAAAATTTAAAAACCGCGATTATGAAAAATATAATTTTAGTTCTAATCGGAATTTTGGTGTTGAACGGATGCCAAAGCAAAAACGATTCAAAAAACATTGTAAAAACAATTGTTCAGGATACGTTATCAAAAACACTTGGCGGAACGGCGAATTTGAGTAATGCTGTATCAAAAGATGATAAAGCGGTTCAATTGATTAAAAAGCAGTTAAAAGTTTTATTGAAAAACGATCTTAAAGTAATGTCTAAAGAAGAGCGCTATTTTTATTATGAAGCTTTTGATTTAAACAACGATCAGAAAGATGAATATTTTGTTGGTTTCTCTAATTCATATTTCTGTGGAAGCGGAGGCTGTTCCGGTTTTATTTTAAGTAATGACGGAAGTTTAATTAGTAAATTCTCGGTTACTGATTTTCCAATTTATGTCACAACTTCGTCAACAGAAAATTTTTATGATCTTTTAATGAAAAGCGGCGGTTTATTTCATTTGGTAAAAATGAAAAACGGAAAATATCCTTCAAATCCATCTATAGAAGAGAAATGGAATGGTGAAGTTCCGAAAGAAAGTACAAAAGTGCTTGATATTTATGATAAGAAAATGGAGAAGTATTCGTTTTAATTTAAAGACAAAAATAAACCCGACAAGTTTTAAAACCTGTCGGGTTGAAAATATTGTAAAATCCAGTTTTGAAATTTGGAATTTTCTAAATTAGAATTTAAAATTTTATCCTACCAATTCAACAAACTTAAACTCGCCTTCAACAGCAACTTTAGTTAAACCGTGTTTAGATAAATTTTTCATAGAAGCATCCCATTTTTTTCCGCTTAAGTTAGCAGCAACTTTTAGCTGAGATAAATCCATTTTGTTTTCATTTCCTTTCAAAAGAGTAATAATAACTTTCTCTTCTTCAGTTAATTCAATTTGCGCTTGTTTTTTCTCTGGACGCATTTGTGGGAACAATAAAACTTCCTGAATAGAAGCATTATTTGTTAAATACATAATCAAACGATCCATTCCAATTCCCATTCCAGAAGTTGGAGGCATTCCGTATTCAAGCGCTCTTAAGAAATCTTCGTCGATAATTCCATTTGCTTCATCATCACCTTTTTCAGAAAGACGCATCTGATCTTCAAAACGCTCTCTTTGGTCAATTGGGTCGTTTAACTCAGAATAAGCATTTGCAATTTCTTTACCGCAAACCATTAATTCAAAACGCTCAGTTAAATCCGGATTATCGCGGTGCTCTTTACAAAGCGGTGACATTTCTTTTGGATAATCAGTAATAAAAGTTGGCTGAATATAATTTCCTTCACATTTAGCTCCAAAAATCTCATCAATTAATTTTCCTTTACCCATTGTTTCGTCAACCTCGATTCCCATTCCACGAGCTGCTTCAAACAATTCCTGTTCTGTTTTTCCAGAAATATCAAAACCAGTAAAATGTTTGATAGAATCAGTCATTGTTACACGTGCATAAGGCGCTTTGAAGTTAATTTTGTGTTCGCCAAAAGTTACTTCGCTGGTTCCGTTTACGGCAATTGCACAATGCTCTAATAAGCCTTCTGCAAATTCCATCATCCAGTTGTAGTCTTTGTAAGCTACATATATTTCCATTGCGGTAAATTCAGGATTATGCGTTCTGTCCATTCCTTCATTACGGAAGTTTTTAGAGAATTCATAAACACCTTCAAATCCGCCAACAATTAATCTTTTTAAATATAATTCGTTTGCAATACGCATGTAAAGCGGAATATCAAGCGAATTATGATGTGTGATAAAAGGTCTTGCCGAAGCTCCTCCTGGAATTGACTGCAAAACAGGAGTTTCTACTTCAATATAACCGGCGTCGTTAAAATAACCACGCATAGCGTTAAATAACTTTGTACGTTTAAGGAAAGTTTCTTTAACGTGTTGATTTACTGTTAAATCTACATAACGCATTCTGTAACGCAATTCAGCATCGTTAAAAGCATCGTGTACATTTCCTTCCTCATCAATTTTTGGTAACGGAAGCGGACGTAATGTTTTGCTTAAGAAAGTAAAACCAGTTGCGCGAATACATTGTGCACCAACCTGAGTTGTAAACAATTCACCTTCAATACCAATAAAATCACCTAAATCAGTTAATTTTTTAAATACTTGATTGTATAGAGTTTTATCGTCACCTTCGCACAAAACATCGCGATTTACGTATAATTGAATACGTCCTTCGCTGTCTTGTAATTCAGCAAAACAAGCTTTACCCTGATCACGAACACTCATTAAACGTCCCGCAACGATAACCTTCTTACCTTCTTCAAAAGTTTCCTTTATCTGCTTTGATGTATGATCTACAGGAAAAAGATTTGCCGGATAAGGGTTGATCCCCAAGTTGCGTAAGTTTTGAAGTTTTTCTCTTCTAATGATTTCTTGTTCTGATAATGCCATTTGTGCTCTGTTTTTTAAGTGTGCAAAGATAAAAAAAAGAATGCAGACTTTAGAACCCAGATTTTAGATTTTTTGCAGCAACAATTTATTGGGTTTCAATAACGTTTAGTCCCGCTATTCATTTCAATCTTTTATGCCAAACCACGGCATAAAAGGATTTCCATTTCTATCGGGGCTGGACCAGAAATTTTTGTTTTCAAAAGATATTTTACGACAAAAAAACTGTAAGTAATCAACTAAAAAACTTAGTATCTTAGCTTCTCAAAACCTTAGTTTCTTAAAAAAATAAAATGAAATACATACCAATTTTTCTGTTTCTGATTTGCTTTACCGGCTGTGAGATTACCGAAACTATCACGATTAATCCAGACGGAAGCGGTGTTATAGATATGAAACAACATCGGGAAGAAAACAGTTACATGAGACTCGCCGGTGAAGAATATACTAAAGAAAATGTTTTTAAAGATACAACGTATGTTTTTAAAGACTACATCAATAAATACAACGAAAATTTTAAAAAATACCAGCCGGAGGAACAACAGTTATTTCAAAAATATGCTAATGTAAAAGTGCATACAAAAAGAAGTTCTTTTGAAAAAGAATATAAAACTGAGTTTGAACTTCATTTTAATGCAGTTTCTGAAATTCCGGATTTATGCAAAACAGAAGATTATGCTTCAGATATTCAGCATAATTATTCATTAAAAGCTGAAGACCATTATTTTAGAATCGATTATAATTTTGACGGGAAAATTTTCAATCGTAAAGTTGTAATCATAAATGAAAAAGAATTAGAAAAGGCAAAAAAGCAATCTAATGAATTTAATAGTAAATACGGTTCTTTAAAATTGACACAATCGTATATTTTGAATTATCATTTTCCAGGAAATATAAAATCAGTTTCTAATTCAAAAGCATTAATTGGTCTTGATAAAAAATCTTTAACCTTAGAATTTCAGCTCGCAGAGTGTTTACGAGATCCGGAAAGCACAAATTTACAAGTAACTTTAGAGTAAAAAAGTGTACTGATTTTAGTAAACACAAGAACTCAGAAATGAGTATCTAAAAAAATAGAAATACTCTTCGTATATTTGATAAAAAATTATAAGACGATGAAATTATATAAATTACTGGTTTTTTCTTTTCTAATTGCAACATTAACAAGCTGTACTTTTACCGAAAATATAACAATCAATGATAACGGAACCGGAAAATTCTCTGTAGATATGGACGGATCTGCTTTAATGGAAATGGCGGGCGACCAGATTGGAAGTCAAATGGGAGCCGATGCCAAAAAAGAAATCGATTCAACTTTTACTTTTAAGCAGTTGTTTGAAGAGAAAAAAGACAGTATTGCCAAATTGTCTCCAGAAACACAAAAGGAGATAAAAAAACTGGAAAATTTTGTCGTGCACACCAAAATGAGTTCTGAGAAAAAAGAGTTTTTAATGACTCTGGCGACCGATTTTAAAAATGTAAACGAAATGCAGGATGTTTTGCAAACTCTTAGCATGCTTCAAAAACTTGAAGGCGGAGCAGCGCCGGCATCACCACTTGGCAGTGGTTTTGGAAACAATAACAGCAAATTAAGCTACAGTTACGACGGAAAGAAATTTATTAGAAAAGCCGTTATTGATAATCAAAAAAAGGAAGAAAAAGCAAAAGATTCGGAAGGAGATATGTCTAAAATGATGTTTGCTTCATCAACTTATATTGTAAAATATAATTTCCCCAAAAAGATAAAAAAAGTATCGAATCCAAACGCTTTATTCAGCGACGATCGAAAATCAATTACAATTCAATACCCTTTCACGGATTATATGGAGAATCCTGACAAACTGAACTTTGACGTTGAGTTTGAAAAATAAATACAATGAATAAAAAAATTCAACTTCAAGAACTGGGAAACAGAGATTATAAATCGACTTGGGAATATCAGGAAGAACTTTTTAAAGATATAGTCGATTTAAAAATCAAAAACAGAAGAGAAGAACTGGACTTGCCAACACCTAATTATTTATTATTTGTTGAACATCCGCATGTATACACTTTAGGCAAAAGCGGTGATTTAGAAAACTTATTATTAAACGAAAAACAGCTCGAAGCAAAAGGAGCAACTTTCTATAAAATTAATCGAGGTGGTGATATAACCTACCATGGTCCCGGACAAATTGTTGGATATCCAATTCTGGATTTAGAAAATTTCTTTACCGATATTCATAAATACCTTCGTCTGCTTGAAGAATCTATGATTTTGACTTTAGCAGAATATGGTTTAGAATCAGGCAGAAGTGAAGGCGAAACAGGAGTTTGGCTGGGAGTTGGAACTCCGTTTGCGCGTAAAATATGTGCCATGGGAGTTCGTGCCTCACGCTGGGTGACTATGCATGGATTTGCCTTAAATGTAAATGTAGATTTAGGTTATTTTGATAATATAATTCCGTGTGGTATTCGCGGTAAAGGTGTTACTTCATTAAATGTCGAACTTGGCGTAGAAAGAGTAGATGAAGACGAAGTAAAGTCTAAAATCATAAAACATTTCACGAATTTGTTTGAGGCTGAATTTGTATAAAATTTATGTCTGCAATGGCTTAAGCTAACAAAAAAAAGACTTATCGCTTGATAAGTCTTTTTTTTTGTTATTCGAAGAAATTAAGTTCGAGCTGTTCAGGTAAAAGTCTAAAACTCATTCTATGATATTTTGTGGTTCCGTATTTTTTAATGGCTTCACGATGTTCTTTAGTTGGATATCCTTTGTTTTGTTTCCAATTATACATAGGGAATTCTTCATGAATTTGATCCATATATTCATCGCGATAGGTTTTTGCCAATATCGATGCAGCAGCAATGCTGAGATATTTACCATCGCCTTTAATAATGCTTTGGTTTGGAATAGACTTTAATAATTCGATTTCTGCCGTAGTAAATTGTTTCCCAAAAGTGTTTTTTAATCCCAATTTTGCATTTAAAGATCGATTTCCGTCAACAATAATGTACTCCGGAATATGCTTTAATTTCAGAATACATTCCTGCATTCCTTTCATAGAAGCATTCAATATGTTTATTTCGTCAATTTCATCTGGAAATAAATGAGTAACCGAAAAACAAAGAGCCTGTTCTTCAATTACCGGTTTTAAAAGTGTCCTTGCTTTTTCAGACAGTTGTTTACTGTCGTTTAGGATTTTATTTTCAAACTCACTGGGTAAAATTACCGCAGCTGCGGTAACAGGCCCCGCTAAACATCCGCGTCCAGCTTCATCAGTTCCTGTTTCTAATGTAAAACCCGAATAATTAAGTTGCAGCATTTCGATTTTTTTTGAAGCACAAATATTATATTTTTTTTCTAAAAACCATTAAAAACCTGCGGGTAATAAAATTGAATAAACCTTTTTAATTTAATTAAAAGCGGTTTAAAATTTCAATAATTTAACTATTGATAAATGATATTTTTTTAGTTTATGTGAAAAATCAGGGTTTAGTATAAAATAGTTAAAACATTATTTTTAGCAAAAATATAAGAATTTAAGCTTTCTATTTACTGTATAAGTAAGAAAAGTATTTAATTTTTAACATTTCAAAATTTGTTTTGTAAGAAATTAAATTCATTTTTGTCGCGTTATTAACTTAAAATAATTTTAAAATGCGATTAAAATTTACATTTCTTTTAACATTATTAATGTTGTTCTGCCTGCAGTTTTCTTTTGCACAGGAAAGAACAATATCTGGTGTTGTTACAGATGGAGGTGGAGCGGTTCCCGGAGTCAATGTAATTGTAAAAGGAACTAAAAACAGTGCACAAACCGACTTGGATGGTAAATATGCACTAAAGGCAAAAACAGGTGATGTTTTGGTTTTTTCTTATATGGGAATGCAGGATTTTGTTGCCACAGTTGGAAGCAGTTCTGTTATAAATGCGAAAATGCAGGAAGATGGAAAAGAATTACAAGAGGTTGTAGTTGTTGCATTTGGTACACAAAAAAAACAAGAAATCACTGGAGCAGTATCTAAAATTGACGCAAAAATGTTAGAAACTGCACAGGCATCTAATGCAGTTCAATCCTTAACAGGTAAAGTTGCCGGTGTTCAGATTAATGCAAATTCTGGACAGCCAGGAGACCCGCCTCAGGTTAGATTTAGAGGTATCGGTTCTATTTCTTCTTCAAATGCTCCATTATATGTTGTTGATGGCATTCCTTATAACGGAGACATAAATGCAATTGCTACTCAGGATATAGAGTCTATTAGTTTTTTAAAAGATGCATCTTCTAATGCTTTATATGGGAGCAGAGGGGCAAATGGGGTAATTATTGTTACTACTAAAAAAGGTAAAAAAGGACAGTTAAAAATTACATATGAAACAAAGGTAGGAGTAAACTCGAGAGCTGTCCCTGAATATGATATTATTACCAATCCAGGCGAATATTATACAACAGTATATAACAGAGTAAAAAATGGATTAATTTATAAGGGAGCAACACGTGAAGCTGCATCAGAAATAGCTGCTCAAAACCTTATATCAGGAAATACATATTCATTAGGTTATAACAACTATAATGTGCCAAATGATAAGGTTGTAAATCCGGCAACTGGACAAATAAATCCCGATGCTAAACTATTATACAATGATAATTGGTCGAAAGAATTGTTTAGAAATGCTTTTAGACAGGAACACTTTTTAAATATTTCGAGCAGTACCGATAATCTCAGTTCATATTTGTCAATGGGTTATTTATCTGATGAAGGATATACTATTAATTCAAGTTTTGACAGAATTACTTTAAGAGCTAATGTTGACTATACAATTTCAAGTAAAGTAAAAGTTGGTACAACTGTAAATTACGCACATTCTAATCAGAATGCGCCAATTTCTCAAGTATCATCAAGTACATATAGTAATTTATTTAACTGGTCGAGAAGTATTGCGCCTATTTATACTATATGGCAAAGAGATACTAATGGTAATATGGTTTATAACACGGATGGTATTAAAGCATATGACTTTAATCAATCTGGAAACAGACCATATGGATCAAATCTGAATCCATATGCTACTACTTTATTAAATACAAATACAAATGAAGAGAATAAATTTGGAACAAGAGCATATGTTTCGATTGACTTTTTAAAAGATTTTAATTTTAGATATAACCTTGGTTATGATTTATTGTCAGGCTATTATTTAAACACAGCAACAGGGCTTGGCGGGGATGCTCAAGGGGTAAACGGAAGAATTGGTACAGCAACAAAAAATGAATATACATTAACAAATCAACAATTGGTGTCCTGGAAAAAAAACTTAGGGCAGCATAGTCTTGATATTTTAATTGGCCATGAATCATCTGATTTTACTTCAAAAATGCTGGCTGGACAAAAGAGTAATATTGTTATACCTGATTTAACACAATTAAGCAATGCTACAAAATATAGTTATCTTGACGGATATAATGATTTATACAAGGTCGAGGGCTATTTCTCAAGAGTAAATTATAATTATGATAATAAATATTTTGTGAATGCCAGCTTCAGGAGAGATGGCTCGTCTGTATTTGCTCCGGAAAACAGATGGGGTAATTTTTACGGTTTTGGAGGGGCGTGGTCAGTTATGAAAGAATCATTTTTTCCTAAAACAAAGTGGCTTACAGATTTAAGAATAAAAGGAAGCTATGGAGAACAAGGAAATGATAATATTCAATATCCTAATACTTCACAAATCAATCACAGAAGTTATTTCGGCAGTTTAAGAAATTATTATGCCTACGAAACACAATATGAAATTCTTCCAGATGCAAATGGTGAAGCGAGTGTGTTATATGTTTTTGATTCTCAAAGAGATGTGAAATGGGAGAAATCTAAGAATTTGAATGTGGGATTTGATGTTATATTATTTGACAAGATTTCTTTTGAGGCAGAATATTTCGAAAGAAATGTGAGTGATTTAATTTATAATTTCCCTATTGCACCTTCAACAGGAACTCAATTTGTTTCTAAAAATATCGGAGATATGGGGAACAAAGGAGTTGAAGTTAATTTAGGTCTGGATATTATTAAAAAAGAAAATATCAATTTTAATATCTGGGCAAATGCAACACATTACAAAAATAAAATAACGTATCTGCCATCAGCTTTTACAAATGGGATTTTCCGTTTTGAAGTTGGGGCACCGGCTTATTCTTATTATATTAGAGAATATGCAGGTGTTGACAAAACTAATGGAGATGCATTATGGTACAAAGCTGAAAAAGATGCATTTGGTAACTTAACAGGAAATAAAGTAACTACAAATGTTTATGGAGAAGCAACACCTTACTTAAGCAGTAAAAATGCCAATCCTAAAGTTTATGGTGGCTTTGGAACCTTATTTAGATTTAAAGATATTACATTCCAGGCAAGTTTTGCGTATCAAATGGGAGGTTATATGTTTGATGGAGTATATCAAAAAACAATGTATTCTGGTTCCGATAACATAGGCCAAAACTATCATAAAGATGTAAACAAAGCCTGGACAATTGATAATCCAAATTCAGATATTCCAAGAATTGACCATGTTTCTACCAATCAAATGGCAACGTCTGATTATTTCCTCATAAAGTCTGATTATTTAAGTCTTCAGGATGCGTCAATCTCTTATGATTTTTCAAACAGAGCACTTACGGAATTAGGAATTCTATCAACCAAGTTTAGTTTAATGGGATCGAATTTAGGATTATGGTCAAAAAGAAAAGGAATGGACCCAAGATTAAATAATATAGGAGAACGATCAAATAATGGTCAGTCTTTAAATGTTTATGGTGTTATGAAAACCATATCATTTGGTTTAACAGTTAATTTTTAAATTATGAAAAAGATAATAATACTGGCATTTTGCTTTGTGATATTTACAAGCTGTGAAAAAGATTTTTTGGATACTGCACCAGAATCCACAATAAATAATGATCAACTTGCGAGATCTGCTTCTGCAAATCTGGCATTAGTAAACGGAATTTATTCAGCATTAAGATCATATGGTTTAGCTATTCCGGGATCTCATGAAGATTATGGACATAAATCTGTACTCTCTGCTTTAGATCTCATGTCTAACGATATGCTGATGACGAAATCAAGCTGGTATAATAATTTTTATAATTATTTAGGAAGGCAGCAAACTAACAGCAGATCCAGATTAGTCTGGGTTACTTATTATAATCAGATTAAAGCCGCTAATACAGTTTTAGATGCTGTACCTTCAAATACTACTGATGAAACATTAAAAATGATCAGGGGACAGGCAATTGCATTAAGGGGATATTTTTATTTTATGCTTGCGCGTACTTATGGTCCGACGTATGTTGGTAACGAATCAAAACTATCGGTTCCACTCTATACAGTAGTAGCATTAGATGGTAAAGCCAGATCGACGGTTGAAGAAGTATATTTTCTGATTGAAAATGATTTGAAGGAAGCTATTGATTTATTAAAAGATTATAAACGTTCAAGTAACGATTTAGTAGATCAAAGTGTCGCACAGGCTTTTTTAGCAAGTGTTTATCTGGAAATGGGAAAATATCCAGAGGCAGCAAGCATGGCACATTCTGCAAGAGCAAATTATACTCTGCTTAACGAAGCTGACTGGATGTCTGGGTTTTACATTACAAAATCAAATGAGACGATGTGGGGAGCAACAATGAATTCTTCAATTTCAACTTTCGTAGCAAATTTCTTCAGCCACTTTGATAATACAAATTCAGCTGGATATGCAGGAGGAATGGGAGTTTATAAAAACATAGATAAAAGATTATATAATAGTATTTCTGATACAGATTTTAGAAAAAAAGCCTTTGTAGGTCCGGAAGGGAATACAGTATATCCAAAACTTCCTGAATTTGCAAACATAAAATTTAGAGACCCAACAATTGATTCAGGAAGCTATATTTATTTAAGATCATCTGAAATGTATTATATCGAAGCTGAGGCCTTTGCACGATCAGGAAATGAAGCACAGGCAAAACAAGTTTTATATGAAATTACAGTGACAAGAGACCCTGCATATGCATTGTCGACAAATTCAGGCAGTGCCTTAATAGACGAAATCATACTTCAAAAAAGAATCGAATTATGGGGTGAAGGCTGCGCCTGGTTTGATATGAAACGATTAGGAATTGACCTTGTAAGGGATTATCCGGGATCTAATCATACTGATTTTGGCAAGTTTAATATTTCAGCGAAATCGAGTGAATTTATTTTCCAGATTCCGCAGGCCGAAATCGACGCTAATCCATTAATAGTTCAAAATCCATTATAACTATAATTTTATAATTTCGTGTTAAACTGCCCAAAATGTTGGGCAGTTTTTTTTTATTTAGCATTAAAAACTTCTCAATACTAACAATTTGTTTTTTTTCGTTTATACGGTTTTATCTTTTACCTTTGCTCAACAAATTTTGCCGAAATAATTTTATATAACGCTATCAAATGAGAATATTCATTTTTCTATATCTATTAGTTATACCAAGTTTATTGTTTTCTCAAGAAAAAACTACTTCAAAAGGTAGTTTAGATATGAATACTAAATATTCAAGTATAACAGACACTGTTAAAAAGAAAAAGGCAAAAATAGCTAAGATTGAGCAGTATCTAATTGTTACTCTTGAACACGATACAATCCATGCCGATACTTCACTGACAATAAAAAGTGCTTACAAACAAAATCATCTTAGAAAAGATCTTTTTGGACTTTTAGAGTTTCCAAATATCGGACAGCCTTTAAATATTTTACAATATAGTTTAACCAGCGATTCGCCATATCCCGAAATTGGTTTTAGTGCCAAGCATTATAATTATCTGCAGGCAGATGATATACGATATTATTCGGCACCAACGCCTTTAACAGAATTGTTTTTTAATACAACTATAAATAAAGGACAGAATGTTGATTCGTTCATTACCTTAAATACATCTAAAAATCTTAATTTTTCAATTGCTTACAGAGGACTGCGTTCAGAAGGAGATTATATCAATCAGCTTGTAAGTGCAGGAAATTTTAGATTTACTACAAGTTATATTACAACAGACAAGCGATATTCGTTAAATGCACATTATACATATCAAGATAATTCAAACGAAGAAAATGGAGGTATTACAACACCAACAGATTTTGAAAGTGGTGATCCTGATTTTAAAAATCGTCAGCGTTTGCAGGTATATTTAACAGATGCAAAATCATTTTTAAAAGGAAGACGTATATTTTTTGACCATGCTTTTAGAATAAATCCTAAAGATGGAAGCAATAACTTATATATAAATCATCAGCTTAATTACGAAAATAAGTTTTTTGAATACAATCAGGCTACAGTTCTTTCTGCTGTAGATGGAATAGCGGAACCAGTGCAGCGTTTCGGAGAATCTTATGTAACAAGCGGTATAAATGATCAGACTCATTTTGAAAGACTTTACAACAAAGTGGGAGCGGCTTATGAAAATTCTCTTTTAGGGAAATTCAATTTCTTTGTTGATGATTACCGATCAAACTATAAGTATAACAGGATCTTGATTGACAGTTCTGGAAATGTTATACCAGATAATTTGTTTTTACAGATTAATAATTTTGGCGGACAATATGAATATCAAAAAAATAAATGGAATGGACGATTTTTGTACACCAGATCTATCACAAACCAATCATTGTCAGATCTAGATGCTAAACTGCGTTATGATTTAAATGAGAAAATCCAATTTGATTTTAGATACAGAAATATTAACAAACTGCCTAATAATAATTATAACTTATATCAAAGCAGTTATGTAGAATACAATTGGTCTAATAATTTCAAAAATGAAAAAATAAATTCATTAGGAGCAAACGTTTCTACGCCGTGGGTAAATGCAGAAGTTCAATATACAACCTTAAAAGATCATTTGTATTTTGTAGATCAGGCAACTCTGGAACAAATGGCAGTTAGAACGCAAATAGTAAAACCGGCTCAATACGGAAACGTAATTAACTATTTAGAAATTAAAGCCAATAAAGAATTTAAATTTGGAAAATTTGCTTTAGACAATACCCTATTATATCAAAAAGTAGATCAGTCAGATTTAATTTTAAATGTTCCTGATTTTGTAACCAGAAATACGATTTATTATACAAACTATTTTTTCAAGAAAGCACTGTTTACGCAAAGCGGTATCGTGTTTAACTATTTTACAAAATATTACGGAAATAGTTACAACCCTGTTATTGGAGAATTTTTTGTTCAAAACACAAAAGAAATTGGTAATTATGCTACATTCGATGTCTTTATAAACGCTCGAATTCGCCAGACACGTTTTTACTTAAAGGCAGAACATTTAAATACTTTGTTTTCAGGCAGTAATTATTATTCGGCACCAGATAATCCGTATCGTGATTTCGTGATTAGATTTGGTTTGGTTTGGAATTTCTTCCAATAAAAACCAGAATAATTTATTTTTTAAATACCACATAAAACTTAAATAAAATGGACTTTTCAAATAATATTTTAGAAACAATTGGTAACACGCCATTGGTAAAACTCAACAAAATTGTTGCTGAAATTGATGCATTAGTATTGGCAAAAGTCGAAACATTTAATCCGGGAAACTCTGTAAAAGACAGAATGGCCGTGAAAATGATTGAAGATGCTGAGGCTGACGGCCGACTTAAACCTGGAGGAACTATAATTGAAGGTACTTCTGGAAATACCGGAATGGGACTGGCTCTTGTAGCAATCATAAAAGGTTACAAATTAATCTGTGTAATATCAGATAAACAGTCTAAAGAAAAAATGGACATACTTCGTGCTGTTGGAGCAAAAGTTGTCGTTTGCCCTACAGATGTTGAACCTACAGATGCTCGTTCGTATTACTCGGTTTCTAAACGTTTGGCAGAAGAAACGCCAAATTCTTGGTATGTAAACCAATATGATAATATGTCAAATTCATTGGCGCATTATGAACAGACGGGACCAGAAATCTGGAAACAAACTGATGGAAAAATTACCCATTTTGTTGTAGGTGTTGGAACTGGAGGTACTATTTCTGGAGTTGGAAAATACCTAAAAGAGAAAAATCCAAACATTAAAATTTGGGGAATTGATACGTATGGTTCAGTCTTTAAAAAATACCACGAAACTGGAATTTTTGATGAAAACGAAATTTACTCGTATATAACAGAAGGTATTGGAGAAGATATTTTACCTAAAAATGTTGATTTTTCATTAATAGACGGCTTTACTAAAGTAACCGATAAAGATGCAGCAGTATACACAAGAAAAATTGCTCTTGAAGAAGCTATTTTTGTTGGAAACTCAGCAGGAGCTTGTATTAAAGGTCTGCTTCAGTTAAAAGAACATTTTAAACCAGATGATGTTGTGGTAGTTTTATTTCACGATTCAGGAAGCCGTTATGTAGGTAAAATGTTTAATGATGACTGGATGCGTGAGCGAGGATTCCTTGAAGAAAATGTTACCAAAGCAGAAGATGTTATAAAAGATCATATTGACAAAGAATTGATTGTTGTGCGTACTGAAGAATTGGTTTCGCACGCTATTGAACGTATGCGTAAATACAAAATTTCGCAGATTCCGGTTGTTGATATTAATGGTTTTGTAGGTTCTGTTGACGAGACAGATTTATTTAGAAGCTATGTTGCAGATAAAAACGTGGCCGAAAAACCAATTAAAGAAGTAATGGGAAAACCTTTTCCAATTGTAAAAATGGGAACACCAATCGAAGAAGTATCAAAACTTTTTACTAAAGAAAATGATGCAGTTTTAGTTGATTTAGGAAACGGAAACCATCACATTATTACAAAATATGATATTATTGGTTCTATAAAATAAACCTTGAAATATATAAAAGCTTAAATCCGCAAATCAGATTATTTAAATCAGGTTTGTGGATTTTTTTATTTCTAAAAATAATTTGTAGGAATAATATTAATTTTATTATTTTTAAATTGTAATAAACAATTTGAAAAATGAAAGAAGATTTTCTTCATTATATATGGAGACTCAGGAAGTTTGACAACCTGAATTTAAAGACTGCACAAAATGAATCTGTCACCATTATAAAAACAGGTGACTATTTAGAACTTGCTGGACCTGATTTTTTTAACGCTCACATAAAAATTGGAGATCAAAAATGGGCTGGAAATGTAGAAATTCATTTAAAATCATCTGACTGGTATTTACACAACCATGAAAAAGATCCGGCTTATGAAAATGTTATTCTGCATGTAGTTTGGGAAAACGATACAGCCATTTTTAGAGAAGATAATACCGAGATTCCGGTTTTGATTCTTAAAGATTATGTGTCGCCTGAGATGGTCGAAAATTATTATAAACTTCTTTCGCCCAAAACATGGATTTCCTGTGAAAAACAAATACAGGAAATTGAAGAATTTGTTTTTAAAAACTGGCAGGAAAGATTGTTTTTAGAACGATTAGAACGTAAATCAGCATTTGTTTACGAATTATTAGAAGAAACCAATCAGGATTGGGAAGCTGTCTTATTTTGCCTTCTGGCGAAGAATTTTGGGTTAAATACAAACGGAAATTCTTTTTTGCAGATAGCCAAATCACTGCCTTTTTCAATTATTAGAAAAGAAAGCTTTGAGGCTGAAAGTCTCGAAGCTTTGCTTTTGGGAACAGCAGGCTTGTTAGATGCAGAAAAAGAAGATATTTATTTTAAAGATCTAAAGTTTAAATATTTTTTTCTGCTTCATAAATATCAATTAGAAAAAACTCATGTAGATCCGGTTTCGTTTTTTAAGCTTCGTCCGGATAATTTTCCAACAATAAGGCTTTCTCAGCTTGCGGGATTATATCATAAACATCAAAATCTTTTTTCTAAAATAATTGCTTTAAAATCAGTTAAAAACGTTTACGAGCTTATGAATGTTTCTTCTGCCGACTATTGGCAGAACCATTATCAGTTCGATAAAGAGAGCCCGAAGAAAGCGAAGATATTATCAAAATCATTTTTAGATTTAGTAATTATTAATAGCATAATACCCATTCAGTTTGCTTATTCAAATACAATAGGAGAGTCTGTTATAGAAGATTTAATTGAGTTTATGAATGAAGTTGCTCCAGAAAAAAATGCAGTTGTAGAAAAGTTCAATTTATACGGAATAAAATCAAAAAATGCATTTGAAAGCCAGTCTTTATTAGAGTTGAAAAACGAATACTGCAATAATAAATCCTGTTTAAAATGTGCCATTGGACTTGAATTACTAAAAAGCAATTAGATAATTTGTACTTTTGTAATCTCAAGCAATCAGAAATCTAAAATAAAGATGTCAGCAATTTTAAAACTTAAATTCTTTTTCGAAAAATACGGTTTCCACGTTTCATCAAGACTGGCCGATAAACTAGGAATGCGTGTAACAAGCGTGCGATTGTTTTTTATTTACATATCGTTTGTTACTGCAGGTTTAGGATTTGGAGTTTATTTAACACTTGCCTTTTGGATTAGATTGAAAGATTTAATTCGTGCCAAAAGAACTTCAGTATTTGATTTATAAAAAAAAGCTCCAATGTAAATTTGGAGCTTTTTTCATTAAAAATAGTATCTTATTCTTCAGTTGTAGTATCGTTAAGTTTTGATCTTTTCTTGCTGTATCCGAAGTAAACCAAAATACCAATTATTAGCCATCCAAATGATAATAACTGAGCATCTAAACTTAAATTGAAAATTAAGTAAGAGTTTATTGCGATTCCAAGAACAGCAATGACTGGTAAAGCAGGAACTTTAAAAGTTCTGTTTAATCCTGGTTGTTTTACTCTTAAAATCCAAACAGCGATACAAACCATTGTAAAGGCAAACAAAGTACCAAAACTTGTCATATCAGCTAATTTATTGATTGGTGTAAATGCAGCTACAGTTGCGATAATACCTCCTAAAATCATTAAGTTTGTTTTTGGAGTTCCAGAAATAGGATTCACTTTAGAGAAAACAGGTGGAATTAAACCATCTTTAGACATACCTAAGAAAATTCTGGATTGTCCCATGATCATTACCATTAATACAGAAATCAAACCAATAGTTGCTGCTACAGTAATAATAGAACCAGCCCAGCCTTGTCCGGCAATATCAAACGCATAAGCAACAGGAGCTTTAATAGCTTCAGGATATTTTCCTAGCGGATTAAAATCTTGGTAATTCATCATTCCTGTTAATACTAATGAAACAAGAATATATAATGTAGTACAAACTAATAAAGAAGCAATGATTGCAAATGGAACATCTTTTTTAGGATTAATAGCTTCTCCGGCTTGTGTAGAAACGGCGTCAAAACCAACATAAGCAAAGAAAATTGCTGCGGCTCCAGAAATAATACCTCCAATTCCGTAAGCGTTGTGAGTAGTTTCTTTTTCAATAATTTGAGTAGCTTCTGGGATAAACGGACTCCAGTTTGCTGTATTAATAAAGAAAAGACCAGCTATAATTACAAATATTACTGCAGACACTTTAAGGATTACAATAGCATTATTTGCTTTTGCAGCACTTTTTGTTCCTTTAATAAGTAACGAAATAACTAAAATCACGATAAGGAAAGCCGGAAGATTCATAGAAAAACCTTCTCCCGTATAGCTTGCCGGGTCTGTTGTAAGCCAATCAGGAAGTTTTATGTGAAATAATTTAAGCAATTTATTAAAATAACCGGACCAGGAAACTGCAACAGTCATAGAGCCCATTGCATACTCGAGAATAAGTCCCCAGCCAATTATCCAGGCAAAAATTTCTCCAATAGTACCATAAGCATACGCATAAGCAGATCCTTCTACAGGTAAAATTGAAGCAAATTCAGAATAACAAAGAGCTGCAAAAACACAGGCAATACCTGCGATGATGAACGAAATTGCTAAAGCCGGACCTGCATGGTAATAAGCCCCGGTACCGGTAAGTACAAAAATTCCACCACCGATAATGGCACCAACCCCAATGGCAGTAAGGCTCCATTTTCCAAGGACTCTCTTTAAATCACTTTTTTTCATATCGGCTTCAAAGGCAGATATTGGTTTAACTCTCCAAATTGACATACTATATTATTGGTTTATTTGTTATTAAGTGCCAAATGTATTGTTTTTTGTAAAAAATAAAAACAATTATCATGTTTTAAGTTATAAAATATTTAATTTTTCTAAGGAAAAATTATTGGGTTTGCTTTAATACCTGAGATTCATTAAATTAATTGAGTAGTATTGAGTCTAATTTTAACGTTTTGAGAATTAAGTTTTTTGTTATTTTTCTTATTAAATGTGTATTTTCTTACGTAATTTGTGCCTTTTAAATTTTAGAAATTTTTATTAGAAATGAATTTTAAGGCACTTAACCACTATTTTAGGTTTACAAATAAACAGAAAACAGGTATTTTCTTACTCTTTATTATTATAGTAACGCTACAGCTGATTTATTTTTTTGCAGATTTCACTCAGCCGGAAAAAATATCTTTTGAAGAAAGACAGTGGCTCTCTCTTCAAAAAGAAATAGATGTTCAGAAAAAAATGAAATTAGAGCCAAAACACGAAGTCTATAAACTCAATCCAAACTTTATTTCAGATTATAAAGGATACAAGCTTGGAATGTCGGTTGAGGAAATAGACAGGCTTTTAGAATTTCGAAAACAAAATAAATATGTCAATTCTGCAAAAGAGTTTCAAGACGTAACACAAATTTCAGATTCTCTGTTAAAAGTACTCTCGCCGCTTTTTAAGTTTCCAGACTGGGTACAAAATAAAAAAGATTTTAAAGCTGAGAAAAAAGAATACACCCAAAAAACATTTGAAAAAAAGGAAAAAATTACCTTAACAGATATTAATCAGGCCAGTCAGGAAGATTTAATTAAAGTTTACGGAATTGGCGAGGCACTTTCGTCCAGAATATTAAAACAAAAAGAAATATTAGGCGGCTTTGTTTCAATGGAACAGCTGGCAGATGTTTGGGGATTATCTCCAGAAGTAATAGCTGAATTAAATACCCATTTTAAAGTCGTAATGCCATCAAATTTTAAGAAAATCCCAGTAAACGATGCATCGTTAAAAGAATTATCGCAGTTTCCATACTTTAAATATACATTGGCAAAACAAATCGTAACTTATAGAAGTATGAACGGAAATTTTAATAATATTGAGGATTTGTCAAAAATTAAAGGTTTTCCTGTTGAAAAAGCAAAAATAATTAGTTTATATTTGGAGTTCTAAAAAATTACTAAAATGAATTTTGAATATAACGAAACGCAGTCAATGATTGCGCAATCTATAAAAGACTTTGCTGAAAAAAACATAAAGCCTTATATAATGGAGTGGGATGAAGCGCAGATTTTTCCTGTAGATTTATTTAAGAAATTAGGTGAAATGGGATTTATGGGCGTTTTAGTGCCGGAAGAATATGGAGGCTCAGGATTAGGTTATCACGAATATATTACAGTAATCGAAGAAATTTCAAAAGTAGATCCTTCAATTGGATTGTCTGTGGCGGCGCATAATTCACTTTGTACAAACCATATTCTAACTTTTGGAAACGAAGAACAAAAGAAAAAATATCTGCCAAAACTGGCAACAGCAGAATATATTGGTGCTTGGGGATTAACAGAACATAATACAGGTTCAGATGCCGGAGGAATGAGTACAACAGCGGTTAAAGACGGAGATTTCTGGATTATTAACGGAGCAAAAAACTTTATTACTCACGCTATTTCAGGAGATGTAGCTGTAGTTATTGTAAGAACCGGAGAAAAAGGTGATTCTAAAGGAATGACAGCTTTTGTATTAGAAAAAGGAATGGCAGGATTTTCTTCAGGGAAAAAGGAAAATAAATTAGGAATGCGCGCAAGCGAAACCGCAGAGCTTGTTTTCGATAACTGTCGTGTGCCAGATGCAAACAGGTTAGGAGAAGTAGGACAGGGATTTGTTCAGGCAATGAAAATTTTAGATGGAGGCCGAATTTCAATTGGAGCCCTGTCATTGGGAATTGCAAAAGGAGCCTACGAAGCTTCAAAAAAATATTCTAAAGAAAGACATCAGTTTGGACAGCCTATTAGTAATTTTCAATCCATTTCATTTAAATTAGCAGATATGGCAACCGAAATAGAAGCTTCGGAATTGCTTTTGCATAAAGCAGCTTATTTAAAACAGCAGCATAAACCAGTAACTACATCTGGTGCAATGGCTAAAATGTACGCATCAGAAGCTTGCGTTAAAATTGCAAACGAAGCTGTTCAAATACATGGGGGTTACGGCTATACTAAAGATTTTCCGGTCGAAAAATTCTACAGAGATTCTAAACTTTGTACAATAGGAGAAGGAACAACAGAAATTCAAAAACTGGTTATCTCTAGAAATTTATTAAAAGAGTAATATTATTTAGAGTCGGGCTTTCGCTTCAAACGAAGTTCACTGTATTCCAATTAAAATAAATATGATGAAGTAATCTTTTTGTTTTTAAAGAAAAAACTAAAAAAGGATTTCCGTTGCAATCCCTCACACATACTTAGGAAATGGAGTTTCTGAAAATAATTTAAATTTTATGGTTCATAATTAAGAATTAATTTTTACATTTGCAGCCTTAACGAGAGGAGGTGTCTATATTATGTTAATTATACCAATTAAAGACGGAGAAAATATCGATAGAGCATTAAAGCGCTATAAAAGAAAATTTGATAAAACAGGAACTGTTCGTCAATTAAGAGCACGTACTGCTTTTATTAAGCCTTCTGTTGTAAAAAGAGCTCAAATTCAAAAAGCTGCTTACATCCAAACTTTGAAAGATAGTTTAGAAAGTTAGTATTTCGCTTTTTTAAAATAATTACCGTTAGTAATCAAAATGTATTAATTTTGATGCTAACGGTTTTTTTATTTTATTACCTTTTATGATTAATAATATGAAATCAAATAAACAGGCATTTCGGGATTATCTTCAGTATGAGAAAAAATATTCTCCTCATACTGTAAATGCTTATTTAAATGATTTAGGATTTTTTGAAGATTTTAATAAAGAACGGTTTGAGCAGGATTCTATTGAAAAAGTAAATTACAGCCAAATTAGAAGCTGGATTGTTTTTTTAGTGGATCAGGGAGTTTCTAATGTTTCGGTAAATCGAAAAATGGCTTCTTTAAAAGCTTTTTATAAATTTCTTTTAAAAATTAAGCAAATAGAAGTGAGTCCAATGCTTAAGCATAAGGCGCTTAAAACTCCTAAAATTGTTCAGATTCCGTTTTCTGAAAAAGAAGTAAATGATTTAATGCTTGATGTTGATGCGCCGGAAGGATTTGAAGAAGTAAGGGATAAGCTTATTGTTGATCTTTTTTACACTACAGGAATGCGTAGAGCTGAGTTGATAAGTTTGATGTTTCGAAATGTAGATTTATCTTCAAACGTTGTAAAAGTTTTGGGTAAAAGAAATAAAGAGCGCATTGTGCCACTTTTGCCTATAGTGGCAGATCAAATCAATTTGTACTTGAAAGAAAGAGAGGAGCTTGATGAAATTGTGGATTCTGATTATTTTTTTATTTCGAAAAAAGGGTTAAAATTAAGCGAATCTTTTGTGTATCGATTAATAAATTGTTACTTTAGTAGGGTCTCTGAAAAGGTAAAAAAAAGTCCTCATGTGCTTCGGCATACATTTGCGACTCATTTGCTTAATAACGGGGCAGATTTAAATTCAGTTAAGGAGTTATTAGGGCATTCGAGTTTGGCATCAACGCAGGTTTATACTCATAATAGTTTAGCAGAGTTAAAAAAAGTGTATTCAGATGCGCATCCAAGAAACAAATAATAATTCCAAAAGTTTAACCCTAAAATTATTATTATGAAGGTAGATGTTCATGCAGTTAACTTTACTGTCGACAGAAAATTGGTGGATTTTATTCAAGAGAGAATGGATAAGCTTGAAAAGTATTACGACCGAGTTGTTTCGGCTGATGTTTTTTTAAAGGTTGAAAGAACAAGTGAGAAGGAGAATAAGGCAGTAGAGATTAAGATTAATGTTCCGGGAGATGAGTTTTTGGTTAAAAAACAATGTAAAACCTTTGAAGAGGCTGTAGAACTTTCGGCAGAATCGCTAGAACGTTTATTAGTAAAAAGGAAAGAAAAAATAAGAGCACATATATAATTGAAATTTTTTTTAAAAAATGTTTTGATTAAAAGATAAAATAGCTACATTTGCAGTCCGTTAGAAATAGCGGACTTTTTTAATGTATTCGCCGATGTAGCTCAGCTGGCTAGAGCAGCTGATTTGTAATCAGCAGGTCGTGGGTTCGAGTCCCTCTATCGGCTCAAAAATTTCAAATGCGATTTGAAATTTGTTCTTTATAATAATGGAATTTAAAAATTAGGGGAGATACTCAAGCGGCCAACGAGGGCAGACTGTAAATCTGCTGTGTGAACTTCGCAGGTTCGAATCCTGCTCTCCCCACAAAAAAAAGAAGTGATTGGGATTGTAAATTTTAGAGAGAAAAATCTGAAGTCTAAATTCGAAAATCTCAAATCAGAACTCTCTGCCGGTGTAGCTCAGGGGTAGAGTGCTTCCTTGGTAAGGAAGAGGTCTCGGGTTCAAATCCCGACATTGGCTCAAGTAAGTAGGAAATTGAAAATTAATATATAACTAAGATTAAAAATTAAGTAAAATGGCAAAGGAGAATTTTAATCGTTCCAAACCGCACTTAAACATAGGTACAATTGGACACGTAGATCACGGAAAAACTACATTAACTGCTGCAATTACAAAAGTATTGTCAGATGCTGGTTACTGTCAAGCAAAATCGTTTGATCAAATCGATAACGCTCCAGAGGAGAAAGAAAGAGGTATTACTATTAATACATCACACGTAGAGTACGAAACTGCTAACCGTCACTACGCTCACGTTGACTGTCCAGGTCACGCGGATTACGTAAAGAACATGGTTACTGGTGCTGCTCAAATGGACGGTGCTATCTTAGTAGTTGCTGCTACAGATGGTCCAATGCCACAAACTCGTGAGCACATCCTTTTAGGACGTCAGGTTGGTATTCCAAGAATCGTTGTTTTCATGAACAAAGTGGATATGGTTGATGATGCTGAGTTATTAGAGCTTGTTGAAATGGAAATTAGAGATTTATTATCTTTCTACGAATATGATGGAGATAATGGTCCTGTAGTTCAAGGTTCTGCTTTAGGAGGATTAAACAATGATCCAAACTGGGTACCTAAAATTATTGAATTAATGGAAGCTGTTGATGCTTGGATCGAAGAGCCAGTGCGTGACGTAGCTAAACCATTCTTGATGCCAGTTGAGGACGTATTTACAATTACAGGTCGTGGAACTGTTGCTACAGGTCGTATCGAAACTGGAGTTGCTAATACTGGAGATCCTGTTGAAATCATTGGTATGGGAGCTGAAAAATTAACTTCTACTATTACAGGAGTTGAGATGTTCCGTAAAATCCTTGATAGAGGTGAAGCTGGAGATAACGTAGGTTTATTGTTAAGAGGTATTGATAAAGCTGATATCAAAAGAGGTATGGTTATTATTAAGCCAGGTTCAGTAAAACCACACGCTAAATTCAAAGCTGAGGTTTATATCTTGAAAAAAGAAGAAGGTGGACGTCACACTCCATTCCACAATAACTACCGTCCACAGTTCTACGTACGTACAACTGACGTAACAGGAGTTATTTCTTTACCAGCAGGTGTAGAGATGGTAATGCCAGGTGATAACTTAACTATTGAAGTTGCTTTATTAAGCCCAATCGCTATGAACGTAGGTTTACGTTTTGCTATCCGTGAAGGTGGTAGAACAGTTGGTGCTGGTCAGGTTACTGAAATCGTAGAGTAATTCTATTAAAATAAATAAAAAGCCAGTGATTATTTTTTTAATCACTGGCTTTAATTACGGGCGTAGTTCAAGGGTAGAATAGCGGTCTCCAAAACCGTTGATGGGGGTTCGAATCCCTCCGCCCGTGCAATAAAAAATATATCAAATGACAAAAGTTACTAATTATTTATCAGAGGCTTTCGAAGAGTTAAAGTCAAATGTTACTTGGCCAGCTTGGGCTGAAGTTCAAAAATTGACAATTGTTGTGGCTGTATTTTCGATTCTGTTCGCTTTGGCAACTTGGGGAGTAGACGAATTTTTTGCAAAAGCTTTGGCTGGATTTTTTAACTGGTTAAAAGGATAATTTTTTTGTGATGGCAGATAATAATGTGAAAAAATGGTACGTAGTTAGAGCGGTTAGTGGTCAAGAGAATAAAGTGAAAGCTTATATCGAGACTGAGATTGCGAGATTAGGTATGGAGGATTATGTTTCTCAGGTTTTAGTTCCTACTGAAAAAGTAGTTACTGTAAAAGATGGGAAAAAATCATCTAAGGATAAAGTGTATTTTCCTGGATATGTTATGATCGAAGCTAACTTAGTTGGTGAGATTCCTCATATTATTAAGTCAATTACTAGTGTTATTGGATTTTTAGGAGAAATTAAAGGAGGAGAACCTGTTCCTTTGAGACTTTCTGAAGTAAACCGTATGTTAGGTAAAGTGGATGAATTGGCTGTAAATACAGATACAAGATCAATTCCTTTCAGTTTAGGAGAGACAGTAAAAGTGATCGATGGTCCTTTTAATGGTTTCAATGGTACGGTTGAAAAAATCAATGAAGAAAAGCGTAAACTTGAAGTTATGGTTAAGATTTTCGGAAGAAAAACACCATTAGAGTTAAGTTTTATGCAAGTTGAAAAAGTATAATTTTTGTTACACTATAATAAACCATTGTAATCGCTTCCATTGATTACAGTGTTAAATTTTTTAAAAATGGCTAAAGAAATTAGTAAGGTAGTTAAACTACAAGTTAAGGGAGGTGCTGCGAATCCGTCGCCACCGGTTGGACCTGCTTTAGGAGCTGCTGGGGTTAACATCATGGAGTTCTGTAAGCAATTTAATGCTAGAACTCAGGATAAACCTGGCAAAATTTGTCCAGTGCAAATCACTGTGTACAAAGACAAATCATTTGATTTTGTTGTTAAGACTCCTCCAGCAGCAGTTCAGTTAATGGAAGCTGCAAAGCTAAAATCTGGTTCTGGTGAGCCTAATCGTAAAAAAGTAGCTAGCGTTACTTGGGAACAAATTAGAACTATTGCTGAAGACAAAATGCCAGACTTAAATGCTTTTACAATTGAAAAAGCTATGAGTATGGTTGCAGGAACAGCTAGATCTATGGGTATAACTGTATCAGGAGATGCTCCTTTTTAATTAAGAAAAAGACATGGCAAAATTAACAAAAAAGCAAAAAGAGGCTGCTTCAAAAATTGAAAAGAACAAATTATACTCTCTAAAAGATGCTGCTGCATTATTGAAAGTTGTTGCTTCTGCAAAATTTGATGAGTCTGTTGATATCGCAGTTCGTTTGGGTGTAGATCCAAGAAAAGCGAATCAAATGGTGAGAGGTGTAGTTACTTTACCTCACGGAACAGGAAAAGACGTTAAAGTATTAGCATTGGTTACTCCAGACAAAGAAGCAGAAGCTAGAGAAGCTGGAGCAGATCACGTTGGTCTTGACGATTACTTACAAAAAATTAAAGACGGTTGGACAGATGTTGATGTGATCATTACTATGCCTGCTGTTATGGGTAAATTAGGTCCATTAGGTCGTATTTTAGGACCTAGAGGTTTAATGCCTAACCCTAAAACAGGTACTGTAACTATGGATGTTGCTAAAGCTGTTCAAGAAGTTAAAGCTGGTAAAATTGACTTTAAAGTTGATAAAACTGGTATCGTTCACGCTGGTATTGGTAAAGTTTCTTTCGGAGCTGAGCAAATCGTTGAGAACGCACACGAAATTATTCAAACATTAATAAAACTTAAACCAACTGCTGCTAAAGGTACATACATCAAAGGTATTCACCTTACAAGCACAATGAGTCCTGCTATTGCATTAGACCCAAAAGCAGTATAATTGGTAGTTAAAAATTTTTAGTATGACTAGAGAAGAAAAATCAATCGCGATTGAAAATTTAACTGCGCAGTTAGCTGGTACAAATATCATTTACATTTCTGATATTTCTGGTTTAAACGCAGAGACAACTTCAAACTTACGTAGAGCTTGTTTTAAAGCAGGTATCAAATTAGAGGTTGTAAAGAACACTTTGCTTGCAAAAGCAATGGAAGCTTCTGAT